>Ga0315288_10002197_pt1 | contig 25265 bp, 19 predicted proteins | sample YL17G11_20_MG_FD_203454 | JGI IMG/M metagenome (GOLD analysis project Ga0315288, IMG submission 203454) | Sediment microbial communities from Yellowstone Lake, YNP, Wyoming, USA - YL17G11_20 | ecosystem: Environmental > Aquatic > Freshwater > Lake > Sediment | place: USA: Wyoming | collected... | reverse complement strand
TGGGACAATATTGTGCCGGCGATATTCCGTTCAGCGACGTTTATATTCATGCGATGATCCAGGACGGCGAAGGTCGCAAGATGTCCAAAAGCCTCGGCAACGGCATTGATCCTTTGGTTGCCATCGACAGCCACGGGGCCGATGCGATGCGATTTACACTGGCCAGCATGGCTACGGACACGCAGGATATCAGGATGCCGGTGGAGGCAATGACCCTGCCCGACGGGCGCCAGGTAAATACGTCGCCGAAGTTCGATATCGGGCGAAACTTCTGTAACAAGCTTTGGAACGCCTCGCGTTTTGCGATGATGAATCTTGATGGCATTGACCCTGCCGGTTTCGATCCGGGCGAAATGGATATTACCGACAGGTGGATTCTGTCCCGTTTGACCGATACGATTGCAGAGACAACAAGGTCTCTAGATGAATTCAAATACAGCGAGCCGTTGGCGGTGCTCTACAAGTTTTTCTGGAACGATTTTTGCGACTGGTACCTTGAGTGGGCCAAGCCGCGAATGCAGGATGAGCGGAAACGGCCGATCGCCCAGAATGTCCTGGCTTTTGTGCTGGATCAAACTTTGCGTCTCTTGCACCCGTTTGTCCCGTTTATTACCGAAGGGATATTCCAGAAACTCAATGAAATCGCACCGGCCAGGCGGCTTGAAGGGCTCATGGAGGCGAAAAACGCCGGCGCCCTGGTCGTAGCCGAATGGCCCCAAAAAGTTGACTCCCTGCGAGATCCGGACGCTGAGAAACAGATTGACATCATTCAAACGGTTATTCGTACCATACGGGATATAAGAAGTAATCGGAATATACCGCCGAAGGAGCTTTTGGTTGTATCCGTCAAGTCGCAACAGGAGATTGCCGGGATTCTCAATCAAAACGCAGAGCTTATTAGCCATTTGGCTGGTGTTAAGGAATTTCAGGCCGGGACGGATATAGTAAAACCTGCAAATGCCGCCGTTTCAATCGCAGATGTTATGGAGGTTTATGTCCATGAAGCGATTGACCCGGAAGCCGAGCAGCGCCAATTCGAGAAACAGAGACAGCAGATAGAAAAAGCGAAAGAATCCGTAGAAGCCAAGCTGGCGAACGAGAATTTTGTGACGAAAGCCAAGCCGGAAGTCGTCGCTCAGGCTAAAGCCAGGTTGGCCCAGCTTATTGAACAATTGAATACCGTAGAGAAACACCTTTCGGAATTGAAAAATAGTGAATGAGTGAACTCAGACGTTCCTGCAGGCATCTACTTGAAAAAGGTGGCGCTAAAATGGAAATGGAAGCAGAACTTTCGCGTATTATCATAAACGAAATGTCCGACCAGCAGGTGATCGTCCTCAAAGAACGTTACGGTGATCGAAGTTTTCCCATTGTGATCGGCATTGTCGAAATATTTGCCATTGACCGTCGACTGAAAGGCATAAAACCGGCCCGCCCGATGACACACGACCTGTTGGCGAATATCATTGAAGATCTCGGCGCCAAGATCGAAAAAATCGTGATTAGCGATTTGCGCCACCACGTCTTTTATGCGACGCTGCATCTGAGCTTGAACGGGCGCGCAATTGAAATTGACTCCCGCCCTTCCGATGCGATTGCCCTTGGCGCAGCATCAAACGCGCCTATTTATGTTGCTGATCATGTTTTTGAGCAGGCTTCTCAATAAGGAAGGTCGAAATAATCAGCAGTCCGACCCCGATGCAAAGCAAGCTGTCCGCGACGTTGAAGGTAGGCCAGTGATAGTTACCCCGATAGACATCGATGAAGTCTCGCACTGAGCCATTATTAAAAAGCCGGTCGTAGAGATTTCCGCAAACGCCGGCGGCGAAAAGGCCCAGAGCGAGATGAATCAGTTTTTGCAGGCTTGCGCTGAAAAGAAAGACAACTAAGATTCCCACGATGGCAATCATCGAAACAATTACCAGGAAATAGGGTTTACCTGCGAACAGGTTAAAAGCGGCACCGTTATTTACCGCGATTATCAGTCGTAAAAAACCATCTATGACAGGGTAGGTTTCATGTGGTCCAAGCCAGTTGAATACGGCCTTTTTCGTCCACAAATCCAGAGCCAGCCCGCCGATCATCAAAGACCAGAATATAAGATGAGTTTTTGCATCCGGCAGCGAGAGTGCAATTTGCTTGAAAAAAGCCCGGCTTGGACTCGGCCGGGCGTTACTGGCTTTTGTCTTGATTTCCGTCATAATTCGTGTTTGCCGTTTTGCGTTGACTGTCCCTTATCACTGTTAATAGTTTGTCGGTCGGCAGGGAATTATATCACACTAAGTATCGCTGTCAAAAACTTTTAGCACAAATGGAAATTTTGTTTTTACAGGCGCTCTGTTAATGTTTGACATAATGATCGCAACGTTGTATCATATTCTCAATTCAATCAGACTGTAAATGTGGACGAGGTAATGCCTCGTCTTTGTTGTATTTACTTGAAAGGTATTTTTATGGCGAAACACAAGGTGACTTTGAAAAACAAGCCATATATGCTGATTATTCGTGACGGCTGGGGTTATAATCCGAGCAGCTCCGAAGACCGATACAATGCGATCAAGTGTGCCAATACACCGGTGGATGACATGCTGATGGCGGAATTTCCGAACTGCCTAATCCATACCAGCGGAGAAGATGTGGGCCTGCCGGACGATACGATGGGCAACAGTGAAGTAGGACACCAGAATATAGGGGCAGGCAGGATCGTCCCTCAGGAATCCGTCAGAATCAGTAAAACCATCAAGGATGGATCTTTCTTCGAGGCGCAGGAGTTTCTGAATCTCATCGAATTCGTAAAGAAAAACAGCGGCAAAATCCACGTCATGGGCCTATGCAGTGATATTGGCGTCCATTCGCTGTTGGGCCATCTTTATGGCCTGCTGGAACTGGCGAAAAGAAACGGCGTCAAGGATGTTTTTATCCATGCGTTTATGGACGGTCGGGATTCTCCGCCGGACAGCGGGGCCGGATACATCGCCGATATCGAAAAAAAGGCCAAAGAAATCGGTGTTGGCAAGATCGCATCGGTTATGGGCCGGTTCTACGCGATGGACCGAGACAGCCGGTGGGACCGGGTACAGAAAGCTTATGAATGCCTGGCGATAGGCAAGGGTCTTAAAGCTGCCAGCGCAGCGGAGGCCGTTGCTAACAGCTACGAAAAGCAAGTTACCGATGAATTTATCGAACCGACGTGTATCGTCAACGAGGACAGCGAGCCGATAGCGACGATCGGCAATGGCGACGGCGTGATTTTCTTCAACTTCCGCGGCGACAGACCCCGTGAAATCACACGGGCGCTCGTTATGCCGGATTTTAAAGAATTTTCCAGGACAACCAGGCCGGATATTTATTTTGTCTGTATGACCGAATACGATGCGACTATCCCGGCGCCGGTGGCGTTTCCAAAGCTGGAGAAAATGAAAAATATCCTGGCTGCGTATTGGGGCTCACTGGGATTGAAGCAATTTCGCTGTTCCGAGACGGAAAAGTATGCCCATGTTACGTTCTTCTTCAACGATTATACGGAGAAGCCGTTCCCCGGCGAAGACAGGCAGATTGTTCCTTCGCCCCGAGTCCGCACATACGATCTGAAGCCTGAGATGAGCGCTTACGAGGTTTGCGAAGTCGTGCTGGAAAGGCTGGATTCGAATAAATACGATGTGGTCGTGGTCAATTTTGCTAATCCGGACATGGTCGGCCACACCGGCATCCTGTCGGCAGCCGTAAAAGCGGCTGAGGTGGTGGATGAGTGCGTCGGCAGAATTCTCGACAAAGTCAAGAGTATGGGCGGCGTAGCCATTATCACGGCCGACCATGGCAATTTCGAGAAAATGTGGGATTTTGCAAAGAATCAGCCGCATACGGCCCACACCATCGGCGACGTGCCGCTGATTGTCTTCGACGAACGCTTAAAGGGCAGCAAGCTGCGCCAGGGCGGCAGGTTAGCTGACATCGGCCCAACCCTGCTGGCAATGATGGACCTGCCGAAGCCTAAAGAAATGACCGGCGAGAGCCTGATAGTAGACTGACGCTAAAGGAATCGGGTAAAAGGCTCACGGAACGGAGACCGTTACAAAAGAAAACAGCCGACGGTTACTTCTTAGAAACAATACCTGGTGAGAAAAAAACAAAAACCAACTTGTTTTATTATTGCAGGGCCCAATGGCGCGGGAAAAACGACATTTGCATTGCGATATCTACCGCAAATAGCGGGCTGCCGCAACTTTGTCAACGCCGACCTTATTGCTTATGGTCTTTCACCTTTCGACTCGTTATCGGCCCAATATGAGGCCGGCCGGATTTTTCTTCGTGAGATACACGCAAATATCGACAAACGGGTAGATTTCGCTTTTGAGACAACATTGGCAGGTCGCAGTCAAATTAATCTGCTGAAAAAACTCAGGCAAGACGGCTGGAAGATCGTGTTGTTTTTCTTATGGATACCTGGCTCGGATTTTTCAAAAAGCCGGGTTCGCGAGCGGGTAAAGCACGGCGGACATGATATCCCTGATGAAACCATTTACCGCCGCTTCCCCCGTATAATGCACAATTTGATAAAGACATATATCCCGCTTTGTGATAATGTACTTTGCTATGATAATTCCAAACCAAAGTATGCTCCCGTATTTGAGAAGAGCGGTAAAGACCTACGTATTTTTGATCAGAACATATATGAGAGAATTATAGGGCAGTCGAATGAATACAAAAAAACCCAGTAAAATGGCAATAGAAGCCGGCAAATGTCTACAGAACGCCGTACAGGAAGAATTGCAGCAAAAAGCATTGCTTGGCCAGTATGTTATTATAAACCGTAACGGCAAAGCCTGCCGCGTCTCGGCCAAACAGGCCCTCAAAATGACCAAATCCAGATAATTTGCCTTGCCACATCGAAACCTTTGGAAACAATCTGCAAAACCCTTTTTTATATTGGCATACAAAAGTAGTTAATTTTTATAATTCCTCTCTCCCCATTCAGGAACCGCCTGTTACTAACTTACCGTTGGAATTTCGGCAGCTAACAAGTACAATGAAACAGCTATGGGACAGATAAGAATCCTTGATCAGAATATGATTAATATGATTGCCGCCGGCGAGGTGATTGAACGGCCTGCCAGCGTAGTCAAGGAACTGGTGGAGAACAGCGTCGATGCGGGTGCGACAAAGATAACGGTAACCATCGAGGACGGCGGCAGAAAACTCATATCTATCACCGATAACGGCTGCGGTATGGACGCTGATGACCTGGCTCAGGCCTTTGAGCCGCATACCACCAGCAAAATCAAAACCAGCTCGGATTTACTTGGCATATCGACTCTCGGCTTTCGAGGCGAAGCACTGGCAAGTATCGCTTCGATCGCACAAGTTCGGGCTGTCAGCAGGACGAAAGACTCGACCGGTGCCAACTGCATTGAGATCGATTGCGGAAACAAGACCGGCGTTAGCCCATGCAGCGCCGATTTCGGAACGACCGTCCAGATCCGGGACATTTTTTATAAACTGCCTGCCCGGCGTAAATTTCTCAAAACCGCCAACACCGAAATGGGCCATATAACCGAGCAATTCACACGCATCGCACTTGCTAATGAGAACCTGGATTTGACGCTGATACGCAACGGCAAAGAGCTTTATCGGCTGTCTGACAAAGATGATCTTCGCCGGCGCATAACCGAGCTGTTCCCGATGTCTTCGAATGACATTTCTGAGAATCTGATAGAGGCCGAAAGCGGTGAAAAAGGATTGCACGTCCATGCCCTGATGGGCAAGCCGCTCATTTCACGGACAAACAATCGATTTCAATACGTGTTTCTAAATGGCCGGTTCATCCGTGACAAATTCATCTCGCATGCCATCAAAGAAGCGTATCGCGGGCTTCTGGAACCCGGTCGATTCCCTGTCGTTTTTTTGTTCATTCGGATGAGCTTTGAAGACTACGATGTGAACGTGCATCCGACGAAAATCGAGGTGCGTTTCTATAATGCCAATCTGGTGCATTCGCAAATTCTCGGAGCCCTGCGGGAAAAGCTTCTGGGAACGGATCTTGAGATGCCGGGAAGGCTGCCGGATTTGCAAAACTCTCAAGGCACATCGAGCCATTCGCCTCCGGTTCGGGACAGCAGAATAGCCGACGCAATGGCTGAGTTCTTCAGAAAGCACAGGCCTGTTCAAATGCAGCAGCAACTGGGATTTCGCCAAACCTCGCCGGGCAACGTCCATGCCGTATCTCGCGAGAAATCCGTGCAGTACGACAGGAAATATCTGCAGATACACGATAGTTTCATCGTGGCACAAACCGAAGATGGATTTGTCATTATAGATCAGCACGCGCTTCACGAGCGCATCATATATGAAGATTTGTGCAGGCGGATACGGAAAAACAAACTCCAGTCGCAGCGACTGCTGATCCCCGAGAGTTTTGAGGTCACCGTCTCCGGGGCGGAGGCCCTGAAAACCAATGCCGAGCTGACGGACAAATTAGGAATCGAGCTTGTGCCGTTCGGTCCCAGGACCATGGCCGTCCAGGCATTTCCCATCCTGCTGTCGAGTGTTCAACCGCTCGACTTTGTTCAGGATTTGATAGACTTGCTCGACCGCAAGGATGCGGGGCTCGATGCTGAGAGACTGCTCGACGAGGTCTTGAATATGGCCGCATGTAAGGCGGCAATCAAGGCGGGCCAGAAGCTGACCGACGGCGAAATTGAGCAGTTGCTTTCGGATCGGCAAAACGCCGAGTCGGCAAGTCGCTGTCCGCACGGCAGGCCCACTACAATAAAGTTTTCGATCAGCGATTTGGAAAAGCAGTTCAAGAGAACCTGATGAATAAATGGTCTTTACTATTACTGATCATTTCCTGCTGGATGGCCTTCGGATTTGTCATGTTTGGTCCCCGGCAATGTCGGGACAGCATTGCTGCCCCCCTGCCGGACCGGGCCGACAGGATTGTTTCTTTGGCCCCGAATATTACCGAAATTCTTTTTGCGATTGGTCTGGGGGACGAAATTGCCGGTGTTACTCTTGACAGCGATTATCCCCCGGATGCGTCGAAAAAGCCAAGGGTCGGGACGTTCTGGCAGCCGGACATTGAGGCGGTAGTGGCCGCCAGGCCGGACCTGGTTATTACGCTTGGATTCGAGCAGCAGAAGAATCTTGCTGAACGCTTGAGACGAATCGGCTATAACAGTCTGACAGTGAATGTTGAAAAGATAAACGATCTTTTCAATGCGATCGAAATAATCGGGGCAGCGACCGGCAGGCGGCGACAGGCAAATGAATTGATAAGTCGTATCAAAGCAAAGTTGCAGCAACTCGCGAGCATGGTCGGCGCCGGGCCCAAAGTCAGGGTGCTCTGGGTCGTTCAGAGAGAACCTCTGCGGGTGGCCGGAAGAGACACATTTGTCAACGAGATGATTGAACTGGCGGGCGGCGAAAATGCAATCGGTCCGACGGTGCATAAATATCCCCCGATTGGTTCCGAGCAGGTTATTGCCTGTAATGCCGACGTTATCATTGAATCCGCGATGGGCCGGGAGGACATTGAGAACCAACGGGACGGGGCGTTGCAGCATTGGAGTAAATTTAAGCACCTGCCTGCCGTGGCAAACGGTCGAGTTTTTGTAATACGCGGCGATACGGTCTCACGGCTTGGACCACGGCTATACGAGGGGACGGAGACAATTGCCAGATGTTTAAGGCCCCATCTTTTCGAGAACTGAAGCAATGAAACAATTATTGACGCCCAAAAAGCTGTTCGCCAGGATCGGATTAGCCCTTGCGGTGCTTGCGGCAGTGATGTTCGTTTGTTCTCTGATCGGCACGGAGACCGTTTCATTGAAAGCGGTATTTACCGGGCCCGGCACACCGGCGGCGCCAAATCCCGATTATCAAATCATGAGTTTCAGGCTGCCGCGAATTATTCTTGCCGGCCTGGTGGGTGCGGCGCTGGCATGCGCGGGTGTTGTGTTCCAGGTTCTTTTGCGGAATCCTCTTGCCGATCCCTATATATTAGGGATATCGAGCGGAGCCGGGTTAGGGGCGATTATCGCCGTGATCAGCGGGTTTAACTGGACGCTTTGGGGACGCTCTCCGATCGCGGTTTTCGCATTTTCGGGGGCATTGGGGACGGTCTGGCTCGTTTGGTTCATCGGTCGGCTGACGGGAAAGTTTCATGTGACGGGCCTGCTGCTTGCAGGGGTTGTGGTCAACGCTTTCTTTTCGGCCCTGATGATGTTTCTGACGTCGATAGCGAAATCGGACCAGGTCTATTCGACAATATTCTGGTTAATGGGCAATATGACAGAGGGAGATTTTCTTATGTTGTGGATCGGGGCTGGATGCGTGGTTGGAGGAATCGTGGCATTATTCTACATCGGTCCGCAGTTAAACGCTTTGAGCTTCGGCGCCGATGACGCCAGGAGCATGGGCGTAAACGTCGCCAGAACCCGGACAATTGCCTTTGGTATCGCAGCGGGAATCACCGCTGTTGCGGTCAGTTTGAGCGGACTCATTGGATTTGTCGGACTTGTCGTCCCGCACGGAGTAAGACTCGTATTCGGCCCCGACCATCGCCAGTTGCTCCCGCTGAGCGGAATTGCCGGGGCGATATTCCTGGTTATTGCCGATACGCTGGCGCGTATTATCGTTGCTCCCGCACAGTTGCCGGTTGGTGTGGTGACAGCTATTGTCGGCGGGCCTTTCTTCCTGATTTTATTGGTCAAATACAGTAAAAAAGTAAGCTGGTTGAAATGAGCGGCATTATCGAAGTTGATAATTTGAGTTTCGGCTATATATCAGAGACTACAATTCTGAAAGATATGAGCTTTAATGTCAGGCCGGGGACATTTGTGACGATAGCCGGCCCGAACGGGGCCGGCAAGAGCACGCTGCTGAACCTGATGTGTCGAGCCCTGACGCCGAAATTGGGTACGATCAGAATTGACGCAGCGGCGATAGAATCATATGGTACCCGGGCTTTTGCTGCAAAAGTGGCGATTGTCAGGCAGGAGCTTGCGCCGATCTTTGGTTTTTCGGTTATGGAAACGGTTTTGATGGCAAGGACGCCTTATTATGGCTCTACGGGATTCGAGAGCCGAGCCGACAGGGAAATCGCGAATGATGCACTCGAAGCGACAGATACGGCTCGGTTTGCCTGCCGCCCGCTCACAAGTCTGAGCAGTGGTGAGCGGCAGCGTGTGTTTATCGCGAGGGCGCTTGCTCAAAACAGCCTGATCATGCTTTTAGACGAGCCGACGAACTTTCTGGATCTGAAACACCAGGTTGGTATATATGATTTGCTTAAAACCGCTCAAGTTGAAAAAGGTAAAACAATCGTGGCCGTAACGCACGATATCAACCTGGCGAGTCAATATTGTGACGAAATTCTGCTTCTCGGAGCCGATGGCAGTTACCATATCGGAAAGACAAAAGCTGTTCTGTCACCCGAGAAAATCAAAGAGGTCTTTGGCGTTGATGTCTTTGCGGGCAAAGTTGGACAGGAAAAATTCTTCATTCCTTTAGGTAAATTGGCTAAAAACAGCAGAAAAACCAATAACGAACCATGAAATATCTGATTGTAAATACTTGTTTTGCAAGAATTTAAGTGCCAATCAGTGATTTTGGCTTGAATAATCTCCTTATGTTGTCTATACTTCTCGGGCTTGAATTGGGCTATTCGATGAACAAACAATGCATGTAATATGATCTGAGATGTTATAATGATCATTTGGGCAGATGTCTCAAGTAGTATAGCAGAAGAAAGGTGGACAAAGAAGTGGTACAAAAACGAAAAAAGACATCCAGAGAACAAGTAAGCTCAACAAGGAGAAAGAAAAGCGGTCTGGTAATCGCCGATGCTAAGCATTTCAGAGAATTGCTGCTGGAGAAGCGCAGGGAAATCCTTAGAAATGTTACCGAGTTTGAAGATGAAGCTCTGAGGAAATCCCTTTTGGATGCAAGCGGAGATTTGTCAAGTATGCCGATCCATATGGCCGACCTTGGAACGGATAGCTATGAGCAGGAATTTGCCTTGGGATTAATGGATAGCGAAAGAAAGCTGCTGAGAGAGATTGATAAAGCGTTGGGACGTCTTGAGAAAAAAACTTATGGTATCTGCGAAGCCACCGGCAAGTCAATATCCAGAGCCCGGCTTGAAGCTCAGCCCTGGGCGAGATATTGTGTTGAATATGCCCGGATGCTGGAAAAGGGACTTGTAGCGGAGCAGGAAGAATAAATTTTAATATGAAACATAGATGTCCGGTCTGTCAAAAGACCGTTAAAGGATTAACTCAAGAAAAATCTGAAGAAGAAGCAAGAGTCTTTCCATTTTGCTCCCGGCGGTGTAAACTGATAGACTTGGGCGCCTGGCTTGATGCCGAATATAGAATAGAGTCAAGACTTGATTCGCAGGAATCCGGCGAACTATCCGATACCTCACCCACCTCTTCCGACAAGCAGTAAATAACGGATTTCAGCAACAAAATCTGATAAAATTTGTTGAAATCGACCGGTTATAGGTTATATATATTTGCGTTCGCTCTTTACTTACCCAACGGCAATTGTAACCTTCTTGAAAGGAAGCAAAATGGTCAGTGGCAAAGAATCAGCTCAATTACTTGACGATCTTGTCTTTCCGAAAATATTCCAGACTTTTCGTATGTCAATTCAGCCGACTAAATTGATAATCACCTCTGTTGCACTGGCCATTATATGCCTGGCAGGTTGGATTATGGATTTTAGCAGAACTGTTGTTGCCACAACAGGTACGCAGACCAAGCTCACAGAATTGGATATTTATATGACGGATTCCAGTCAACTGCCGTCATACATTGAGGGTTTCAGGGAAAAAGGCAAAGACCTGGGCGTATTTTCCACCCTTTGGCACTTCGCCGCTCAAAAGTTCCATGGTGCGGTAGATTCCGTATTTGCGTTAGACTTGCCGGGTGTTATAGGAAATATTGCTGATTTTTTCAAGGCGGTGGGATGGGCTTTAAGGTACCACCCGGCCTATTGCATCATCTTTTTCATAATAATGCTTGCCGTGATTTCCATCTCCGGCGGTGCTGTCTGCCGAATTGCAGCTCTGCAATTTGCCCGGGGAGAAAAACCGGGTTTGACCGAAGCGCTGCGATTCAGCACTAAGAGATTCTTTAATTTTTTCACGGCACCGTTAGCGCCGATAAGCATTATTATTTTCATAGGGCTTTTCATATTTCTTTTGGGATTGGCAGGTAACATTCCGCGGGCAGGAGAGTTAATAGTAGGTCTCGGTATGCCGCTGGCCTTGTTTGCGGGTGTATTGGTAGCGGTCATTGTTATAGGAGCTGTTGCCGGATTAAACTTGATGTTTCCTGCTGTGGCGTATGACGGTTCCGACTGCTTTGACGCGATAAGTCGCTCCTTTAGTTATGTGTATGCCAGGCCATGGCGGATGGTTGTTTACACTGCGATAGCTGCGGTTTATGGCTCGGTTTGTTATACATTCGTTCGATTGTTTGCCTTTTTGTCACTCTGGATTACCCGCTGGTTATTGCAGCTTGGCCTCTGGGCCGATAACGGCAGTAAAGAGGTCAATAAGCTTGCAGCAATCTGGCCGAAGCCCGAATTCAGGTATTTGCTTGGCTCTTCAAGTCAGGCAACGACTAACTGGACGGAATCAATAGCAGCCTTTTTGGTATATTTATTCCTGCTTGTTATTGTCGGATTGGTGGTTTCTTTCATAATCAGTTTTTATTTTTCTGCTAATACTATAATCTATTCGCTTATGCGCAAAACGGTTGACAAAACTGCTTTTGAGGATATTTATATGCAATTCGACAAAACAGAAGTCTCGCCGACTCCCGGCGAACTGCTGCCGCAGGAAGAACCGCCGTCGCCGGAGGCTGAATCGAAGCAGGATGAATCATCTTCGGAACATTAACGAAGCGAGCTTTTTACGCAAGTCTTGGAGTATGCCGGACAGATGGAACCTGTAGTGCCGAGAGAATATGCCTGAGACAAACACAAACATACAGCCGAACAACAAGGATAAAAATCTGCCGGAATTTTCAACTCCCTCCCCCGCCTTAATGCTTCGTGTCCGCAGGCCCATGATTGTACTTGCCCACATAATTGCTTTTGCATCTTCTTTGATGCTTTCTTTTCTTGTAGTGCAGAACATGCAGTTCAGGGCGGAATGGCTTGAATTGTATCCCGCTTTGCTGATGTTTTTTCTTATCATAAAGCTTCCGATATTCGGTTTTTTCAAGCAATATCGAGGCTGGTGGCGCTATGTCGGTATTTCCGATCTTCTCGGGATATTCGGAGCGTCACTTGTCAGCACATTTATTATTGTGGTTTTATGGTTTGCAATCGGCAATATTCCTGCCGTTCGTATAAGTTTACCATTGGGTCTGGAGATGCCTGCCGAAGGTGTATGTATAGCCGATATGTTTGCCACGGTTTTTATGCTTGGCGGGTTAAGGATTATTATAAGGCTGTATTTTGAGGAGTTTCGCACGGCCGAAGCCGGTCGGTTGAAACGATTTCTAATTGTTGGCGCAGGCAACGCCGGCGAGGCACTGCTGCGTGAAATCCTCCGCATGCCCGTGACTCAATATGATGTTGTCGGCCTGATTGACGATGACTCTGTCAAACAGGGCACTCATATTCACGGGATACCAATTCTTGGTACTGTTGAGCAACTGCCTGAGATATGTGAAGAACACAAAATCGAAGAAATTGCCATCGCAATGCCCTCGGCGAGCCCCCGGCAGTTAAGGCGGGTAATCCATGTATGCGAGGGTATAAAAATTAAGTTTCAGACCGTACCATCAATAACCGATATTGCCTCCGGAAAGCTACGTGTTTCACATATCCGTCCTGTTGAGATCAGCGATTTGCTCGGTAAATTCGGAAGGGAAGAAGTCCAGCTCGATATGGACCTGATTGAAGTTTTCGCCAGGGATAAAACCATTCTGGTAACCGGCGCCGGAGGCTCCATCGGTTCGGAAATGTGCAGGCAGCTATGCAATTTCAATCCGAAGTTGCTTCTGCTTATCGAGCAGGCTGAAAATCCGCTGTTCTATATAGAACGGGAGTTACGTAAGCAATTTGCCGGAGTTAATATCAAAGCGATTGTCTGTAATATTACCGACAAAGTTCGTGTAGAGGAGGTTTTTGAAGAATATAAGCCACAGGTTGTGATTCACGCCGCCGCTCATAAACATGTGCCTTTGATGGAGCTTAATGCCGGCGAAGCTGTCAAAAACAATATTTTGGGCACGCAAATTGTTGCCGATGCCGCAAACAATTGCGGCACCGCCAACTTCGTGATGTTGAGTACGGACAAAGCCGTTAATCCGACGAGTATAATGGGCTCATCCAAGCGGATTGCGGAGATGTATATCCAGGACCTGAGCGGGACCAGCGAAACGCACTTCGTGACTGTACGATTCGGCAATGTGCTCGACTCTGAAGGCTCGGTTGTACGAATCTTTAAGAAACAAATCGATGAAGGAGGTCCCGTCACCGTTACACATCGTGAAATGAAGCGGTATTTTATGACCATACCGGAAGCGAGCCAGCTCGTTTTACAGGCCGCGTCAATGGGAAAAGGCGGAGAGATATTTGTACTCGATATGGGCGAGCCGGTGAAGATTGTGGACCTTGCCAAAGCACTTATTACACTCATTAGACCCGGCGAAGATATCGAAATGGTTTACACGGACCCGAGACCCGGCGAAAAACTCTTTGAAGAGCTCTCGATAGAAGGCGAAGATATGCAGCGTACAAGGCATCCGAAAATCAGTATATGGAAGAATATTCCGATGGACCGCGACAGGCTTCGGGCCGGCATAAATGAGCTGGTTACTATTGCAAAAACTCAAACCTACAGCGAAATTGCCCGGAAAATTAAAGAGCTTGTACCGGAATATACCGGCGGAAATAACCATACTTAGACTATCCTCTTTCCCGAAAATATAGCTGTTGCACTTCTTTTCTGGAACACCTGCAAAGAAGCCATAAGTGTTCTTTCAGAGATTTCCCTTGACTATATCATGGGTAATTTAGTATAAGTAGAGTTGTAGGCATCCGTGGGCTTACATTCTTTCATCAGGCGATATTTCTATAGCTTATTTTGGTTTTTGGCTTTTGAATTAGTGGCTCACTTTTGGCTATGGAAGGAAGGAGATGGCATTAAATAGCGAAATCATCCGGGAGAGAATAGGAAAATACAGTGTAGATAAGAATTATTATCAATCATTCTATTCAAAGGAGGGCAAATATGAGCAGGAAATCAACTTACTTAGTTGTTTGTTTTTTCTTGATGCTGAGTCTTTCTAAGGGCGCCGAAAGTGCGACAATGGTTGCCCACTGGAGGTTTGATAATGATGCTACGGATTCGGCAGGTGATATTGACGGGACACTGATGAACGGAGCCGATTTCACTACGGATGCAATAGTGGGAAGCCACGCCCTGGTTCTCGATAGTCCGAGGTCCCAGTATGTTGATTTTGGCAATCCCCCGAATTTGCCGGCCGGCAGAGCTGCTCGCAGCATGTGCGGGTGGGCCATGACCGATACTATTGCCAGCGGCTGGAGATGGATTGCCGCGTATGGTTCGGAGGGAACGAGTCTGGCTATGTTCATCGGTATGAACGGCACCAGCCTGTACGGCGGAGGTTATGGAGATGACATCTTCGTGAGCGGTTTTTGGGATGTTGGTGTTTGGCACCACATCTGCCTGACGTATGATGGAAGCATAGCAAGATTGTATACTGACGGCGCCGAGGCGACCTCGGCAACAAAAAACTGGAACCTGGCTTTGAACAGGGCGCATGTCGGACGCCAGGTTAACGGCTACGCTGAATTCTGGGACGGCCTGATCGATGATGTCCGCATTTACGACTACGCTCTCTCGCCTGCTGAGGTAAAGAAGCTCGCGGCACTTCCAAAGGCCACAAAACCCAGCCCGGCTGATGGTGCCATACATCCGGATACATGGGCGAGCCTTTCCTGGTCGGCGGGAGGTTATGCGGTTTCGCACGATGTGTACTTTGGCGAAAGTTTTGATGATGTGAATGACGGCATCGGCGGGACGTTTTATGGCAATCAGGCAACAATGTATTTTGTGGTTGGCTTTCCCGGATATCCCTATCCGGACGGCCTGATTCCAGGTACGACTTACTACTGGCGAATTGACGAGGTCAATGATCCGGATCCGAACAGCCCGTGGAAAGGTGATGTCTGGAATTTCACAGTACCCAGCAAGATTGCTTATAATCCCAGTCCGTCCGATGGCGCAAAGTTTATAGACCCGAGTACCATTCTCAACTGGACGGGAGGCTTCGGCGCTAAATTACACACCGTATATTTCGGCGACAATTTTGATGATGTAAGCAATGCTACCGCCGGCATGTCGGCAGGGACATTTACCTATAATCCAGGAACGCTTGAATTCGATAAGACCTACTATTGGCGGATCGATGAGTTCGACGGATCGGCTACAAACAAAGGTGATACATGGAGCTTCAAGACTCTGCCCGATATACCTATTTCCGATCCTAACCTCATCTGCTGGTGGAAGCTCGATGAGGGACAGGGTACTACCGCGATTGATTGGTCCGGCCATGGCAATCATGGCACGCTCGTTAACGGCCCGAAGTGGGTGCCCGGCTATGATGAAGGTGCCATGGAGATGGATGGAAGTGATGATTGCGTTGATTTCGGTAGCGCTCTCGGCTTGCCGTACGGCAGATCCGAACGAAGCCTTTGTGGTTGGGGCAAGGCCGACAGTATTGCCGATGGCTGGCGCTGGATTGCATCTTACGGTTCATCCGCCGTCGCGGGTCAGGCTCTGTTCATCGGCATGAACGCTAATGATCTCGTTGGCGGCGGCATGTATGACGATGTATGGGCGTACGATTTCTGGGAGGTGGATGTTTGGCATCATATCTGCCTGACGTATGACGGAAGTACGGCCAGATTGTACGCTGACGGCATAGAGGTGGCCTCTGAGGCCAAAGAATGGGACCTGGCTTTGAGCAGTGCCTACATTGGGCGCCAGGTTTCGTACCTGGAATTCTGGGACGGCATGGTTGATGACGTGCGCATCTATGACAAGGTGCTGAGCCCCGATGAGATTGTAAAGGTTATGGCTGGAGACCCGCTGCTTGCCTGGAATCCGAGTCCGGCCAATGGATCAACACCGGACATTCATGCCGCGTTACCCCTTAACTGGTCACCGGGAGACCAGGCCGTTCAGCACGATGTATACTTCGGCGCTAATACAGATGCCGTCGCGGATGCCGATACATCAACAACCGGCGTATATCGAAATCGCCAGAGTACTACGAATTATACTCCGCCGGAAGGCATTGAGTGGGGCGGCGGGCCTTACTACTGGCGTGTCGATGAATATAATGCTGATGGTACGATCAGTAAAGGCAAAGTCTGGAGCTTTACGGTAGCCGACTATCTTTCCATTGATGATTTTGAAAATTACGATGCCGGCGACAATCAGATATGGTATGCATGGCACGATGGCCTCGGCTATGGTACACCCGGCACTGAGCTATATTATCCCGGCAATGGAACAGGTGCAATTGCAGGCGACGAGACCACCTCATCTTACACCGAAGAGAATATCGTAAACAGGGGAACTCATGCGATGCCGTTTTCCTATGACAACAATAAGCAGGGCAGCGCCAAATATTCTGAGGTGGAGATGACATTAACTGCTCAACCTGATCATGGGTACAGGGACTGGACGCAGCAAGGCGTTGAGGAATTATCGCTGTGGTTTAGAGGTTATGCGGCATCCGTCGGCAGTTTCGTCGAAGGACCGGTCGGGACCTATACTGTAACCGCCTCCGGTACCGACATCTGGGGCAGCGCCGATCAATTCCACTTCGCCTATAAGATTCTTTCCGGCCCCGGATCGATTGTCGCAAAAGTTGTGAGTGTTGATAACACCAGCGTTTGGGCAAAGGCAGGAGTGATGATTCGTGAGACGCTTGACCCGGATTCGGTGCATGCCTTCGCTTGTATAACTCCATCGAGTGGAGTCGCCGCTCAGGGTCGCTATGATACGGGCGGCGCCAGTTTCAATACGAATCAGCTTGGAATTGCTGCGCCCAACTGGGTGAAATTAGAGCGTGACATTTCCGGCAACTTTACGGTTTCCCATTCGGCTGACGGTTCGTCATGGCAGCCGGTTCAGGGCGCGACACCGCAGAACCTCCCGATGAGTGCTAACGTTTATATCGGTCTGGCGTTGACAGCCCAAAATGCTGCCTTAACATGCCAGGCTGTATTCTCCAATGTCACAATCAGCGGGTCGGCTGGTCCGCAGTGGGCGAATCAGGATATCGGCATAATCAGCAACGATGCCGAGCCGATGTATGTGGCGGTTTCCAACATCGCCGGTGAGCCGGCGGTTGCATACCACGATGATCCGGACGCGGCAACGATTGATACGTGGACCGAGTGGATTATTCCTCTTAAAACTTTTTCCGATCAGGGTATTAACCTTAGCAACGTTGACAGAATTGCGATTGGCCTGGGCACCAAAGGTAACATGACGGCGCCCGGCGGATCGGGCAAGATGTTTATCGACGACATACGACTGTATCGGCCGAGAGATGCCGCTGCAGAGTGAATGCCGTTTTCGATATAACCAGATCAAGGTATGTATTATTTCAGGGCTCATGCCGGTTGACATGGTATGGGCCCTGTAAGTTTTTATGACATGCCGGGCACAAAAATAAAACCCCCAAAACATAAATATATTTCGGGGGTAATTGGTAAAATGAATTTTGTTTTACCAGCCGGCTATTATGGCTCGTCACTGTCGTGCCCGTTATTTCTGGGATGGGCGTTGTCGTAGACCTCTTTGAGTCTTGCTGTGGTAAGGTGCGTATAAATCTGGGTTGTTGACAATGACTGATGGCCGAGCAGCTCCTGAACGCTTCTCAGATCGGCGCCGTTGTTTAACATGTGAGTTGCAAAGCTGTGCCGCAGAGTATGCGGGCTGATCGCCGGATCCATTCCGGACATCTTAAGATACTTGTCCATCTTGCGGCGGACACTGCGTGTGCTGAGTCTTCGGCCGTGCTTGTTCACGAACATAACTTTAGAGTCAAAGTTGCCGTTGCTTTGCGCCCGTTTGTTCCTGTACTCCATGTAATGCTGGATAACCTGCAGGGCAGATGAGCCGATAGGCGTGATTCTTTCCTTTTTGCCTTTGCCTCTGACATGTACGACTTCACCGAGGAAGTCTATGTCGTCCATGTTTAATGCTACAAGTTCACTGACCCTTATTCCGGTGCTGTAAAGAGTTTCAAGAATGGCCTTGTCTCTTGCGCCAAGCCATGTGTTTACCGGGGGAGTACCGAGCAGCTTTTTTACTTCTTCGTATTCAAGGAATCGCGGCAGTTTTTTCTCCTGCTTTGGCGTCCTGATCGATACTACCGGGTTGGAACTGACGTAGTTTCTTTTGACAAGAAATTTATAAAAGCTTCGCAGCGTGGCAAGTTTGCGGGCTATGGTCGCTTTAGAATACTGCTTCTCATTTAGAAGACCCAAATATGATCTGACGGAGTCTATCTGTGCCGAAAGAAGTAACTGGTCGACTTTAATATCGACCTGAGTTGCCACGGCAGTAGCCGGTTCGGCTTCATGATGAGATGAAGATATCAGTTCTGTGTCTGCCTGATCGTTCTCATATGCACCCTTTAGAAACTCACCATATTGTGTTAGATCGGCGCCATAACACTTGGCGGTGTGTTCGGAGAAGCGTCTTTCGAATGTCAGGTAATCTAAAAACTTGTGGATAATTTTACTTTCTTCCATAATCTACCTATCTATTTTAGTTATCTCTGAGTTTCTTTTAACCTGCTATAAACAGTTTTACTTGCATTCGTTCTTTTGAATCTGGGCGTTTGTTTTATCACTTAAGAGTTCGTCGGCCTGGCCGATAAGTGACTGAGTCAATTTGAAGCTCAGTACGGCCGCATCGAACCAATCGAAATTTGTACGTTTATCTTTTGCCTGCTCAATCAGTACATCGAGAAGCTCATCTTCCCTGCCGTTCTCATAACGAAAAATAAACTTCTCCGCGCCTTTGTTCAAAACCAGTTGTCGTTTCATTCTTTTCATTACGACCAAAAAATTGTACCGTCGATTATTGCTTTGCCGGTTACTTCCTGCTGTAACCACCTATATTATTTATCGGTCTAAATTCAGCTTACTAAAGATCAAATTTCTTTTTTTTTAAGCGGGCGTGATAAAACCGACACTTTGAAAAACGCCACAAAGCTTTTATCGGCCAATAAGACTTCAGGCTTTACAAATTGAATGTGAATATGGAGAGATTGAGGATATATTTAGAGAAATTTTGTCACGGTGTTGTCATTCTGAACATTTGCTTTTGCTCAGGACAAAATTTTGAAAAAGATTATTCCTTCTTTTTCTTCAGATTGAATAATCCCCTGATGCTGAAGGTCACTGATATGTTTTATTGCTTCATTACGGCTGATGCCCAGGCTTGAACAAATGTCGTTTAGCGAGCAAGGCCTGCGTTTTAGCATTGATAACAGGGCTTCTGCTTTGCGGTTTATTACAGAATGAGGTTCCAACAAATCTTCGGATTTACTTTTATTGAGTATGCCGCTGCGGGCCGGAGAAAAATCAGCCACAACCTCGCACTTAGGCCCCAGCCGGTTGGCTATCTCCTGCAGCTTCTCGGCACTTAATCTTGCGATATTTGGATCGGCCGTAGGTCGCACGGCTGTATTGAGGTGGACCCTGTCGGGATTGATCAGTTTGATTGCCTCTTTGATTCTGGCAATTTGCTCAGTGCCGGTATTTATCCCTTCGACAAAAAAAACTTCCAGCCATATCTGGCCAGAAAATTCCTTTCGAAATGCGCACAATCCCGAAATCAACTTTTCAACACTAATAACGTGGTATGGGCGATTGATTCTTTGAAAGGTCTGTTCATCGCCGGCATCCAATGAAGGCATTACGACATCCGCCTTTGAGCAGTCCGCCCGCACTTCTGCTCTGGACAGTAGCGTGCCGTTGGTCAATATAGCGATAGGAATATTGGTAAGCTTCTTTATGCCGTCTATAAGTTCGCCGAGCCGCGAATTAAGTGTCGGCTCACCGGAACCTGCTATTGTGATATAGTCGGCTTCCAGGCCTTCCGCCAATGCCTCTTTTAGCTCGGCTAGAACCGGTTCGATAGGTATATAGTCTTTCCGTTCGATTGTGGTCTGTGCCGTTTTTCCGAGCTGACAATAAATGCAATCCATCGTGCAGATTTTCAACGGTACGATATCAATACCGCAACTTAGCCCCAGCCTCCGTGAAGGCACCGGCCCATACAAATATTTTTTTTGGTTAGTCACTTTTTTTTCCGTTTACAATCTCAAATATTTGCTTGCATACCGTCAGTAATTCTTCAAGCCAGTTTATCGGAATAATGCAGGCGGCATCCGATTTTGCCTTTTCCGGCTCGGTATGGACTTCAATAAAAAGGCCGTTAGCGCCGGCGGCAATTGCTGCTTTGGCAAGTATCGGGGCCATTTCCCGCCGGCCTGCACTGGCGTTGCCGAATCCACCAGGCTGCTGTGTGCTGTGTGTGGCATCGAAGATGACAGGACAGCCCAGCTTTTTCATACTATCAATTGCGGTCATATCATTGACAAGACGATTATAACCGAAAAACGTGCCGCGTTCGGTAAGCATTATTTTATTATTCTTGCATGCACGAATTTTCTCGACCACGTTTTCCATCTCACCAGGTGAGAGAAACTGGCCCTTCTTGACATTGACAGGCTTGCCTGTTCGTGCACAGGCGCAAAGAAGATCCGTCTGCCTGCATAGAAAAGCTGGAATTTGCAGACAGTCGACGACCTCGCCAACCAAGGCAGCCTGAGCCGGTTCGTGCACATCGGTCATAACGGGAAGATTAGTCCGGCGACGCACATCAGAAAGAATTTCCAGTCCCTTCTGAAGTCCCGGTCCGCGAAAGCTGCGTAAGCTTGAGCGATTGGCCTTATCGAAACTGGCCTTGAAGATTATTCCCACTCCGGTTCTCTGGCTGATCTCTCGAAGCCGGTTTGCAATGTTGATACAGGAGGTTTTGCTTTCGATCACGCACGGACCGGCCATTAGAAATAAAGGTGCATCCAAGCCGATCTCGACTTCACCGATTCTGAAATTCATCCGATTATTTCCTTCAATCCAAAATCAGAGTGTCTATTCTATTCTATTTTGTTCGATTGGCAATCTTTAAGAATAAGACACAATTTGCTTTCTTATCCTATTGCCCGGATAATTCTTGTTCTTATACCTGCAGGCTTTGCGCCTTCCGGCACTATACAATTAACCGCATGTGGTATTACGCTGATTCGGACCGGCAGGGCCGGGCCGGGGTCACCATCTATTTCAGTCCTGATACGAGTGCTATTTGAACGTACAGAAATGTTTTTGCCCTGCCGATAGATGACATCACGTCTATTGGCATGGTGTTTCAGAATCGTCAACAGCGAGTGTTTGGCCAGGTGAAGTTGAGAGGCACATTTGTAAACGCATACGTCTAACAAGCCATCAGAAAAATCGGCATAGTGCAGAATCTGCAGGCCCACGGCGTATCTCGAAATATTTCCGACAAAAACCAGGCCGGGGCCATCGAAAATCTCTTCTCCATCCACTTCGACTCTCATCTGCCCGAATTTATATTCCCAGAATGTCCTCCAGATCGGCCAGAAGTAATCGAAGTGATCGATGTGTCCGGCTCGCTGTTCGCTGACCCGTTTTACGACTTCGCCGTCGAATCCGAAGCCGGCAATAGAAGTAAAGCACTTGCCGTTTGCATTTCCCAAATCCAGAGGCCGAATGTATCCCGCTTCGAACGTTCTTATGAGGGTATTTAGTTTTTCGTCAAAGCCCAGTTCGTTTGCAAGCAGATTTTCCGTCCCATGAGGTATGATCAGCAGCGGCTTTTTGCTGCCTTTAAGACCGTGAGCAACCTCTCTAAGTGTGCCGTCCCCGCCTATGCCGACTACCATCGCACAGTTGTAATCGAATGCCGCATTGGTAGCCAATTCACAAGCATGGTCCAGAGACCTGGTCAAACAGGTTTTAACCTTGAATCCCTTTTTGATTAGGTATTGCTCGAACTGGCGTCCCGTTCGCTTGCTGCTGGTGGCGCCGGCTTTGGGATTTATGATATAACTAATATAGCCATCGTCCGGTTTCATATTTCGAATCTTTTGTTGTGTGAATCCATTCACGTGCTCTAAACTAAGCGCCACGTCGGTCGCGTTCTTCCTTTGTCAACTGGGCATAGCTCTTTGCGATGTGCGGCAAGTCTGCCAAGCCCAGCTTCAGTTGCACATTGGTGATTGTTTCATCATCCGGCCCTTCTATTTCTACAAAAGCGCCCAATAATGGAAGCTGGTCCAAAGCAACGGAGCATCCGCCAAGCTGCCAAAGGCGACGCTTTTTCTCAACGACCATGACCTTTTCATATCCTAATGCCGAGAGCAGCTTTTGTGTGGATTCCGCTTCTATGATTTCAATCTCGATCTCCTGCCTCTTTTTGAAGTTGCTATTTTCTTTGGCGCCTTTGTAAGTCAAAAAAAATCTTTCACTGCCGGCGACCGACTGTCGGCGCAGTCGAAGACATCGGTCGGTTTGAATCAGCATAGCGTTTGTATTGTCAAAAAGATAGTCCGTCTGTAACTGCTCTGCCAAAAATTCCGCGCCGAGTTCAGCCAGCTTCTGCTCTACTTTCGCCAGCGAGTTAACCTTGAGTTTTACTTCGATTTCGATGTACATTAGTTCTATCTACTATTTATTGTTACTTATGTAGAGTATTCCTGACGGCCTTAATAAAATCATCAGGCTGAACGACCGCACCGACTTTTGTCTGCTCGGACGTCTTTTGCCACAGTGTAAAAAATAGTTATCGGTACGATTTCTGTGTTGACCCGATAAGCTAATACAGCGAGCCCCGCCAAGTATTGCCGTATAAGTCGACAGTCGTTTGACTTTAAGCAAATTGAATAAGCGCATACACATATCTCATTTCTCGCCGAACGAAGTTACCATGTCCGATTTATGTGACTATATTCACCAATCGTGACTTTATAACGATAATCTTCCTGGGCTCTTTGCCGGCCAATGCGGCAATGACCTTCTCGCAGCTTAGAGCCTTCTGTTTTATCTGAGCTTCATCCGCGTCGGCTGATACGACGATCCTGTCCTTTATCTTGCCCATGACCTGCACTGCCAGTTCGATTTCCTTTTCTCTGATAAGCTCCTTGTCGTATTCGGGCCAGGGCTCATAAGCGAGGTTTTCGGTATGGCCAAGCCTCTCCCATAGCTCTTCGGCAATATGAGGCGCGAACGGAGCAAGAATCAGAACGAGCTTCTCGACGACGGCTTTGGGCCTGACGGTTTGCCTGCCGAGGTGATTCACGAGAATCATCATCGCACTGATGGCCGTGTTAAAGCCGAAACTCTCTATATCGTCACCGACTTTCTTGATTGTCTGATTCAGCAATCGAAGTGTCGCCTCATCCGCCCGGGCTTGTTGTACCGCCTTATCCAGCTCACCAGTGTCGCTGTCTATAACGGCCCGCCAGAGCTTCTGCAGGAACCGGTGCACGCCTTCGACCCCCTGCATGCTCCAGGGCTTGATGGCTTCAAGGGGTCCCATGAACATTTCGTAAAGGCGCGTTGAATCGGCACCGTAATCTGCGATGACCTTGTCGGGATTTACGACGTTGCCGCGGGACTTGCTCATCTTCTGGCCGTCTTCGCCCAAAATCATTCCCTGGTTAATGAGCTTCTTGAACGGCTCTTTCGTGCTGACGTAGCCAAGGTCATAGAGAAGCTTGTGCCAGAATCGAGAGTACAACAGGTGCAGCACGGCGTGCTCGGCCCCGCCGATATACAAATCGACAGGCATCCAGTACTTCTCCTTTTCCGGGTCCCAGCCCTGTTGATCATTTTCAGGATCAAGGTACCTCAGATAATACCAGCAACTGCCTGCCCATTGAGGCATTGTATTTGTTTCACGTTTTGCCTTTGTGCCGTCGGTCAGCGTTACATTAACCCAATCAACGACATTGGCTAAAGGTGGTTCACCTGTCCCCGTCGGTTTATAGTCATCGACCACCGGCAGCTCCAGCGGCAAATCCTGTTCCGAAAGTGCGATGACTTGATCGTTTTGGGTATGCAGAATCGGAAACGGTTCGCCCCAGTAACGCTGCCTGCTGAAGAGCCAGTCGCGCAGCTTGTAGTTGACAGCTTTTTTGCCCAGGCCCTCCCCTTCGAGCCAGTTTGTAATCTGCTCCTTGAATTCAGGCGTGCTCAAGCCATCGAACCACCCGCTGTTAATCGCCCTGCCGTCGCCGACAAAACACATCTTGCTCTGGGCGACCAACTCGGCTTGTTCGCTGTCCGGCGGCTCAACAACCGGGATGATAGGCAGATCGAATTTTGTCGCAAACTCGAAGTCACGCTCATCGTGAGCCGGCACAGCCATAATCGCACCGGTCCCATAGCTAATCAAAACATAATCGCTTATCCATATAGGAATTTTCTCGCCGTTCACTGGATTGATTGCGCAAGCGCCGATGAATTCGCCCGTTTTCTCTTTGGCAAGATCCGTACGATCCAGATCGCTTTTCCTCGCGGCCCCTTCTCGATATTTCTGAATGGCGATCTTTCTTTCCTCGCTTGCAATTTTATCTACCAGCGGATGCTCGGGAGCCATGACCATATAGGTAGCGCCGAACAGCGTATCGGGGCGTGTCGTGAAGACACGAATATTTTCATCGAAGCCGTCGACCTTGAAATCGACATCGGCGCCGATACTCTTGCCGATCCAGTCTGTCTGTAATTTTTTTATGGAATCCGGCCAATCGACTTCGTCCAAATCGTCCAGCAGCCTTTCGGCGTATTTCGTTATCCGAAGCATCCACTGGCGCATCGGCTTTCGTATGACCGGGTGCCCGCCGCGCTCGCTCACCCCCCCTACCACTTCCTCATTTGCAAGTACCGTTCCGAGCGCAGGACACCAGTTGACGGGAACCTCTGCTTCGTGAGCCATGCGGTTCTCATCTATGAATCTCTGTCTTTCCTGTTCATTCAGGCCCTCCGGGATGGGGAGCTGTTCGATCGGTTTGGCTTTCTGCTCAGTTTCGTCGAAGTAACTGTTGAAGAGTTTCAGAAATATCCACTGCGTCCACCTGTAGTACTTTGGATCGGTCGTGGCA
>Ga0315288_10002196_pt1 | contig 25273 bp, 20 predicted proteins | sample YL17G11_20_MG_FD_203454 | JGI IMG/M metagenome (GOLD analysis project Ga0315288, IMG submission 203454) | Sediment microbial communities from Yellowstone Lake, YNP, Wyoming, USA - YL17G11_20 | ecosystem: Environmental > Aquatic > Freshwater > Lake > Sediment | place: USA: Wyoming | collected... | reverse complement strand
GGCGAGACCCCTTCCGTAGCCGCTCTGCTGCGAGGATCGCTCGCTATGTCCCCAGCCCGAAGCCGCGGGCGAGGTAGACTGCCATTTCGGCTCTGGTGCACGCCTTGGCCGCCTGGAAGGTTCCATCCGCATAGCCACTGGCTATCCCCCGCTCGGCGAGGAACTCGACGTACCTGTAGGCCCAGTGGCTTGCGGGAACATCGGCGAACGTCGGCGTATCAGGCGGCTGATAGGACTGCAGCCCTTCGTCGCCAGTTGGCGTGACGAGCGATCGGGCGACGAACGCCGCCATCTCCGCGCGGTTGACGCTGTCCGCAGGATGGTAGCTGCCGTCCGGGAAGCCGGTGACAATGCCATTTGCCGCGGCGTACTCGACGTAGCGGTAGGCCCAGTGGCGTGTCGGCACGTCGGAGAAGGAGGCCTCGCCCGGCCCCGCGGGCACGAGGTCGTCCCCGCCCGCGACTGCACGAGCGACGTAGACGGCGACCTGGCCGCGGTTCACCAGGATGTCAGGCCGATAGGTGCCGTCCGGGAACCCGCCCAGGATGCCCGCCCTTCGGCATGCCTCGATCGAGTCGGTTGCCCAGAAGCCGGCCGGCAGATCGGGGAATGAGGTGTCCGGCACGGCGTCTGAGATGACAGCGGCCGACCCGGTGCCCGTCAGATGTTGTACCCTGCCACCAGCCACCCTCGCCAGGCTCGGCGTCCTGAGACCGGGCTTCGGCTGCACGATCAGAGCCAGATAGCCCGTCGCGGTGAGCGGGTTCGGGCCGTCACAGGTGGCGCTCACCGAGAGGATGATCGTGCCGGTCCTGCTCGAGCTGTTGGCCGGGACGCGGTAGGTCGGGTTCTGCACCTGTGCCGAGGGCGAGAAGCTGCCGCCTGCTCCGCTGTCGGACCAGACCCACTGAGCAATCCCGTGCCCAAGGCTATCGTTCGCGGCGGCGCTGAGCTGGGATCGGCCTTTCCATGAGACCACATTCGGATCAGCAGATGCGGAGACGACCAGTGTGTGCGGGGCCGGCTGTACGACGATAGACGTCGAGTCTACGCCGGCGGCAGGCACTGGAACGCTGCACGATGCCGCGACCGTGAGGACGATCTGCATGTCACGCCCGCTCGCATTGCGAGGGGCCCGGTACTGTGGGGTTCGGACGGCCGCCGAAGGGAGGAACGCGCCATTGGCGCCGCCGTCATCCCAACGCCAGCTGGCAACCTGATCTGTGGTGCTGTCGTTCGTGGTTGCTGCAAGACTGGCCGTCGATTCCGACGGGACGACGGCCGGCACCGGCACGCTCGCGTCGACAGGCAATGCTGCCGCGACTGGCCGTACTGTGACTGAGACGGCCGAGGAATCGTCGATCCGCGTCGCTCCGTTGCATGTGGCGGTGACAGTCAGGGTGACGATGCGATCAGCGCCGGTCGTGTTCTCGGCAGCAGTGTAGGTTGGGTTGCTCACATTGGCCGAGGGCGCGAACGAGCCGCTCGCGCCTCCGTCATACCACGACCATGTGGCGATGGCGTGGTCGAGGGTGTCGGTGGCGGTGGCGCTCAGGGAGACGGCGCCGCCTGAAGCGACAACCGCCGGCGAGGCCGACGCCACCACCGTGAGATCATGCGGCGCAGGCTGAACGGTGACAGTCGTCGATGCGCTGCTGCCGATGGGCGTCGGGCCGTTGCACGTGGCGGTGACCGTGAGCGTGACGATGCGATCGCCCCCGGTCGTGTTCGCCGCAGCAGCATACGTCGGGCTGCTCACATTGGGCGAGGGCGTGAACGACCCGCCCGCGCCTCCGTCGCCCCACTGCCAGCCGATAATCCCATGGCCACGGCTGTCGACAGCAGAAGCCGAAAGGCTGGTCGATCCGCCGGAGGCAACAGTGGTCGGCAGCGCTCCGGCAGAAACCGACAGTGTGTGCGCCACCGGGTTGACGGAGACAGTTGTCGACGCGCTCCTGCTGATCGCCGGCGGACCCGCGCAGGTCGCGGTGACTGTGAGCGTGACCTGGGCCGCAGAGTCGCTGCTGTTGCCCGGCGCGATGTAGCTCGAATTCTGGGCCGACGCCGATGGCGCGAAGCTCCCTCCCGCGCCGCCATCGGACCAGGACCAGGTCGCAACCCCATGCCCCAGGCTGTCGGTCGCGCTCGCGCTCACAGCTGTCGAACCGGCCGAGGCCACCGTCGTGGGAGACGCCGCGGCAGTCACGGAAAGCGTGTGCGCGGAGGATTGGACGGTGAGAGTTGCCGAGCCACTGCCGGCGGCCGGCGTGGGACCATTGCATGTCGCGGTCACCGTCAGGGTGACAGTCCGATCCCCGCCGGTCGTGTTGGCCGCAGCAACATAGGTCGGGTTCTGCGCGGTCGCGGACGGCGAGAAGCTTCCGGCGGCGCCGCCGTCGGACCACGACCAGGAGGCGATGCCATGTCCCGAGCTGTCTGTCGCGGTTGCACTCAGCGAGGCGCTCCCGCCGGATGCGACCGTGGTTGGCGAGACCGAAGCGGTCACGGGAAGAGTATGTGGTGACGAGAGGTTGTTGAGCATCTCGCCCAGTTGCCGTCGGGCGGATTCCAGCGCATTGAAGTCGCGCGTCCAGTTGGTCCAGTCCGGGCCCACGGTGCGCGCGACCCCCAGCGCCCAGGATCCGTAGCCGCGCTCTTTGAGCATCTGAATGTAGTCGTAGTCGTCGACGCCGTCCCGCAGGTACTTCAGCCGCATCGAGGGCATCACGCCGGTCAGGCCCACCTGTGTGGCGGGATAGACGAGCAGGCCCTCGCCTGGGTAGCCGTCGGAGTAGGCGGTCGGATCGTTCCAGGGGTCGGAGGTCCAGTCATCCGCCCGCCAGTACAGCAAACCGGTCATGTTCAGGCTCTGGTTGACGAAGCCCGGCTGGATGCGATAGTTGATGGGCGCGTAATCCAGCAGCCACTTGGGCGTGTAGTTGTCCTGCTGGAGGCAGTTGTAGCTCCACACCTCGTCGCCCTTGGCGATCGCCTGGTTCACGAGGGTAGCGTCGTACTGCTTCGGCAGTTCGACCCACACATCTACCGCGCTGCGGCCAGTTGCCGTGCCGTCGTCGAAGAGCGTGGTGTTAGGCGGTGTGGTGATGAGCTGGTCCACGCCCGCACCGTGCAGCGCCCTCGCGTAGGCCAGCACCTCATCGCGCAGGGTCGGCTCGGAGGGGCCCAGGTAAGGGCTGATCTCGTCGAAGGTGTAGGCGTAGAACCACAGATCCTGCTGATGCTTCGCCTTCTCGGTCAGCACCGCCGAGACGGTGGGCGCCGGGGTGGCGGTTCCGGCGCTCTTGCTGGCGTTGGCCCAGAATCCCATGTTCGTGCTGTTGAGGCCGAGCGTCTCGATGAAGGTGCGCTCGTTGCTGGTCGCCACCGCGATCGGCATCAGGCGGTTCTCCAGCAGCACCTGGTCGGGCTGGGTCTGCCGGCGGACGGCCGAGTAGAGGAACGACGACTTCATGTATGGCTTGACCGGGAGCGCGAAGTTCCAGACCGTCAGATTGAGGGCGACGGTCGCCTGGCCCTGGTTGCTCGTGACTGTGAACGTGCCGCGGTACTGCCCGGCAGCGGCATCTCGCGGCACGCAGACATCGATCCAGATCGGCTGGTTGGTGTTGGCCGCCAGGCCGAACGGCACCGCGTCGAGGGTGGCCCCGGTGAGGTCTGCCCCCGTCGCCGGGTTGACGAACGGGATCAGGCCATCGGGATACCAGCCAATGCCGAGGGGTTTGTTGTGGTTGGTTGCCCAATCGGCGCTGCCGTGGGCGACGTAGACATAGTGCTCGCGATAGAGGGTGAAGCGCGCCGCGGCGAGAGTCGGTGCGAGGACATTGACGTTAGTCAGCCCGCCGGTGGGACCGCGCACGATGATCTGGAAGGACTCGTACTCGCCCTTCGCGGCGTAGAGGCTGATCTCGGTCGCGGACCCGGCGGCCGCGTCCGGTTTGACGCGGTCAAAGCTGGGTGCGACCCACGCAATGGGCGCGGCCGATGCGGCGACCGCCGAAGCCAACAGTAAAGCGAGCGCCATCAAGCATAGAAAGCGAACGCATGGCTGCAGCCGAGTCCGGTGCATGCCATCCCCCCTTCGTTGCAGACGCGGAGCCCGGGCGCCCCCAGGCGGTGCTACTCTGCGAAGTAGCGAACGTACTTCGCTACGAAGCACGAGCCGCCGCGCTACATCTGCCAGCGACACCCTGCCGCCGGCCATAGCGAACCTGACCATTTCGCGAACCTCCCGCGCTTGGCTCAGGGGCGCTAAGGCCGCCGGCGCATGAGTGGAAATCCCGCAATCGCTTTTGTTCCACAAAACGCGCTTGACTGGGAGAAGTAGCGCGCGGAAAGGCGCTGGGGTGTGGAACGGCGGGGGGCGGAAACGGGCATCACCGGCCTACGGGCCGGTGATGCTCTGAAAGCACGTGCAGTTCGGGGGCTGCGGGATGCCTACGTCTTCACGCCGCCGTATCCGAGTCCGGCGGTGATGGTGGTGAGGGGCATGGTATCTGACTTCAGGTCGCCGGCGACGACCTCTCCAATGAAGAGGATGTGGTCACCGACCTCGACCTGGTTGCGGAGCTGGCATTCGAGCCAGCCGATCGCTTCGCCGAGCAGGGGCATCTGAAGAGCACCCCGACTGACGGCCGGCCGGGGCGGCGCGTCGAAGCGATGAACCGGTGTGAAGAACTTCTCGGCGAGGGCGGCGCCATCGACCGAGAGGATGTTCAGCGCGAACGCGCCCGCGGCTGCGACCGCTCCGGCCGACCTCGAGTCCTTTTGGAGCGCCACCGCGATCATCGGCGGGTCCTTCGAGACCTGCATGACCCAGCTTGCAGTGAGTCCATGGTCGCCCTGCGGGGCGCGCGTCGTCACGACGTGCACCCCATAGGGGATGTGCCGCAGGGCTGCATCCACGCCCAACTGCTCTCTCTTGCTCATCGGTGCTCCTCCCCTGTGTCGCGGGTCATGCGCCCATGGCCTTCAGCGCCCCCGCGATCCGCTGCGCGGCAGCCTTCACCAGCTTCGCGATTCGCTCTGCCCGGGCGCCGATATCACCTGCGGCGGCTCTCGCCGTTCTGACAGTGCTCTGCTGCTGTGCACTCAAGCTCTTTATCCGCGCCTTCACCTGCTTCACGATCCGGATAACCTTGAGAACGAGCAAGGCGCAGGCCGCGAGCACCGCGAGCAGCGACACCACCGCCACGATCGCGTAGACCTCTGTTAGCAGCAGCCACGTCTTATCAACGGGCATGGTCGCTATCCTGTCGCTTCTCGGCCGACTCTGCAGGATCGCCTGCCTTCGCGCCCGCAGAACGCAATCCCTTCGTCAGACCGGTGAGCACCGCAGCAACCGATCCGGCCGGACCGAAGGCCGCCCGCCGGACCATATCGGCGGCCGCCTCGAGGTCGGTGGCGGCCTTCCCGATCTTCCGCTCGGCCTCGGCGCTGGCGCGGTCGGCCCGCTCGGAGATCGTCTGCGTGGTGCGGCCGATGGCGGCGGCTGTCTCCTCGGCGCGGCGGATCAGCGGCTCGACGCGCTTCAGCAGCGTGTCGATCAGCCGCGAGAGCTTCATCATCAGAAAGGCCAGGCCGAGCGCGAAGACGAGCGCACACACAGTCATCACGACTGCAAACACCTTGGTCACGATCAGCCAGGACGCGTCGACCTGCATGCGAGCCTCCTGAGGATAGCCGGATGACTCGTTCGGCGAGAGCTTGCTTTTGCCCTACATGATGTCACATATTGTTGCGGCGTCGCCGCAACAAGGCGCCCAAGGCGCCGCGTCTCAGAAACCATCGGAAAACCTGGAATGGCCCAGAGCGCATTTCATAACCGAGGGTGGCTGGCTGATCGCTCCAGACGTTGCATGAAATGCGCCTGCACAAGCCTACCGCCCTGCATCGCTGTTTCATAACCCGCCCAGGCGGGTTATGAAACAGCTTCTAGACAGCAGTCGGGTGTACGGAGGAAAGCCATGCAGCCGACACGTCGGCTGGGCTGGGCTTGCGCTCCGCTGGCGGCGCTCCTGTTGGCATGGAGCACCCAGGTTGCGACAAGCGCATTGACCTCCGCCGGCCGCCATGGGGCCGCCAGCACGGTCTCCTCCGCGAGTCATGCATCCTCCCCCGATTGCCCTCCACCCGGCCACCCCAAGCACCTCGTCAAGACGTGGACCACCACCTACCGCGGGCGCACATTCCGGGTGACGCAACTGCCGCGGTGTGAGGACATGGAGGCCGTCATCGCCTATCGTGCCGGCGGCGAAACCAAGGAGCAAGCGAAAGCCCGGCTCGGAGGGGTCGCCGTGTCGACCGCAGGGTTCTACAACCCGCGATCCATGGCGCTGGCCGATTTCTATCAGCTTGATGGGGCGATCCTCTCCGGCGCATCGACCGGCCGACCACTCTTCGCGGCCACCAGCGACGGTCGGATGTTCCTGACAGAGGACTACGGGATCAAGGGCCTATCGGGAGTCACCGCCATCGCCCTGGGCCAGCGCCTGATTCCACTGCAGAAGGACGGGTTCTCGAGTGCATTCATGCGCGAAACGACGGATCGGATGGCCCTTGGGATGAATGGAGAGTACGTCTTCATCGTCCAGGGCAAGTCCGATCTGTACCGGCTTGCTGAGTTCATGCGCAAGAAGCTGCCCGTGCGGATCGCCGTCAACGCCGATGGCGGCCACGTCGTGCGGGGCAAGTCTCCGGTGCACATCGTCTTCCGCTGGCGCCACGGATCGGCCGGTCTCACCCAGACGCCGGCACTCGATCAACTCCAGCTCATGTGCCTGCCGAGCCGGGCAAGCGGGATAGCGCAACCGGAGCCTGAGGGGTGAGGGGGGGAGAAGAGCCGAGCCGCTTCGGGAGGAGTCTCCGCCATCCGCAGGGGGGGCACAGCGGTCCTGCCCAATCCCCGCGCACGTAAGTGCGCGGGGTGAAGTTGAAGGCGAGAAGAAGAGGGCCATTCATGTCGCTGGTCGGGCTGCTGCCGGCTGCGCGGGAACGCGGGAAGGAACACATGGCCATCATTGGCGCCACCACCAGGATGGTCGCCATGGCGGTGAGTTTGGGGGTGTCGAGGGGAGCCTACTGGCCGGCCTCGATATCTGGAATGCCGGGGTCGTCTCCCTTTGCCTGCTCCTACTTGGCCTCGCCTTCATGCGAGTTGGTCGGGTCCTTCTCTCCGAATAGCCCGAGTTGAGTCTTCGGCGGGCCAGGCTTCGCTACCGCGAGCTGCACCATATGATCCAGTACACTATCGAAACGTTTGAAGTGCACCGTGACCGATTCCTTGCGGGGTGGATCGTCCCACGCCGCTAGATCGCCGCTAACCATGAGGTCACAGGCTCGTACGCACCAGGCCTTCTGTGGAACAAGGGGCTCTCTTTCGGTCGCACCCGGCCGGAGTGTGCGAAACGAGAAGCCGGTGTGCAACTCCTGCACAATCTCCTCGACTTCTAGCTGAACCTCTATCTTCTGGTTCTGCCGCAGCTTACGGTACCTCGGATCCTCGGAGGCCCGCGGTCCGATCATATTCTCCCATATAAGGAAAGCCATGTACGCGACCGGCGGCTCAGCATCATAGAGCTTCACCGTCGAGTACTCGGCAAGGAACACCTCCATGGGCACGGACACCCCGCTATACAGTCTACGGTCCAGCGCCTCGTCGGAAAGCTCACCCTCGCGCTTCTGGAAGAAAAGGTATGGCTGCCTTTCGTCAGCTCTGCTAAACGACACTATGGAGAAAGGCCGTTGGAACTCTATGCCCTGGTCTGGGCCGTTCGTGCGCAGGACATCACAGATGTCGGCGACCCGCGTGATGTGAGTGAGCAGCACTATGTCGTGCTCGGCAATACGCTCTGTCGCGGTCGGCCATCCCACGAGTTCATCGTCATACTTCATCAGCTGTCTGAACGTGTCCATCCAGAAGCTTCTGTCCTGCGGGAAGCTCTTCTTCGCCTCCCCGAGCACGCCCCTGCCTCCGGGGCAGACAGCTCCGAAGTCAGGTGTCACCTCACTGCTGGGATCGCTCGCGCGCGCAAAGCGTCGCCCTTGGAATACCACAACGTCGTTGCGCCAGCACCGGCCGTCTTCGTCGAATCGGTAGAAGTTCAGGAAGCCAAGAATTGCATAGACGGTGTCTGTATAGTCATCGATCTCATTGAGTATGTCTACGTCCTGACTCATCCCTGCCCCCCAGCATACTCTCTAAGCCTGCCCTCAGCATACTCGTCGAAGATGTGTTGCACTAGTCGCTTGCTGGCCGCCATACTGCCTTTCATCTGCGGGACGATGCATATCTGGCTGCCAGAAAGGACCCACACATCGAAGAGGCTTCCATCGTAGTAGTCGAGGATCGACAGGTGTACATACGGGTTCCCGTGCAGAACCGAAACGGATGCTGCAGGAAACGACCTCATGGCCTGAACAAACAAGCGCCGGTCCTCGGGTGCTGCGATCTCATCTGATTCGAAATCGACGACCAACGGGCGCACGGAGAGGTCCTCGCGATCCCGGCGCGCGCGTTGCCCGAAGAATCTGACGTTCTCATGAATCGTCTTGCACACGGGGGCGACGAACCCGGCAAAGACCTTAGAGAAAAGACCTGTCGCCCGCACAATCCCTTGTCGGCTCAAAGACACGGTTGCGAGTAAGCGGTGGTCTTGCCAGGCGTCGAACTCGAGGGACTGGAACCAGCCGTTGTGATCATGGACCCAGTCGAAGGCCTCGCGAAGGTCCATCTGGGGCCAACTGATCATCGGCATCACACGTCTGGAGCCCGCCTTCTCTCGCGCTGGGAGGCGAAGCCTGCATGATGCTCTCTTGATGACCAAGCGCGAGAGATTGTTCTGTACCTGGAAGTCCTCAATCAAACGCTCGAGTCGCCTGTGGGTGATGAAGGTAGTTACGGTTGTAGGGAATGCCCCCTCGATGACCCCGCGGAGACGCGCGAAGGTACGGGAGTCCTCCAGAGTGATGAGCACGTGGACGTTCGAGTACTCAGGATGATCGTAGACGAAGAACGCGACGCGTTTTCGTTGCGGCTGGCCCTCCGCGTCTTTGAAGGAAGCCATACACAGATAGCGCGTGACCCCGTCGCCGACCTCCTCGCCACAACACTCCCAGCATGCGAGCATCTTCGTAAGGAAACGAAGCGGGGCGTCGTGCGAGTAGAAGGGCATTGCTCTGGCGGCAAGCTTGTGCGGGTCAATGACGCTCTCGATGTTGCCCGGGAGAGTCTCTCGGGTATGCGTCTGCCCGTAGAATGCATTGAGGTAGTCCATGGGCTTCACGCCACATCTCCTCGCCCGAGGTCGCCGTCCGGCGCAGATGTCCTCGTGGCCTCACTTGGCCGCCCGCCTGCAGTTTCCTGCCAGAAATCTCAGCCTCCCATCGGAGGCAGAGCCAGGAGAAGGTAGCGCCGGGGCATCGGTGTCCCCGCCCTACAGCTTCTCATCGCGGCAGGAATCCGCCCGAGGCGGACAAGTGCCGTTCCTATGAGATCATCTCCTCAAACTTCTCATACTCCCCCTCCAGCATGTGATAGCAGTGCTCGTCGGTCGGGAAGCGGCCGGCGCGGACGTCGGCGACGTACTCTTTCATGGCCTTGGTGATGATCTCGGCGACGTTGAGGTACTTCTTCACGAACTTCGGGGTGAATGCCTGGAACTGGCCGATCATATCGCTCACGATCAGCAACTGGCCGTCGCAGTGCATGCCCGCGCCTATGGACAGCACCGGTATCGCCAGCTTCTCCGTGATGTACTTGCCGACCTCGGGCGGGATTGCCTCCAGCAGCAGCATCTGGATCCCTGCATCGGCCAGGGCGAGCGCGTCGTCGATCAGCGCGCGCGCCGATTCCACCGTGCGGCCCTGGGCCTTATGTCCGCCGAGCTGGCCTGAGCTTTGCGGCGTGAGACCGATGTGGCCGACGACAACGATGCCGGCGTCCAGAATCCCGCGCACCATCGGCAGGATGCGGCGGCCGCCCTCCAGCTTGATCGCGTCCACACCGGCCTCCTTGAGGAAGCGGCCGGCGTTCTCGATCGCCTTCTCCACCGAGGACTGATAGCTCATGAATGGCATGTCGCCGATGATGAACGTGCTCGGCGCGCCGCGGCGGACGGCCTCGCAGTGCACGATGCACTGGTCCATCGTCACGGGAATCGTCCCCGGATATCCGTAGACGCACATCCCCAGCGAGTCGCCGACCAGCAGCATATCGAGGCCGGCGGCCTCGGCGAACTGGGCGGTGGGGAAGTCGTACGCGGTCAGCCAGGTGATCTTCTCACCCGCCTGCTTCATGCGGTGGAACTCGTGGATCATCTTCTTCGGCATCGGTGTTCTCCTGAGAGCGCCCGCGATGAGGGAAGCATAGCGCCTGTGTGCAGGCGTCTCCTTCGTGGCGGCTGCGGGGCTGCCCTGCAATGCGGAGGAGCTGGATTGGGGCCGGACGCCGGGCAGAGGGTACCATCGTTTGTTCCGCGGCCAGACAAGGGCTGTACCACTCCTGCGACTGTCCCGCGGAACGAACACACATATCCAGCAGAGCGTGGATAATTCGCACACGGAATCAGGCGGAGTGCACGCGCACCGGACTCGCGGGGAAGGGAGAGTGGAGGCATGAAGAGATTCTTGATCTCGGTGGTGGTGTCCGTCGCTCTGGGGGTGTTCGTTCTGCCGGTCGTCGTGTCGACACAGGCGAAGGCGGCAAGCAAGCCCCGGGTGGCGGCGATGGAGAAGCTCGGGAAGACGATGTGGTGGGTCGAGCTGAAGATGGAGGGGCAGAGCCCCATGCCGGACGTGCTGGCATTCGGCAAGGGCATGTTCGATTCATATTCCTGCCACGCCTACGGCTTCGGCAGGGCCGAGTACATGGCAGCGGAGGAGGGCAAGGCCGTCACCTTCACCGCGACGACGAAGAGCCGCCGCTCAGGCGCCATGGAGTGGAAGGGCAAGGTCGAGGGCGGCGCCATATCAGGGACGATGACGTGGCAGCAGGCCAGCGGCGCGCCGAAGGAGATCACCTTCTCCGGTATGCGGCACAAGCCTGAGGGCGCGCTCGACGCGTCGAAGTGGAAGGCCGAGCTGATGACCGAGGGACAGAAGCCGATGCCGGACACACTGGCCTTCGGGAGAGGGATGTTCGATTCGAAGGCCTGCCACAAGTACGGGTTCGGCTGGGGTCCCTACAACGCGAAGAAGGAAGGGGAGAACACGTCCTTCACCGCCTTCACTGTCAGCGCCACCGACGGCATGATGATGTGGATGGGAGAGGTGAAGGGCGAGGCCGTCAGTGGCACGATGACCTGGTACCCGACGCAGGGAGAGGCGAAGAAGTTCACCTTCAGCGGCGCTAAGGAGAAGCCCCGTCGCTAACGGATCCGAAACCGGAAAAGTGGGTCTGCAAAGAGCTGGTGTTCGCGGGGCGCCTCTCAAAGGCGCCCCGCAGCCGCGCTTAGGGGAAAGGCCGGCCCTGTTCGGGCGCTGGGAGGCGGTCGATGTGGTAGCAGAGGATCTCCAGCTCGCGAGTCAGGTCGACGTTTCTCAAGGCGACATCGGCCGGTACCTGGATGGCTCGCGGCGCGAAGTTGAGAATGGCGCGAAGGCCGGCCTTGACCAGCAGATTCACCGCCTCCTGCGCGGCATCGGCCGGGACGGCGATGAGCCCGATGTTGGCCTGCAGCTCCTGGTTCATCTCCTGCAGCCGGCTGATATCGATGATCTCGAGGTTCCACAGCCTTCGCCCGATCTTCGACAGGTTATTGTCGAATATCCCGACGACGCGGAACGGTGAGAGGACGAACCCGGAGTATCCGGCGAGAGCCGAGCCGAGGTTGCCTGCACCCACGATGATGACGCGGTGCTGGCGGTCCAGGTGCATGATCTCGGTGAGGCGCGCGAGCAGATGCTGAACCTCGTACCCGATGCCGGACCGGCCGAACTCACCGAAGTAGGAGAGGTCCTTTCTGATCTGGACGGCGGCCACCCCGCAGCGCCGCTCCATCTCCGCCGACGAGATGGTCCTGACCCCTTCCTTGACGAGCCGGCGCAGACAGCGGAGGTAGAGACTCAGCCGCGAGAGCGTCGGTTCCGGGGCTCTGCCGTACGTTCCAGGCAAGGCCGCACTCCCCGTGCCCGCGCCACCACCGTTCGGGGCCCCACTGAAAGCCGCGGGCACCTGCGCAAGGATTCACTGCCGATGCTCGCCCGCTACGTGGTCGCGCGAGACGCAGTGGCCGGGATTGTACCGTTTGCCCGCTCGGCGGTCAACATGGGGGGCCGGGAGTATGACGGGAGATCAGTTCGCCGCGACAATCCCCAGGGCGAGGACGCCGATCGCAATCCACATGTTCCGGCTCCGCTTGGACTGCTTCTCTCGCTCTGCCGCAAGCTGCGCGTTCAGCTCATCCACCCTCTGCTGCATTCGGCCCATCTCTTTGGTCTGGTCGGCGAGGCCGGTCCGGAGGTCGAGCCTGGCCTTTCCCAGGTCCTCGCGCAGCACCAGATTCTCCTTCTCCAGGGCGATGACGCGTTCGTTGAGCGTAGTGACGTCGGCTGCCCTCGGCTGGGGCGCGGGGGCTCTCTCCCGAATCGCGGACGGCTGCGATCCGATGGCGACGCGTTGGCGCCCTTCGGGCACCAATGCCTGACCGGCTGCCTTCCTCTGGGCGTCGCCGGCTTCGGCCGCGAGGGCCGGGTGGCCCGCGAGCACAGCGCTTAGCACGACGCAGCAGAGCACGACGACTGTGACGATGGTCTTCCTCATCTTCCTGTCCTTTGACTGGTGTTGGGCAGGAGCGCTTGCCCTGAGCGAAGCCGAGGGGTGCTCCTGCCCTGCGACTACTCGGCCTGCTGGACCGAAACCTTCCCGTTCACGATTCGAAGATCGGACGCCCCGCTGGCGCTCATCACCGCGCTCGGCTCGAGGGTGATGGCGGTCTCGCCCGCCTGCTTCACCATGAAGACGACGGTGAAGAGCGTAACCTCGGCCGCGTTGAGGGCGGGCGCGCCCGTTCGCTCGCCGCCGATCTCAGCGATCATACCGTCCGAATTGCGGCCCCCGCTCCACGGGGACAGGAGCCGGCCCGCATCGACAAAGCCCTCGCCCCGCGAGACGTACAGCGGCTCGACGACGGCGGGGTCGTAGCGCAGGGAGATCCGTGCGCCGGCGAAGTCCCGCGCGGGCACGAGCTTGACCGCCACCGGCACCATGGTGGGCTGGCCGTCGGTCAGCATTGGCACCGACTGGGCCGCGGGGTGCACGCGCAGTTCAGGCGTGAGTCGCGGGACCGCGACCACACAGCGGTCTGACGCAGGCTTGGCGCCCGCGGCCGTCGCCTTGAGTGTGATCGGCAGGTCGCCAGTCGGCAGCCCCACCGCGCGCACAGACCAACTGAGCGTGACGGACTTGCCGGGATCGACGCGCTCGGCAAGACGGGTCGCATCGGCGTCGTCGGCGAGGGCCAGGCCTTCCGGCAGCGTCAGCGCGGCGACGAGACTGCGCCCGACCTGCGCGCCGCGATTTGCGATCTCGGCGCGCACCTGAAACGGGTTCGGCGAATACCTGTTGTCGGCAGTGACACCGAGGCGGGCCGGCGCGGTCAGCTTGACCGAAAGCTGGGGCGGGCTGTTGACGATGATATCGCGCGTGACGCGGTTCGGTTCGAGGTTCTCGGATGTCGCTGCCGCCGCGATCCGGAGCGTACCGGTCGCCTTGCCCGTGGGCGCGACCCGCCACACCGCCTGCTTCGTCTGGCCGGGCTGAAGCAGGCCGATGTCGACGGCGGCGGGACCGCCAACCAGCTTGAGTCCCTCGCTCAGCTCGAGCGCGAGCTTCGTGCCGCGGGAGGCGAAGCCGCCGCTGTTCTCGAGATAGCCGACGACCGAGAACGGCTTCTCCTCGTCGTACTGGAAGTCCACTTCGGCGGGCGCGGTCAGCCCGAGCGCGAGCTGCGCCGGGCTTAGGGAGACGCCCCCGACGCCGTACATGGTGGCATAGGTGCGCGATTGGCCTGGCGCGAGCGGAGCCGGATTCCAGTAGAGCGCGACTGCGGTGTCCTGGACGTCCTCGCCCTTGCGTGTGAAGTCAGCGCCGGTCGGGAAGGTGAACTCCCAGGGCGAGTCGGCGAGCGTGCCCCAGTCGACCATCTCGAGACGATCCGGCGGAGTGAGGCCGGGGGCGCGGATCGTGCCCTGTGAGATCACGGCCGGCTGGGCGAGCGAGTCGAATGCCTGCCAGTAATCCGGCAGGTCGGCGCCGGCAAGCTGGGTGGCGGTGGAGATGGCGCGGCCGGCTGCACGCAGCGGCGCGCCATCGTTGGAGCCGAGCATAGTGTCGAGGACGACGCGCAGCCCGATGGTGTGGGGCGCGGAGCCGCGGTTCGCTATCCGGTAGGAGATGAGAGCCGCGTCTTTCACCCGAGTCGTCGGGCTGCGGGCGAAGGTCAGCTCCTGCGTGATCTCGATGTCGGCGACCCGGGCAGTTGCCTGCATGCGGTCACCGGAGGCTTTCGGCGGCGCAGTGAGGCCGGTCATTGTCGCACCGTGCCCGGCCCGCCTGTCGCTCGGCCCGCCGAACACATAGGGCGTGCCGTCCAGCACCACCGTCGTGTACGATGTCCAGGGCTCGCGGCTGCCGTAGATCAGGACCTTGTCGTCGTCGGCCGTGCGGGATGGGTCGCCGCCCGTCGTGTCCACCGCGAAGCGCCCCGCCTCGGCGGGGCCGGCGTTGGCGCGGATGCGGATGAACTCGTTCTCGATGGCGAGTTTCCCGGGGGCCTGAGCGTCGCCCGCGAAGCAGACTGAGATCAATGCCAGCGGGATGAGCGTAGCGAACGCGATGGTATGATGGAGGCGCGACACCACGTTACCCTCTCTTCACCTTGCCGGCTGAGAACACGAAGGTGACAGTCACCGTACCTGCGACGGGCTTGCCGTTCTGCATCGCCGGCTTGAAGGTCCAGCCGTTCCTCACCGCGCGCACGGCCGCGTCGTCGAGCAGCTTCTGGCCGGAGCTCTGGCTTACGGACGCGGCCTTCATCGAGCCGTCGGCGCCCACCGAGATGGTCACGGTAGCCGTGCCCTCCAGGCTCTGGTCGAGGGCGTCCTTCGGGTAGACGGCGAGCGGCCCACCTCCATCGGCTATCCCGGCGCCGTAGCTTGGCCCGCCGACAACGTCTGCCTTGCCACCCGGCCCGGCCGCGTCGCGACCCTCGCCAACGGAACCAGAGGGCTCTGTGCCCCCCTTGGACGTCATGATCCTCGGTGGCGCGGGCGCGGCGGGACGCTTGCCGTGCCCGCTCGACGCGACATGCTCGGCGCCGAGGGACCGGAAGGCCGGCGTCGACTGGCGTGAGCGCTTCCCCCTCGGATCTCCGGCGCCAAGTGTCAGCTTGGACTGATTCCCCTCGGTCGCGGGAACCGTCGCTTTCACCTCCTCGACAGGAGGCTCGGCCTTGAGGGGGGCCGGGGCCACGGTCATCTCGATGGGTATGAGCTGCTCGAGGGCGGGGCGTGGGCGCGAGCCGAAGACCCCGATGATGACGAAGAGCGCGAAGTGGAAGGCGATCGAGGAGGCGGTGGCGATCCCGAACCGCCGCCGTGCGGGCATGGGCCTGATGCGAACTGCTGTCGCGGAGAGTGCTGTCATGGGACTACAAGCGTCACCGCACCTGCGACGAGGCGAGAGGCGCAGCCTTGCCCGAGCCACCCTGGGACTTCGGCTTCGGCGAGGCGGCGAGCGCGATGCGGTGGTAGCTGGCGAGGCGCACTCGGTCGAGCGCGCTCACGAGGTCGCGATAGAGCACTCGCTCGTCGGCCATCACCACGATCTGGGACTCGAGATTGCCGCCGGTGATCTTGTTCAGCGACTCGCCGATCTGGTCGGCCGCCACCGGTGAGCCGTTGAGCCGAATCGGCTGGCCTGGTTGGATGGCGAGCACGACGCGGCTCTCGACCGGCTGCGCTGTCTCGGCCTTCGGCAGGCGCAGGTTCATCCCCGCGCTGGGCTTCCCGACGAGGGTGGAGGCGACGGCGAAGAAGATCAGCAGGTTGAACACCGTGTCGATCATCGCGGTGAGATCGAGGTAGGGCCGGACGCGCCGGCGACGGCGCGGCAGCACGAACTCCTGGCTCATAGCCGCACTCCGGCCGCGATGGTCTGGATGTTCAGCAACTCCGTGACCCGCAGCTCTATATCATGCGTGACCGCCTCGACGCGGCTCGAGAGCGAGTTGTAGACCACCAGGAAGGGAATGGCGATGGCGAGCCCGGTGAAGGTCGTGATCATGGCCTCGGCGATGCCTGCGGGGAGCAGGGACGGATCGGCTATGCTGCCGCCGCCGATGGCGTGAAAGATCTTGATGAGCCCCGAGATGGTGCCCAGCAGGCCGAGCAGCGGCGAGACCGTGACGATGGTGGCCAGCACGGGCAGATGGCCCTCGAGCGTCGGCTGCTCGGCGAGCGCGACCTCCCGCGCAACCTCGCGCAGGTCATCCTTTGGCATCTCGAAGCGCGCCAGCGTGGCCGCGAGCACGCGCGCGACCGGGCCGGCGGTGGCCTCACAGACGCCCCGCGCTTCCTCGGGTGAGGAGCGCTCCAGCGCGGCGCGGACCTTCGCCATGAGCTTGTCGCCGTCGACGCGCGCGCTCTTGAGATAGAGCCAGCGCTCGATGGATACGACCAGGGCCACGATGGAGCACAGGATCAGCGGGACCATCACGATCCCGCCGCGCACGATTGGGTCGAACAAGGCTGCTACCTCCTTGGGGCTGTTTCTCCTCGTCCGTTCGCTTTGACACATCGTCTGTCCGTTCGTCGCGGCGTAGGAATGACGGCCCGTGGGCAGAATACTCTATAGAGTTTCCTGCATTATGGTTATGAGCAGCCATAATGCAGGAAACTCTACAGCGCACAGCGTGAGGCTCACACGGCAGATTCTCTTGTATTACAGTCCTCACCGTAATGCAAGAGAATCCGCAGAAACGGAGGATCATGAGAGTGGATACAGTCAGACTGGGGAGCCTCGAGGTGAGCCGGTTCATCCTTGGTGGCAATCCGTTCAGCGGATTCAGCCATCAGACCTCTGAGATGGACCGCGAGCAGTTGCACTACTACTCCTGCGAGCAGATCAAGGCGACATACCGGGAGGCCGAGCGGCTCGGCGTGAACACGCACATCGGGCGCGCCGACCACCATATCATACGCACGCTCATGGAGTACTGGGACCAGGGCGGCACGATCCAATGGATCGCGCAGACGTGCCCGGAGCTGGGGACGCCCGAGAGGGGCGCGCAGAACGGGCTCCGCAACGGGGCGAAGGCGGTCTTCGTGCACGGCGGGAGCATGGACTTCTGCCGGATCCACGGGCGGCTCGACGAGATCGCACCTGTCATCAACATGATCCATGACCATGGCCTGCCGGCGGGAGTGGCCGGGCACACGCCGGCGATCTTCGAATGGGCCGACGAGCACCTGAACTGCGACTTCTACATGTGCTCGTACTACGACCCCGTGTCGAGGGAGAAGGGCGCGGAGAACCCGGGCGCGGGGGATGATGAGCGTTTCCGCAAGGAAGACCGCGACCGGATGGCCGCCTGCATCAAACACCTCTCGAAGCCCGTGATCCACTACAAGGTCCTGGCTGCAGGGCGGACCGAGCCGCGGGCAGCGTTCGACTTCGTCGCGCGGACCATGCGGGATGGGGACGCGGTCTGCGTCGGGGCCTACACGAAGCACCGGCCCAACGAAATCGCCGAAGACGTGCGGCTGCTGGAGGAGAGCCTGGGAAAGGCAAAAGCGTAAAGGCAAAGGTATAGGAGTAGAGGGCAGACGGCCCGACGCACCTTCAGTTTGGCTCTGCCTTTTTCCCTTTCCCTTCTGCCTTAGTTCGCCACCTTCATCACCCGGTTGAGCGCCGGATAGGAGTCGCGCGAGATCAGCGTGCGCTCCGATGTGCCGTCGGGAAGCTCGTGCACGCGGTACACTGCCACCTCGCAGCCGGGCTGACCGCGGGTCGCGCGCAGCACCCGCCCGGGCTCGAGGCGTGGGTCCTGCACGATGACTGTGGCCGGGGGATGGACGGCAATCTGCTCTGTTTCCACTGAGTAGGCGTCCCCGCTCGTGGTGGAGAGCAGCTCCACGACCAGCCGCTCCCCGGAGCGGCGGGCGCGGATACGAACGGGGGCCGGCAGAGGGTTGCGGAACTGCAGGTCCACCTCCGGGTAGGCGACCGCCGCGTCCAGGCCGGGCCGAACATAGTTCACGGGCCAGAAGTGGCGGTGGCGCTCGACGATGTCCATGCCCCCGAGCAGGGCCGCGCCGTAGAGCGTCGTCGAAAGCTGGCAGACGCCGCCACCGGTCGCCAGGATCAGCTCTCCGTCATAGCTCACCGGGGCGCGCCGGTAGCCGCGGTCGGCGCTCCACGAGCCGACCCGACGGTTGAACGAGAAGAGGCCGCCGGGAGGCAGCACGGCGCCGTCGAGCGCTCGCGCGGCACGGAGCGCGTTGTCGATCTGCCCCGCGCTGCGCGCATCGAAGCTCGTGGTGTAGGCGCCGATCACCTTCTCCTGAGGCGCCGACTGCTGCGCAGACAGCAACGCGCCCGCGGCCGCGGTTGCCAGGAGCACGACCGCGAGCATGACAGCGGGCCATCGCGGGCTGCGGCTCATTCCTTGACCTCTACCGGGCTCACATCGCCGAGCGCGTTGATCTCGGGCTGGTACATCGCGAAGCCATTGGGCGGGAGCGCGTTGAAGCGACCCGGAGTCCGCGCGGTGACGACGTACTCGATCGTGCTCTCCTTGGCCGGAAGCCAATCGACGTAGAACGTCACCTTGTCATCGCGGACATCGTTGTCCACCCACCAGGAGCGCCAGTCCATGAACCCGACCTCGCCCCGCGCGCTTGGCTCCATGCCGGCCGGGAACGGGTCCTCGATGAGGGCATAGCGGAGGCGCTGCTTCGAGGTGATCGTCAGGCGAACGAGCACGCGGTCGCCCGCATCGAAGGTATCACTGGCGCGGCTCGCCGGGCCGTAGGCGAGCTCGCCGCCCGATGTCCCGCGGCCCATCTTGAGGTACTCTCGCTTCACCTTAAAGACATCGCCCCGCGCGGTCCGCTCGCCCTCGCGAATCTGCACCTGCTGACGCAGGTTGGCCCGATAGTGGAGCCGTCCGGTAGCAGGGCCGCGGGTGACCTCGATGGTGTTCGCGCCCCGGCGGAGCACCGAGGGCGGCACAGTCACCGTGACCTCTCGCCACGTCTTGAGGTCGCTCGTGAATGCCTGTCGCAGGACTTCCTTGCCATTGACAGCGATGACCGCGGTGCAGTTCGGGTTCGGCTCCTTGATGCCGCTTAGATACTCGATCAGGGCCATCAGCGCGATGGCGGTATCGCGGGTGGAGATCCAGCGGTCCCCGCTGCGGCGCTGGAGCAGCCAGCCGGCGATGGCCGCGGCGCGCCGGTCCTTCGGGTCGGCCCGCATGACCGCCTTGAGCGACCAGGCGGTCGCTTCAACATTCGCGCCGCCGTCCCACCATCGACACTCCTCGTCCTGGAGCCCGGTCCAGTAGAGCCACTTCCCCTCGCGCTTCGCGGTTTGCAGTATCTCGGCGACCAGGCGTTGGGCCTCGACATCGTTGCCGAGCTCGAAGAAGGCGAGCGCACAGAGCGCGCGGCCGCGCCCGGAGAGCTTCTTGTGGCCCAGCGCTCTCATGAGCGTCGGCGTGGCGAGCTCGGACTCGTACCGCGCCAGCACGTAGGCGGCGAAGGCGAGGTCGTCCGGATATTCGTCCCGATTTGCGCGCAGCGCGTTCTCGAGCACGGGCGCCGCGGTGTGGGGGTTGATCGTCTCGTAGCCCGCGGCGCGCGCCTCCTGCAGCGCGAGCAACGCATACGACGTCATCCAGATGTCGAGGTCTCCCCAGCGGCCCCATCCCCAGCCGCCCTCTTCGCGCTGGAGATTCGAGAGCCGCGCCAGCCCATCCCTGACCATAGGCGGAATGCGTGTGGCCATCTGAGTCTCGCCAAGCCCTCGTGCATCGAGGAGCTGCAGCACGTAGAGGTCGGGCAGGAAGGTGCTGATCGTCTGCTCGGTGCAGCCATAGGGGTAGTCGACCAGGTAGTCGAGGCTCGAGAAAAGGCTGGCGGCAATCGAGGGGGCCACCGCGACGGTGAGCTGCGTCCGGTCGAGCGCGGCGTCGTCGCGGATGGAGGAGATGATCTGCGCGTGATCCTCGGTCTGCCCTGACCAGGCGTCGAACTGCGTCTTGGTGAATGGGTTGACAGGCAGGACGAGCTCGACCGCGTCGTTGAGGCGCTGTTGGGCAGGAGCTTGCTCCTGCCCTGCGACAGACACGCCGATGGTCGCACGTGCGCCCGAAGTCGCGGTGGCCCACCAATCGCGGCGCACGACCTTGCGAGGCGCGATAGTGAGTTGCTCCTTGCGGGCGTCGAGCTCGAGGCCGCGTGTCCAGGAATCCAACGTGACCGTCTGCTCGCGGTCGGTTTCGTTGTGCACGTAGGCGGAGACGCGGAAGCGATCGCCCTGGGTGGCGAAGCGCGGCAGGTCGAGCCGCACCATCAGCGGCTTATTCACCTCGAAGTTGCCGCGAGTCTGGCCGCCGCGGGTATCGGCTGATACCGCGCGGGCGGTGACGCGCCAGGATGTCAGGTTGTCCGGCAGCTTGAACGTGACCTCGGCGCGGCCGCTGGCATCGGTCATGAGCTGCGGGGCCCAGAACGCGGTGTCCAGGAACCTGCGCCTGACCTCGATCTCGGTCGGCGCTTTGTCACCGCCGCCCATGTACCTCCCTGAGGGCGCGAAGGCGGTGTCGACGCGGTTATACCTGTGCTCGTAGAAGTAGTCGGCCGGGTCCTGGGTGTCGTCGGCCTTGAGCGCGTAAATCGCCTCGTCGACAACGCCGATGGCGACCTCGGCCTGGGCCGGCCGGCCCTGCGGGTCCTTGACCTGCACGCGACAGGTCGCGGTGTCCCCGGGCCGGTAGCTGCCGCGCGCAGATGAGACCGACACTGTGAGCCGGCGCGACTGGCGGCTGACCGCGATCTCCTTCTCGGCCTGATGGAGCGCCTTGCCGTAGACCTGGCCGATCCAGACGAAGACATTCGGCACGTATTCCGGCGCCAGCTCGAACTCGATCAGGTTCGCACCGCGCCGGAGCTGGATGGGCCGGGCATCATAGAGTCGCTCGCCTTCAAGACAGAGGATGCCGGGGCCTTCATGCTGCGCGGTCACGAGCAGCCTGACGCGATCACTCTCGCGGTACTGCTTCCTGTCGCTGACGATGCTGATCTCGCCCTGCCCCTCGCCGAACGACCAGCCTTCGCCCCCTGCGGCCCAGAGGTACTGGCGCACGGCAATGGCGCGATTCTCCTTGTCGCGCGCGGTCGCTTCGAGCACAAACTCGCCCTGCGCGGGCGCGGTGACTTCGGTCCGTACGGTGCCGTCGGCGGCCGTCTGCACGGTCCAGCTCTTGATCGCCTTCCGCTCGACCTTGCCGTGGCGAGCCGGTCGAGTCTCTGTGATGAGCGAAACCGCGACCCGCTGGTTCGCGACCGGGTCGCCCTTGAAGGTCCGCGCCTCGATCTTCACACCGGCGGGCTTGCCGGGCGTGAGCACGTAGCTCTCCGGGGACGCGGTGAGGTAGAAGTCGCCGCGCGTGATAAGATAGTGAGCACTCGCTTCCGCAGATCCACCCGCCTCCGAGGTGCTGTAGAGGTTGACCGTGAACATGTGGTCCCAGTACGGCGATTCCTCCTCCGCTCTGGTCCCCTTCGGCATGCGGGAGGGCAGAACCAGATGGAGCCGGCCGGCATCGTCGGTCTTCGCCTCCCCTTCCGCGACGAACTCGCCGCCCGATTCCTCACTCTCCACCATCTCATCGAGCTCGGAGTCAGTGCGCGGGTAGTAGAGGTCTCGCGTCAGCGTCCAGCGCACACTCAACCCGGCGACGGGCGCGCCGAAGTAGTAGGTCGCCTGGAGGTCGACTGCCGCGAGCTGCCCGCGGAAGTACTGGGGCTTCTCGGGCCGCGCGGTGAGCTGCACCTCGGGCTTCAGGTAGCTGGCGATGCTGACAAAGGTGCTGTCGGCGAACCCGCCGATCTGCGTCGTCAGTGTGTAGACCCCGGTCCGCCCGAGCTTGGGCACATCGAACGACCCGGCGAAGGAGCCCTGCTCGTTGGTGGTGAGAGTGGTGTGGGAGACCTCCATCCCCTGAGGGTCGGTGACCGTGATCTTCGCGTCGACGCGGCCGGGGAGCTGGTAGGTCGCGCCAGCGACTCGCCTGAGCACGCCTTTGAATAACACGCGGTCGCCGGGTCGGTAGATCGGGCGATCGGTGAAGGCAAAGAGCCGATATGGCTCCTTCGCCCAGTAGCGGTAGGTGTCCAGGGTGACGACGTCATCCCCCACCTGGGCCGTGTACGTGACCTGACGGACCTGCTCGCCGCCGGTGCGCAGGCGGGCGATGCCGTGGGCGTCGGTGGCTGCCATCGTGTGCAGGCTGAAGCCTGCGCTACCCGCGGCGGAGACGCGAGCGCCGGCGATTGGCTCTCCGCTCTTGAGGTCGGTGACATAGGCGACCGCGGTGTCGGCGTCGGACTTCACGAGGAGTGCGAGGCGGGAGACGGTGAGCGCGGCGGCGGAGCGCGAGCCGGTCTCGCCGGTTGCGACGAGAAGGTAACGACCGGTTGGCAGCGCTCCGACATGCGGCCGGTCGTAGAACATGCCCTCTTCATCGACTCGCGCCGGGCGCTTGGACTCGGAAGAAACGGGAACGACCTCTCCCAGCTCGACCGCCTTCTGGAGCGCCTTCCGGTACCCGATCGCCTCGTACTCGTGAACGCGGTTCCACTTCCGAACGCGGTAGATGTCGAGCTGATAGGAGGGCTCGAGGGTCAGCCCGGACACGGCCACACTGACCGGCTCACCCGGGTAGAGAATGTCGAGGTGAAGCACGATCTCGACCCGCGATGGGCGGCGGGCCATCTCAAAGTAGCTGGGCTGCGGCCTGCCCTCGGTCACCTGCACCATCGTCTTCACCAGGTAGTGACCGGGGCTGTCTGCCTGAAGCCGGTAGATGCCCACCGGCACATCGGCGAGCTCGAAGTGGCCCTGCTTATCGCTCTGGGCGGAGAACTGGTCAGGACCAGACAGAGTCACTTTCGCAGCCACGGGTCGGCCGGAGTCGCGCGCGATGAGCACTCCGTCTAACGTTCCGAGCGCCGGCTCGGAGAGAACGCACGCGTACAGTCCGCAGCCGATCACCAAAGCGGTGATCATGTAGGGCAGGAGCAAGCTCCTGCCCAATGTCACCCACCCGCGGCCTTCGAGAAGATCACGCGCGAGCATGGTCCCCTACCCCTCCGCGGCCGAAGCCGCCTGCGAAGGTGGGCCCGGGGCGCGCTGCCGCATCAGCCCGAGCACGAGCAGGACAGCGGCGGCGGCCGCGCCGACGATCACCCCGCGGACCCAGCGCGGCTGGTCGAGCATGAACTCCGCCCAGTTCGGCATGATCAATGCCCAGATTGTCGCGAGCGGTAGGAAGGAGCTGGGCAGGGCCGGCCAGTCCCATTCCCCAGGCGTCCACGCGGGCAGGACAAATTGAGCGATCCACAGCCCGAGGACAAGCCCGAGCAGTCCTTCGTAGCCGAACACCATGAACAATACCGCGGGCAGGAGCGCGAGGCCGGCAAGCTGCGCAGCCAATCCACCGCTGCTGCGGCGCGTGAGCCGCGCACTGCTCGTGCTTCGTAGCGAAGGAGCTTCGCTTCCAGCCTTCGTAGCCGAAGTCGCTTCGGCTACTTCGGCGGAGTAGGCACTTCGCAGAGTAGCACCGATCCAGAGGAGCCCGGCCGCCAGGCCGACGAAGACGTAGTGCCGGCCGAACTCCAGCGTCATCGCGCCTCGGAAGCTCTCCTCGAAGTTGGCGAGGTAGAGCCGGTAGGCCAGGAAGAGGATGCCAAGCGCGATCGCCCACAGCGGCGCGCCCCCGTTCTCTCTCCGCAGGGCGACGGCAACCGGCAGTCCCGCCGCCACCACGAGCGCGGCGCCGTAACCGCCGGCGATGTTGAAGGCGATGATCAGCATCGTTACGGCGAGCAGCCCGGGCGCAACGACCGAGAACGGCCGCCTCTCCGCCGGCCCGGAGATGAGCGCGATCAGCAGAAACGCAGCCCACCCGAGGACGAGCAGATAGGTGAACTGCGGCGTCAGGGTGATGTGATCGTGTCGCTGGAGCAGGGCGCGGCTGCCGAGGCAGGCAGCGGCTTCGACGGCGATGACTAGCAGCACTGTCCCCCACCGGGCCGAGCGACCGCGCCCGAGCAGCAACGCGCCGACCACGGCGCCCAACATGCCCGACGCGAGCGGCATCGTTGGCAGAGGCCAGAAAGCCCTCTGCGGCGCGAGCTCATACCGCGCGATCGCAAGCAATGAGCCGAGGCCGGTGAGCAGCAGCGCGGAGCCAAAGGCCTTCAGCTCGATCTCCTCGCGCTCCCATGCCATCGGCAGAACGGTCAGCAGCCCGCCTGCCAGGCCGCCGAGTAGGGCATAGCTTGGATCGCCGTGGAAGATCATCTCGGTGATTGCGACCCAGATGATTGCCGCGCCACCGGCCGCGGCCGCGGCGGCGACGCGCGCCGCGTAGTCATCGGAGGGCCGGGCAACCCGCACGACGATGACCGCGAGAACAGCCGCCGCCAGGCCGAGCAGCACGCCGTAGCCGAGTTGCTGTCCAGTGGAGAACGGGAAGCGACCGGGAAGGCACAGGACGAAGGCGATCACGGCGAGCAGCACGCCGATCAGCAGGCGTGAGACCGCGACAGGCGACCTCGTTTCACCGCTGCCGCGGGAGAGGCGGCTTGCCAGCGCCCCGCCCACCATCGTGACAGCGCCAAGCACCAGCACCCACGACCAGTACCACGCCATGGACCTTCCCCTCCGACATCGCAGGGCGGGAGCGACCTCCTGCCCAACTTGCCGGGCGCTCCCGGCAGCACGCTCACCTCATACTGCCCGAAACGGAGGTAACTCTCTCACTCGATACGAGGCCCAGGATGATCGGCCCATTAGACCACAGATGGTCGCGCGAGTTTGGTCGATGGCCGAACAAGCTCAGTGCAATCGAGCGCCTATAGGGTGTGACTTCTTGGTGTCGGCGATCTCGGCCCTGATTCCTCCGCTGCTGGAACCGCACCCCCCTTCCCCCTCTCCGCGCGCGGAGAGGGGGCGCCGAAGATTCTA
>Ga0315288_10002195_pt1 | contig 25277 bp, 32 predicted proteins | sample YL17G11_20_MG_FD_203454 | JGI IMG/M metagenome (GOLD analysis project Ga0315288, IMG submission 203454) | Sediment microbial communities from Yellowstone Lake, YNP, Wyoming, USA - YL17G11_20 | ecosystem: Environmental > Aquatic > Freshwater > Lake > Sediment | place: USA: Wyoming | collected... | reverse complement strand
TGTTGTTTTACTGACTTTGCACCTTGTCGTATTTATAAACTAATGGGATCAGAAAAGGGTCCATCTTTTAATTCAGCGGAGGGGTACTAGGCAATTCGGTAATGTCCAGATAATCACCCCCCAATTTCCAAGCAAATCTATCATTATCTTCTGGAAGCCAGTTAGATTCCATGTGGGCGACCAATAGGTCGCCCGTATCTGTTTTACGGAAAACTAAAATTTTATATCTTTTTAGTCCCATTATAACGGTACTTTCAATAAAGTTTGATAAACTTTAGCTTCTGCGAGAGCATCTGATAAGGCATCATGTGCTTGTATAATTGGAATACCCAATTGTTTACACATTGATGTCAAAGATACCGAGGGAAATAATGGGAGTTCACCATTCATAACGCACCTATCATTTAGTGCTATAGCAAAAAGCATCGAATCTCTAGGGTGTGGATGAAACATTGAATTTATACATTCAATCCCAAGCCAAGACTTTAAGAAACCAGCTTCAAATGCCCAATTATGAGCTAGTGGAACAATCGACTTACGATATGGAAGATCAAGTTTTTGAAACCACTCATCAAATAAATCTGCGACCTTCCACTGATCAAGGGAATTTTCTTTAAGTTGGTGTAAATTTAGCCCATGTATACTTTGTGCTTCTCCCTCAGATCGCTCAATATACTCAGGTGCTATAGTGGTATAAAAAGGATGTATCCCCTCAAGTGGATCTAAATTTGAATCTAAAGGTTGGACAGCAATTTGAATAATTTCATGAAATCCTGACATTCTGCCAGTAGTTTCAATATCAATTGCGCACATAATATTACCATTTAGATGAAATAAACCTGAATGTACTGTTGACATTTTTAATCCTTTTGAACAAGTCCTTTACCACACATATCTCGCCAAAATGAGACATCAGCCTCATCGGTATAAAAATTTCTTGACTTAGCCCAAGAATTGAAGGCGGCCATTAACTTAGTTCTTGGATACGCCATACCGATTATAATTGGATCTGGTAATGAAGTTAAAAATACAAAAAAATCTACAAATCCCCCAGCGATTAAATTGCGGGCTTTATGCTTTTTTTCTTCTGATACGGGCATGATTGGGTCCTTTACGATATGATTGACGACGCTCCGGTTTAACTAATTCACTGTCGGGATCACTTGTTTTAATGTTTAATGGATTATCTAAAATTTCTAGCGGATTAAAAGGAAGATCATTAAGTTCAACTGGTAGGAGCCCCTCTTCAATCATGCTTTGTGTTTCTGATAAGCACATAAAATTCCAGATTGCTTGACTTAAATGATCTTCATCCCTGTCACCACGTAGATATTTTGCTGCATGGCGGAGTCCTGAGTCCACAAAACGACTTAATGGTATACCTTTTCTCCAATTATTGGGTTCATATTTCTTAGCACCTTGCTCAAAAATTTTTGACACCGCTATAATTGCACGAATTGGTAACAAATCCATTCGACCCTTGCCTTCTTGTGCATCACGTACAGCCCCGGTAGAAAATTGGGTCCTAGAACCTGAATCTTTTAAAATGTACTTTTTTGGCATACTAGTCTCCAATTTCTTATTCAATACTTTCACAATCACATAAAATAGCCGGGCCTAAAACTTCAAATCCAACAAAATCAGAGGCTGTTTGATTTTTGGCACCACCTTTTTCGTTGATAATAAGCAACATTCTCTTATCTTTAAGTGTTAAAAAAGTAACAAAACCACCGAGCATTTTTTGAAAAGTGTCTAATCCAATAGGACACTGCAAATTATGTTCCATTGGTAGATCAATGGGAATAAATGTAGCTGTCATTTTCGACCTCTTGTAGACTAAGAAATTCAATAAAATCTCCACCATGTTTTTTGGCAAATTTTTTATCGCTGCCAAAAATAGGACCAGACATAAGTATATCCGCTATTGGATAAGCGTGTTCTACATCTGTGTCAGCATATCGGTAAATTCTTATAATATAGTAGTTCATATTAATTTTCTAACTTTTTAATAAGTTTTCCATCTCTACAAATAAATACAAATGATTGATTATCGGTTGGAATAAACGAAATATTTCCAACATGACGGCAATTACCAGTATAGTAACCCATGGGAAATTTTGCAGGTAAAGCACCTGCCACTCGTGATTTTGTCCACTCGGACTTTTCATCTGATCCAGATAAACAACTAGCAAAGAGAGCATAAAAATCAGCCCATTTAACACAAGCTCCAGCAGCATAGAAACATTTTTCTTCCAGAAATGATACTAATATTGATTGATTTGAATCTTCCATCTGATCTTTGTTGCTTGTTGCTACAATGTGGACTCTAAGACGATGTTCCAAATCAGGTAAACTCGTATTTAGAAGAGTGGCTAAAAAATATGGCGCTTCTTCTTCAAGTTTAGTAAGTAAAATTTGCTTTGGTACTTCTGATCCAGGTATTAATTCAGCTACTTCGATCATTGTAATTCGTGTATCACCGGGAAAAATTGGGCAACTATTTTTATCATTTGCGCATTGAATCCAATGTGTTGAATTACGCTGTTGAAATACTTGCTTATATTTTGCATGTATAGAAATAGAAGGCGATGTTACCCAATCTTTGATTTTATTATAAGCTAATGCTCCTGCCCTTGTGATGTCTTTCTCTTCAACTACACATAAAATAGCACCAGCTAATTCTCCATTAAAATCATTGGGATTTGTTAAAGCTGTATCAGCACGCATGACACCCCTTGTCATTAAGATTGAGATTGCTTCATGTAAAATTGATTTACCAGAATTTTGTATCCCATATAAGAATAGATATGGCAACGGTTCAAAAGGTTCTCGAATCATACATGAGATCCAAAGCGTTAAATAATCTTTACCTGTTTTTATATTATTTTTCTGCGCCCAAGGGAGTTTAACTAGATATTCGTCTAATTCAGATCCAATATGAGTTAATATAAGATCCCAATATGGATGTAATGACTCTTCAGTGGCATCATAATCAAACTGCGGATCAAATCTTAATTGTGCTGCATTGAGATTCCATTGTCTATTTCCAGGATACTCTTCTCTAAAAGGTAAATTAACATGTATCCATGCTTTAGAAAGTGCTGTTCCTAAAATTGCTTCAGTTTTATCTTCATAACCAACTGATTTTAATTTCGATCTAGCATCATCCTTAGCCATTGGCATCCACATACCTTGTTCATGTTTAACATGCCAACCAGATAATGTATTATCTGTGGTAATAACCGCTCGAATGCTATTATCTACATCTTCAAAATCAATACTTAATTCATTTGGATTTGGTGCTATATTAATATTATAAATTTTAATCCATTTTGTTCGCTTTTTAATCCAACCTACAATATCCAAATCTTTATCAGTTTTAAAGTTTTCAACTTCTACCAATAATTTACCGCCTTTATGTGGCCTTAGAGTTACTTTTCTATCGACTAATTCAATAGGAATCTCAATTTTATGCCCCATCGCTTGAACAGCACTAATAGCTGAATCTGCAGTTGAAAAAGTAAATCCTGCTGTATCATCTTCAATACCATTATAGGCAGCAGAAGCTCGGTAAAAATTCATAGCCTGATTATAGTAAGTATAGGTCCATCCACTACGATCAAATTGCCATGAATCATGCTCCTTAGTACCTTTACCAAAACGCACAACTCTAAATCCACCACCATCTAATGGAAAACAAAAACAATTGGGAGTTTCAGGATTTCGACCTTCACTTAATGTGTTAAATATCCCAACTAATGGACTACCACTAGCATTACGGGCTTCAAAATACATTTTTAAAGCACTGGTATGTGTCTGCAATAATTGATGATCGGGGATCCAAACTGTAGAAAAATTAGGATAATATTGCTGTAAATCAGTAATAATTCTTTTATGTGTGTTATCTAGCGGAATAGACTTTTGCGCCGCAGCTTTATTAGATACTGAATCTTGTTCATCATCAGGTACACCTTCAATACGGACTTTTTGTCGCTTGCGTGTTGCGACATCAATATAAAGTCGCCAATTTTGTGGTACTTGCATGTAAGCTATAGTACCATCTGGATAGATATTATCTTTTAAAACAGTTAAACCTTTATTTTGTGGTGTCATTTTACGATGCCAGATCCACATATTTCCGCCACCTACATCTAGTCCTGCTTGAAAATCAAATCCCACTTGATGTGAGATCATTTTTAAACATGCTAGAGCTAATGCTGCATGCTCTGTATGATTATTTGTTTCTGGTAGAGTTTGAGGATTAAATTCAAAATATAAATGAAATCCCAAGCCCCCTGTACTACGAAGTACAAGAGCCTCTGGTACTTGCATTAATTTTTCTTTAATTTTATCTAGTTGATCATCGTCAATACCAATACCTTTTGCATGCCCTGTGATTGAGTCAAAGTCAAAGCCAACTCGAATAGATTTTTTCTGCCTCCAATTCCAACCAGTAAGACCAAGAGCCTCTATATGCTTTTCAAGTGGATATCTTAATTCAATATCATTATCAATTGGATCAGTATTAGCATTTTTAGGAATACGAAAATTATACCATTGATATGTGCTCTCATTAGAATAATAAACCCCATTCTTTCTCTCAACAGGTTCACCCCCAATCGGGCTCACCATTACTTGTACTTCCATTTCATTATTATACCAACTTGCGACACGTTTTTCATTGTGTGGTAAGTAATCATTTAGACAAGCTTGAATAACGTGCGATGGTTTTGGATTTCGCATAAAAATTCTCCTTCTATCAATATTACGTATCACCAATGAATTTTTTTGCAAAATTTCAGCGCCGATGCCACTAATAACAGAATATACATTACTAAATTAGTAACAGTTAGTTTTGAGTTAAGCTAAACTAACTCAAGTTAGATCCTTGTAAATCCTTACAGCAATTGAATTTATGTAAAATTTTTAATCAATACTAGTTTAGTGATAGTTAGTTTTGGAAGAGCTAATCTTGACGCGTTAGATTGTCGTAAGTTGCCGGTAAATACAAACTTCGAATTATCACTAAATTAGTGATAGTTAGTTTTGGAGCAAATTTTCAAAAAACTATTCTCCCATATATACTTTTCATTTTCTATATCTACTTTTTTCTACAAAGAAGTTAAGGTTTATAAAAAAACTAACTATTAGAAGAAGAAATTAGTATAACTCTGTGTATAATATAGAGTTACAAAAATTTTTTCTCAACCTCAAAACTAACTCCAAAACTAACTGTTACTAATTTAGTAATATATAGTTTTTCTAACTCCAGTTATAGCAAGGACTTATAACTTTCATTCTTACCCTCCAAACGGGTTAGAATCAGTTAGTTTTTCTCCGCCAAAACTAACTATTTGAATTAAAAACTAACTGCCACCCCCTCTTAGATGTCATACAAAAGGTTGTATTTTAGCATCTCTATACATTTATCTACCCACACCTCTGGAAGACTCACGCGTTAGAAAACACTCGCAAGAGGGGTATTTCTAACTTGTGAACTTTACCAAAACTAACTATCATCAATTTAATAATCATTCAAATAACCTAATCTCCTATGTAGTAATTAAATTATTATGCCACAAATTTGCAATATCGGCGCTGATTTATGCGTAATAGTATTAGGGCGGTAAATAATTATGAAATATAATCATCCACATATTCTCGATAATGGCATATTGATTTATCCAAAGCGTGGATGGGAACCACCCCCATTAGTGGAGGGATATCGGAGGAAGTCAGATAATCCAAAAAACTCAGACGCCTGGATTCTTATACCTGTTTGGAAAGATTGTCCATTTAGGAAACGAATTCAAACTAAAAAAGAAGGGTGTCGTTGTATTACATTTTATCATATTTGCACGCACGAGAAAGTAAATTCTGGCACTCAAGCTAATTTAAATCTCTGTTCCTTATGTAATCTATATTTAAAAAATGCCTGAAAATCAAATAATAATTGTTGATATTAAAGATATTATTCCACCTTATTTATTATTAAGAATAGTAGATCGCCGCACATTGGATTATATGGAGTTACGGGATTCTATTGCAACACACGGGATTCTAAATTCTATTCTTGTAAGAAATTCTTCACGCTTTGAGTCCAAATATGAAATTATTGACGGGATGTACCGATTTTCATGTGCAAAAGATTTGGATTTAACACAGATGCCATGTGTTGTTGTGTCAGCATCTGATGAAGAGGCGCTGTTGATGCAGGTACAGGCAAATATGCAACGGCCGCCAACAAAACGAGCCGAATTTGCAACACATTTAAAGAGATTATTTGCAGCCGATCCTGATTTAACTTTTGAAACTTTATCTGTAAGATTAAATAAAAATCCTGGGTGGATTCGTAAAACACTTAGATTAACAAGATTATGTGAAATTGCAAAAAAAGAATTAGATGCTGGTAATTTATCTTTAATTGCTGCTTATGCAATATGTCGGTTACCGCATAAATTACAAGAAGAATTTTTACCTAAAGCTATAGGCATGAATGGAAAAGATGCAGCAATTATATGTAATGGCTTTCTGAAAGATTATATTGAAAGAGCCATAAAGAATAAAAATGAAAATTTTTATACTATTAATAGTAAACCATATCCACATCTTAGAAATTTGAAAACCATAAAAAAGGAGTTTGAGAAACCAATAAGTGGTTCTGTATTATTAAGTGCAGTTGAAAATGATAAAGATTTAACCCCATTAAAGATTTGGGCCATGGCTTTGGCATGGGTTTTGCACTTAGATAGTATTAGTATCCAAGATTATGAGGATAAACAAACACAAAGATTAGAAAAAATGGAGGCACAAGTACGAGAAAGGAGAGAAAAACGTGCCACAATGAAGCGTCAAAAAGAATTTGGTTTGACAGACGACTGGCGAGTTTCTTTAATTGAAAATTAGTTTATTTATTGGGAGATTAGAAATTATGGGTAATGAATTAGCAACTGTAAATTTGACACAGCTTCCAGCCCTCGGACTCAGTGTGACAAGTGATATTTTTCAGGCTGTGGCAAAAAATGGAGCTTTTTTGGAGAGAATTCAGCTTTACACAAAGGGAGCTGCAATTGATAATGGACTGATTGCTCCTGGGCGTTATGGTGCCCCTAGTGGTGATGATGTTATTAAGGATCTAGGGCATGAAATTGATATTCTGCCATTATGTTGTCGTGTAAAAGCTTTGGATATGCGTGATCGTGATAGTATTACTACCAATTATGATCCAACCAGTGAGTCTTTCCGAATTGTTAAGGAGCTTGGTGATACCCCCAATTCGGGGTGTATGTATGGCCCAACATTCCTAGTATTTGAACGTAGTTCCGGGAAGTTTTATGAATTTTTCTGCGGCACTAGTTCAACACGTAAGGAAGCACCTAAGATTGGGGCCTTTCTGCCTAAGTCTAAGGCTGATGCCGAGCGATTACGCGTTGGGACAGCCCCAGAGCCTTGTACCTTGAAGGTCAAGTATATTAAGAAGCCAAGTTATGGTTGGCACGTACCCGTGTGTGTACCATGTTCGGCGCCATTTACTAATCTTCCGGCCACGGAAGTAATTATTGAAGAGATTAATAAGTTTATGGCATTAAAGAATACGGAGATTGAAAAGGTTGAAGAAACGGACGCTGTGAATAGCAAGCGTCGGCGTTAAGTAAATGTAGTGTAAACTAGGAGAACTACATTTATGGTAGTTCTCCTAGTTTGGTATTTCTAATTGTATTACTATTGGAGACAATCATGGATCTTTTTTCTATTGTAGTTGGTGTGTATGCTGGTGGGCTATTAGTATTGACACTAAATCTGCGAGAAGCTGGAACACTTACTGTTGGGACATTTTTGAAGACTCTGGTATGGCCAGTTGAAGCTATTAGTACACTCTACGAGATTGTAGTACCTGCAACATTGGCTGTTGTTGGCTATATCACAACACTTGTCAATAAGCTGCGAGGTAAGTAAATTATGTTTAGAAAAATGTTAAAATATTTGGTAACTTTTTGGGCTGGTGGTGCCATTGCACTTTATGCTATCTTTTCCAGTGTAGCCACTGCCGGTGCCCGTGAACTAGGTGCAGCGGATTTTTGGATGCTAGTGACGTGGCCCTATTATCATTTAGTTAATTTTTGGCTTGGATAGATTATGAACTATCGACTAATTATTTTTAGTATACTTATTATAAGTAGTTTGATTGCTATTTATATAAAAAATAAACAACAATCACTAAAAAATATGTATATAGCCCCGGAGCCGGTAGCAACTGTAAATATTGTAACTCGTACACAGCCGCTTGCTCCGGGGGAATTTAATCTAAGCATCAAAGCTCAGATTCCAAAAGGGTATCATATTTATTCAATTAACCAAGATGCTGTTGAAGGTTTGGAGCCGACAATAATTAGTCTCACTCCAAATTTAGGTGTAACACTAGAAGCAGATTGGAGTGAAAATCCAGCCCCAGTGATTCGTAGGTATGATTTTTTACCTGGTATTAAGGTTCAGATTCTTTTTGACAGTGTTGAATGGGTTGTAAAATTACGTGCTTTTGATGTAAAAACTACACCACATATTAGTGGTATAGTTTCTGTTCAATTATGTAGTGATGTAAAGTGTTTGGCACCGCAGCAAATTAAATTTTAAGATTGGTATTTATGTTAAAATTATCACTTGATACTGGGTATTTACGACTTAAAAATTGTCGTTATGGACTTATGCTTTATTTACCTAAAGATCAATATGTAGGCCAAGCCTTGGATCTGTGCGGAGAATTTAGCGAGGCAGAAGTGGCATTCTTTCGCTCAGTGATTCAGCCTAATTGGACAGTATTAGATATTGGTGCAAATCATGGAACACATACTGTTGCTTTAGCACGAATTGCTAAGAAGGTTCTAGCATTTGAACCACAACGTATTATATATCAAATTCTAACCGCAAATGTGGCACTAAATGCTTTAGAAAATGTTCATGTATACAATACTGCATTAGGGTCTAAATCAGGTGTAATAACGGTTCCCGATGTAAATTATTCACACGTAAATAATTTTGGCGCAATAAATTTAGAATCTGATAGTAATGCCTCCGGTGAATTAGTACCACTAATAACAATTGACAGTTTACAATTACAGGCATGTCATTTTATGAAGGTGGACGCAGAAGGTATGGAATCTGAGGTACTAACAGGTGCCCATGAGACTATTTTTCGATTTAAACCATTACTTTATGTTGAAAACGATCGTTTTGAAAAATCGGAAGCGTTAATTGAACACTTATTTAAACTTGGGTATGATTTATATTTTCATTTACCCCCATATTTTAATCCAAATAATTATTTTGGACAACCAGCAAATGAATTAATGGTGTGGAGAAATCAAATATCAATTAATATGTTTGGAGTTCATAAAAGTTCAACTAGAATTTTTGATACAGTAAAGACACTTAGAAAAATAACTTCGCCTCAAGATACTTGGAATGGTTAATATGATTGCTGATTATTTAAGACAAGCTTATATTCTAGCTGAAGATAATAGCCCTGATCCTAGTACACGGGTTGGTGCTATTATTGAGAGTAAATATTCTGATTTCTATTCTGGTTGGAATCATTTCCCTCCTGGTCTTGAAGATACTGATCCTAGTGATCGAATTATAAAGTATAAATTGATTGAACACGCTGAACGTGATGCCATTTTTAAAGCTGTTTATGAGGGTGGTTCCTTAAAGGGTGCCACGATGTATTGTCCGTGGGCAGCTTGCTGTGATTGTGCTCGGGCTATTGTGTTAGCTGGAATTAAGGAAGTTGTTTGCCATGGAAATGCACTAGATATGACTCCAGAGCGTTGGCGTGAAGATATTCAACTCGCTAAAAAGATTTTTGCAGGTGGTGGTGTAAAATATACGTGGTGGTATGGAAAAATAGGTCAGTGTAAAAATTTATTTGATGGGAGGTACTGGTGTCCATAACAATCCAAGAATTAATTAATCAGTCACACAGCACTGCCTGTGAAAAGGGGTGGTGGCAGGATTTAGATCGAAGTTTTGGCGAACAATTGATGCTTATGGTAACTGAGTTAGCTGAAATTATGGAAGATTTTAGAGTTGGTGGCTTGACAGATCCTGAAAATATGATATACTTTGGTGATAAGAAAAAACCATGTGGAATAGCAGTTGAATTTGCTGACTTATTTATTCGTGCTGCTGATACTTGTGGGCGGTATGGAATACCTCTGGAAGAGGCTCTTTGTCTTAAATTGGAGTATAATAAAACGCGTCCATATCGGCACGGAGACAAATTGGCGTGAGCGCAAACGCTTTATTACTATTGATGCCCACAATGAATTTACCAGCGTTTTTGACACTGGCAACTGATATGCTGGGGTATTCGCCCGCGCGGGCGGCCGATTCTGCTGGTTTAAAGAATCAACAGCATTTAATAGTGTGCTTAGCAGCGTTTAGAGATAAACATGCTACTCCGAATATAAAAGCGTCAAAAGATATTTACGCTTTGTTACACTATGGATGTCTTTTCGCCGCAGATGATATTGATCTGCTTCCAATACTGGAAGTTTTAGATGGTATGCCAATTGCAGTAACTGATACTAAGATTCGAGGAGTTCAGGCAGCTATCGTGGCTGGGTCGTTACGGGAATGGCGAACTGCAATTTTGAGGGGGTGTCGTATTGAGCAACCTGAGTTTATTAGGCGTGTATATGATAGTATCTATACACAGTTTTGTAATATTGGCCTTGCTGAGGCTTTTGCTATAAAAACTAAAAAAACTTTGACCGATCAAACATTTACTCTGGAGGAATAATATGGCTGATGACAATTATAACTATGAAGAAGAATATGATGTAGAGACTGATCCTTATTATAATATCGAAGACGATGAGAATGGTGATTAAATATGTTTGATACAGTTCCTTTGAATCAACCTTTGGATATAAAGTTTATTGTCCGCACAAAAGCGGGCACACTAGTTAAAAAGCCCGGTCAGATACAAGCGACTAACACTAGCATCGAATTTTTAAGGTCACCTTTTGAATTAAAGGATGAAATAAAGTCGATGAAGGGTGCTCGTTGGCACGGCTTTGAAGATCCACCGAGAAAAATATGGACTGTATCAAATTGTCTGAGGAACTGGTTTCAACTTCGATATCTACTTGGTGAGGATGTTTTTGCATGGTTTGATCGTCCTTTACAACAGTTTGAGTACGAACGTCCGTTAATGGCACACCAGAAGGTTCTGGCAGATAGTGGTTTAACATATCATTATCAGATTTGGGGCGCAGAAATGGGTTGTATTGATGGAGATGCAATTGTTCATGTAAATCGTGCTAAAAGAGGATTTGAAATTACTTTACGAGAACTTTGTTACAAATTTCATGGGGGGAGGACTTCAACAGGAAAAAGAGGTTTGGGTACAACATATGGTAATCAAAAGTGGTCTACTAGTATTGAAACTAATATACGAAGTTTTCGGGGGAATTGTCTTGGATTAACAAAAATTAAAGATGTACTGTTTCAAGGTAAAAAATTAGTTAAAAAAATAACAACCCAATCTAATAAAAGTTTGAGACTTACAGCTGATCATGAAGTGTGTGTAAATGCTTATCGTTATGGTACTTTTAAGGCAGTTCAAAGTCTTAAAGTTGGTGATTTAATTATGGTTGCCGCCCCTGAAAATTTCAAAAAAAATAATCTAGTAATAGTAGAGCAAAGAGTACCGAGTGATTTAAAGAAAACAACAAAACAAGGCGGAAGTTTTCATCTTGATAAGAATGGTTATGTCCTAGTTTGTGGGTTGCCAAAACATCATCGTGCTGTCAATAGTGGAAAAGTTCGAGAACATATTCTTGTTATGGAAGAACTTTTAGGGCGCAAAATTCTTATCGGGGAGGAAATTCATCATTTAAACAGTCAAAAATGGGATAATAGACCAGAAAATTTAGTTTTGTGTAATAATCATCAAGATCATGTGGTTCGATTTCATAATAGACAACAAGAAAAATTTTTCAACGGTAAAAAAGCCCCAGATCATTATTTTATTTTTGAACCTATTATTAGTATCGAGGATGCAGGTGAGACTGATGTGTATGATATTCAGTGTGAAAGACCATACCATAATTTTGTTGCAAACGATATTGTTGTTCACAACTGTGGAAAGACTCTTTCAGCAATAGAGGTGATGGAACGGTCAGGAAAACAAAATTGGTTTTGGATTGGGCCTCGGTCTGGTTTATATGCGGTTGAACGTGAATTTAAAAAGTGGTGTGTTTCTGATAATTTTGATGTTGAGTTTATGACTTACGAGGGTCTAGTTAAACGAATGGAAAATTGGGATAGTTCACAAAAAGCACCTATGGGTGTAGTTTTTGATGAATCTAGTCGGTGCAAAAGTCCTAACGCAAAACGAACTATGGCAGCACAAGCTCTAGCCGACGGTGTTCGTAAAGATTGGGGTTTTGAAGGTTATGTAATTCTTATGTCTGGCACACCTTCGCCTAAATCACCGGCAGATTGGCACAGCCAAGTAGAAATTGCATGGCCTGGTTTCCTGCGAGAAGGTAGTCGCAGCGCTTTTGAGTTTAGATTGGGAATTTATCGAAAAGAAGAAGGTATGGGTGGAACGGCTTTTCATAAACTAGTTACTTGGCGTGATGATGAACGAAAGTGTGATATTTGTGGCGAGTTTGCAGAAAAGGGGAAACATCGACATTTACTTGATGTAACTAATCAATATCTTGAAGCTGATCCCGAGATTCATGATTTTAAATCAAGTATTAATGAGGTAGAGTTGATTTATGAGAGGTTGAAAGATTTGGTTATTATTCAACATAAAAAGAACTGTCTTGATTTACCAGATAAGAGATATCGCATTATTCAATGTGAACCTAAACCATCAACCTTACGTGTAGCACAAGCATTGTTACAAACTGCGCCAAATACAATCACAGGATTAACTTGGTTGCGTGAATTAAGTGATGGCTTCCAGTATCGGAATAAGGTTGTTGGTAAAGAAACATGTCCTACTTGTGAAGGTACCTGTAGAGTTTCATATTGGGTTGATCCACAAGATTCCGAGCGTGCTTTTACAATGACTGATATGCTTGATCCAGAATATGTGGCAACATTAAACAAACAACTTTTGCCTTGTGTATCTTGTAATGGTACGGGAGAGGTTGATAGGTTAGAACGGACAGTCAAGGAAGTACCATGTCCAAAGGATGAGGCACTAATTTCCTTACTTGAAGAAAATGAAGAAACAGGCAGGCTAGTAGTATTTGCGGGATTTACAGGTTCTATTGATAAGATTACAGCATTGTGTTTGAAACAAGGTTGGGATGTAGTGCGTGTTGATGGTCGTGGATGGCAAGTTAGAACCAAAGATGGAATACAAAATGAAGTTCCTTTGGATTATTGGGCAGATTTAGTAAACCATCAACGAGTATGTTTTGTAGCCCATCCAAAATCTGGAGGCATGAGCCTAACTCTCGTCGAGGCCCGCATGGCTGTGTATTTTTCAAATTCATATGAAACAGAGTCCAGAACGCAGTCAGAGGACAGGATACATCGCATAGGTACTAATATGAACAAAGGTGCAACTATTGTTGATTTGATTCATTTACCTACTGACTTGAAAGTTCTTGAACTTCTTCGGGATAATAGAAGATTAGAACTAATGTCTATGGGCGGTATTCAAAAATGTTTTGAAGGAGTGGGTGATGGCGAGACCTAAATTACCAAAAGTATGTTTGCTGGAAACAGCTTTTCTATTATCACGATCGTTTATGGCACAAGATTAATTGGGGAAAAGATGGGAACAATATTTCATAGGTTGCCAAGAATGTCAAATTACACGTTGACCCTAGAAGTACCTATATCTATTAACATAGAAGAACTTGATGGTATTACCTTCGATGATATTACAAGGCATCTTAATTATTGCTTGTTAAAGCAAGAGACAAACCACCCACCATTTGAAATTGAAATGTTTGTACATAGCACGCATCAAATCATAACAGATGCAATTAAAAGTGCAATTGAAGAAAACCACGAAGAAAAATATCCTGGCACGGTTACATATAATACAGAACGTTCAACAGGTGAGACCGCCCGATGGTTACTTACTTCAAAAAAGATTATACGACGAGCAAGTCATTATTGTACAAGTTATTGGAAAGCTAAACTAGAATGAAAGAAAACAAGACAGGAACGACGACATGAAGACTTGGATTAGATGGTTTATGACAACAAGACTCTATCTCTGGGTAGCTAGAGATGTACTTTCTTGGATTCGTATTTCTTGTAATCATACCCGTTTAACTGGCAAGAATTACCGGGAAGGTTACAAATTACTTCGGCCGGGGCAGATAATCTTGTCTTCCGATTATTCTAGGATATCGTCATTTTTGACACCGGGCGACTTAGATCATGCAGCCCTGTGTGTTGGAGTTGGCAGCGATTACGAAGTAGGGGAGATGACGCACAAAGGTTACACTAAAAGCCTGTTCTTTGATATTTGTCATACCTCAGATCGTGTAGTTATTTTAGATTGTATTGATTGGGATTCAGACTATAAAATTAAAGTAATTGAAAAATGCCGTTCATTTGAAGATTTAGGATATGATTTTCAATTTCAATTGGACGCTCAGACTTTATATTGTTCCGAGTTAGTTGCCAAGAGCGATAGTGAAAATCGGCTTAAATTTGAGTATAGCGAGTATACTACTGGTTTAGTAATTACGCCACAAGATATTTATGAAGCAAGTAATATTAAAATTATTTGGGACTCTGCGAAATGATCTACTACGTCTCCGACACACATTTCGGGCATGCAGGTATCCTAGCACATCAATCTGATCGTGCTAGGTTATTCCCTACTGTCCGTGAAATGGATGATACATTAATTCAGCAGATTAATTTGGTTGTGCAACCATGGGATGAATTATATCACCTTGGAGATTTCTGTTGGCAAGCAAGTCGTGCTGGACATTATCGTCAACGATTAAAAGTACGTAAATTACATATTATTCGTGGTAACCATGATTCTAGTAGTCTAAAAAATCATTGTTCTACTTTTCAGGATATGCTTTGTAAGAAAGTTAGGCTTCCTGGTTTTAATCAAACCTTAAAGTTTCATCTATTGCATTATCCTATGCTTACGTGGGATGCTTTACACTATGGTGGGATTCACTTGTATGGACACAGCCATGGAACATATGAAACACAGTTAGACCAACTTTTTCCAGGTCGTCGATCTATGGATGTTGGTGTAGATAATTTATACCGATTGACTGGGATGTGGAGTCCAATAAGTATAGATGAAGTTCTAATACGTCTTGGAGTTAAACAACCAGTTACTAGAATCGAAAAACTTTTTAAGGATATATAAAAATGACTTGTATAGTTTGTGGCAGTAAATTTACACAGAGTATTTTTAACCCAGGCCAGCAACCTTTGGCGGCTCTGAATTTACCTCGCTCAACTAATGAAGCTCTGGCTGGAGCCCGATTTCCGATGAATTTTCATGCCTGTGCATTTTGCAATCATGTGTTTAATGTAGATTTTAATTATAACCAGGTACCATATTCTGAAGATTCCAATTTAATGTATAATAGCGGCTCTTTATGGCAAGATTATATGCAACTACTGATTGATAAACTACATGCCTATAGTAGTCAATGGTTGAATGGAATTGCAATTGATATTGGATGTGGTGATGGTCAATTTTTCACAAAATTACTTGATACTATACCAACAGCGCGCTGTGTTGGATATGAACCTGGAATAGAAGCAGAAAAGATCGGTAGAAAATTTACAGTAATTCGTGATTATTTCATTCCTGAGCGGGATTTAAAGCGATATAGACCCTCGTTACTGGTCTGTCGGCATGTTATTGAACATATGGATAAGCCGCGAGATTTTGTTTCTGAAGTTGCGTACTGGTGTAATGTTTATGATTTAACTCCAATGTTTTTAGTAGAAGTTCCTTGTTTTGATAACTCTATTTTATGGGGGCGTGTTTCAGACTTTTTATATGAACATGTGTCAAATTTTACAACTGATAGTTTTAAGACACTATTTAGTTTAACGGGATACTCTGAAATTGAAATGAATCAATACTATGGGGATGAAGTTATTGCAGGATTCTTTAGAGCCAATAACCTTTCACCATATGCTAAGATTTTTAATAAAAAGGCACAGGTTTCATTTGGGATAGTTAAGGATCAATTATCTCAACTACAAAAAACTACTCAACCAGTTATCTTCTGGGGTGGTACTGGTAAGGGTGCCGCATTTTTAAATAATTATCATTTAGATATGGTTAACTATCCATTGGTCGTTGATTCTGATCCAAATAAAATTGGTAGATTTGTTCCTGGGACTGGACAAGAAATACAAAGTCCTGAAATTATTAGAACAATTATTAACCCAATAATTGTGATTACAACACCTTGGCGGGCAAAAGACATTAAACTTGATATTGAAAAACGTGACTTAAAATACAGTCGGTTGTTGGTTTTACAAAAAGGAATTTTGAGTGACTGTTGATACTACAAAATTTCAAGATTTTAATGTAAAAGAGTGTCTGATACTTTATACTCAAAAACGGTATGATAAACTTTGTCAGGAAATATTTGCAGTTTTAAAACATTGCCATGAAGTTTATTATTCTTCTTTTAGTACCACAGACTTAAAGTATCTAAATGCGTATGTAGAATTTGTACTATTTTTATTGGCTCAAGAGGATTTTCAATTTCCTGGAAAGTGGGTTCCTTTATTTGTAAATGTTAGTCATTTATTTGCTAATTTAGTTGTCATTTCTAATCATAAGATTACAGATGGCTTTCTAAAATCTATTATACAACAAGACCACAACTACGCTAAAATATTATTTTTATATACCTGTCGAAGTGATATAAGTATTGATTTTAAGTCACTAATAAACCCAAATCCACAGCTAGCTACACTTTGGTGGAATAATTTTTCCGTGGCACCGCCAGGTAGTACCTCAGAACATTTGTATACACAGATGCAAAGGCATTTATTAGAGTTTCCAACTAACCTAGATTTACCTGATATTCGTGTTCAACCAGTTTATTTTCAATGTTCTTATTTTGGTATTAATGATAGACCAATTAAAGAGTGGTATAATGATCAGGTAAGAAAATTTGCTAATCTTTATAAAATAAGAAGTAAGGTCCGAAAGGGAAGTATTGCTATTGTAACAGACAAATGGATCCCAACAACCGCTGTCTATAAAAGTAGCTACCCACAAATTGCTAAACTCGCGGAAAAATATGATTTGACATTAGTTTGTTCCGACCAGATAAATATGGAACAGGTAGATCGGTCGTTATTTAATCATGTTGTATCCGTGCATATTGGTGTGGATCAAATTAGTATCCAGTCTATTGTACAGAATGATTTTGAATTAGCTTATTTCCCTGATATTGGAATGACAAATGAATCGGTATTTTTAGCTAATCTTAGACTTGCACCTATTATGGTTTGTGGTTATGGACATCCTGTGAGTACATATGGGTCGTTTATTAACTATTTTATTGGTGGGATAGATTCTGAATTGGCTCACCTGGCCCAAGAAAATTATAGCGAACGTCTTATTTTAATCCCTGGTTTAGGAGCACATCCTGTAGATCCACAGTATACTCGAAGGCATCCTATCCAAACTGATACAACATACATTAATTGTTGCTGGACAACAGCTAAAATAAATTGGCCGATGTTACGGATGCTTCAAAATATACAGAAACAATCTAGTTGCAAAATTCATTATCAATTTTTTCCATCGTGGACATGTACACGTTACAATAGTTTTATTATTTTAGCCAATGAATTAAATAGATTATTCAAAAATCAAGCATCTGTCTACCCAAATCTTGAATATCATGACTATCTTGCAAAGCTTGAACAAGGAACTTTAACAGTTGATTCATACCCTTTTGGTGGCTATAACACGATTGTGGACTCTCTGTTTGCTGGATGTCCTGTAGTGACAATAGAAGGAACGAAATTTTATAATCGAGCAGCAACAGCTTTAACTAAGCGAGTAGGGGCTGATTTAGCAACAGATTGTATTGTAGAGTGTGAACAGAAGATTCTTAGTCTTTTGGAAAATCCTGAAGAATTGACGCAAGTACGAGATAAGTTGATAGATGTTGATAGATTGCGGCAACTTTTAATAGCTACCGATGAACCGCAGTATTTTGTAAAAGCTATTGATTATATTTTAGCTAACCATCCAATTCCAGGAAAACAACCTATAATAATTACATGATAGAAAAGATTCAAGATTTACTTGATCCATTTATGCGAGTTGGTATTAATAAATTGGACGCCCAAATTCTGGGGATGTTTATCTATGCTGCTGAGCAAGTTTTAGAGATTTTAAAAAACCAAACTGTGCCAGTTAATGAAGCCTATAAGTTACTAACATACAGTCATATCTATGCTAATGTTGTAGCGGTTACACCGTATAAAACAACAGACCAATGGCTTGATTTATTCGCCGATCCCATAAAATTAATGTTTCTATACACCGGTCGAAATAAACGTACTTTGGCCACAAAACAATTTTTTGACTATGACTGTAATTTAGCCTCATTGTGGTTTGCACAGTTTGTTCTACCTGTAATCGGCTGCACTGATTCTGGTATGCAGCAAAATCTTGAGAATCACTATAAGAATATAGATCCACGATGCGTATTTGTACCTCAGAGTACACACGCCTTTTTCTGGTCGGATTATTTTTCAATAGGAGCAGCTAAAAAAGTCAAATCACAATTCAATCATAGCATAAAGTTACCACCAGTCACTAATGTTCCATACCGAGGGCATATTGCTATTGTAACTGGTAATTGGAAGCCAACACATGCAGTAACTAAATCAGTTGGAAGGATTGCCTATGCTCTTGCCAAAAAATACGAATTAACTTTAGTACATCTTGGACCTGTTGATAGCCGCGCTGATTTGTCAATTTTCAAAAATGTGGTTCAAGTAACAATAAAAGATGGCAAATTAGATTTATCAGAATTGCAGATGACAACCTTTGGTCTTGCCTTATTTCTAGATATTGGATTAACACCTGAGTCTATTTATTTATCAAATATGCGACTTGCTCCAGTACAAATAACCTGTCATGGGCATCCAGTCTCTGGCCAGTTTAACCAGATTGACTATTTTCTATCGGGTGGTTTAGTTGAATTGCCGGAAGCAGTCAAACAATATTCTGAAAAACTAATTCTCTTACCTGGTAGTGGAGTTCTATCATTTTTACCGGATTATGAGCCTCAGTACCTCCCTAAAGCCCCACAGCCTGTTCGTGTGGCTGTTCCATGGAGTGCTATCAAGTATAATGCCACAATGTTTCAATGTCTCAAAATGCTTCAGAACGCTGGTGCGCATCTAGTCTTTATTCCAGGTAGTCCAATTCATCGGTATCAAGCCTCAATACCTGTACGGATGGCTATGCTTGACTATTTTGGTACAAATATAACGATTGTACCGAATTTACCTTATCCCAAGTATATGGAAGTTTTAGAAGGTTGTCACTTTGCAGTTGACAGTTATCCTTTTGGAGGGTATAATACAGTAATAGATTCTCTTTGGTGTGGATGTCCGGTAGTCTCGTTAGAGGGGACAAGTTGGTTTAATCGCGTGGCATCCTATTTGCTACGTAAAGCACAGTTAGACGAATTGGTAGCAACAAGCTATGGACAGTATACGGAGATAGCTATAATGTTGATTTTAGACAACAAAATGTTGGCTAATGTAACACAAAAGACAAAAGGCATTGATTTTAGACATCTATTAAAGGTAGATAGGGTCGAGGATTTTGTCTGCGCAATTGATAATTTGGAGATACGTTATGAGTGAAGTTAATATTCTTGCTGTAAAAATTGACGCAGTTTATCCTCATCCTAATGCCGATAAATTGGATATAATTATAATTGGTGCATATCAAACATGCGATGCTAAAGGAAAGCATCAAATGGGCGACATTGTAGCTCACTTCCCTCCTGATATTTTAATCCCACTAAAGATTGCGACAGAACTTGGTATTACTAATTATCTAAAAGACGCTATTTATCCCGGTGAAGCTGAAAAAACAAAGTGTCGTGTTGGTGCTATTCGTTTGCGTGGTGTAGCCTCATTCGGTTTTGTGCTGCCAGTACAAGCTGAAGTTGGTGCTGATTTGACCGAACGTTTTCATGGAGTAAAGTACGAACCACCTGAACATGCTTGGTTTAATGGGGGTGATAATGCTAAAGGTGATGTTCGTTTTCATACTTATACTGGTATTCAAAATTATCGCAACCCTAGATATCATAACGCGCTACTTGAAGGTATGCCAGTCAGGTTGACCGAGAAAATACATGGTAGCAGTTCGCGGGTCGGTATTATTGATGGTAAGTATATGTGTGGTTCACATACCTGCGTGAAGAAAGAAACTATTGACGGTGAACCCACTCGCTCAATTTACTGGAAGCCATTAACTGACAACATGAAGGATATGTTGCGTTGTATTTCAGCCGATGGGCAAAATGTTATTGCTTTTGGAGAAATTTATGGGTCTAAGGTTCAGTTTATGGATTATGGTGTCTTCGGCTCAGATGGTTATGCACTATTTGATATTTCGGTAAATGGCCAATATCTAAATTGGGAGGAAGTTGTTTACTATGCAACACGCTTTTGTGTGCCTTTAGTCCCCTTACTGTATAAAGGCCCATTTAATCATGAATTAGTAAATCACCTTGTTGATGGCCAAACAACTATTGGTGATCTAGTACAAATGCGATCAAAATTTAAAGGTCGAGAAGGGGTAGTGATAACACCTCTTACTGAGAGTTTTAGTGATGTACTAGGCGGTAGATTGATTCTAAAAGCAATCTCGGTAGATTATTTAGAGTGTCGGAAAAGTGACTCGCATTAAAACGGAGATTCAATATGAAACTAAATGCTAAGAAAGTTACTGCTATTAAAGAAATGTTAGCTGAAGGAAAGACTCAACCAGAGACTGCTAAAAAATTCGGGGTAAGTAGGTCTTTGATATCAGATATTGCCACCGGCCGTGCTTGGTCTAAAGTTAAGGGAGATACTCCTACAAAAAAGGCGGGAGGACAACGTAAAGCTCTTCCAACTTATGATCCAACAGACAAGCGAATAATTTCATTAGAAGCTGAACTACTCCACCTTCAAGATGAGCGCAATGTTATGCGGCGTCAAGTTAAAGCTATGACAAAGACACACGGGTTATTTCAGACTGTCACAGAAGAAATGGAACGAATTGTGGTCCCAATGAAGGCATTACCGAAAGCATTGCCAGTTGAACGTAAAGTAGGTAAGGATCATCAGATTGAAGAACATTTAGTAATGCACCTAAGTGATGGCCACCATGATCAGATTGTCAGACCTTCTGATTGCGGTGGATTAGAACAATATGATTTTCCAATTAGTATGCGGCGTGCTGAGCATTATGTAGATACCGTATTAAAGTGGACTCAACAGACCTTATCTCCACAGTTCTATTTTCCAACTCTTAATATTCTTGCCTATGGTGACCACACTTCAGGAGAGATTCATAATCACACGTCTAGGTCTTACTTTCGCAACATGTTCAAAAATTGTTTTGCAATTGGTGAGCTTCATGCGTTAATGTTTCGGGATCTAGCTCCTTATTTTGAAACAGTAAATGTTATCTATGTGCCTGGTAATCATGGTCGTAGGTCCATTAAAAAGGATTATCTTGGCGCACATGACAACTGGGATTATTTGGTAGCTGAAACTGCTAGTATGCACTGCCATGATATCGAAAATATTAATTTTGTGATACCGGATTCTTTTTCGATAAATATAGATATTGGCGGGGTTGGTGTGCAGTGCTTCCACGGTGATGATATCCGCTCTACTATGGGTATTCCATGGTATGGTATGGAGCGTAGACAACGAAGGATTATGGCGTTAAATCAGGCGATGGGGACTCATGTTAGATACTATTGTTGCGGTCATTTCCACAGACCTACTACCCTAACTGATGTTGATGGCGAATTGCTTGTTAATGGGTCTTGGGTTGCCACTGATGCCTATAGCTATAATTCGTTTTGTGGCTATTCAGAACCTCGGCAGCTTCTGCATGGAATTAATTCCAAACATGGAATTACCTGGAGGTTACCTGTAAGTTTAAAGACACCTGATGAATTAGAGGGACCGAAACGTTATCGAATTAATTTAATGGATGAAGTGGGACGATGATAGCAAATAGAGACTGTGATAGTAGTGATATTAAGCCAATAAGTATTAATAATCGACTTATTATGACTCTTGGTCTACCTAGATCCGGTAAATCTACGTGGGCTAGAGAACAGGGTTTTCCAGTTGTTTGTTTAGATGCCATTCGTCTTGCGAAAACTGGATCTCGTTGGTGGGGTCCTATTGAACATGAAATTTGGGCGACCGCTCGCACTATGGTACGCTCATTGTTTCTTGCCGGGCATAAAACTATAATTGTTGATGCGACTTTTTTAATTAAAGAACACCGTGAATATTTTATTAGTGACATTGATATTCAATGGGATAGGTGGATGCAGATTATTAACACAGATATAGATATATGTGAAAATCGAGCTAGAGACACCTTTCCTGAGTTGGTTCCAATTATACAATGGTTTAATAATCATCGAGAACTTGTTCACAATGAAGATATTAAATTATATGGGATAATAAAGAACGGAGAGGTTGTTTGCTCTCTAGCATAATGGTAATGCAACATAGTAATAAATAATTAGGCGCATAATTTGCACATAAAGAAACATGAAACCAGTTTAATTGCGAGAGTCAAGCACAAAATGGGTTGTAGCAAATTGTTTGAAAATGGAGTTATAAATGTATATTGTTGACTTTATTATGGCAACCGATTGGCTTGGGCGGGACCTTGAAGTTAATGAAAATTTGGAGTTAAATGATGAGACAGACAATTAATGCACTTCTTTTAAGTTTGGGCGAAGAGGTGCAGGAAAATCGAATGAGATTAAAAGTCGATATGGCTATTTACCAAAAGTTGGTAAAAGAACTACCCCGCCTGTTTCCAATGCCAGATGAATTTTACACAAAAACAGCTACAGCATCTGATTATGATGCTGCATTAATTTATGTTGTAAAGGATAACGAACATCCAGAAGCCTTACGTATTATTCTCAGTCTAATGTTTGGATTTCAAGATTGGGAAATTGAAATTGAAAAAGTAACACCACTAGCATCATTATATGCTATTAAACGATATGATAATTATACTTTATTGGTTAAAATAGTTTGTATTAATGCCAAAGAATTTGAATATGAGGCTCTTGTTGATACTGGATCAGTGTTACATGGACCAGTTAAGTGTTCTAAATTTGTGTCTTTAGAGACACCTAGAGCAGATGTAACCCCTGAAGTTTTTATGGATAAGTTAACGGAAATAAGTTATTGTTCATTTCTTCAATCTAAACAAGCATATATTTGCTCATTAGCATCACAAGTATTACCTAAACAACTGCCACTTCCAGATGCAATTATTCCTGCTTTAGGATTGTCTTATGATTTGGATTTTACCTATAGCACTGACACTAAAAACAGATTAAGAAGTATATTTGACAAGTTGTTGGGATATGCAGGTTGGTCAGCCATACTAGATAAAAAAACTGGTTCTCTTAGTTTACATACAATAATCTCAGTTCCTTGCCGAGAGCAAATATTGAAACTTAGATTAAATATCCTGAATGTAACCAGTGGAAAAGAGCAATTATTTTTAGTGGCCGATTTAAAAGATCAATTAATATATCGTGCGATTCGATCTAGCGATCCTGATTACCAAGAAGTTAGTAAAATGTTTGGAATGCATAATGATGGAAGTAGCTGATACACATATAACATATCATATTGATACCTCATTGGTTTATGCTGATGAGGAATTTAATTGTCGCGGTAAAATTGAACCGTATCATCTAACTGACTTAGCTTCTAGTATTAAGGATCATGGTTTACAGATTCCTATTATTGTGTGGGCCAAAGATGGGTTACCTAATGGATGTAAATTCTTGCTTGTTGCTGGCTATCGGCGGTTTCTTGCTTGCACGGTTATTTTACGCCAAACAACTATTTTAGCAACAGTTCGTACAGATTTAACAGATCAGACAGCCAGGATTCTAAATTTTACTGAGAATCTTGAGCGAAAGAATCTTAATATTCTGGAAGAAGCTAAAGCTATCCAGTTAGGCTTTCCAAAAAGAATGTCTATGGCAGAAATAGGCCGTAAGTTAAATCGTGGCGCCATGTGGGTAAAAGTTAGAAAAATGCTATTAGATTTATCTGAGACTGCACAACAAGCTGCGGTGCTGGGATTATTTAGACTTGATGATATTAAACTTGTCCATGAAATGCGACCATGCTTTCGGTCACATGCTATTGAACAAATTATTGAAGCTAGACGTGATGGTAGAACTATTGTTCATCATAGAACTGTTACTCGAAAAAATCGACGATCTCGACCAGCGGAGGCCGAGTTAAAAGAAATGTTGCTTTATTTAGTTGAACATAGATTATCTGGCCTCGCAACTAAGTTAGTCATGTATATGCTAGGTATGCTGTCAAAAGAAGAAATATATGCTTACGTAGAAAATTTAATTATTAAAAATAAGCTAGTAATGCCTCAAGTAATACGAATCCTAGATGGAAAGGATCGTGAGAATGCAACGAAAAAATATGTATCCAAACGAAGAGCAGCTAGAAAAAGTACGGCAAGAAGGCGTAATAGAACTAGGTAAACTTAGCCCAAAAACCATTATTTTGGTAGAAACCAATAAATATGTCTTTGAGTTTCATATTGAAGCAGATAGTGTCTATGTGTCTAGTAGTAATACTGAAGTAATTTCAGGGTTGCAACAGTGTATAATTGCTGGTTGTATTGACGAAAATGGCACATTATTTGCTGGATTAATATCTAGGGGAAAACATTTAATTATACATATAAAAAATCGTCGTCGATATGTAACGGGTAGGATAAAATCTGCAAGTGTTCGTGGCGATGGATGGTCCTATGAATTATGGAAGACAGAGGCGGTGTGATGAAATGTCTTATCTGCGGTAAAAATATTCAAGAAGTGCATCACTTCAATGATGAAGACCCGGCCCGTAACTGCTGGGATGGTGGAGTCGTGGAATGGGTAACTGCTGGGTATGGATCCGTTCATGATTGCTCAAGGTTTCTTATTTGTATTTGTGACGCTTGTATA
>Ga0315288_10002194_pt1 | contig 25291 bp, 10 predicted proteins | sample YL17G11_20_MG_FD_203454 | JGI IMG/M metagenome (GOLD analysis project Ga0315288, IMG submission 203454) | Sediment microbial communities from Yellowstone Lake, YNP, Wyoming, USA - YL17G11_20 | ecosystem: Environmental > Aquatic > Freshwater > Lake > Sediment | place: USA: Wyoming | collected... | reverse complement strand
CGGTCTGCGGCAACGACTCAGGCGGCGGCTCAGGCACCCGCAATGCTAACTGCGGGATGGCCCCCTACGCCAAGCACTGGTTCGTGGACCTCGGAAATACGAACGCCTCTGCGGTGTATGCCCCGGGAAGCCACGGAGAGATGTGGGGCCGAGCTTACACCGGCAACGCCGGCGGCGCCTGCCGCATTTTCTCCCAGTCCTGGGGGATCTCGGCCTCCTGCTACTTCGGGGTTTACGACGGCCAGGCCCGGAGCTGGGATGCCTTCATGTGGGACCACAAGGACTTCTTAGGGTTCCAATCCGTTGGGGGGAATGCAAACGCCAACACCATCGGCCCTCCCGCTACGGCAAAGGATATTGTCAGTGTAGGCGCGGTGGGGAATGGAATCCCCGGGGCGATGACCCGGCAGAGCTATTCCAGCCAGGGCCCGACCCGGGATGGGAGGAGGAAGCCGACGATAATGACACCGGCAGGCGCTATCATGTCTGCCCAAGGCGGTACCGCTAACTCATATTGGAGCATGTCTGGGACCTCGATGGCTACCGCTGTGGCCGCTGGCCATTGCGCCCTGATCCGGCAGTACTTCACCGAGGGCTGGTATCCCACCGGAACCAATAATCCGGCTAACGGGTTCATCCCGTCCGCGGCCCTGATGAAAGCCGTGCTGGTCTCGTCCGGGGACACCGTGGCCACGATGTATCCCAACAATGCCTACGGCTGGGGACGCATCAACCTCTGGAACACCCTGCACTTCACCGGCACCACGTCTAACAACCCCTGCTGGGTGGCGGATGAGAGGGACGGGCTCAACACCGGCCAGTTCCGCGACTACACCATCCCGGTTCAGACCGGTGCCCCGTTCAAGGTCGCCCTGGTCTGGACCGACTATCCTGGGGGCCACGGTGCCAATCCGACCTTGGTGAACAACCTGGACCTCTTGGTCACGGACCCTTCCGGTACATCATACAAGGGGAACGTGTTTAGGACTGGAGGCGGTCAATCCGACACCGGGGGGACGGCTGATAACAGCAACGTGGAGGAGGTCGTCCGACTCCGAGCCCCGGGGACCGGAAACTACACGATCCGGGTGAGCGGGGCTAACTGCCCGATGGGCCCGCAGGATTATGCTGTCGTGGTGACCGGAAACCTCCCTAATACGCCCTCTCCGCAGCTGATCGTTTCAGCTGTTGCCGTGCCGACCAGCCCCAAGAATGCCCTACGACGGAACTACCCTGACAGTCTTAGGGTGACCCTGAAAAACATTGGGACCGGAGATGCAATCGGCGTTTCGGGCATCTTGCGCAGTGTCAGTGCCCATGCCGTAGTCACGGACAGCGGCCCCAAGACCTTCGGGGACATCGCGGCCAACGGCGGGACCGCCACCCAGACCTACCGCGTGCAGTGCGGGAATACCATGATGTGCTGGTATCCCATGCCCTTCAACGTCCACCTGACCGCGGGGAGCGTCACCGGGGATGTGGCCATGTCGGTGCCCTCCAACCTGCCGGACTCCGGGAACCAGTACGTCATCTGGGGCCACGGGGACAACGAGGATTACATCTTCTGGATGACCGCTTTGCAGAGGGCGGGGTATCGCGGCTGGCTTTTGGACAATCTCACCCTGCCGGCGTTCACCCGTCCCAATCCCCTGGTCATCTTCTCCCTGCACGCCGGCCTGGATGGCAGCTCGGGGTATGGAAATGCCCTGTGCGACAGCTATGCCCTGGGACAGCAGAATGACAACCGGCTCAATGCCTTCCTGACCACGACCTACGACTCCGGAGGGATTTATCTCCAGAGTCCGGAGTTCGGTTACTGCTTCATGGATCCTACCGGCCCGCAGTGCGGTCAAGCCGTCCGGGGCAGGTTCTCGGCGAACTATACGGCGGCCACCATGGACCTGGAACACCGGATCAGCGGTGTTCGAGGGGTCGCCGGAACGATGTTCAGTGGCTTCACCTTCACCTACAGCGGCACGGACACGGGCTTCAACGGCACCCAGGGCTCGGATATCGACGGGATCTTCAAGACCGGCACCGCCGTGAACCTGATGCGCTTCGCTAGCCAAAGGAACGACACCTGCCTGGTGGGAAATATCAGCCTTACCCCGGCGTATAGAACCCTGGTCGCTACTTTCCTGCTCCGGGGGCTCGTGGACGGCAGCGCTCCGAACATCAAGGATGTTTATGCCGATTCGGTCATGCACTGGTTCGGGATCCACCACCAGCCGGTCGGTGTAGCGGCAGGACCTGCGGCCAAAGTCCTGCGCACCGAGTTCCATCTCGGACGCCCCAATCCCTCTACGGGAGCGACCGCTTTCCGTTACCAGTTAGGCAATGAGACGAGGACCACCCTCAAAATCTACAACCTCGCCGGCCAGCTCGTCCGCACCCTGGTGGACGGCGCCATCCCGGCAGGAGTTCACGAGGCCTTGTGGGACGGGCTAAACAAAGCAGGCAAGCGCGTTCCCGCAGGTGTGTATCTGGTTAGGTTCGAGGCCGGGGACTACCGCGCCACCAAGAAGACCGTGATCGTACGGTAAGGCTAAGGCAAACTCAAAGGGGCCTCTTTCGGGGCCCCTTTGCTGTTGCTCCTTACGCCTTACGCTTCACGACTCACGGAACGCCCTCCCCCACGCTGAGCACGTACTCCTCGGAGTTCCCCCCGACCTCCGGGAAGTACATCAGCTTGGCCTGGGTGGGCATCACGTGGAAGGTCCCGGGCATCTGGGCCCGCAGCACATAGGTGAACTCCGCGGTCTTCTGCTCCTCCCCGTAGAAGTAGCGCGTCACGAAGAAGGCCACCTTGGTGTCCCGGATCTCCTTGGACGAGAACCAGTAGTTCCATTCGTAGTCGTAGTAGTTGTCGCGGTAGTCCTCGCCCAGGAGGTTGTAGCGCCAGTCCTCCTTGATGACCTCGCACCCCGAGGGCAGGGGGTCCTCCACCATCAGGTACTCGTAGGCCTGCTTGGCCTTGAGCTTGATGCTCACCAGCATCTCCTGCCCGCTTTTCACCGGCCCGGAGATGGGCTGGGTGGCGTAGACCCACCGTCCCTGGGCGTCCTGGACCGGCAGGAGCTTGGCATAGGTCCGCGAGACCGCGATCCCCTTGTCCTCGGCCGGGATGCCCTCTTTCCTTTCCACGTAGGCCAGGGACAGGGTGTAGTAGAGCTTGCCCTTCCCGGACTTGGTGATGGTCACGCTGTTCGCCCCCAGCTTCAGGTCTTCCCCCTTGACCACCACGGTGGGGATTTTGTTTCCGATGTCCTTCTTCCCGACCTTCTTCTTCAGGACCTCCTTCCCGTTCACCGCCACGGCCAGGGTGTAATCCGGCTCCAGCTCCTTGCTGGCCTTCATGTACTCCAGGAGGGAGTAGATGATCATCGCGGTGTCCTGGGTGGAGTTCCAGGCGCTCCCCTGCCTGCGCAGGATCAGCCAGCGGATGGCCTTCTCGATGACCCCGCTCTGGGGCGAGATCTGGGCCAGGGCGCGCACGACCTGGGCCGTGGTCTGGATCTGGTCGTCCTCCCAGGAGTAATGCCAGGACTTGCCGCCCCAGTTCGCGGCGGTCTCGCTCACTTTGGCGTCCTTCTCCAGCTCCGAAACGACCTGCCTGGCCTCTCCCTTCTTGCCCATCTTGTCCAGGGTCAGGGCCAGGAGCGCTTTGGAATTATCATTCAGCGAATCGCGGTGGGCGTAAAGCTCGTTGACCATCTCCCTGTCCGTGGTATCCGCCAGGGAGAGGACGTAGAGCATGTAGGCCTTGGTCGCGTCCCCCATGCCCGTCTGCTCGCTCCAGCCCCCGAACCCGGTGATGTCCTTGCCCACCTGGGCCAGCTGCTCCCGCAGGGCCGCGACCCCCCGGGTGTAGGCCTCGTCCGAGACCTCGTACCCGCAGGCCTTGGCCTGGGTCAAACCGTAGACCACGTAGGCCGTCATGAAGGGGTGGGTCTCGTCGTGCTCCCACCAGCCCCAGCCCCCGTCCTCGTGCTGGAAGTTGTACAGCCTGGCCAGGCCCTTCTTGACCATGTCCGGGATCTTCTTCTCCAGCTCGGCGTTGGCCAGGTTCAAGTCTTTGAGCGTGCGGGAAACGACCACGTCCGGCAGGAAGCAGGACATGGTCTGCTCCACGCATCCGTAGGGGTACTCGGCCAGGTAGTCCAGGGCCTCGAGGAGCGTTCCCCCCAGCGAGGGCGCGACGTCTATCTTCAGGACGCAGGCCTCCTCCTCTGCCGAGTCCGGCAGGACGAGGGTCTCCGCGAGATTGGCCTGGGCCTGGTTGGTCTCCCCGGCCTTGGTGATGTACCGCTTGATCCCGTGCGGCAGGACCGGGACCGTGAGCTCCATGGCGTCGGACTCCTCATTGGTCAGGGCCTTGGCCTCCATCACGGCCTGTCCCGGCTCGCTGGCCTTGACCCGGAAGTCCACCCGTACGTCCGCGTTGCGCGGGACGCTGATCTCGGAGAGCGTGTCGCTGAGGACCTCCAGGCCCTCGGCCCCGAACAGGACGCGCGCGGTCTTGTCCGTGGCCAGGTAGTTGTGCACCACCGTGGCGATGGTCATCTCGTCTTCCTGGGTGAAGAATCGCGGGGCCTCCATGCGCACGATCAGGTCCTTGCGCACGATGGCCTTCTGGGTCACCTGTCCGACCTTGGTGTCGTGGGTGACGGCCCGGGCCGTGGCCCTCCAGGAGGTCAGGTTGTCCGGAAACTTGAACTTGATTTTGGCCTTCCCGCTGCCGTCGGTCACCAGGTCCGCCCTCCAGAACGTGAGGTCCCGGAAGTCCCTTCTCGTCTTGGCCTCCACGAACTCCGTCTTGGCCTCCTTGAAGTCGGCGTAGGTCCAGGGTTTCTTCCGGGCGTTGGCCTCCTCCATCCGGGTCTTGCGGGAGTAGCCGTAGAAGTAGAACGTGAACGAGGCGTTGGAGCTGACCTTGTTGTAGCGCCGGGAGTAGAACGCCTTGCCGATCTCCTGGGTCCGCTCCGGAACGATGGCGTACACCGCCTCGTCCACCACGCCTAAAGAGACCTCGGCCGAGACCGGCTTGCCGTTCCCGTCCGTGGTCGTGACCGTGTAGCTGGCCTCCTCCCGAGGCTTATAGATGGGCTTGTCGCTCTCTACCTTCACGGTCAGGAGCTTGTCCTTGGGCGGGACGATGATCGCCTTCTCCTTGGAGTAGTGCTGGTCCTTGGAGACCATGCTTACCGAGGCGTAGACGTTGGGCGTGTAGTCCCCCTTGATCGGCACGTCCACCAGGAACGAGCCGCCCTTGAAGGCTCGCACCTCGGCCGAATACAGTTTCTCCCCCTCCATCGTGAACAGGGCCCGGCCCTCCTGCACCGGCAGCATCACGAAGATGTGGGCCGTCTCTCCGGGTTTGTAGCTCTGCTTGTCCGGAACGATCTGGATCCCGCCCCGGGCGTAGCCCTCGTACCACCAGCCCGTGCCTGAGGTCACCCAGACCGAGTTCTGGGCCTCCAACTCGTTCCCCTTGGCGTCCCTGGCTCGGGCCGTGATCCGGTAATACCCGTCCTTGCCGGGCTTGAAGGTGTAGACCCCCTGGCCCTGGGCCACTTTGACCTCTCCCGCGGCCACCTCGGTGTACCCGCTCGTCCCCTTCTCGTAGGACTCCATCTCCACGCTCATCTTGGCCGTGGCGTTCACCGCCTGGTTGGCGAAGTCCTGGGCCCGCACCGTGACCCGGACCTCCTCCCCGGGCTTGTAGACCCACTTGTCCTTGGTCAGCGAGAGGAAGAACGCCCCCCGGGTGACCTTGACGCTCCTCGCCCCGGAGATCTCCCGCCGGGACTTGTCCGTAACCCGGGCCTCGACCTTGTACACCGCGTCGAAGTCCAGCTTCTCGGTCTTGAACTTCACCGTGAGCTTACCGTCCGCGGAGAGCTTGCCCTCCCCCTCGGTGATGAGCTCGTTCCCGTAGCCCCCGTAATCCTCCCCCTCTTCCCCGGAGTCCTCCTCGTAGAACCAGCCGTACTCCTCCCCGTACCAGTACCACCAGGGGAGCCAGTACCGCGAGCGGTACACGTAGTAGCTCACCTCGGCCCCGTTCACCGGGGACCCGAAGTAGTAGTTGGCCTGGACCGTGGCCGTGACCGTCTCCCCCTGCAGGAAGGACTCCTTGGGGTAGTCCACCTTGACCTCGTATTCCGGCTTCTTGTACTCCTCCACCCGGAAGTCCCCGGAGTAGGTCTTGCCCTCCACCGAGGCTTCGATGTAGTAGCTGCCCAGGGGCGGCTCCTCGGTGAGCCGGAGCGAGTCCGTGAAGCTCCCGTAGCTGTTGGTCCGGAGGGTCTTGGTGTAGACCTTGTTGTATTTGGGGTCGTTGATCTTGACCTCCACGTCGCGCCCGGAGAGCGTAGCATATTGCCCGCCGGCGTCCCGCTCCCGGACGATGCCCTTGAAGTACACCGTCTGGTTCGGGCGGTACACCGGCCTCTCGGTGTAGATATATACGGCATATTTGTCCCAGGATGAGCCGTAATAATAGGACTCGGACAGGGTGAAGTCGCTGCCCTTCTCGCAGGTCACGACCATGTTCCGCTCCATGTCCTCTTCCGCCAGGGTGAAGGGCGCGCGGTAAAGGCCGTCCTTGTCGGTCTTGCCCTCTTTCGCGACTTTCTTGTCGCGCAGGAACCGGATCCGGGCATCCGGGAGGGGCTCCCCGCTCATCCGGTCGCAGGCGTAGATCAGGACCTCGTTCGGGGACCGGGTCACGATGAACCCGGAGTTGGTCAGGACCAGGAGGACGTAGGCCTTCTTGTCCCCGTGGACCCCCTCCACGAGGTAGGCTCCCGCGTCCTTGACCGGAACCTTCACGTCCTGGTAGGTCCACCAGTAGTCCTGCTCCTTCGGCTTGACCTCCTCCCGCCAGGGCGTGAGCGCCAGTTTCTGGTCGTTCAGAAGCGAGATCCTGGCTGAGGGTGGGACCGCCTTCTGGGGCTTGGCTTCGAGGTTCAGGGTCTTGCGGACCTTTTTCCGGGCCTCCAGGCTCATCCGCTTCTTGAAGTTGTTTTTGACTTTCTGCTGGAAGTCCGCCCAGTTGCCTTTGATCTTCTCCCCCGCGGTCTTGGCCTTGAGCAGGCTGGGGTCCTTGATGTAATGGGGGTCTTCCTGGGCCAGGAGCAGGCCGGCCGGGTCGTCCACCTTGTAGACCCGGAACTCCACGTAGTCTAAATTCCGGGATTCCAGGTTGATCTTGACCTCGTCCCCGGGCTTGTAGACCTTGCTGGAGTTGAGATTGAAGACCGGGATCTTCTCCTCCTCGCACTGGAACGTTCCGTGCCAGCCGAAGAGGACGAGCGCCCCGGCCAACAGGGCCGCCGACCTGCGCAACATGGGATACCTCCTGTGGGGAATCAAAAGGGAAGATTTCATAGGGTGAATTTAACGCCTAATTCTACCTGAAAGGGGGGTCAGGAGTCAAGCACGAAAGGGAGAAAAAGACGTCATTCCCGCCTGTCGTAGCGCAGCGAAGATCCCGATTTATCGGGGCCCTCGGACTTTCGGGGAACTTGATTCAGGATCTCGCTGTTTGAAGGGTGTCATTCTGAGTGTAGCGAAGAATCTGCTTTTGTAGAGGGTGAAAGTTACCGCTAATTCTACCTGAAAGGGGGGTCGAGAGTCAAGGACGAAAGGGAGGGAAAATGGAGGGTTGGAAGAGAGGGCTTAAAGCAGGGCGGTTTCGTCGTTAATGCTTATCACCTTAACCTACCTGGGATTCTTCTGTCGCTTGGCTTTTTCTGCTACTATTTCGTCCAACAGTCGAAATGGCTCAGGATGAAAGGGCGGTTTGAGTGGCAAAGTTACCTCCATGAGTGTTGCAAAGAGGTATTTCCGTTGTTGCGGTGTGTACTTAGAAAACTTCGACCTCGGTAATTCCGTACTCTTGGCAAAGGCAAATTGCCATTTCTTCTCGAACTCGAATAGGCACACGGCCAGGAGATCGAATTCCCCGACCACCAGGCATGTCGTCTCGATCTTTTGCCGATTGGGCAGTGTGACCGGCCTCCTATCGCTTGCGTCGCATTGAAATTTCCCGACGAACCGATCATCCACTTTGTGGACGGAGCGCGTTTGAAGAGACTTTACTTCTACGCGAACTTCAGTCCCTTTATAGGTGAAACTTAAATCACCCTTCAGGGATCTATCATGGTTATCGTATTTCACCAAGTTGCTGAGTCGGCTGTCTGAAAACCACGTTTTTCTGAGTTTATACTCCCCCACGTAGCCAAACATAAAGCCTCGCAAGCTCGGATTGGCAGACACGATTTCGTCAAGCTCCTCGACGCTGAGTTTCCAATGTTCAAGAACGCCCATTGTGCAATCCTTTCCCGCGAGGGCTTTTCCCGTCTGTTTTCATAAAGATAAGAAAATAGGAGTGATTCTTTCGGGCGTGTTCCTGTTTTTTGATGCGGCTGACAGCGGGCTTGTTCGGCCGGACCATGACAAATAAATCTTTGGCATAAAACCCTAAGGATTCGTAGTCGCGGATGATCTCTACGTGAGTCAAACGCTGCATATTCGCGCTCACCTCGTCCTGGCACTTTACGATTAGGATCCCATACCTTCGCAGCACCCGGTAAGCTTCCCGGCCCGCTTTATAGTAAAGATCCAATACGGCCTCATGGTATTTGGGGCCTCCATTCGTCTGTTCCCCATTGGAGTACGTTGTCCTGAATGCGGCATAGGAACCTGCCCCGGCCATCTGGCTTGTAGCGCCCCGGTAAAGCCCTTCCATATAGGGCGGGTCTAAGATCACGCAATCTATGGTGGCATCTTTATAAGCCAGCTTACGACAATCAACTCCCGTCTTAATGTCGGTCGCCAGAAGCTTGTATGTTCCCCTTGGGACGTTTTTCCAGAAAATGCCTGTTCCATAAGTGATATCAGCTACCGTAGAGCCGGGGGGCACGTGCAGCTCTAATATCTTCGGGAAGACGTCCTCGTTCATGGCCACATGGGCCGAGCAGGTGAGGTCACTGGTGGTGATGCCTTCGGGAGATTTTCGTCTCTTCAGGCTCTTTTCGTATATAGCCAGCTGTTCTCTGACGCCGGTCGTGTGCCGGTTTATTTTATATCGCTTAATTGACCTTTTCACACTCGTCGTTTTGTTCATGAAAGTTACCGCTAATTCTACCTGAAAGGGGGGCCGGGAGTCAAGGTGAGGGCGAGTTGCAGGAATTTAAAGAGTACTGCTTCTGGGGTCTTTATGTCGGTGTCTCCTCAGTGGCCAAAGGACTTCCCAATTCTTCCATTTTCAAGCTCGCCTTATTTGGTGGCTTGCAACTCGGCCAGCTTCTCACGGGCCTTCTTGGCTGGGATATAGTCCGTATCGGCCTCGGCCCAGACGTAGAGGGCCTTGTTCAGGTGCTCGACGGCCTTGTCCTTCTTGCCCATGTCGGAGTAGACCAGGGCGAGCTCGTAGTGGGCATCGGGCTGGTAAGGCACCCTTTTCAGGTAGTCTTTTAATATTTTTTCGGGTTTCGATAAATTGCCTAACCGATTGTAGAGCTTCCCTAGCAGAGGGTCTGGTCGCCAAGAGCGTTGACCCCATGTATTGACTCCACTTTCAGTCCCCCACATAGACCCATAATAATCCATGGCTTCTTTTTCGTTCAAGTTCCCCTTTAACCCGTTGATTGCTAACTTAAGCCTTCTTATACTTTCTGGCCAATATTCTTTTTGCCACATGGTTGTTATTGATATTTGCAAAAGGCTTTCGGCTTTTGCCACTTCTTTTTCGGCGTTTGTAATATCATTGCTTTCTAAATAATACTCTGTGAATTCAACCTGGGCTAAGATTTTATGAGAAGGTATAAGATCGTTTTGTAAAGAATCGATCAAATGATATTGGAGCTTCTTTCCTTCGGATGAGTAATAATTAAAAAAGCCATATACCATGTTTATCCAGGCCGCAAATTTTGGGTCATAGTCATATAATTTTAACATCTGGAGATTGGTTTCCATGCCTTTCTTCATCTGTCCCCTGAAACCATAGAAAGCCATTTGGGCAGTATACCACCCAAAACTATCATTTCGCGTCTTGCAGTACCGAAACGCCTCATGGAGTAATTCCTGGCCTTTTTGAAAGTCTCCACTATAAAATCTAAGACTTGCCAGTAAACTACGAGCCCGGGGATCATCGGGCTTGATCATGTTTGCTCTCTCGAGGTACTTTCTGGCTTTGGCCGTGTCCCCCTCCCAATAGTAGACCTCCCCGATTCTCAGGTGGCCATCCAAATCGTTGGGATAATGCTTTACATACTCCTCGTAATAGCCATCCGCTTCTTTGGGATTTTTGATTACTGTTGCTAGTTCTCCCAATTCCAGGTATATGTCATATTCTCCTGGAGCCGTTTTTAAGATATTCTTGTATTCTTTATGGGCTCGCTCATTATTTCCCTTATAACGATAATTTTCAGCGAGTTGTTTTCGCATATCGATATCCTCGGGGTGTAATTCACACCAAGGTTGTAAAAGGGCGATGATTTTATCCACATCGTGTTCTTGGAAATTGAAGTAATCCACCTTCAGGTTCAACTGCTCCTTGTCCGGCAGGCGGTAGATGTTTTCCATGGCTTTTTGGGCAACTTTGGGGGCTTCGACTTTGAGGCCCCAGATACTGTAATAACTGTAATACTCAAAAAGTCGTTTATAGGCCAAGGCAAATCCAGGATCTATTTCCACCGCTTTCTTGAGACAAGAGATTCGTGTCTCTCCTCCTACAAACATAGAATTGATCAGCATCCTCCAGGCGCTCAGGGAATCGGTGGTAATGTCCTTGACTGGAAGGTCTTTAGCTTTATCCAGCCATTGGGGTGGTTCCTTTAAATCCGTTTTGATCTGCACGGTTATGTGATCGATGAGTTTGAAAAGGTCCCTGCCTTTGAATGTCTTTGAGCTGAGGAGCTTTCCGTTTTCTACGGCGTACATCTCTGTGTTGACGACGTAGTTAGTATCAGGCTTCGTGAAAGACCCGCAGACCAGAATGTCCTTGTGCTCGTCTTGTGTCGTCTTAAGTTTGAAGCTTAGAGGCAATTTCGAAAACCTCTCGTATCCTGCACGTTTTATCTTATCGCCAGAAACGTGGGCATACGTTACATCGATGAATAGGTCTTGGTAGAGATCATAATAAAGCGCCTCCATGATGCCGTAATAAAGCCAATTAAAGGTAGAGTCTCCGGTTTCATTGTCGAAATAAAAAAGCATGATTTTCTTCCGGAACTCAACTTTAGGGATTGTGCGCTGTACGGTCTGGCCCTCCTCGCTCATCGCGCTGACGTTGATCATCATCGAGCCCAGGTCCTTGTTCCGGAACAGGCCGAGCAGAAGCGCCCCGGACAGGATGAGGTTGACTGGGATCCCGACCATCCGATAGCGTTTGGCTTTCGGTCCGCGTTGTTTTTGCAGGTAGCCTAGGAGGATGGCTGTGGGGATCAGGGATACCAGCAGGGTGAATACGAATTTGGGGAGATAGGGGGAGAGGAGGTACTGCCCAACGAACCAGTTGGTGAAGTGCATGAAGGTCCAGCCGCCCACGAGGTAGGGTCCGAGGTAATGCGGGATGTGGCCCACCTTGAGTCCCTGGAGGAGAGGAGTCCTTTTCCCCGGAGCCTGGGCGGACTCCAGGAGCTCGAAGACTTCGAAGGGCTCGCCCACCCCCTTCATCTCCTTCAGCCCCAGGGAGCGGACGGCGTACTCGCCCTTGTTCTGCAGCTGCCTCCAGACGTCCCCGGAGACGGCGATGCCTCCCGGAGGGGCGTGGGAGTTCAATCGGGACGCGATGTTCACCCCGGACCCGAACACATCCCCCCGGTCCACAACCACATCTCCGATGTGAATGCTGATGCGGAGCTTTGGATCCTCCTCCCCCTGAAGGTCTTTCTGGATGGCCAGAGAGCAGGTGGTAGCCTTGATCGCACTGTTGAACACTGCAAGGAACCCGTCTCCCAGCTCTTTGATGATCTTTCCGGCGTGGGCTTCAACCTGGGGGCAGGCGATCTCCCGCATGCGGGCTAAGTTTTTCAGGGCGAGCTTCTCGTCCTGCTCCATCGTGGCCGTGGAGCCCACGATGTCCGCGAACACGATGGCCGCCAGCCGGTGGCTATCGCCGGATCGGGATATTTCGTCAGGGTGCTGTATCATGTGGGCGTATCTTGTTTATCTATTTCCCCCTTGGAGACCGGCCAGCTTCTCCCTCGCTTTCTGGGCGGGCTCGAAGTCCGGGTCGGCCGGGGCCCAGGTATGGAGGGCCCCCTTCAGATGCTCCACGGCCCTGTCCGTTTTGCCCGTCTCGGCGTAAACCAGGGCGAGCTCGTAGTGGGCCTCCGGGAAATAGGGGTAGATCTTCAAGGCTTGATTCAGGTGCTCCTCGGCTTTTTTGTAGTCCTTCAGGTTCCGGTAACAGCACCCGAGGGAGACGTGCGCTTCGAATGCCGTGGGGGCGAGCTGAAGCTCTTGTTGAATTAAATCGATGGCTTCCGGGTAGGATCCTTTCAGCATCGCGATTTTCCCCCGGAGGTTCAGAAGGGTCCGGCGGCTCCAGGCAAGGGTGAGTTGCTCGGCCGGTTGGGAGGGGTCTGGAGCGTCAAATCCCTTGATGGCTTTCTCGGCTTGCACCCAGTCCTTCATCCCCAGGTACATTTCGGCGTATGCCAAGGCAACGACGATCCGGTCATTAGTGTAAACCTTGTCCTGCAGTTTTTGAATGATCTTGAACGCCTCCTCCTTCTTCCCCGCCCGCACGTATTTGTCCAGGTATCGCAGTTTTGTATAGTTGAAGAAGATAGGCGGATAAAATTTCTCCATCTCCGAAAGCGCTAAATTCCAATGCTCGTGCCATTTGCCGAGCTGTCCCCGCGCCTCGTAATACTTGCCCAGCGCTTCGTGAATGGTGGAGCGGTCCTTAGGGGTCTCGGCTTGCTGGAGCAGCGATTCGTACCGGCTCAACGCTGCATCGTAATTTCCCGAAAGCTGCTCGACATCGGCCACGCCCTTGGCCATCCGAAGGTCAGAGGGGTTGAGCAGGAGGCCCTTTTCGTATTGCGTTTTGGCCTGATCGTAGTGCCCGAAGGCCTTGCATAGGTCCCCGATTGCCAGGTAGATTTCGGGATCATCGGGGTGAAGGGCGCTGAATTGCTGGTAGTGTTTCAAGGCCGGTTCGAACTCCCCCATCTCCTTATGAGTCCTGGCGATCTCGAGAAGGATATCGTTTTGCCCGGGGTCGATCTCGTAGAGCCGCTTGAATTCTGCCAGCGATTCCTTGAATTGCTTCAGGTCTCGGTACAAGGTGGCCAGGTTACGGTGGGGTTCAGGATCATCGGGATAGAGCTCGATCCACATCTTTTGCAGCTTCAAGACCTTATCGCCTTCGCGGTTGATGCCATAGTACACGGTTTTGATCTGAAACTGAAGCTTCTCCGGCAAGCGATATAAGTTGCGGAAGATTTTGGGAAAGAAAAGCATGCCGTTTTCAAGACGGTTCGACGCCATATAAGAGAGACCGAGCAAATATTGTGCGAAGACGAAGGTGGAATCGATCTCTACGGCTTTTTCCAGAAATGGTGTCGTCCCCGCGAAGTCCCCTTTCTGTTCGCCAAAATACCGCCCCCGGGAAAAAGCGGCGAACGCCGGAAGGGAGGCGGTCAGGATCTCCGAGGCCGGAAGGTCCTTGGTCTCGGAGATATGGCGGGCCGGGATCTTGAGGTCGTGTCTCAATTTACCGGCGAGCTCGTCCCCCAGGACAAAGAAGTCAGGGCCGGAGAGCCGGGTTTCCGCAACGGCCTTGCAGGTCGGGGTCTCGTAGAGCCACCCCTGGAAGGTATATTGGCCGTTTGCTTTGCCGATTTGTCCCGAAAAGAAAAATTCCACATGGGAGTCTTTGGCGACTTTTTGCTTCGCCGAAACCGGCAGGTCGGTCCCTTCCGGGTACCCGACCAAAAGGGTGCGATCGGTCCCGAACTGCCCGCCTTGGAGCAGCCAGGGGTTTATGAACGGATCCTGCATCAGCTTGGCCTCCAGCAGGTAGGCCATCCCGTACTGGGCCCAGTTCAGCGTCGTATCTCCGGATACGTTGTCGAAGTAGAAGAGGAAGAGGTTCTTGCGGAACTCCCCCTTCGGCACCACCCGCTGAACGCTCTGGCCCTCCTCGCTCATCGCGCTGACGTTGATCATCATCGAACCCAAATCCTTGCCCCGGTACAGGCCAAACAGGAGGAACCCGGCGAGGACGAGGTTGGCCGGGATGGCGATCATTCTATAGCGTTTGGCTTTCGGTCCACGTTGTTTTTGCAGGTAGCCCAGGAGGATGGCCGTGGGGATCAGGGATACCAGCAGGGTGAAAATGAATTTTGGGAGATATGGGGAGAGGAGGTACTGCCCTGCGAACCAGTTGGTGAAGTGCATGAAGGTCCAGCCGCCCACGAGGTAGGGGCCGAGGTAATGCGGGATGTGGCCCAGCTTGAGTCCCTGGAGGAGAGGAGTCCTTTTCCCCGGAGCTTGGGCGGACTCCAGGAGCTCGAAGACCTCGAAGGGCTCGCCTACGCCTTTAAGTTCCTTGAATCCCAGAGAGCGGACGGAATAATCCGCCTTGTTCTGCAGCTGCCTCCAGACGTCCCCGGAGACGGCGATGCCTCCCGGAGGGGCGTGGGAGTTCAACCGGGAGGCGATGTTCACCCCGGACCCGAACACATCCCCCTGGTCCACGACCACATCCCCGATGTGGATGCTGATCCGCAGCTTGGGGTCCTCCTCCCCCTGAAGTTCTTTCTGGATGGCCAGAGAGCAGGTAGTAGCCTTGATCGCACTGTTGAACACTGCGAGGAACCCGTCTCCCAGCTCCTTGATGACCTTACCGGCATGGGCTTCAACCTGGGGGTAGGTGACCTCCCGCATGCGGGCTAGGTTTTTCAGGGCGAGCTTTTCGTCCCGCTCCATCGTGGCCGTCGAGCCCACGATGTCGGCAAACACGATGGCCGCCAGCCGGTGGCTGTCGCCGGATGGGGATATTTCGTCAGGGTGTTGATTCATGGGAGCGTATTTTGTTTATCTATTTCCCCCTTGGAGTCCGGCCAACAGGGCCGCTGACCTGCGCAACATGGGATACCTCCTGTGGGGGAATGAAGTCGTCATTCTGAACTTGATTCAGGATCTCGCTGTTTGAAGGGTGTCATTCTGAGTGTAGCGAAGAATCTGCTTTTGTAGAGGGTGAAACTTACCGCTAATTCTACCTGAAAGGGGGGTCGAGAGTCAAGCCCTCAAAGATCCACTAATTTACCTCAAGGATGATTGACATCCGCCTCGGAAATAGTGTAATATAACACTTTGTCTCGGGCGAGCGAAAGGGGTCACCTTTCAAAAAAAAGGAGGTCTGTAATGTACAGCGCGAAAAGTGCGGCAACTTCAGATTGGGATCGCCTCATCCGTCATTTGCTCTCTGTCCCAGCCGTGGCCCTTCTTTTACTTTTCCTTGCTTCCTCGGGTTGGGCTGGTTGGGTGAGACAGACCTCGGGGTCGACCTTGATTTTTACGTCAGTCCAATTTCCGGTCGACGCTCAAACCGGTTATATCACCGGGGCTTCGTACTCGGGCAGCGGCGGGGAGATTTGGAAGACCACCAACAGCGGGACCAACTGGGTGCGCATCTATACCCATCCGACCGCGTCATACATGGGTGTCGATTTTCCTTTGGATGCCGTCACGGGTTACGTAGTGGGCGGCCACCTCCTAAAGACGACCGACGGGGGCGCAACCTGGGTCAATCAAGGGTCCCCCTCCTTTTTCATGGATGTCTGTTTCCCCCAAAACACCCAGACCGGCTATGTAGTGGGAATGCTGGGGTTTATCCTGAAGACGACGAATGGCGGTGCGAACTGGGTCACCCAGGCCTCCGGAACGACCAAATTTCTTAGTGGTGTCGATTTTCCGGTGGATGCCCAGACCGGTTACGTGGTCGGGGGCGACACCCTGCCGGGTAACACGAGCATCGTCTTGAAGACGACCAACGGTGGGTCGAATTGGGTCATTCAGTCGGAGAACACAAATGAATTTCTTGCTGCGGTTGATTTCCCATTAGACGCGATGACTGGCTACGCCGCTATTGGCCGGGGGGGGTCAGTGGGTGGCATCATGAAGACCACCAATGGCGGGGCAAACTGGTTCCGGACTCCTGACTCCCTTGACCTGTCCGCACTCTGCTTCCCGGTGGATGCCAATACCGGCTACGCCGTAGGCGGGTACGGCCCTTCCTCGGCCAGAGTCCACATCATTAAATCAACTGATGGCGGAGCCAGTTGGCCGCGCCAACCCCCGGGCACATCGGTTTATCTCGCTGGCGTCAATTTCCCGTTGGATGCCCGGACCGGTTGGGTGGTCGGTGATTCCGGGACCATCTTGAAGACGACGGATGGTGGGGTTTGGGTCGAGGAGACACCACGCAATGGGCCGTCATTCAACGCCCAGGGCCTTAAGGCAACCCCGAACCCCTTCACCTCCTTCGCTACCCTTCCCGGGCACGAGACCGAGCGCTTCGCGCTCTTTGACGTCTCCGGCAGGCAGGTAGGTGCCTACCGGGGAGACCGGATCGGCTGGGACCTGACCCCCGGGGTGTATTTCCTCAAGGGTTTCAAGGGTGAATCCGCCCCGGTTCGGATCGTAAAACTGAGATAGCTGAAACATTGGGTGTTCTTAAAGGAGAAGGCCCCTCATCGGGGCCTTCTCCTTTTTTGTTCATTGCGAGTATTGCCTGGACTTCCCGCCTTTATTCCGCATTCCGAATTTCGAAATCCGCATTGGGAAGAACGCCTAATTTTACTTGAAAGGGGGGTTAAGAGTCAAGGGCGAAAGGGGGGAAAAAGAGTCGTCATTCCGGGCTTGACCCGGAATCCAGTGACTTTGGTCCTTTGCTGCTCAGCTTCGCCGTTCTTCCCCATCTTGTCTGCCTACTGCTTTCTGCCTTCTGCCAACTATCCCTTCGGCCCCCCTGCTCCCGTGCTCCCATACAGTCGTTCAGCCCCTTGACTTCTTCCTTCCTTTGGTTGTATGATAGTGGCGTTAAAGGAAGTGCGGTTTAAGAGGAGTGCCCCTCCAGCTGGATTTGTCACCTATTTTTAGTCTAACAAGGGGCACGGAGGGGGGTTAGGGGAAAGGTTCCCCCATGTCCGGGGGGTGCTCAGCGAGTCCTGTTTTTAGGGCGAGCGCCGAAGGGGGGCTTGCCCCCTTAGCGGAAGTGCCGCACGGGGTCAGAGCTACGTACAGTAAAGGGTGTAGAGTTGGTGCGGCATTGTTTCGGGGCCTCAACCCCGTTTACGCCGAGGCCCGAAGCCCGGCGATTGCTGTTTTTTTAGGTTTTCTTTACCTCTACCTTTACCTGTCTTTTACTCTAAGTCGTTCGCCGAGGGCGGTTTTGATGTAATGAATTGAAGACTGGCGGTTTGCCCTTTTTTCCTTTCAGGAACCTTCAGGCCCTTGACAACGTTTTAACTTATAGGTTAAAATAGTAGTGCCTACCCAAGTTCTTGTTTCCGGCCCGAGAGCGGTCCTTAGGGTTAAAGAGGATCGGAGCGGGCGGGTTCCGTCCTGGGATTTTGTTAAGGACGAACTCTCTGAAAAAGAACGCATCATAACAATCCGGCTTTTAGAATTCATAGCCGAGCATGGTCCTCCGCGCAACACACAGAAATTCAAGAAAATCACTGGTACTGTTTTTTACGAGATCAAGCCCACAAAACAAGTTAGACTTGTTTGTTTCATTTTGAAGGGGGTAACCCCTTTGACTCTGCTCATCCTTGGTGCATGTAAGAAAAAAAGCAGAAAGTTGGCGGATTCAGTCATTCAGCAGGCGAAAGCTGAGCTTAGCGAATTCCTTGGTCAAGGGAGCATACTTTAATGAAAGCCCATGAAGAGTATCAAAGGATTCTTCGGGAAGTACAAGACACTCAGGAGTACGAGCTTGAGGGATTGCTTCTTGAGCTCACCGAGCAAATCGTTCGGCATATGGAGAGGGAGGGCATCAATCGTACCGGGCTTGCCAGGCGTCTGGGGAAGTCGAGTCCTTACGTTACCAAGTTGCTTTCGGGAAAACCGAACATGACTTTGGAAACCATCGTCAAGGTTGCCCGGGCGTTGAAATGCGAAGTTTCACTCAATCTTGAATCTAAATATGCCCTGTTCGTGGTGGATAGGGTGAACACTCCATCTAAATTACTGTTTAAGGTAACGGATGAACGTGCGCTCGCCTCTGCAGCCTAAGCAATACGCCCTAAAATATCTCTCACTCGAAGAGAATCCGACCTTTCGTAAAACCAGCAAGGATGTAAAGATGCTGGTAAGTTTCCCCGTCCGTCCTCGGTTGTTTCAACGACCGAGGTCCCGTGACTTCCTCTTGCGTTTAGAAATCCGAGTCAATGAATCCGCCAAGGCATTTAAACTCGCCCCGTACCGGGCTACTCTTCGTTTGGACACCTACTTCGAAGTCGATCCAGGCTTGCCTCCCGACAAAATGAAACAAATGCTTTGGTATAACGGACTCTCAATTGCTTATGGCATCGCACGAGGCATCATCGGTCAAGCCACGGCTCAGGGCTCTCATGCGAAATTCGTCCTCCCCGCAGTCAACTTCGTGGAAATTCTCAAACACAGGAAGGTTAAGAAGTAAGCCCGGTTCTCTATCAAAAACTAAGGCGGCCCTTCAGGCCGCCTTTTTGGTTTGTGGAGGTTTTGGGAAGGGCTACTGAATATTGTGGCTGAGCGAAAATCTTTAAAAATCTTTGGTTCGAAAAATGGGGTATCGGGTGGGGAGGGCGTGCATACGGCGTGAGTATCTCGTGAATACCTCGGAAACCCCTTCCGGTTTTCGTAGGCCTTTCGGATGTCCCCCGTCCGGGGGGCTTTTTCGTTCAGGGCGCGTAACTTAGGTTTGTCGGGGGCACTTACTCGAAAAAGTGGAAAAAGGCCCCTTATCCGGGGTCTCTTTTTTTGCCGATAAATTCTTGTCTTAGTCTACAGTCTACGGTCCACAGTCTACAGTCTCTTGGCTCGGTGCTCGTTCAATTAGCGTGAAATTAGTGTGAAGTTAGTGTTAAATTAGAGTTAAATTAGACTTAAATTAGTGTTAAATTAGAGAGAAATTAGACGGAACTTAGTGAGAACTTGGCGGGAAGTTAGCTGGAACAGGGCGGGAGGTGGTGCCGCAGTCCGTTGTTAGTCCTTGAGTTATGCCTTAACGGATGGTCACTGAAGACGGGACTGGCTTTACAAAATAGCTCGTAAGCCTTCAGTCGGCAAGGGGTTGGATTTGTTGAATAAGACAAAGTGACTCAAATGCGAAGGGGGCCAGGGCGTGACGCCCTGGCCCCCTGGCTTGTGGAAAAAGGCCTGTTATCTATGGTGCTTGGCTGCGTATGATTTTATCTCTGTCGTGCACTAACCTCTAACCTCTAACTTCTTTGGTTTCTTTCTGCCTTTTAGAACCCCGGGGTGAGGGTGAACACCCAGTACCAACCCTTCAGGGGCCGGTCCAGGGGCTTGACGTAATCCACCTCGGCCACGGCGAACCCCATCAGGTTTATCCGCAGGGCCCCTCCCGCGCTTGTCACCGGCCTGCGGTCCCCGCCCAGGAACCAGGCCTTGTGGTCGCTCTGCCAGGCCACCCCGGCGTCGTAGAACCCGGCCGCCTCCACGGGCAGGATCCCGTAGTAGCCCTTGCCGATCCCCAAGACCCCGAACAGGGGAAAACGCAGCTCGGCATTGGCGATCAGGACCTTGCTGCCCAGCAGGCGGTCGAAGCCCGGGGAGTAGCCGGTCGAGTCCGCGATGGCCTCTGCGGCGCTGAACGAGCCGGAGTCGTATCCCCGGACCAGCCCGGGGTCGCCCAGGAAGATGGACGACAGGCGGCCGTCCTCGCCGCCCCGGCCGTAGCGGCCGTAGTGCAGCAGGCGCCCGGCCAGGGTGAACTTGCGCACCGGCATGATGTACCGGCGGTAGTCCCCCAGGAGGTCCACCCACTGGATCGAGCCCACGTTCGGGGAGGCCTCCAGGCGCCAGCGCTGGCCCAGGATCGGGCTGGTGGCCCCGAAGTAGCTGTAGTCGTAGACCAGGGCCGTGCCCACGGTCCCCAGGTTCAGGGCCGCCGGGCTGGGAAGCTTTTCGGTGACGTCGTAGATCAGCTCGCCCGTCGCCAGGGACGTGCCCTGGGTCAGGACGCTGGCGTTGAAGCTGATGTTGCGGTAGCCGGCCAGGAACTCGGCGCGCAGGGCCCGGCTGAAGGGATAGGCCACGAACCCGTCCAGCTCGCGGTCGATCTCTTTGTACGTGGCCGTCTGCTCGATATAGGCCGGCTCGCCGTCCACGGTCCCGTACCCCGAGGCGTAGTCCTGGCTGATGTAGGGGATCTGCTGGCCCACCCCGCCCCAGATCCAGCGGTGGACGAGGTTCTGGTAGCCCGCCAGGGCCGCGACGTCCGTGCTTCCTCCCCCGGTCTGGACCTGAAGCCCGGTGGCCAGGTTGTGGTTCCCCAGCATGTCGCTCCAGAACAGCATCGTCCCGCCGGCCAGGTAGGTCCCGGAGGCGCTCACCCCGCCCCCCAGGGACAACTGGCTCGCACCCACCAGGGAGAGTCTCCCGCGGTAGGGTGTGGATTTGAGCAGGGTGTCCGGGGGCAGGCCGGCCCGGGGGTCCCGGAGATGGCTCAGGAACAGGGAGTCCCCGGGCGCGTCAGCCGGGGCGAGGAGGGCGGGGTTTGCATCCGCCGGGAGGGACTCCGCAGAAGCCCCCTGGCCCGCGAGCAGGGAATCCCCGGAATAGATGCTGTAATGCCCCTTCTCGTAGGCGCTGTAAGTCAGGCGGTTCCCGCTCCGGGCGACCGACAGGGCCGGGCTCGTGGCCGTGATTCCGCTCACCCCGCCGTAGAGGTTGGTGAGCAGGGCCGGGGCCCCGCCCTCCGCGTCCAGGCGGCAGATGTTCGGGATCCCGTTCTGGTCCGAGAGGAAGTAAAGCTGTTTCCCGTCTTTCGACCACTGGGGGTTGTAATTGTTGGCGTCCGGGAAATCGGACAGGGGCTCGATCTCGCCTCCGGGAAGGGTCATCCGGGCCAGGCGGTAGTTCCCGATGTCCAGGTCCGCGAGCCGGGTGGTGAAGCGGTCGGTCACGAAGGCCAGGCTTTTCGAGTCCGGGGACCAGGCCGGCTGGAGCTCGGCATAGGCGTCCTGAGTCAGGCGGCGCAGGCTGTCGGAAGCGAGGTCGTAGAGGTAGAGGTCCGAGAGCCCGCCCGCGATGGCCGAGAAGGCGATATACCGCCCGTCCGGAGACCAGGCCGGGTCCAGGATCTCCCCGAGCTTGGGAAAGGGGATTTTGCGCTCGATCTTACCGGTCTGCGTGTTCAGGATGACCAGCAGGGGCCTCCCCTTGGCGGCCCCGGAGACCGCGAAGCGCTTGCTCTGGGGATCCCAGGAGCCCGCGGAGGCGATGAACTCCAGACTCTCCAGGCTGGGGTTCCGCTCCATCCGGAACAGGGCCTTCTTGACCTTCCCGGTCGCGGCGTCCGCGAGGTAGAGGTCGAAGGCGAACATATCCCTCTCCGAGAAGAACACCAGCTCTTTCCCGTCCGGGGACAGAACCGGGGAGACATTCATCTCTCCGCCCCCGTGCTTTCCGGCGATGAGCACCGGGCCGTATTGGGCGGGCTGCTTGGTCCGGGCCAGGAGGGAATCGCAGGCCTGGTGCAGGGAGGCGTGCCAGGCCTTGGACAGGACGTCCGGCTTGATCTTCAGGGTGCGCTGGATGGCCTCCTCGAAATTCGTCTGGGTGACCCCGGCCCGGAGCAGGCGCACGATGGCCTCGTTTCCGTAGCGGCCTCCGAGGTAGGCCAGGAGGGCCTGGCCGTAGCGGTAAGGGAAGTACTCCGGACTGTCCAGTTTCCGGATCGTGGGGAGCTTGGACCGGGCCGCCTCGCGCATCCACATCGCGGTGTTGGGGTCATAGGGCCCCAGGGATAAGTACTCCGCCATGCCCTCGATGAACCAGAGCGGCATGGCCTCCGCCGCCTGAGTCTGCATTCCGGGGCGGTTGCGCCCCTCCTTGGCCAGGTCGTACTGGAAGGCGTGGACCAGCTCGTGCCCGATCACGTGGTCGGTCTCCCGCAGGGGCCCGGCCAGGGCGACGACGATGCGGCGCTTGAGGGGTTCGGTGAGCCCCCCGGTCCCCTCCCCGATCTGCTCGGCGATGACGTTGGTCTCCTGGAATTGCGGGCTGCTGGAGTAGAGGATCAAGGGCTGCTTGCCGCTGAGGTCTTTGTGGAAGACCTGCTCATGGCGCCAGTACCAGCGCTCGGCCATCCGCGAGGCCAGCCGCGCTCCCTCCTCCTCCTCGGGGTAGTAATAGACCTCGAAGTGCGGGGTGTGCAGGACCTGGAAGCGGAAGTTCTCGTAGACCACCTTGTTCTGGCCGAAATACTGGGCCCGGGCCGGAACCGCCCAGAGCCCAAGGCCCCCGGCCAGAAGCCCCAGGACGGTAAGGGATCGTCCGGCCCTCCCTGGCCGTGACAGAATGGGAAGCATCTTAAAAAGAATAGCAGGCATCATGAATCTCCTTCCAGGACACCCTGGTAGTATACCATACTCCCTTAAACAACCTCAAGGGGGAAATAGTTTAACGGGGATTTGAGGGTCCGGGCCCTCCGGGGTCCCGGAATCTTGGCACTCCTACCGGGTAAGGGGAAGAAGCCCTCCAAGGTAATGGACAACGTGAAACGCCTGGCGAAAACCTGGTAGTACTCCACTCCACCTATCCCTGTTCAACGAAGAAAATAATGTTCACTATTGACAAGGAAAGCCATATTTGTTATTATTTTTATGGCCTCAGGGCAAAAAAACCAGCCTTCGTCCATAAACCCAGACAACCCGAAGGCTTTTTTTTGAATCTTTTATGTAAGTTATTACGTATTAACTTACGGAATAACTCGGACGTCCAACCCAGGGAGGACCCCATGGACATCATCCAAAGCCTCGGCCCGCTGGCCATCGCCAGCCGCCTGAAGCGCCTCAGCGACCGTCTGATGAAGGACGCCGAGCTCATCTACCGGAAGGAGGGGCTCCCCTTTCAGCCCCGCTGGTTTGCGACCTTCTACCTGCTCTGGCAGAAAGCCCCGATCGGGATCACCGAGATCGCCCGGGAGCTCGGGGTGACCCATCCTGCCGTGAACCAGATTTCCGGGGACCTGGAGAAGGCCGGGCTCCTGGTCTCCCTCCGGGACCTGGAGGATGACCGCCGGCGTCTCCTCTCCCTCTCCCCGCAGGGCAAAGAGCTGATCGCCCGCCTCCTCCCGGTCTGGCAGGATATCGAGGAGGCCGCCCGCGATCTCCTGGACACCCACGCCCCCAACCTGCTCGGGGACCTGGACCGGGTGGAGAGCGCCCTGGACGAGAAGGAGATGTCCCGGCGCGTCCGGGGGCTCTTCACCAACCGCCAACAGGAGGCCGTGGAGATCCTGGACTACGAGCCCCGGTACAAGGTGGACTTCAAGAGGCTCAACCTGGAATGGCTGGAGAAACACTTCGAGGTCGAGCCCGTGGATGAGCGGATCCTCTCCGATCCCCAAGGCCAGGTCCTGAAGCGCGGGGGGGTCATCCTGTTCGCCCGCTTGGACGGCGAGATCGTGGGGACCGCGGCCCTTATCCCCCGGGAGGAGGGAACCGCGGAGTTGACCAAGCTGGCCGTCGCCGAGAAGGCCCGGGGCAGGCAAGCCGGCAAGAAGCTGGTCCTGGCCGTCATCGAGCGGGCCCGCGCCCTGGGCGCCCGGACCCTCCAGCTCCATACCAACCCCAAGCTGGCCGCGGCCAACCAGCTTTTCCGCCAGATGGGCTTCTCCCAGGTCACCCCGGCCTCGCGCAAGGACCTGGGGTACAAGCGCCCGAGCATCCTGATGACCCTGGATTTGAACTAACGACACCATGCGGAGGAATGGAAATGAAGAACTTGAGTGATCCCCTGCTCCACGCCAAGATAAGGCCCGCCCGGATCTCCTGGGTCGTCTGGTTGATTGCAGCTCTGGGAGTTCTGTCGGTTCCCCTGACACCCCGAAGGGCTCAGTCCCAGTTGGGGATGATGCCGGTCCTGGACGAGACCCTCGATGCCAGGCGGCAGTCCCTGATCATCGACAGCGTGGCCGTGGCCCTGGATTCCAACTATGTGTTCCCGGACGTCGCCCGGAAGATGGGGAGATACCTGCGAGAGCAGAGGAAGAAGGGCGCCTACAAGGACCTGACCAGCGCCCTGAGGTTCACCGAGGCCCTGACCCGGGACATTCGCCATTTCAACAACGACCGTCACCTGGCCGTGCGCCTCCAAAGCACCCTGCCCAGCTACCTGAACGACCCCGACTCGATGTCCCGGGAGGACCTCGAGCGCCGGATCCGGGAAGAGGCCAACCGGAACTTCGGGTTCCAGAAACTGGAGCGCCTGGAGGGCAACGTCGGTTACCTCGACCTGCGGGGGTTCCACGACGCCCGCTGGGCCGGGCCCACCGCCGCGGCCGCGATGAACGTCCTGGCGAACTCCGACGCCCTGATCATCGACCTGCGCAAGAACGGCGGCGGGGAGTCCTCGATGATCCAGCTCCTGGCCAGCTATCTCTTCGATGGCTCCAAGCACATCAACAGCTTTTTCTACCGGAACGCGAACAAGACCGAGCAGTCCTGGACCCAGGCCTATGTCCCCGGGAAGAAGATGAGCGACATCCCGGTCTACGTGCTCACCAGCGCCTTCACCTTCTCCGCGGCCGAGGAGTTCACCTACGACCTGAAGTGCCTGAAGCGGGCCGCGGTCGTCGGAGAGACCACCGGGGGCGGGGCTCATCCCGTGATGGGCATTTTCTTCCCCAGCCTCAAGGTGGGAGTCCAGGTGCCCATGGCCCGGGCCGTCAACCCGGTTACCCAGACCAATTGGGAGGGGACCGGGATCGCCCCGGACATCGCCGTCCCCCAGGAGAAGGCCCTGGAGACGGCTCACCGGGAGGCTCTGAAGAAGATCCTTGAGAAGAGCACGGATGAAGGTCAGAGGAAGAGGCTCGCCTGGAGCCTCGGGACCCTCGAGGCCAGGCTCCACCCGGTCACCCTCGATCCCGAGCGGCTGAAGCAGTATCCCGGGACCTACGGGCCCCGGACGATCACCCTGGAGAACGGGGCGCTCTATTATCAGAGGGAGGGGCATCCGAAATATAAAATGATTCCGATGTCCCAGGAGACCTTCATGTTCGACGACCCGGGATACTTCCGCCTCCGGT
>Ga0315288_10002192_pt1 | contig 25298 bp, 23 predicted proteins | sample YL17G11_20_MG_FD_203454 | JGI IMG/M metagenome (GOLD analysis project Ga0315288, IMG submission 203454) | Sediment microbial communities from Yellowstone Lake, YNP, Wyoming, USA - YL17G11_20 | ecosystem: Environmental > Aquatic > Freshwater > Lake > Sediment | place: USA: Wyoming | collected... | reverse complement strand
CCGCGCACATACTACAAAACAAAGTTCTCGAACCAACGGCTGTACTTGAGTCCGGCATTGACTACGGGCAGGACAACGAGGACTACATCTTTCAGTTTCGTGCCGACCCCAGTGGTCGATCAGGTCTAGTCATTAGCACTACCGAAACTGGTAGTTTACTCACCCATGGAACTGGACTTTTTGCGCGGCTTTACACCGTAAATAATGATGAAGCGCCTTTCGCTTCTGCGCGGATTGGTCAGTGGGTTCAGATCACCGAAAGCGCGTCGGGCAACAATAATGTTTTCCCCATCAAAGACGTCATTGATCCACAAACCGTGCTGGTCGGGGGGACGATCACACTCCCCGAAGCGAATAACGGCAGCCTGGTTGTCAAACTCTTTGAGACGACGTTCATAGCAGAACCAGGTTTTGCAAATCGAACGGTTGATGTCACCGTTGGTGGTGCGTTTGACGATGAGGCGTTGCGTGCTACAACGTCAGTGCAATCGTGGTATTTTGGTGCGCCACGTGGTCTAGCTATTTGCAAAGGAGACACCCTTCGTGTACTAGGCTCCACTGACCCCCTCGTGAAGGATGCGCTTCCTACTGTACCTATTGATTTCCCTATCACAGTTGTTCGACATGATAAGCTGTACTTCGGCCCTACCAAAGGTCTGTTGGAAGCCGTTGAAGATGTCGAGTACGTGCTTCTTCGCAAACCAACTAACTCTTTGGTGCCCGAAGAATTCACGACGTACACTCGACAAGGTACAGTCAAGCCTACCGTTAACTTGTACAACGCCCTACTCATTCGGTCGGGTAACGATACCGTACTTCAGCTTCCCATCGGTTCAACTACTGTTTTCAATACGGTAACCGAGAAGGGTCGCTACGTTGATCTCACGCTCTGTGGTGATATCACGTGGACGGCTACCCTCGCGGCGGACGGTACGCTCACGCGTTCTGGCGGTGTCATGACGACACCTCTCGCCACCGCTGTTGAGAACGCAACCCTTGAGATTACGGGGAGTAGTTACGGACAAAACGGACGGTACAACCTTCAGACCATCGATAGTGAGACCGTCGGCCACATCGAAGGAGCGTTCGTTCCTGAAACCGTAACCGTCAAGCTGGTCGGTGTGACCAACAGCGGAACGTACAGAATCAAGCGACTCATTGATACGCGTAATGCCGTGTTGGATAGATCAGCTAGTTGCCCCGATCTATCAAATTACGCTATCGGTTGGCAAATCCACGATGGTTATGTGGTTCAGTTAAGCCATACCCGTATCGTACGCGGGTCGTTAGTGGCGCACGGCGTTGTAGGTAACAGTTATAACGGTGGTTATCACACTGTCCAAGAAGGTGTCGAGTACAGCGTCGATTACGAAACGGGCCGCATCACTCAGATCGGGCGATTTGCTGGTCAATGGGGATTGAACCCGCTCGAGATGACCAATGTAGAGTACAGCTGGCTCCGTGAACTCACGGCTGTACGCACAACTGGAGCACTAACTACAAGCCCGACAACGCTGCCTGTGCGTGAAGTAGCGTTATGGGCACCTGACGCCAAAGTTGATAAGTATCACCTCTACAACAACTACGGGCAATACATCAATCGCTTTGCGCCATCGTCGGAAACCTACCGCAATTTCATTCGCGGCATCTTTCAGCTCTACGTGTTGGGTCCGACCATGCAACACATTGAAGCAGCACTCAATGTGATTGCGGGACTCCCTGTTGCGCGGGATGACGGTGAGTATCTCCTATCTTACGACGCGATCAGCGACCCCACCCTGAAGCAAGTCACGACACAGCGCATCGACGGTACGAAGTACACGTACAAATTCGATTCGCATGTACCCGTGCGCACGGATATCGTGAACTGGGTCACTGGTGATATTCAGATCACATTCGAAGCGTTTGAGCCGTTTACCACCATGTTCAGTGTCACGGATTATGTACAAGACCCCACATGGTGGGAAAGCATCATCATTCCTCAGACCTTGTTACCGGAAGAAAGCAGTGAACGCCGCACAACGTTGCCGCTTCTGTACGAGAACAAGCTCGGCGCTATCGATGACCCCCACATCGGCGATCCTGGCTTCTTTGTTGGGGCCAATGATGAGGGAGTTGTACCTCCGTTCATTGGAACAACGCCTGCAAAGCGCCGCAAAATGGCGAACGTAGTAATGAACACGTTCCTCAAGCAACACATGTTCTTCGTCAGCTTCGACCCCAACATCACGGAGATCGTGACACCAGACTTCGTACAAGACTTGCGTGAGTTGGTTCTCATTGCAAAGCCAGGCTACTGCCTGGCGTATATCGAACCAGCCAGCAACTTCGTTGATACGATGCTGATGGTTGATCCGAATGTACTGATCGACGTAACATGGGACGAGACCGATGCCATCGTTATTGGAAACTCCCTGTACCTTGAATCAGGTACCTGGCCCATTGGCCGAGTCTTCCACCAAGGGTCTATTGTCGCTGGTGCAACGCTTCTGGTGGCAGATGGCGTGTCTGTCCCTGCCCCGGTCAGTGTTGCCCCCTACCTATCCGGATTCCACGTCACTCCTCCGGTCGGTACCGTCGGCTTTTACGGGGAGCCCCGAGACTACACCCTGGACCGCTACACAGGCGTCCTGACCCCCCTGACGGTGTGGCCAGCAGGAACTTACCTTGTCGATTACCGGCCCCTGGTGGTGAGCCCCTCGACGTCCAAAGACCCCTCCTTGGGTGACACAGACTTCTTAATCGGGGGGCTCAACCCCATTGCAGGTCATTGCCAGGTTGAAGTATACAAAGATGGAGCGCTACGAAACTTGGGTAATGAGGTGCAATTCGATGCAGCCGATCCCATCTTTTTGACGGGACTGCATGAAGGCGTACGCATTACAGTGCGTGAACCAGCAGGGGTCTTGCCTTTTGGCGTTCTCAATGTTCTGAACGCGTACACGGTGCGCATCGATAATCCCGAACTACCAACAACACCTGCTTTGCTGTGGTCCTTCTTCTCGCGAGAGCCGTACGATGGCCAACTGGTGCTACAGAGTGACGGTTGGCACCTACACACGCCAAGTGGGATGTTCCAACACTTCCACAAAGAGCAGCACCTTCAGATCAAAGATGCGACGGTCAGTGCGGGGCTCAACAATGGCTACTGGCGCATTCTGGATGTGTTCTCACCCTCTGAGATCTTGTTGAGTGGAATCCACGTAGCTGAGATGGGGTTGCATTGGCGTCTCATGGGTGGCGGAAACATGGGAATCGTTGAACAACCCTTGCAAATTAGGGTCTATTGACACTAGGATTACGCCATGCACTTCATCGATACGCTCAAAATGGTAGGCACCCTGGTCATCTATGTACGCCAAGGTGACGGTGGTCCCATCATCCGAACCCTCTCGAAAAGAAACACTATTACCTTTGACGCCTCTGAAGTGGTGCGTCAGCTTGTGGCGCAACGTGCAACAGACTACGCGCCTAGCAACTTGATGCTGGCGTCCATGCGTTTCGGGACGAACAACACGACTCCGTCCCGTTACGACACGAACTTGCACGCCGAAGATCCCACGATTCGAAAACAGCTTACGGATGCCAAGAAAATCAACGGACTCCCCGGTGAGCTAATTCTTCAGGCGACGCTCGTAACAACGGAAGGTAACGGAAACACCTTGTGCGAAGCAGGACTCTTTACCGCCGGTGCGAGTGCGTGGAACGACCCTATCGGTGGAAGTTTGAAGTGTTGGGCTCGACAAGTGCACGGCGCCATCGTAAAGACCAGCTCCATCAGCTTGGACTACAACTGGACCCTCCAGTTTACCGCGTAAAGGGAGAAGCTCATGCGCCAAGTCATCGATTTCCGTTCCAGCAACGGTGATACCGATTACCCCGAGTCTAATGCCATTCTCCCTGTCACTGACGGTGAAGCCGCAAATCAAACAATTTTTCGTCGTCCTACTGAGAATACACGCCTACGCACAGAACTGTTGCGTACAGTGTTGCATGAACACGCGTGTTTGGTGGACGCAAACACACACCTCTACAGCGCCGTTCCAGGCAACCCTACTACGTTCGAAGGTGTCTATCCTGCCAACAGTGGAACTTTCCTCCTAGGCACCGACCTTGTGTTGGTTTCGTTCGGATCTCCGGGACGTTCAACATCGTACCCCTACGTGGGATCGTCAAAAGCCAGCCTCAGTGTTGGAACACCTTCGAGCAACGAAGTGGTGTTCACTTCTGTGAAGAAACAATGGGAAGGCAGTGCCTTTCCAGCTGCCGATGCTAACGCTATTTCCGTGGAGATTGTTGCGGGGGCCTCTCTCACGGTAACGTTGAAGGGCGCATCTGGGAACCTGAATCATATCTACATCACGATCGTGTCGGGCACGACTACGTGCAACGATCTGATCACGGCTGTGAACGTGTCAGCAGCCAACACTCTCGTGCTCGCATCTCTCGGTTCGGGCTCTACCGGCACCAATGCGGCTGCGCTTTGGGGTGCGCCACAGTGGAGTGGCGACTACACACAGCGTTTCCTCAAAGGGGGCGTTGCGGGTGTGTTGCACACGATCACACCCACGGTGTTAGCCACGTTCTTTGCGGCATCCACGGCAAACCGGATCCAAGAAGGCGACATGATCGGGGTTTGGTACGACAAGAACGTGGACACCACAGGCACTGGTGGGCGGCTCCAAAGCACGTACGAGAATGGAAACTACGTACTGACCGCTGGACAGCTCTTCAACTCACGTCGTCAGCCCGAGAAGATTCCGAATTGCATTCCTATCTGTAAAGCAATCAACTCTACCACGTTGCTCTTCGCGGATGGTTCACTCATTCAAGTCGGCTATCCTGCGCCTCTTGGATTCGATAGTTTGCAGATCTCTTGGGCTTACAATGGCATGGCAGGTCTCTACAACTGCTACGACGGTGTCAATGAGGGTGTCAAGCGCGTTAGCACGGGCACACACCCCCACAACCCAGCGCTTACGAACCGTGAAGCCTTCGAAAACATCGACGAACAGGTCTATGCACTACGTGGGCACACAGGTGTCTTTGTCTCTGTCACGGATGGATCTGCATCCACTGGAGGCCAGTACAATGGTCCAGGTGGTCTGAGAGCCGCGTTCTTGGCGCTTGCCGCCGCCAATGGCGGTACCATCCATGTACGAAAAGGGTCATACACCTTCAGCGTAAATCTCTCTACAACCAAGGCCATACGCATCATTGGTGTGGAGGAGGGTGTTACGATCACGGCTAACCATCCAAGCGGCTACGCTATGACGTTCACGTCAAGTGCAGCGGGTTCACGTATCGAAAACGTGAATCTGATCTCGGGCTCAGGCCCGGATCTCCTAGACGTACAAGCGGCAAACGTCACGATCGAACAGTGTCAGTTAACGGGCAATGGAAGACTGCTCAATGTGACATCTACAGCCAAACTTCGCGTGTTGGATACCCAAATCACCGGTACAGGGGTTGGTCAACAGCTCATCTATATGGCCGCCGGTGGCTCAAGCGGTATGTTTGACAACTGCACAATCACCGTGCCAGATAACAACATAGGTCTTAACGCCACCGCCGGTGTACGGCTCGTTATCTCGAACACCAAAATCATCTGTTCTCCTTTCACCACGGCACAATGGGTGGTCTCGATTGAAGGCGGCATCATTCGTCTGGACAATGTCGAGTGGACCGTTACGGGTACGGGAGACATCTACACTAGTTTGTTGAATGTGCAAGCAGATGCGCTTGTTGCTACAAACCTTTACTTCAACATGGCGAATCAGTTATTGCGTTTTGCCGCCAATAACTCACCCATCATTCTCGTATCTCCTAACGGTGTTGTCGATGGCCTCACGATCATCAACGCCGGCAAGATTCCTACATCAGGTGGCGATGGGTTCATATTGAACTACCTCGTCCCCTATGTACGTGTGACGGGCTTTGGAGGGCTTGTTACGATACGGAATGCGAAGCTTAGTGGCTTCGTCATGTCGGGTGCGCCATCCGGTGCAGCACAGTTCACGGTGTTTGGTGATCAGAGTGCGGCAGCACAGCGTTACACGATCGAAGGCAGTGGGGTTTTTGAAGATGTATACGTGGACCTTAGCGGTCTCACGCATACCGATATCGCAGCCTACTACGCGTGTTTCAGCGGTATCCAACCTGAATCGATGTTCGACGATTGCAAGATTGAACTTGGTGCAACAGGATACTTGACACACGGTTGGTACGTCATTGATACGACAGACGTCACGATTGAAGCATGCACCATTCGGTCCACGCTTGCCAACGCGATCTACTGTTTGGTCGAAATGGCAGCGACAATCTCCGGTGCAAATTACACGTACCGGAATTCGGTCAACAACTGCTCGTTCAAGTTCAACGATATGGTGTCTACATCGCCGGGAATGATTAACCTCTCGTTCGTCAACGGTGCCAATGCGTACAATACGATCACGAGCAATCGTATTCACAACACCGGTACCACAGCCACGGGTAAGTACATCATTCTGTTGGCTACGAGTGTGATGCGTACAGTCGTGACTGGCAACACGATCAAAAAAGGTGCAGCAGGAAACACGGCTATCCAAGATAATGGAACCGCTAACCTCTGGCAAACAGCCACGAGTTCTGATCCTCTCAACGTCATTTTCTAAGCAATGGATACCACCGACCTTAGTAAGAAGCTTGATGAGCTGATCAAGTCCATTACGACGCGCAACACAGAAGTTCAGACCAAGAAAGAAGCGGTGCCGTGGGGCTACATCACTGCCATCATCATGGCAATCATCAGCTTCATCGCCATTGCCTATGCCTCCTACCTGGCCAACAAGCAGGCCAAGGAGCTAGCAGCGGCACGCACAGAACTCGAGCAGCTCAAGGTGGACCTTGCGCAAAAGGAACACGAAGCGCAAGTAGCGAAAGAACAGAGTAACCAAGAGAATCTGGCCGCAGAAACGCGTCTGCTTGCATCCGTCATCCGTGTTCGCGACGAGAAGCTGAAAGCGCTCGAAACGGCGCACGCCGAGCGGCAAAAGAAGCTCGAGGGCCTGAAGTCGTGGGAGGAGATCAACGATGCGTAGTCTCTGCCTCCTGTTCCCTCTTCTACTCTCATTGGTGGCTCACGCGGATCCCGTAAAGGTAGGCGACCAGCCCAAGAACTTGAAGGTGCTGCCGCCCTGGACGATGAAGCTCTGTCCCACGGAGTTCCATGCTACCTACGACACGGCGGGAGCGCTGGAGCTAAAAAAGAAGGACAACGACTGCGCCTTGTGGCGCGACGCTGCCCCTCTTTTGCAACAACAGCTTGAGGATTACAAGAAGCTCACCGAGAAGAACGACCAGATCGTTGCGTCCCTGAAGACCGTACAGGCACTCGATCAGAAGCGCATCAACGACCTGATCACGCAACTCAAGAAAGAGATCGAAGAGAAGAACACCTACAAGTACAAGCCCACCTACAGCTGGCTCTGGGGCATCATCGGCGGTAGCGTGGCCCTCGTTGCTACGGGTGTAGCGGTAGGGCTGGGTGTCGCTTACGCTAAGAAGTAACGCGTAGCCCCGGCACGTTCGCCTCCAACCACGGAATCGCCACCTGCGCGGCCTTGGTCTCAACCACACCCTGCGCGACGAGCCCCGCACGGATGGTGAGCATCTGCTGAGCCTGTTCGATCTCAGCTTCCTTGCAGCCATAGTTCTTGAGACTCAACGGGCGCTCCTGAGCGAACTTGAACGGATCGAAGCCCGACGTACCCAGCCGCCAGAACTCCATCTCCATGTCAGCTCCATAGCACTCGGCCTCATAGCCTGCACGGAAACTGGAAGAGGTCACGTAGCGCGAATCGAAGGTGGCCCAGCCCTCGCGGTTGCCTTGCACGACATGACCACATTCGTGGACGCACACGCGAACTTGAGCCCAGAGCGGCCAGCGGGGGATCTCGATCCCGACCTCGAAGGGGATGTAGATGGTACGGCCCAGGGTGGTCACGAAGTCCTTCATGAACTGCTCTTTGTCCTGCACGCCGAACGCATCCAGGACAGTAGCCACGACCTTCATCAGCTCGGCATCGCCCTTCTGCGTTGCCACGGCGCCAAACGTCTTCAGCATGTGGTCCCAGAAGTTTCGTGTCAGCTCTGGAGTCAGCATGATCATTCCCCTTTCAACGTATCAACATCCCATTCGCATGGAGTTCGTGGACCACGTAACAAGATCTTAGCTTGTTCACGTGAGATCACATCAACTCCAAATCTTCCATTACTTGTTTGATGCTCCCATTGAATGTCGTAATCAGGCGATGGCGGAAATTCGCGATCTAGCACACAGACCACTTTCGATCCATTGGGAAGACGCCACGCACGATATCGCCAACGGCGCATCTTGCATCCCTCCTCCGGGAGAGCTACCTTTGAGTCAGGTTCACACTCTACTGGCCCGCTAAGCAATGGTGCTTGGCGGGCATTTTTCATTGAAACATGTGGCAACAGAAGCGTGCGATTGACCCAAGCACCACCACTACGGCAATACCAAAGATCAACTGGTCGGGCCAGTAACCTGAGGTCAACCTCCAGCCACGTTCCCGCCTCACTTTTTGGGAACGCATGTGTGCCCCGTCGTGGTCTCGCCACACACCCAGTCCTTCGGCGCGTTGGGGTTGGAGATCGACTTCACTTGAGTACAATCAAGAACACGCTGCCACTTTTGATTTGAACCACACAACTCTACAACCTGTGCGTTGCAACGAGTCGCCTTGACCTGCTGGCACGGTGATCCACACCCTCCCCACAACAGTAGAACAGCGATGAGACCGCGCATGATGCTCTCCTTTAGTCCACAGAACGCATGATGGGATAACCACCGCCGCCTACGACTTGGCAGCGAAACTCGACGAAGCGCAAGCGGTGCCCGTCCTTGTAAAACACGACAGTCATCCCACCCGCATACTCTCCCGGCATCGCCGGATTCTCACCGAACTCATAGAGTTCACGTACGATGACTTTGTCGTAGTGTGGATGGTGTCCTCCGTTTGGGGTGTATTCTCCTTCGCCCAGACGGAGGTAATAGTAGGCGATGCGCAAAAATGCCGGACTAAGGCCGATCCGCATCTCTGTCTTGCTGGGTGGCATTGCTACGTCTCGACGGGGAAGTATTGATAGAACTTCCAATCACCGTCCTTCGTCTTCTCGAGAGTGATCTGGATCTTCTTGGCCTGCTGACAGTCCGGGCAAATAAGTGCGACTGTCTTGTTGTGCGCCTGCACCACGATCATCTGGGGTAAGGGCTGCTTGGCCTTGCAGTTGCTGCATTCTCTTTTTGTCATGTTTGTGTCCCTTTCTAGCTGCAGCCTGTCCCGTTACCGCAAACGGGGCACACGTAACAAGTTGCGCCATTCTGTTGTGTAATACTACCACAGACCGTGCAGATTGGACGTGCCATAACATCTACCACTGTAAACGGTTTCTCGAAGTTGATCTCTTCGATAGACGCGGGTTTCACATCTTGCAAGATAAACACTGCGGCCAGCTTACGGATGATGGCATCGTAGATGCTCGATGCATGTCGAATATCAGGGTCAGACGAGAAACCTGATGGTTCGAACTTGGCGTGACTGAATTTGTCTACCAGCTTCTCGAGAGGGACACCATACTGCAAACATAATGAAACCCCTGTGGCCCATCCATCGACGAGCCCGCTGATGGTCGAGCCTTCCTTGGAGAGTACGACGAAGATCTCGCCGGGCATTCCAGTGTCCTCGTACGGGGTAACTACTAGATACCCCTCCATCTGCCCGAACTCGATCTTGATGCGGTGGCAGTTGTTCTGATGATCACGCAGCTTGCGCCGCACTGGTGTGGGATCGGCGACGAAAGTGGCTGCGGGCGCTTTCTTGGACTCGATGGGCTGACTGAGCTTGGACCTGTTACGGTAGACGATGATGTTCTTGATACCGTTCAACCACGCATTGAAGAACGCTTTGCCGATGTCTTCAGCGGTAGCGCTCGCCGCCATGTTCACGGTCTTCGAGATGGCTCCCGAGATGAAGGGCTGAATAGCCATCATCATGTCGAGATGTGCTGGCAGCGACAGGATTCTTTTCCCCGCTGAAGGCACCGCACAATCGAACACCGGCCAATGCTGTGAACGGAGCCAGGAACAACCCTCCAGGGTCTTGTTTTCTCCGAGGTAGCGAAGCATCCCCTCCCGCTCTGTTTCGTTGTACCCCAGCGCCTTTAGCGCCTGATCAACAATGCGGTTTTCCAGTACAACCGAGCCTCCGCCAACCAGTTTCTTTACCTTGTAAAGACTGATCTCAGGCTCGCAGCCCGTGGTGTCGCAATCCATCATGAAACTGATGGTGCCAGTTGGGGCGATCAGAGTGGTCTGCGCATTGCGGTAACCACAGACCTCTCCCACTGTGATAGCACGGTCCCAGACATCCACGGATTGCAAGCGGTGCCGGTAGGCTTCATCCCGGTGCTGCTTGATCACACGTTCCATGGCGGGACGATTGCGCTCGTAGGCTTCGAAGGGGCCAAGCACAGCCGCGATCTTGGCCGAGGTGAGGTACGCTGTCGCAGTCATGAGCGACGTGATCTCGGAGGTGATGCTGCGTGCAGCATCACTATCGTATGCAAGACCCTGCGCCATCAGGAAGGCACCCAGGTTCGTGAAACCGAGGCCAAGGGCACGGTACTTCTTGGTGGCCGCAGCGATGCGCTCCGTGGGGTAGAACGCCTGTGAGACCATGGCGTCCTGCGCAATGATGAACACGCTGACTGCTTTCTGGAAGTCTTCGGTGTTGAAAATATCCGTAGATGCATTTCCTGTGAAAGCCATGAGGTTCAAACTAGCGAGGTTGCACGACGTATCGTCTAGAAATGCGAATTCTGAGCAGGGGTTTGTAGCGTTGATTCGTCCATCGCTGGGGCAAGTGTGCCACTTGTTAGTGGTCGTATCGAACTGCATACCTGGGTCACCGCAGATGTACGACGCCTCGCAGATCTTGTTCCAGAGGGTTCGTACCGGCACACGGTCGATGACTTCTCCTGTAGTGCGTGCCCGCAACTCCCACAGCGGGTCTAGCGAGGGGTTCTCCATCGCAAGTTGGACAGCGTTCATGAACTCATCCGGTACGCGGATGGCGTGATTCGCGTTCTGGAAACACACCGAAGCGTAAGCACCGTTAGCGTCATCAAAGTCCGTGGAGTACCCTGCTTTCGCTAGTTCCTGTGCTCGCTCCTCTTCCTTGAGCTTGCACTCGATGAACTCGAGGATGTCCGGGTGGTCGATGTTCAGGATAGCCATCTTGGCAGCACGGCGTGTTTTGCCGCCTGATTTGATGACCCCAGCCCACGCGTCCAGACCCCGCATGAAGGACACCGGACCCGACGCGGTACCCCCACCTGCCAGGTGCTCTTTCCGTGATCGCAAGCTCGAAAAGTTCGTACCAGTACCGGATCCTCGTTTGAAGATGAGTGTCTCACCCATCTGCAGCTCGGCGATGGACTGCATGTTGTCTTCGACCGATTGGATGAAACACGCACTGACCTGAGGGAGCGTGTCTTTGACGCCGAGGTTGAACCACACGGGCGAGTTGAATGACCCTTTTTGTTCGAGCAGCAAAACAACAAGGTCGTTGTAGAAGCGCTGGGCATCCTTCGGTGTTTCAAAATAACCCTGCACCATTGCCCATTCGTAGATCGTACCCACAACCCGCTTGATGATCTGTTTGACGCTGTACTCACGTTCCGGTGTACCGAGGCGACCGCGAAAATACTTCTGCGCCACGATACGAACAGCTCGTTCGGACCAACGTACCGGTGCTTCGACGCCCGCTTGTTCGAAGATGACGTTCCCCTCGCCATCTTTGAGCACGACATCGATCAGGCGCCAACTGACTTGCGTGAAAGGATCGACGTTTTCAGGACAGAAATACGACGAATACGTCAGCCGTGTTGATACGGGCTGCGCCGCTTCTATAGGCTGTGCCGCTGTATTGAGCGTAATAATCCCATTGCTGGAAGGCCTCGTGGACTCCATGCCGACTCCTGAAAGCTAGAGGGCGTTGGGAAAGAGACGCTTGATGCGCGCCTTCTTTCGACTATGGGACAGGCGATGAATGACTTCGATCTGTGCGCGATTGGTGGAGGTATTCTCTGTATATTCTTTGGCCAGACGTGCGAGGCCGTGCGCATCACAGAGGTCGTCTTGAACGATTTGCACATTCCAGTGTTTATGGGTTGCGACCATCATGGCCTGCTTGGTTGCTTGGCCTTGGCCTGTGACGAATTTCTTCAAAAGGGCGGGAGCAACAAGAAGGGGTGTAGCGCCGAGGTCACTGAGGAGAACTTGAACAACGCCGTTTATCTGTCCGAGCTGGTCGAGATCTCCTAGAGACCCGAGTGACTGCGCTTCCATGGCGCACTTGGTGGTCTTGCCTTTGTGGGGTGAGAGGTAGTTCCAAAGAGCGTCGCGAAGGTACTGTAGACGCTCAGGTCCCCGGAGGTCGGACGGAGGTAGGACGAGCTTCAAGTCGACCGCCTCGTCACCCTGCAGCACGCAAACGCCTATCTTTCGAAGCGCCTGGTCGACGCCTACGTACACGGGCATGTGATTCTCTGAGGTTGATCTCTTCGACTACAATGACCTATGATTCTCCAGATCTTCCAATCAGTCAACAGGGAACCGGTGCATGGCTACCACTGTTACACTCCAACAAGAACGCAATGTTGTAGGTACGAAATACCGCACCCGGTCAACGGTGCTTTCAGCGATCCCTGATGGACTCTACGCCATCTTTGTGCTCACGGCTGGACTCACCGATGTCGAAGAGAAGTACCTCCGCGTTGCTACGCTCGATGACCTCGAAGCGTACGATGAGGTACCTCTCGTTCGCTTAGAAGCGGCAAGTGTGGGTGAGTTCACGGGCATCGTGCCCGGCGCAACCATCACGATCACAAACGCAGTGACGGTCGTGCCCGAGTGGTTCGATACATCGTTCACCGTTGCAACATTCACAGTCGCTTCTGTGGATGGTACGGGTAAGTATATGGACGTGGTTGCAACCAAACCGTTCCCCACCGCTGCTGCAGGGTTGAACTGGTCTTGTGGAAGCACGGGTACCGGTGCGAAATGCTACCGCAATGACACGGCACAAACAACGTGGCTGCGACGTCATCTCGTCATGCTTTATGGAGACGTTGCAGAAGCGTCAGCTCACGCAACTGCTGTAAAAACGATGGTGGACAAGTTAGTCAAAGATAGCAAAATCCATGGCACCCAGTTCGTTGGGGTCGAAACCACGGTGTACTACGGATGAGCCTTTCAATCACACTTGATCAAACGACACGCATTGCCAAAGCGGACGATGACTCTGATCTCTACATCGTTGAAAATCTTATCGCAGCGGCAACGAACATCAGCATGTCGCTGTTCGTCTTCAAGGTCAGCACGCAAGACTACAGTCACATCGCTACACAGTACGACCTTGCCAATTACCCCGAAACGCTGGCAGAAGCTCTGGCACAGAATCTGGAGTACTACCGCTTGCCGAGCGTTAATCGAGAATTCACCGACGTATTCTTGGCGGGCGACTTTGCACGCGTAGTAGCACAGCGTCTCAATGCACTCGTGCAAGACACCGCACGGACGGCGGCGAACTTCAACGTAGGCAAACAGACCTACACCTACACGGCAGGAGCGTAACCATGGCGACTGTCGCAACTACCCAACAGACCCGTGAAGCCGTCGTTGTTGATGGCAAGACTCAGTTCAAGATCACTATCTGGACCACAGAACAAGGCCCTCTTCCCACAAAGGCCATCTTCTGTATCCAGATCAATGATCCCGATGATCCAAAAGCGGATACGTTTGGCCGCGTAGTTGCCGTTCCTGATTTTTCTACGTTTGGCGAAGACCGCGCGCAAGCCGTGTTGGATCACGAAGAGTTCTATCGCATCGATTCTTGGGTGTTTTATTACGACGATCTCCCAACCGCCGTTAGTGCGACGGACGTACTGAAAACGCGCATCGACGAGATGGTCACTGAATGGGAGATGTACGATACCGAGTTCGAAGCCACCACTGAAACCACAGAGCATCCTCGCACCGGTCTCGATACCTTCAACACGCTGGTCGATGCGTATGACGCCGCTGCGAAGTCCGAAGCGGTAATGTTCATTGCGCGCGACGACGCCAAGAGCGCATACGATACTGCCGTAACGGATGCATCAGACGCCACCAGTGGTGTCACTAGCGCTCAAACACTGTACAACGATTGCGTTACAGCGAAGGGCTACTTCGATGCTTGCCTCGCTGGCTTCTCTACGCTGTACACCAAATCAAATGCTTTCGGCGCAACTGGAACTGGTGCGGGGCTCTTTCTTACACAGTCCAAAACCTTCCGAACCGCTGCTGATGCACTCCGTAGTGCTTGCACAGCTGATCCACCTACCGCTGGACAAAAAGCAACATACGATTCAGCAGTCACAACGTACAACAGTCAGCTTGGTGCAATGGACACGGACATCCTCACGTTCCGTGGAGATGTCGCTACCGCCGAAGTCGTCAAGAACACCGCTGTTGCCAATCAAGCGCTCTTCGCCGCATTCTGCGCGACGCGCCAAACCGAGCTGAATACAGCCCAGACAGCTAAAACAACCGCTGATACAGCGGTGGCCAACGCACGAACAGCGTACGAGAGCGCCCAGGCAGCCTATGAGAGTGCTCAAATGGCTACCGAGGCCGCCCTCGCCGCTGTTCGTGCGTTGAAGCCCACCTGGACACCTACGGATCCGCTGGTTGGGTCGAGTACGACGACTTAACGTACCCAGTGTGTGAAGCGGTACCCTGACTGTTCCCCGTTGTACTCTTTATCGCCCCAACGAAGACGTGAGAAGAACGGCAAGTCGCCGAAGTAGTCTACCATGCGGGCAAAACCGTCTGTGGTATTGAAGCTGACGTCTCGTTCGTATGTGCGCCCCCAGATACCGAGCTGAGCTTTCCAGTTGTGCTGGAGTCGAGCGTAGGCAATCTTGGGCTGATGGTAGACAAACCCCTCATGGTAGCAAACATAACCCTTGCCTGCGTTTGGAACAGAGAGCTGGATCATTAACGCAAGTTCACGTCGGTCGATCTCGTTACGACGATCCAGTCTCTCTTTTTCCTCATCGGATAATGTCTTGTAGATCTCATCGAAGGATGTGATGCCCTGCGTTTCACCGCGCTCCTTACGCGCCGTACGGGCAAGGTCGATGGCCATACTTCCGTCAGACATGCGGCGCATACGACTGACCATCCATTGCTGTCGTCCACGCTTGAACCTATGGCCTGCGATCAAACTCACACGCCAGAGCATCTCTAGATCGAACCCACTCGCTTTGAGCCGGGGCTCCATCCCCACGATGGTTGTCTCGATAATCTCTTCTTCGGTCCAGGCTCCGTGGGTACAAGCCCGTGGTGCCCATTTCTCACATGTAGAGACGTGTTTTCCGTGTGTGCCCCCGAAGTAGCATTTCGAGCACTGTGTTCGACGCGTCTCACGTGTATGCACCCCGTTCTTAGACCGATTGGATAGTTCCTCACGCACATGGTCGAGACCGCTGAAGCTGTGTTTGAAGGGAGGACGTGCACCGACCACCCCCGGTCGTAACGCATCGTTCGCCGTTGCGACCGAGGGAATTACCGTGTAACCCGCGATGGTCGACTTCCAGGATTGAAAGTGTTTCTCAGCCCAGTCGTCGATTTCCATGAACCCGCTTTCTTGTTCATGGATTTCACACAACTCATCAGACTGAATCTTGGTGATCTCCGGTAAGAAGAGCTGTCGTCCATTGTTGATGACTGTTTGCGGTAAGGGATCGGGCATGTTTGCGAGAAGGCAGTTTGTTCCAAAGTCCTCGCACTTACTGCAGTCGATGAACTTCTGCATCGCCATGCAGCCAACGTACATTTCCATCGTGTCGTAGCGACCAATGTGGTCATGGGCACGAAAGAGGATGGGCGCCGTTTTGGGATGCAACACCGTCGGTGGATACCAAAGCTGGGGCGCTAGGTAATAGGCTTCTTCCCGGTGTCCCGTGTTACTGGGTAACCATTCCGTAAGGTGTTGGTTGTAGTAGTGCGAGCGGTACCAGCTTGATGGTCCCCATTGCAGAATAGTACCGAAAAAAGTCGGCCCTAACAGACCTCGTACCTCATCGTGCGCGACGATGGCTCGCAGTTCTTCTTCACTGTGCCCATCGTCATTATAGAACAGGAGGCCCAAGGTCTTCTTCGAGGGGCTCGCTCGACAGTAGGTGACTACCTTGGATAGGGTTGGCGTCAACGCCTGTGCCATGTTTTTCAATTACCTCCAGATACATCTTTTCGAGTTTCTCACCCTTCGCCAAATCGACGTGCTTGATGTAGCAGATCTTACCTTTCACGTGGTCGTGGAAGGTCTCGACCGGGTCCCACCCGAAGCGTAAAGAGTTGACCACCCACCCTTGCATCAAGCAGTTGTGCAACAACGCACGGTATCGTCGATACTCGTCGCGAGGTATCGACACTTTCTCGTTCACCACGATGCCGAGCATCTTTTGACGTCGCCAGCGACGTTGCACCTTTGTCTTGGCCTTGTTGGTTCGGTACCCGGCCTCTTCGATGAGGCCGTACATACGCTCGAGCGTCGCATCGACATCGTTCTTGGATAGGTCCGCTGGATGGCTCAGACACAAGTCATCGGAATACCGCGTATAGGTCCACCCTTCCGGCCCCAACGTGTGAAGAACGAGGCGATCCAAGGCAAGCTGGGCGATGAGATTGCACAGCGAGGGCGAAGCCGGGGATCCCTGTGGGGCACGGTACGAGAACTCCTTAAAGTCGGCTGGGTTTTTCTTACGGAAAGGGGCAGTGCACAACGTAGCCAACAGGTTAGCCACGTAGTGCGAGTAGCCCAAGTGGTGAAAGAACCCACGAATACGCGATGCGGAGTGGGATGGAAAGAAGTCCTGCAGGTCCATCCCGATGCGAACGCCTTGCCCTACGTGCTTCGCCGCCGTGTCCTTGCAACTCTTGCCCACAACGTACGCCCCAACGCAGGGGTGCAGTGGTAGTGGTTTGAGCAGCACTTGGTCAATGCGTCGTTGCACGAACTTCAGTACGGGGTGTGGGTTGTGGATCAGCCGGCGCTTTCCATTTGCTTTCGGAATGGAGAAGATCTTGTACAGCGAATCTCTTTTCAGGATGCAGAACCATAAGGTCTTGCAGCGCATCCCCAAATGCAACGCCAGCGAAAAGTCATCGATGATGTACGGAATGGGTTGCTGTAGGAGTTCATTCGGAGGGAGCGTGATCGACGTCAGCTCCAAGTCCTGATAGCTGCTCATCGTCAGCCTCCTCTCGTGGGGCCGCTTGATCCCCTTGTAGTGTTAGCCAGGTGTAGCACTCCTTGCCGCCCAGTGAACACTTCCCTTGCAGTTGCAAAAGGTGTCTTGGACAGGCCAAGCAGATGGGGCGCATCGGCCCTCGTGGTGTAAAGAGCACCGTGCCGTGGGAAAAGATGTTGGAGAACTTGTTCTCGGTTGGCTTGATGTGTCGCGGCGCTGTGATGTACTTGGGACTACGGTGCGTCGAGACAACCTTTACGCCTAGTTGGTCGTCTCCCATCTCTTTGACTTGGCGTTTTTCGAGGAGGATTGGCACCACAAGGAAGTACATGTCGAGCTGGTTGGGTTGAACAACTTGCGTAAGAACGATGCGGCCATCGCAGGTCTTGTGTTCCTCGTGATTGTCCAAGACGTACACTGCGGACTTAGTCCACAAGTTATCGACGAGCTTTTTCAGCTCATCCTCAATGGGGAAGCACAATGACGCTGGGAACAACCGCGAAAGGAGATGGCGGACATCCGCATGTACGAGGTAGAAGAGGTCGAATGGAAACCGGCTGATGAAGCTCCGGTTGACCTTCACCTTGTAAATGGCGTTAATGGGTGTTTGCACGTCGACTTCCTTTTCGCTGTTTTTGTGAACTGAACGTGTCCTGTAAGGTCCACCCACAAGCCAAACGACGGTGTAATGTACCGGGGCTAATACCGAGTTCACGCGCCCAAGCACTAAGGCACATCCGTTTTCCTTTGTATGTCAAGAAACGTGTACTCCGTTGATTCTGACTTTGTTGGAGACGTGTTGCCCAGACACAGTTACTTGGCGTGTAATTACGGTTAGTATTAAGTCGTTCGAGCGTCATCTGTGGTGGACGTCGTCCCATGTCTTTAAGAAAAGTGATGTAACTCATCCACCGTTTGCAGACGCGTATACCTCGTGCGCCATAGTGTGGATAATCATGGTGGTTAGGGTTATTGCAACGTTCCATCATATTTGCCCAAACGGCGTACTCGGGGGTGCGTTGACTTTCGCCATGTGTGCGTTTCATTGGTTTTCCATGATAAGGTGATGCCCGTAATCGAGTGAAGGAATCGTGTGATTCGGCGTGAGCAACCAGACAACGGGGATGGGTACGCGGTTGTCCTCATCGGGTGCCGGCGCGTAGCCGTCGGTGGCGTAGATGAGGATGTCTGGACCGGTACCGGATTGGAGCATCTCTCGGCACTTGATGAACGGTGGATTGAAATCAGTGCCGCCACGTCCTGCAACCTTGAAGTTGATGTCGTCGATGGACTTCACCTCGTAAGTCATTTGCAACGCGGCGTCGCAGTACATCACCCAAAGGTGTACGTCCTCTTCTGTTTGGACGATGTTCAAGAGTTCGTTGAGACCGAGCGTTAGTTCTTCCGCCCCCATTGAACCAGACGTATCCAGCACAAAGAGGATAGTGAATTTGCGGTCCCGGTCACGACCGGGAAATGGCAAGATCTGCGGAATGCCGTGCATGCGCCTGTTGGGGCGTGACATCCCACGTGAGACCTTTGTTTCTCGGGTACGCACACAAAGGGTGCGGAGGAGATGGGGCCACGGCACCGTCGGTGTCTTCAAGATCTTATCGATCAGCTCTTCAACATCAGAGGGCAACGTACCCCGCCCTTTGATGCCCTTGGCCGCGTTGCGGACGAGTAGCTTCAGCTCATTTTGTAACCGATCCGAGAGACCCTGAATCTCTTCCGAGGTCATGCCCTCTGTTTCGGCTTCCCAGAACTTGTGGGGATTGAACTCAGCGTCGAGCACAACGAATTGTTCGTTCTTGTCGTTTCCTTGTTCCTGACCTTTACCGGAACCAGAACCCTGTCCAGGTTCCTCATCGCCACTTCCACTCCCTTTACCGCCTTTCTTGTTCTTGCTCGAGGCACCCTGGCCTCCTGCTCCAGGCACACGCATACCTTGTACAGTCACTTGCCCTGCTGGTGTGTCCTGCTTGTGCGTTTCCAGACGGCTCAGCATGTGGAAGATGTACGCTTCAAAAGGCAAGTTGCGCTCAAGCCCGTACTTCTCGGGCGTAAGGAAGAGTCGTCCCTCGGTCTTCTCACTGCCGTAGAAGTACTCGCCGTACTCTTTATCGAAACCCTTTTCGAGCCGCATCAGTTCGTTAGCGGCAAGATCGGCAGACGGGTTCATGACCAACTTGTACTTTTTCTTCTCTCCGTCGCTGACGAGACCGCTCAGCAAATTGAGGAATCGAGAGATGTGCCCCAACAGGAGATGGAGTACCTCGTGCATGCAGGTGAGCACCAACTCCGTGAGTTCCACCTTGTGGACGAACTCGGGGTCGTAGAAGAGCACGTACTTGCCGTCGCGATTGATACCGACGGCCATCGTGCCGAGTCCCGGTCTTTCTTGCCGAATCAGCGAAGCTATCAATTTCGCATAGAAATTTCGATTTTTCCCCGCGACCAGGTACGTGAACGCTTCGGACAAAGTCACGTCCATGCTTGCTATTCTCCTTTTTTTCTTGCAAAATTCGGCTAACTACCGTGCATTATAGGCAGGAGGCATTATGGACATCAGGGACCAGTACCACGACCCCGCGTACGGCCTCTTGTACCACACCCTTCGTGAACGCCCCGCTGTCGCTGAGTTCGTGAAGCATGCCGAACTGAACCCCAGCGAAGCGGACACCTTGCCGGACTCCGCTTTCGCGTGGCCGGAGCAGCGCCGTTTCCCCATCAACACGGCGGAGAATACGGTGCTCTCCTGGGCATACCGTGAGAAGTGCGCTGCCGTTCCCGTCGAAGTCGATGTGGCCCTCAAGAAGGCCGTCGACATTTACGGCGTAAACTACATCATCGAAGCGACGAAGACGGCCTCTGCACCACCTCCCGACCTCGTCGAAGACTATCTTCTGCGCACCCACAAGAAGCTGCGGGTCAAGACCGCCGCTGACGTGAAGGTCGCGGAGAACATCCTCCTCGAGCAGTACCCTCGGCTCAGCATCGAAGACCGCGCCGAAGGCTTCACCAACCTGGTGAAGAAGGCACGCGACTTCAACGTCAGTCTGGAGCCAGTCACACACCGCATGGCCGGTATGACGGTCTGCACCACCAAGACCGCGATGGACTGGATCGAGGCTCGTGCTGCCGCCGTCAAGGAACCGCTCTTCCAGACTGCGTACGAGAAGCTCGCCGTAGCCCTGAAAGGCCGGGGCGAAGAAGTGCATGACCGTGATGAACTGCTTGCTCTGACCGACACGCTTGCCAAGTTGGACAAGCAAGCTGGGTTGGACAAGTTCTACGACAAGAAACTCCCCGATCCCATCCGCACTGTTTTCAATAGCGAGAAGATCGCTGAAGAGATGGTCGATCTCGGTGGTCGTTCAGTAGCGCTTTCCAAACTGGCGCAGATGCCCGCATCCTTCTGGGGTGATCTCGTCGGTGACGACATGGCACGTGAGTTCACCGATAAGGCAGGAGCCGTCGATTCTACCAAGCTCGGTGAATTACTGCGCACGCTTCCCCTGGATCTCAAGCTCATCTTGAAGCATCAGGTTCCGTGAGCATCGAGCTTCAATTACTGCGCCTCGTGCGCCAGCATCAAAAACCTGCGCCCTCCAGTCAGAAGCACGATGCGGCGCGGGCATTACTTCGTGATTCTCACACGTCGGCCACCGCGTGTACTTACGCAGTTGAGGTACTTTACGGTGGACAGGTACGAGCGTGGGAGCCAGAGTCTCTCTGGTTGTCGTTATCACGTGACGATGTAGATATCCCCCTCGTGAACCGCGACAAGATTCTGGCTGCCCACACCCTGCTGATGCTTCCCGCGTTCTGGTGGGAAGTAAACATCTTCGAAAACACGGTTATGGCGTTCAACGATATGGACATCGCACCGGATACGCTCCAAGAAGCTACACCGGGGCAAATCAGCTGGGGCGTTTTCGAAGCCGAGCTTCTCTTCACGCAATCCGAGATCAAAGAGACCCCTACGTTTGACCGAGAGCCCACAGCGTATACTGCTACGATTTTACACCGTGCCGGATACGTTTTGGCACCCGACCTTCTGCAGTTCGCACAACCCCTGCTCGACAAGATGGTCAACGGTAGTGGTCACGTCGCAAAGAAAGACATCACAGCCGCGTGGCATGTACTGAAAGAAAAGCCGATATCCGAGCGAGTCTTTGAAGACGATTCGCTCGGATACCAGCTGGCGCAACTCACAACCGTCGACCAATACTTGCAAGAGCGTACAGATCGCTACGAAACAGACCTCAAGAAGCTACGAGGCTAGGGCGCCAAGGGATCCTTGGGCGTACGCCCCTTCGCCGCAGCATCCATCTTCTTCAGCGCTGAACCGATGGTTTTGAAGAGGCCCTGATAGGCCGGCTGGGACACCATCGTTTTGGAGAGCTGCGTCAGATAGGCGTCACCTCCCTCCGTGTCAGCCGCCGCTCGGCCAAAATCCTCTTCGATCATGGCCAGAGCCATCTCTGAGGGCAAGTCGCCCATGAAGAGTCCGAGTTGCATTCGAATCGAGTCGGGGTCGATCTTATGCGCGAAGAGTAGGATACCCACGCCCGAGCACAGCTTCTTGATGACGTCGAAACGCGCCTCTTTGACCAAGCGCTTCACCTTCGCACGCAGTTTGGACTTCTCGTTGTAGTTCTTGAGGAGGTCCATCGGAGCGATCACGATGTCGTTGTTCTTGACGTACTGCACGAACTCACTGCCCTGCGATTCGCCGATGATGCCACAGACCGAGAGGTAAACACCCTCACTGTTGAGGTCCATGTTCAGTTCCTCGTTGCGCTGCAAGAGCAGAGAGACCTTCTCCCAGGTCGCGGGGCAGGGGAAGGCCTTACCAGCGTCCCGAAGCCGCATATCGTAGAGTGCGTCTGGCATGGCTTTCACGAAATCCACCACTAGCGGGTGGAACTTGTTCTCTGCATAGTTCAGCCAGGCACCCACGTTCACGGTGAGGGCAACGAAGATGAGACGACGGCGGAACGCGTGATCCTTCTCGGCTTCGTTGACCGAGTAGGCGGCGTTGCTGGGATTCATCGCGGCAACGATTTGGATGCCATCGGGAACGAGCTGCACTCCGTGTACCCTTCGGTCCTCCAGAAGGGTGAAGAATGCCTTGATGGTGCTCTTCTCAGCGCGGTTCCACTCATCCAGGAAGAGGATGCCCTCCTGCGGCATGTCCTTGAGTGACCGCTCCACCAGGAACTCGAAGGTGCCGTCCTCAAGCGGAGAGCCCATGCCGATGATGCGGCTGCTGAGGTCATTCACATAGCTCACGTACTTGGCGTACTGCGGCTGATCACCCCGCTCTTTGGCGTGCGTGGCCAAATTGAGGAACAATTGACACTCTTGTAATAGCTCGTTGCGCTTGGCTCTGCTGGGGTAGGGCACACCCATGTCCTCAGCCTGAAAGTGCGCCAGGTAGAGCGTCTTGATAGGCAGCGATTCCTTCCAGTCCTGGCCATCCCAGTGAAAGGGCTTCGTAGGCGTGCGGTCGGCAGCGATCTGGCGGACAAGTTGCGATTTTCCAATGCCAGCGTCACCAACCAGACACACAGCGTTGCCCGTGTAGCGGTTGGCCTCGATGGCGTTCTTGGCGCCCTTGACGCTGGCCAGAGGAATGCCGAGTTTGCTGTAGAAGGATTCGGGCTGATTTTCTTTTTGCGTGTTATTGGACATGGAGCACACTCGAATCCTTATCGTACGCCTCGTGATCGAGATGATCATCGCGCAATGGGATGTGGGAGAGGTAGTATTCCGGACCTGCTTCGTGACTGAGCGCGTTCAAGAGTACCACCAGATTGCGTACATCACCCTCGTGTGAGAGTTGCAGCTTCTCCTGAACGTAACCCACGTGCAAACTCCCGTTGGGCGTGAACGTGTACGTCCGGCTGTCAAGGCCCACAACGGTGACGTACCAGTGTGTGCCCTTGGGGCCACCCGTGAAAGACTTCTCGTAGCCCACGAACGTGATAGCGGTGTCCGGTACGATCAGGACCGGAATGTGCGTCATTTGGGCTGCGAAGTGCAGTAGGACAGGCGTCCCTGCTCTCAGCAATTCGACTGGACGGACTAACGTACCCGGAAAATTCAGTTTCACCTGTTGCATTTTAGCCTTTTCTCCCCTATGAATTGATCGTGAGCATTGACGTCCCACCTCTGTTGCGGTCGGAACTATCGACCCGCTTATTGTTTTTGGACGGAGCACCCTTTAGTCTGCATGATTACCCGTTCTATCCCACTATTTACGACGGGAAAGACCAAGGGTTACTCTTAAAAACTGCTCGGCAAGTAGCCAAGAGCACAACTCTATGCAACTTCACAGTCAGCGAAAGTATCGGTACCCCTCACTTTCGCACACTTTACGTTTCGCCTTCGCAGGAACAGACACAGACCTTCAGTAATACACGTATCGCCAAAGTGGTGCAGTACTCTCCGCTCGTTCGTCGTTTCTTTACGACGCGAGAATTCACGTCCCGCACCATGCTCCGTATGTTCAAGAACGGTTCAGAAGTCAAATTTACGTACGCCTGCGACGACCCTGATCGTGCGCGTGGTAATACAGCCGATCGATTAGCCATCGATGAAGTACAGGACGTTTTGTATGATGCAGTTATTCCTGTACTTATTGAGTGCATGGGAAACTCCAAGTACGGCTATGAGACGTATGCTGGTACGCCGAAGACGATGGAGAACACCATCGAGTACCTTTGGTCCATCTCAACACAGACTGAGTGGGTCATGCGGTGCTCTGGTTGTGGTAACTGGAACTTCATCGATTCGGCCGCGTCCATCGGACTCACCGGCCCCATCTGTCTTCGTTGTGGAAAGAACCTGCAGCCTCGGGAAGGCTGTTGGTACAGCTTCAATCCCGATCCGAAAGTAGCGTCAGATGCACCGGTCAAGGGTGGGGTGAAGATCAAGGGCTATCACATCAGTCAGCCCATGCTGCCCCTCAACAACGAAGACCCGTCACGCTGGCAGCGACTCTTGAACAAGTTGGAACGGTACAGCGAAACCAAGTTCAAGAACGAAGTGCTCGGCGTATCCGATGCCATCGGTGCACGGCTCATTAGTAAGCAAGAACTGGAAGACCTGTGCAAAGATTACGACATCTACCGTACAGCCCCAACGAACGCGCAACATTACTCCCACGTGTGCGCGGGCATCGATTGGTCAGGTGGTGGCGTTGAAGGTGTGAGCCGTACCGTGATTTGGATTTTTGGCGTCACCGATGATCACCGATTGAAAACCCTCTACTTCCGCATCTACCCTATAGTGAACCCCATTACCATCGTTGAAGACATCATCGAAGTCCTGAGATCGTACAACGTCGAATTGACCCTCGGTGATCGAGGTGAAGGGCACTTGCCCAACAAGATCGTTCAGCAAGCAATGGGCCGTACCCGCGTAGCGCAAGTGTCGTACGGCATGCAAGCCAAGCCCGTCGTTTGGGCTGAGGATGCCGATTGCTACCGTGCTGACCGCACTACGCTCATGGACAACTACTTCATGGTGTTGAAGCGGGGAGGCGTCATCTACCCGCGCATCAACTACATGAAGGACCCCATCACTGATGTGCTCAACCTCTATGAAGAGGTCACGTCCTCGGGCAGGAAAGTGTGGCGGCATGCACCAACTCAACCCGATGACTGTTTCCATGCGCAGCTCTTTGCGTGGCTCGCCGCCAAGATCGTCATGATGGACCTGCAGTTCCAGGCCTAGTTTACACAGTAACGTTCACCAAACATTGCTGAGCCACCGTGTGGCGGCTGCGGCTTTTTGCAGTCGCCAGCGGGTGGGGAAGCAATGTTACTGCGCAGCCTGAAATTGGCGACGTTTCATCGCCACGGTTTCCCGCTTTACTGAACGTTACGTTCACCACACATCTGTCTCGAAGTTCCCTCGAACTTCGA
>Ga0315288_10002191_pt1 | contig 25299 bp, 20 predicted proteins | sample YL17G11_20_MG_FD_203454 | JGI IMG/M metagenome (GOLD analysis project Ga0315288, IMG submission 203454) | Sediment microbial communities from Yellowstone Lake, YNP, Wyoming, USA - YL17G11_20 | ecosystem: Environmental > Aquatic > Freshwater > Lake > Sediment | place: USA: Wyoming | collected... | reverse complement strand
GTTTGCTCGTCGGGCTTAAGGTGAACGGGGAGACGTGCGAGGAGATCACCGGATTCGCGGAAGGAATGCGCGAGGTGAAGGTCACGATAAGACCGGATACGGAGACCCTCGTAGACACGTGCGGCACGGGCGGAGACCGCAAGGGTACGTTTAACATATCGACCGCCGCCGCGATGATAGCGGCGGCCGCGGGCGTCTCGGTAGCCAAGCACGGCAACCGCGGGATCTCATCGGGCTGCGGGAGTGCAGACGTGCTCGAGGCCCTGGGCGTCGATATTGAGATGGATCCCGACCTCGTGTGCCGGTGCATCGAGCAGGTGGGGATCGGCTTCATGTTCGCCCCGGGGTTCCACCCGGCTATGAAGAGTGTAATGGGCGCGAGAAAGGCGCTTGGAATGCCGACCATCTTCAACATACTCGGCCCGCTCACGAATCCCGCCGGCGCGCGTGCCCAGGTGCTCGGCGTGAACAGACCGGACCTCGTTCCCGTGATGGGGTCCGTTCTGGCGGAGCTTGGCACCGAGCATGCCTTCGTGCTGCACGGCGGTGACGGGATGGACGAGTTCACACTGGCAGCCGGGACGCGAGTATGCGAGGTGAGCCGGAGCGGGGTTGAGGAGTATGAACTCTTCCCCGAGGACCTGGGGCTCGAGAGGTGCAGGCCTGGCGACCTCGCGGGCGGTAACCCTGCGGAGAACGCGAAACTCATCAAGAGTGTGCTCGACGGCGAAGCAGGCCCGCGCCTGGATATCTGCCTTGCCAACGCCGGGTTCGCACTCGCCGCCGGAGGGGCTGCGGGCTCCCCTTTGTCGGGCGTGGAACTAGCCCGGGCCGCGGTGGCCTCGGGGGCGGCCAGGGACATCCTCGAGCGGCTGGTCGAGTTCTCTCAGAACGGGGGCGGCGATGTTCATTGAAGACGCGATGAGCTCCGCGGCCGATTCGGCGCGCGGGCGAATGGAGGCGGTGCCCGCTCGCGTGCTCGAGCGCATGCTCGAGAACTCGGGCCCGGCGCCGTCATTCGAGGCTGCCATCCGCCGGGGCGAAGGGCCCGTGCGCATAATCGCGGAGGTGAAGAGGGCGTCACCGTCGGCCGGAGTGTTGTACGGGAACGCTTCGGTTTCCAGGCTCGTCGCCGAGTACCGTCGCGCAGGAGCGGCCGCGGTCTCGATACTCACGAACGACATGTTCGCCGGAACCCTTACCGATCTCCATAAGGCTGGTGAGGAAGGGGGGCTTCCGATTCTCAGGAAGGATTTCATCTCGCTCGAGTACCAGCTGTTGGAGGCACGGGTAAACGGGGCATCCGCCGCGCTCCTGATCTCGGACGCCCTGGCGGCGGACCGGCTTCGGGCACTGCTCGGATACGCGGGCAGCCTCGGCCTCGATGCCCTTGTGGAATCTCACGGCAGAGAAGGCCTCGAGCGGGCGGCCGACTGCGGGGCCCGGATCCTGGGGATCAATAACCGCGATCTGGGAACGCTCGAGTTAGACCTCGGCACCACCGAGAGGTTGCTTCCGCTCGTCCCTCCGGGAACAGTGGTTGTGAGTGAGAGCGGGATAAGGCGCAGGGAAGACGTCGCGCGGATGGACGTGGCAGGCGTCGACGCCCTGCTCATCGGGGAAGAGTTGATGAGGGCCGACAGTCCGGGACAAAGACTGAAGGAGCTGATGGCAATTCCTTGAGCCGGGATTCCCCTTCTCCCTCCTCCTTGCCGGGGGAGGGTCGGGGCGGGGATGAGTAGTCCCGGCAGGACCGTGAGGCTGTAAGCGTTCGGATAACGGAGGAGGTGGACGTCATGTGGGTGAAGATCTGCGGGATCACAAGGCTCGAGGACGCGGTGGAGGCGGCGCGATTCGGCGCCGATGCCGTGGGCTTCGTTTTCGCCGAAAGCTCTCGCCGTGTCACGCCGGACCAGGCGAGAACGATCTCGCGCCGGATGCCGGACGGTCCGGCAACGGTGGGTGTATTCGTGAACAGCCCCCTGGAGGAGGTGAGGGAAACGGCGTGGTACTGCAGGCTCGACTACGTCCAGCTCCATGGCGACGAGGACCAGGAATATTGCGCCGCGCTCGGTGACATGGCCATAAAGGCCATGAGGGTGAACGGCTCGGTAGATATTGCGCGAGCCAGGGACTACCCCTGCCACGCCCTCCTGTTTGATGGTTACGACCCGAAGCGACGAGGCGGCACGGGCAAGACTTTCGACTGGACGATACTCAGGCTGCTCGACGAGAAGCGGCGCATTATCGTTGCGGGAGGTTTGAGCCCGGAGAACGTCGGGGCGGCGGTCAAGGCGGCGCGCCCGTTCGGCGTGGATGTTTCGAGCGGCATCGAGACCGAACCGGGTCGTAAGGACCCGGTGATGATGTACAGGTTTATCGAGAAGGCCCGCAGGGCCGGTTACGAGGTGGACGGATGTTGAAAAATAAATGCCGACCGGAAGGACAGGAAGAGGACGACAGCCAACTCGGCTACTACGGGCGGTTCGGGGGCAGGTTCGTCCCCGAGCCGTTGATGGCCGCGCTCGAGGAACTGGACGAGGCCTATGCGAATGCTTCGCGCGAACCTGGATTCAACAGCGCGCTCGAGCGCCTGCTGAGGGACTACGCAGGAAGGCCGACCCCGCTCTACCTCGCGGAGAGCATGACCCGCGAGCTGGGCGGGGCGAGAGTGTACCTGAAGCGGGAGGACCTGTGCCACACCGGGTCCCACAAGATAAACAATACCCTGGGCCAGTGTCTGCTGGCGGCACACATGGGGAAAAGGCGTATAGTCGCGGAGACCGGCGCAGGCCAGCACGGGGTCGCATGCGCGACCGTAGCGGCCCTGCTCGGCCAGGAGTGCGTGGTGTACATGGGCGAGGTAGATATCGCGAGGCAGGCGCCGAATGTGTTCAGGATGGAGCTTCTCGGGGCGGAAGTGCGTCCGGTGTCGTCCGGCAGCCGCACGCTCAAGGACGCGATAAACGAAGCCCTGCGCGACTGGGTGACCAACGTCCGGACGACCCACTACTGCCTGGGATCGGTAGTCGGACCTCACCCGTTCCCGCTTATAGTGCGCGACCTCCAGTCGGTAATAGGAACAGAAGCGCGCGGGCAGTGCATGGAGCGCGAGGGAAGACTTCCGGATATGCTGGTCGCCTGCGTCGGAGGGGGGAGCAACTCGCTTGGGCTGTTCTCCGCCTTTGTAGGCAAGGGGCCGCTGCTCGTCGGTGTGGAGGCGGGCGGAGTCGGAGCAGGCCCTGGAGAGCACGGCAGCAGCCTCTGCCTCGGCGACGTCGGCGTGTTGCACGGAGCAATGAGCTATCTCCTCCAGGACGAGGTCGGGCAGGTGACCGAGACGCACTCGGTGTCCGCGGGCCTCGACTACCCGGGCGTCGGGCCCGAACACTCGTATCTCAAGGAGAGCGGGCTCGCTACGTACACGAGCGTGAGCGACGCGGAAGCCCTGGACGCAGAGTTCTTCCTTGCCCGCACCGAGGGCATCATCCCCGCGCTCGAGAGCGCGCACGCGCTGGCTCACGTGGTGAAGGTGGCGCCGGCGATGGACTCGGACGAGGTGATCGTTGTTTGCCTCTCAGGTAGAGGCGACAAGGACATCGATACGTTGAAAGAACTTATGTAGCGCCGCCGTCCCGGCGGTGATGTGAATCGCGAAAGGAAAACTGAAATGGCTGGAAGGCTCAAGGCGATGTTCGATACTTTGAAGGACCAACGCGCGGCCCTTATCGCTTACGCCACGGGTTTCTACCCCGACCGCGAGGGGAGTGAGCTCGTCATGAGGGCGCTGCTGGAGGGCGGCGCCGACGCGCTCGAGATCGGGATACCGTTCTCCGACCCTGTGATGGACGGCCCCGTCATCCAGGAGACGAGCCACGCTGCGCTCGAGGCCGGCGCCACGCCGGCGGGCATACTGGACCTGGTCTCGTCGCTGAGACGGGACACGCAGAAACCGCTCCTGGCGATGACCTACTACAATCTGGTATTAAGGCACGGGCTGGAACGTTTTGCGCGTGAGGGGGCCGCGGCCGGGCTCGACGCCGTGGTCATACCCGACCTGCCGGTGGAGGAGATGGGCCCATGGAAGGAGGCGTGCGACTCCACCGGTATCGACACGGTCGCTTTCTGCTCGGTGACCACGAGCCCCGAGAGGATCGAGGCCGCCTCAGCCATGACGACAGGGTTCCTCTACTGCGTGGCGCTCCTCGGGACCACGGGCGTACAAGACAGCCTGTCGGAGGACCTTCCCACATTCCTCGAGCGCGTGAGAAGCAACGCTTCATGCCCGCTGGTGATCGGCCTCGGAATTTCGACGCCGGAACAGTGCGCGGAGGCGGGCCGCCTTGCCGATGGCGTGATAGTCGGAAGCGCATTCATGAAGTCGGTCATGGAGCACAACGGCGACCTCTCGGTGCTCTCCGGGCTCGTATCGTCGATGGCTGAGGCTCTATAGATCATCCTGAGCGCTCCTTCATGGAAGCGTAAACGGGGTGGTAAGGGCCAACGAACACCTCAAGCAGGCGCTCTGTATACATCACTGCTCTTCAATACCAGAAGTGATATGATTTTGAAAAGCTCCCGCTGTTGAAGCGGGATTGCTTGAAATACCGGGACGGTTTAGCACTTGTCTCGAGGGGGTATAGCTCAGTTGGGAGAGCGCGGGCTTTGCAAGCCCGAGGCCGGCGGTTCGATTCCGCCTACCTCCACCACTAACTCACGACCCCTCGCAAGGGCGGGGGTTTTTCCAATCATTCACCGGGTGCCAGGAGGTAGAAACCATGGCAAGGTATATCAGGTTCGAGGAGTCGAGGCCTTCGCAGGTGAGGGAGATGCTGCAAACGGCGCCTGTTGCCTATATACCGTTCGGGTCGCTCGAGTGGCACGGGGAACATAACCCTCTCGGCCTGGACGGTGTGAAGGTCGAGGAGTTGCTGAAGCGGACGGCGGAGGTCACCGGCGGAGTGCTCTTTCCAACCGTGTTCTGGGGGGCTTTCAACACGATGCCTTTCCCTTTCACTTTCCACTTTTCGCCGGCCATAATGCAGATGACGGTCTGGAAGATACTCAGGCAGCTGAGGCGGAACGGCTTCAAGGTGATCGTTATGCTGACGGGTCACTACCCGCTGAGCTATTTGATCCACCTGCATCTTCAAGCTAGGATCCTCAACCGGAAAGCCGGCGCGGTCGCCATGGCCTTTCCCGGGCGATGGCCTCTACCATGGCGGCCGCCTGTCAGCAGTTAGACCTTTTTCGCTGAGTGAGCCGGTAGTAATTCCTTCCGTGCCAGTTCTGGTATCCCCATACGGCGCGGATCAGGAGCGGCAAATCGGGGATCCAGAAGCCCTCCGGGGGGTCTTCGCTCGGAGCTACCCGACCGATCTCCACGTCGGCGATCGCCAGCCCTTCACCTTCCTCGCGGGAGCGGCGGGCCAGGACTTTACCCGTCGCGTCAACGACCTGCGTCTCGCCCAGGAAGAAGGAGCGGTACGGCAGGCGCGGCATAAGCGGCATGCGGGCCGAAAAGTCTCCGGCGTGGGCGGCGTGTATTACCGGCACACCGAGAAGGCGTGCAATGCGCGCAGGGGTAGCCCTCATGATTGCCTGGTTGCGCCTGCCCGCGGACCTCTTTCCGGGGATCGGGATTGCCCGGCCCGGGACGGACCACCAGCATGAGCCTCCTACCAGGAGATCCACCCTGCCGCGCAGCCTGGCAACGGTTCGCGTGCGCACCAGCTCCAAGCAGAGGGCGGCCCCGACCGGGCCTATCGGCGTGTCCAGTATCCCGTCATCGCTGCCGCCAATGTAGTAGCAGTTCTCCCACATGGTCGGCTGGTCTTTGTCATGAGTCGCGTATTTTCCATCGGGAAAAGCGAGTACGAACGTGTTATAGGTCTCACCTTTTCGAGTTGCGATAAAGGAGCCGCCGAGGTACCCGCCGTGCCTCTGCGCCGCCTGGAGCATCATCTCCGTCACGGGGCCTTCAAGCGGGCGTGCGGCCCTGGACATGTCCGGGTGGAAAGCCACGGCGGACGTGAAAAACTCCGGGAGGATCACCACCTCGCAGCCCTGTGAGAAAGCGTCGTCCGCTAACACCTCGGCCCGCCTGATGTTCTCTTCAACGTCTGCGAGGGTGGCCTCCATCTGCACGGCTGCGACTTTCATTTCTCCCTGCCTCCTCCTGTTCCCAGTTTCCGTTGCGGGGTTGAGAACCCCGACTCAAGAGCCTGCCGGCGATCTCGATCCCGGTTCAATGTTAATCCCTATGAAACACGCCTTAAAGACTTTCGGCAAAGATACCGATTTAACAGGTGCTATCATCTGACGGAGGTGAAAATGAAAGAAGTCCTGGCGGTGGGCATCACCCTGACCGCTGCCGTACTTTTGAACTACGCGATCTACCTGCAGAAGAGGGCGGTCCTCGCTCTCCCGGAGGTCGAGTTCAAGTTCTCGTGGGACCTCATCAAGGAGTTCATAACAAACAAGCCGTGGTTGATCGCGCAGTCGGTGAACGTCACCGGTTTCGTGCTGTACTCTGTGGCGCTGGCGCTGGCGCCGGTCTCCATAGTGGAGCCCATCATCGCTTCGGGTGTGGTGCTGCTGGCCTACCTCGCCATCAAGCACCTCGGAGAGAAGCCGCGCCGCATAGACTACATCGCCATGGGGATGAGCGTGCTGGGTGTCGCGCTCATCGGGGTGAGCCTGGCAGAGGGACTGCCGAAGGACAAGCTCAGTCACGGCTGGGAGATCCCGATATTCGCCGGGGTAATAATCGGCCTGGCCGTCATCATGCCGCTGTTAATGCGAGGCAGTAGGGCCCGCCTGTCGGTAGGCCTGGGCATTTCCGTCGGGCTCCTGTTCGGGATGGCCGCGGTCTTCCAGCGCCTGCTGATGATGTACCTGGTCAACTTCAGCACGCACTGGCAATGGTTCCTGGTCTTCCTGGTAGCCTGCATTTGCACCTATATACCCGCTTTCGTACTTCTTCAGGCGGCGCTGCAAAAGGGCATGGCGATAGTGGTGGCCCCGATCTACAACGGCCTGATGGAGTTCGTCCCTATCATGGTCGGGATGATGGCCCTCAACGAGCAGTTCCCGGAGTCGAACCTGCTCAAGGTCGCCAGGATCCTCGCTTTCGTACTGATTCTCACAGGCACGGTAATTCTCTCGCAGAGGGCGGAGGCCGAGGACGAGATAGAATCGTTCCCCGGCGGCGAGTTGGAGCCTGTGCCACGAGAAGCCTGATGAATGGCGGAGGAGCCGGACGACCTTGGACTCCCGGTCCTGGAGTCAGGGTCGAATACCGTTAACGCCCTGGACTACTACGGGTGCTGGAAGCTCTTCGATGCCCTGATGGATACCGCGTTCTACGGGAAGAACAGGGAGTATGCCCTGGGTAATACTGCGCGGCAGAGGTACATGGGGAAGTGGAGCGACGGTGTCTTTGTGAAAGAAATGGTGGTCTCTGATAAACCGTGAGATACTGCCTGATACACGGCGTCCGAGCTTTCATGGTGGCGGTGAAAGGTAATGGGGAAAAAAGCAAAAGGCCGGAAGCCGACCGGGTTCGGCCTTGGCAGGCCCATCGAGGGCGGTGGCGCCCTTTCCGACATCGGGGATCTGCGCGGCGGTGGCGTTCTGCGCCAGGTCGGCAGTTCCTGCGGTACGTGTTCGGTTGCCGCGGTGCTGGGTCACTACGGCATGGAGAGTAACCAGCGCGATGTCGATCGCGAGATAAGGGCCGCCGACATATTCACTGCGACCGGCCTGATGGCGGGCTACGCCAGGGGGCGCGGTTTCGAGGCCGTGTTCCGTAACCGCGGCTCCGTCGATGAGTTGAAGGGGCTTATCGACAGGGATATCCCGGTGATACTCATCGTGGACACCAGGCCGGGGGACCCGTTCCATCCACGGGCACTCCATTTCGTAACCGCCGTATCGTACCACGACGCTGACGGGTTCCGCCTGGGCGTCTATAACCCGTGGGGAGTGCGGGAGGAGATAACGGGCGAGGAGCTTTCGAACAGCTGGAACGAGGTCAGGATCGGGCCACTGGTGTGCTGGGAGTCCGCTTACCTGGCCATCGCGCCGAAGGGGTCGGGCCTGGGGAAGGGCCGCCAGGCCGGTTGCAGGGGCATGAATATGTTGAGCCTGGCGGTGGCTAACGCGGTCAACGGAGCCGTGCATATCCTGCGGTACCGGCACATACTCAAAGGGCTTCTCGAACTCGCGGCTGCCGGGCCCGAGTTTGTTGTTGGCTTGAGCATGTTTATCTTCGAACAGGTCAAAGCTTTTTCTTAAACGCTGTCGCCGCCGGTCCGGATGACCGATACTGCTTGAGCTTCGGGGGTATATTGGGTTTTCGTGCGCGCTTCAAGCTTGCGTGGTACACCGTAAAGCTGGATATGGCCGATGTGCTGTTGCGGTTACTCGGGTCCAGCGTAAGAAAGGAGACGGCGGCCGTTGTGGGCGGTTCGCCCGCCCTCGTAGTCGACCTCCTGACAGGTACCGGTTCTGTCCTCATTGAGTACGCGACGCGCTTCCCGCGGGCCCGTATCATCGCCATTGATATGAGGCAGAATGTGCTTGACATTGTCCGGCAGCGAATGGAGACGATCGGATTTTCAGGCCTTGAAACGATAACGGCGGATGCCCGCGACCTCCCACTTGCAGATGAGAGCGCGGACGTCGTCAACATAGCGTTCGGGCTGCACGAGAACGATTCCGCCGCACGAGCCCGGATCCTGGAGGAATGCCATCGAGTGCTCAAGCCGGGCGGCAGCCTCGTTGTGACGGATTACCGGGAAGTGAGCGGAGTGCTCAAGTCCGCCCTGATGCGCCTGTACCTTGCGATATTCGAGCCGCGGTGGATCGAGGAGATATTTCACGGTGGCCTCGAGGATGAGGTGGAAAAGGCCGGTCTCGAGATAAGAACAGTCCGGCTAGACATAACGTTGACCCGGTTGATCCTGGCCGCAAAGCCTTGAGCTGGTACCCTAGTCGGCGCTTTGAGCTTCCCGGCGCCGTTCCAGCCAGGCGAGCAGTACTTTTATCCGGTCGATCACCAGCACGGGCAGCAGCGCGCACGACAGTATCAGTATCCATGCCTGTAGCGACGGCGCGTGGGTATGGAACGCCTTCTGCATGAACGGGACATAGAGTACGAACATCTGGAGGGCGATCGATAACAGGAAGGCGCCCAGCAGGTACATGTTTTCCCACGGCACGGCGGCCAGGAAAGAGCGCTTTTCGAAGCGCAGGTTGTAGGAGTGGAAGATCTGCGAGAGCACCATGGTCGTAAAGACAACCGTCTGGCATCTGTCCAGCTGCCCGATCTTCCATGAGTATCCGAGCACGTAATGGCTCAGGAGGAATGCGGTGATGACCCCGGCGGTTATCGCTAAGCCCTGCCACAGGAGCCGGCGCTGGCGGGGGAGCGAGAGTATGTTCTCCCCCATTAGCCGCGGTGGATTCTCCATGATGTCTTTTTCCGGGGGTTCCATACCCAGGGCCAGCGCGGGAAGGCCGTCGGTGACAAGATTGATCCAGAGGATCTGTACGGGTAGCAGCGGCAGCGGCCATCCGAACAGGACCGCCACGAACATGGTGAGGACCTCGCTAATGTTGCAGGAGAGAAGGAAGTAGATGAACTTCTTCAGGTTGCCGAATATTATGCGCCCCTGCCGCACGGCCGCAACAATGGTGGCGAAGTTATCGTCGGCCAGCACCATGTCGCTCGCCTCTTTCGACACATCGGTTCCGGTGATTCCCATGGCCACGCCGATGTCGGCCTTCTGCAGGGCCGGCGCGTCGTTGACACCGTCACCGGTCATCGCGACGACGTGCCCGCGGGACTGGAGCGCTTCCACGATCATCACCTTGTGACGCGGCGATACCCTGGCGTAAACACCGATGTTCTCTACCTGCCTGGCCAGCTCCTCAGAGGTCATCTTCTCCAGTGCGCGCCCCTCGATGAGCCTCCTGCCGGGGACCATTATCGACAGCTCACGCCCGACAGCGTCCGCGGTCGCCCGGTGATCGCCGGTTATCATGGCGACGTCGATGTGGGCTTTGCGGCAGGTATCAAGCGCCGGGAGGGCCTCCGGCCGCGGCGGGTCTTTCATGGCGTACGTTCCCAGGAAGACGAGGCCCGTCTCGAGAATGTGGGGGTCGAAAGGTTCCGGGAGGCTCTCAATCCGACGGTATGCTACCCCGATTGTGCGCAGGGCCTGGGACGCCAGTTCCGTGGTGCCAGACAGGATGCCTGCCCGGTTTTCATCGGAGAGCTTGCCCTCGCCTTGCGGCGACCTGACGGTATCGCAGCGGGCGATGACTGCTTCGACGGCGCCTTTGGAGAGCAGCAGGTAGCCTCCGTTCTCGCGGTGCACGGTGGTCATCATCTTGCGGTCCGAGTCGAAGGGGACCTCGGCGACCCGGGGGAGCGCGCCGGCGAGTTCGTCTTTGCGCAGGCCGGCCAGCTCGGCGGATTCGAGCATTGCAACCTCGGTCGCGTCACCGAGATAACCACCCTCCGGTCCGCTCCTGGCGTCGTTGCACAGCGCGGCTACCAGGCTCATCTTCAGGAAGACCTCTTTGTGCGGGTCGCCCGCGTCGGAGATTATGTCCTCCAGAAGGTAACGTTTGCCGTCGGCAAGGAACACGTCCGTGACCTTCATGCGGTTCATGGTGAGGGTGCCGGTTTTGTCGGAGCAGATATAGTTCGCGCAGCCGAGCGTCTCCACGGCGGGCAGGTTTCGTATGATTGCGTTCTGCCTCGCCATCGCGCGAGTGCCGTTGGCCAGGGTAATAGTGACCACCGCTGGAAGGCCTTCAGGTATCGCGGCGACCGCCAGGGTGACCGCGAAGAGGAACATCGCCTCGAACCCGTGGCCCCTTATGAGGCCGAGTACGAGGACGGCCAGGACCACGAGCAGGCAGATGTACACTATACGCTTGCCGACGTTCTTGAGCTCCAACTGCAGCGGGGTCGGCCCCTGTTCGCCTTTTTTGAGCATGTCGGCGATCTCCCCCATCTGTGTGCCGTGGCCGGTCTCTACGACAAGCGCGGTGCCGCGGCCGTACTCGATGTGTGTTCCGGTGAACACCATGTTGTAGCGGTCGCCCAGCGGGGCGTCGTGCTCCACCAGGATCTCCGAGTCCTTTGAGACAGCTATGGATTCTCCAGTCAGGCTTGACTCGTTAGCCTTCAGGTTGAACGCTGTCACGAGGCGGGCGTCGGCGGGTACTATGTCTCCCGTTTCCAGCAGGACAAGGTCGCCTGGAACGAGCTTCTCAGCGGGTATCTTCACCTCGGCGTTTTCGCGGCGCACCTTCGCCACCGGCGCGCCGAGCTTCTTCAGCTCCTCCATAGCTTTTTCCGCTCGGGAGTTCTGCACGAAGCCGAGTACCGCGTTGAGGAGGACGATGACCATTATCACAGCGGCGTCCAGGTACTCTCTCAGGTACGCGGCGCTGATCACCACCGCGGCGAGGAGCACCCAGATCATGAAGTCGTTGAACTGCTCCAGGAAACGGATGACGGCTGGCTTCCTCTTCGCTTCCCGGAGGCTGTTGGGGCCGTATTCGGAAAGGCGCCCGGCGGCCTTCTCGCGAGAAAGGCCGGCCTCGCCGTCGCTATCGAGGATGCGCAGCGCTTCCCCGGCCGAAAGCGAATGCCAGTTCTTCTGTTCGCGCTGTTCCAAGCTATCTTCCATAACACCCGGGGACAGGTCTAAGAAACGGAATATATTCCTGAACCCGGGGTCAGGTCTCGCAGAAATTCACGATTCAAGACCTGACCCCAAGCACAAGGCAATATTAACACCAGTTTTCCAGAAAGCCTGCAAGCATAATAAAATCTTCTGGCGAGAGCTCCTCCGCCCTGCAGCCGGGATCCTTTCCCATCATTATGAGCGAATCGCGGATTTGCGCGCGATCCAGCGCAGGTCCGGATGACGTTGCCAGCGAGTTTACCAGCTTCTTTCTTCTCTGTTGAAAGGAGGCGGTGACGATCAGGTTGAAAAACTGCTCCATGCCGGGGCGCTCAGGCCGGTCGACACCTGTCCTGCGATTGATTCGAAGTATCGTCGAGTCTACCCGCGGCTTTGGATAGAAGCTGTTCCGTGAGACCCGGGCGATTTTCTGCACGGTGGCCATACGGAGGACCTTTACGGTGGCCGAGGAATAATCCCGGCTTCCGGGGGAGGAGGTGAACCGGTCCGCGATCTCACGCTGTACCATCACCGTGTACTCTTTTATCCAGGGGTATCTGTAGAGGCAGTCGACCAGCAGGGTGGCCGCTATCTGGTAGGGGAGGTTCGCGACCATCTTCACCTGCCCGGGCCGCTCTTTGCTCCAGATCGTACTGTAATCGAACCTGGCCGCGTCAGCCTCGACGATGCGAAGGTTCTCGGCGGAGCCAAGCTCCCGCTTGAGTATGCCTGCCAGCCGGTGGTCGGATTCCAGCGCGAACACACTCGAGCAGTTCTCAGTAAGGACCCTTGTGAGCGCGCCGAGGCCGGCTCCGACCTCTATCACGGCATCCGAACGCGAGAGCCCAGCCGCCTCAGCGATGATTCTCAATATGTTCGAGTCCACAAGGAAGTTCTGCCCCATCGACCGGCGCGGCCGGATCCCTTCCATGTTCAGCAACTCTTTGACAACGGTCGGTGATGCCAGGTTTACTGGGGGGTATTTCATTTCTTCCATGATAACCTCGCGACCACCTGGGGTCAGGTCTTGAATCGTGAATTTATGCTAACACCCGGGGTCAGATCCCAAAATTTGAATTACCTGATCGATTACGAATCACCTCATCTAAAGATTCAAATTTTGGGATCTGACCCCACTTTTTGAACACAACACACCAGGACCTTACCCCTTAATTAATATTGAATACACTGGCCGTATTGGCGGTTAATATAGATTCCATCTCTTCGATAGGCAGCGAGCGTACCCCTGCCAGCGTCTCCGCCACCAGGCGCGCTCGCTCGGGCAGGTTTGGCTTTCCCCTGAAAGGCTCAGGCGACAGGAAGGGCGCATCGGTCTCGACGAGAAGCCGGTCCCGCGGCACGAGGGAGGCCACCTCACGCGCGGCCTGCGATTTCTTGAAAGTGACCGGCCCAGCGAAGGAGATAAAATAGCCTCTACTCAGGCACTCGCGCAGCATCGCTTCGTCGCCGGAGAAGCAGTGCATTATGACGCCGGCCTCTTCAGCTTTTTCCTCTCGAAGCGTGTCGAGGACGTCTTCATGCGCCTGCCGGTCGTGAACGATCACCGGCATCCCGAGTTTGCGTGCCAGCCTTACATGCGACCGGAATGCGTCCCGCTGTCGGCCTGCCGGGACGCGGTCGCGGTAGTAGTCGAGCCCTGTCTCTCCGATCGCCACCACGCGGTCGCTGGAAAGCGCGATCTCCTCGAGCCTTTCGAAATCTGAGGCTTCCACGCCTGCTGTGTCGTTCGGATGAATGCCGACCGCCGCGTAGACCGAATCGAAAGACCCGGCCATGCGGACCGCATCCTCGCTCGAGGAAAGCGTGATACCGATAGTGATCACCGGACAGACACCGGAGGCCAGCGCGGATGAGACAACCTCTACAGCATCGCGGTCGATCAGGTCCAGATGAGCGTGTGAATCTGGTATCAACTGCCCTCCGAGGCCGCTTCCAGTTTCCGGGGGAAGATCGCTTCGCCCCGCGTGGTGGCGACTCCGGCCGGCAGGCCGCCCCATTCCGCGTCCTCAGGCAGGCGTGCCTTCTCGAAAGGCTCACCGGTGCCGAGCCGCTCCCAGATCTCTGCGGCCGCGTCCGGCATGAACGGGGAGATGAAAAGAGATATGAGGCGGAGGCTCTCCAGGCTGTTGTACAGGACGCGGTCCAGGTCCGCGTCGCGCCCGCCTTCCTTGGCGAGCGACCACGGCGCCGAAACGTCGACATAGCGGTTGACGGCGTGTACGAACTCCCAGATGTCGGCGAGGGCATCGTTGAAAGACAGTCTGCTGATTTTCTGATCGAGCGACGCCAGGAGCGCGCCTGCGCCCTCGATCAGCCGGTTCTCTTCAGCGCCGGGGGCTCCGGCCGCCGGGACCACCCCGTCGCGATACTTGTGAACCATGGTGAAGACGCGGCTCTCCAGGTTGCCGAGATCGTTCGCCAGTTCGGCGTTGTAACGCTTGAGTAGCGTGCGGCGGGAGAAGTTTCCGTCGATCCCGAACGAGAACTCACGTAGAAAATAGTACCGGTAGGCGTCGACCCCGTACTCATCGACAAGATCCTTTGGCCGCACTACGTTCCCCAGCGACTTTGACATCTTCTGGCCCTCGACCATCAGCCACCCGTGGGCGTAAACGTGCCGCGGAAGGGGAAGGCCGGCCGCCATCAGCATCGCCGGCCAGATGACGGCGTGGAAACGCAGTATCTCCTTGCCGACAAGGTGCCAGTCCGCCGGCCAGGTTCGCTCGAACCTCGCGTCATCTGAGCCGTAATCGATCGCGCTCACGTAGTTCAGCAGGGCGTCGAACCAGACGTACATCACGTGGCGGACGTCGAACGGCAGCGGGATCCCCCAGGTGAAGCTGGTGCGGGAGATGCTCTGGTCTGAAAGGCCGCTCTTTATGAAGCTCGTCACCTCGTTGCGCCGCACCTCCGGCTGGACGAACTCGGGGTTCTCCTCGATGTGCCGGAGCACCGCGTCGGCGTACTTCGAAAGGCGGAAGAAGTAGTTCTCCTCTTTGACCCACTCCACCGGCCGGTTGCATTCAGGGCAGCAGCCCCCGGCAAGCTGGCTCGAGAGCAGGAACGACTCGTCGTGGATGCAGTACCAGCCCTCGTAAGAATCGAGGTATATGTCGCCGCTTTTCTTGAGCTTCTCGATGAAGAGCTGGGCGACCTGGGTATGCCGGTTCTGGGTGGTGCGGATGAAGTCGTCGTTGCTGATGTTCAGCAGTTTCCAGGTTTCGGTAAATTGATGGACCATGTTGTCGACCCACGACTGGGGGTTCTCGTTCTTCTCCGCAGCGGCCTGCGCGACCTTCTGGCCGTGCTCGTCGGTGCCGGTAAGGAAGAAGACCTCCCGGCCCTTGAGGCGCTGGTAGCGCGCCACGGCATCGGCCGCGACTGTAGTATAAGCGGTGCCGATGTGTGGCACGTCGTTCACGTAGTATATCGGCGTCGTTATGTAGAAGACCTCGCCCAAACTGTTTAAACCTCCTGAACACGGCTCGCGGCGTGTCTTCTCGGCACACGCCGGCACGCTTACGGCAACATGCGACATTGAAATAATAAAGTAGAGCCAGGCTGCCCGCAATGCCGCGAAGCGGAAGCGGTTCGGTCCGGGCACTCGCCCCGCGCCGCCTGTCCTCAGGCTGGAGGACCGATAAGAGTCAACAACTGACCCGGCAGGCCTATGCGCTGATTCACAAGTCGCTGCGCATTTGATAGGTTTATCACATGAAGGTGGACTTCGAACCCCTCGACGCCGCAATAGAAATGTCGCTTGCCGGCGGCGCTGATGCCGCGGAAGTGTTTTTCGAGCGTGAACTGGGCCTGACCGTCAAGGTCTTCAAGGAGCACGTCGAGAAGTTTTCCTCCTCTGATGCCAGGGGCATAGGCCTGCGCGTGTACGTGGGGGACCGTCCGGGAAGGGCATACACGTCCGACCTCTCCCGGCAGTCGATCGAAGGGGCCGTCGAGTCCGCGCTGGCAAGCGCGAGGGTATCTCCGGAGGACTCCCTTCGCGCCCTCCCCGATACGGGGTTGTTCCCGCCCGGCGCGCTCGAGGGAAAACTCCTCGGTGATGACCTGGGTATCTGGGGTGAGGACCTCGGGGCCGTTCCCGCGGGAGAGAAGATCGAGTTTGCCCTCAGCATGGAGCGCCTGGCGCGCGAGCGCGACGTACGCGTAACAGGTGTGGAAACCGCCGCCTACAGCGAATCGACCGTGCAGGTCCTGCTCGCAAGCTCGCTCGGGTTCCGGTCGGGATACCGCTCGTCCACCTGTTACGGCTACCTGATGGCGATCGCCGAAGACGCGGGCGATTCCCAGACGGGGTTCGGGTTCACGGCCGGCCGGTCTTTCGGTGAGCTTAACGCGGTGGAGGCTTCCCAAGAGGCAGCGACGAGGGCGATAGACGTGCTGGGCGCGAGACAGGTAGAGACAGCGAAGGTCCCTGTTCTTTTCGACAACCTTTCCACGGCCGAGCTTATAGCCCTGCTTGGCGTGGCGCTGAACGGCGAGGCGGTAGTGAAGGGGCGCTCCTTCATGGCCGGCAGGCTCGGAGAGAAGATCGCGTCGGATGTGGTGGACCTGGTCGATGACAGTCTCCTCGAAAGGGGATTTGGTACCGCGCCGTTCGATGCGGAGGGTGTAGCGACCTCCAGCAAGAAGCCCGTCGAAGGCGGAGTCCTCGCGGCTTTCCTGCACAACTGTTACACGGCGAGGCGCGCGGGCACCATGAGCACCGGTAACGCGGACCGTTCGTCGTACCGCTCGTCTGTCGGTGTCGGCCATACCAACCTGCTGCTGAATCCGGGGAGCGCAACGCCTGAGGAGCTGAGGTCTGAGATGAAGACGGGATTCGAGGTGCTTGAAATACAGGGGGCGCACGCGGGGCTTAACCCGGTGACAGGCGAGGTGTCGGTCGGAGCGAAGGGGCGCTGGATAGATAAAGGCAGGCGTGCCCACGCTGTGCGGGAGGTCACAATCGCGGGGACCATGGAAGAGATACTGGGCGGAGTGGTCGGGATTGGAAACGATTTCAGGCTCACCCCGCTGATGGGAAGCGTGGGGACACCGTCTATCCTGGTGAGCGGCCTCGTAGTCGGCGGGAAGTAGTAACCGGAGCGGGACACCCAGGTGTTCGAAGTGCGTGAATGAAGGGGTAAGGTCCTGGTGTGTTGTGTTCAAAAAGTGGGGTCAGATCCCAGAATTTGAATCTTTAGATGAGGTGATTCGTAATCGATCAGGTAATTCAAATTTTGGGATCTGACCCCGGGTGTGAAAGTGGCCGGAATTCACGATTCAAGACCTGACCCCAGGTGTTGCTCATCTCAATCCTCCCCCGCAAGGGGAGGGAGAAGAAGCCAGGCCTTTCTTATGCAGGAGGTTACCATGTTGCTACATGAGCTCCTCGAGGAGCACGCCGGCAAGAACCCTGACAGCGAAGCGATCGTCTTTCACGACCGCCGTGTCTCTTACGGCGAGTATCTCGAGAACGTCAACCGCGCGGCGGCGGCCATGAGGCGGCTGGGGGTGAAGCGGGGGGACAACGTGGCGATGTACCAGAGCAACACGCCGGAGTTCGTTTTCTGCTACATAGCTGCTGCCTCGCTCGGCGCCGCGGCGGTCCCGGTGAGCTGGCGGTTCTCCGTGTCAGAGGTCCGGTTCATCGTGGGGAACTCCAACTCCTCGTTCATGGTTGCCCAGCCCGGTTTCAGCGGGGTCGATTTTCTCGACATCGTGAACCAGATTAAGCCGGAGTGCCCCGACTTGAAGACGGTGGTCGTACTCGGGACCGCGGAAGAGGTCGCAAGGGTCCCAGGGGCGGTTTCGGGGGACGAGCTGTCCCGCGAGGTTGAGCCGGAGGACGTGGCAGCGCTCGAGATTGCGCGCGTCGAAGTGCAGGAGGGCGATACCGCGTTCATGATCTACACCTCGGGCACCACGGGTATCCCCAAGGGCGTGATGCTGACGCACAGGAACCTCATTGCTTACACGAAAGGGCAGATCGAGGCATCGAACGTCACGTCCGCGGACCGCCTTCTGCTGGACATACCGGTTAACCACGTCGGAGGCGGCGTGATGGCGATTGTCTCGGTGCTTTACAGAGGCGCCACCCTGGTCATGCTCGACCAGTTCATCCCGAAGGAGGTACTTGAGACCATACAGGACGAGAAGATAACCGTGATGGGCCAGGTGCCCGCCCAGTACATCCTGCTGACGATGGACCCGGATTTCGACAGTTACGACCTCTCGTCGATCAGGATAGCGGTGGTGTCGTCCGCTCCATGCCCGAACGAGCTCTTTGAGCAGATCAAGGAGAAGTTCGGGGTTTACATGACGAACGGCTACGGCCTGTCCGAGGTCTCCGGCGCGATAACCTTCAACAGGGTCGATGAGGACTCCTTCGAACGGTTTTCTACCAGCATCGGCGCGCCGAATCCCGGGATCGAGGTGCGCATAAAGGATGTGGAGGGGAACGACCTTCCGGTGGCCGAAGAAGGGGAGATCTGTATAAAGGGCGACGCGGTGATGAAAGGTTATTACAACATGCCTGATGAGACGGCGCATGTAACCACCGGGGACGGCTTCTTCCGATCGGGGGACATGGGCAGGTTGGACGATGACGGGTATGTCTACATACTCGGCCGCAAGAAGGAGATGTATATCAGGGGTGGCGAGAACGTCTATCCACCGGAGGTGGAAGATGTTATCCAGGAGAACCCCGGGGTCCTCTTCGTCGCCGTGCTGGGTATTCCGGACCCGGTGATGGGCGAGGTCGGCCGCGCGTACATCGTGCCGATGCCCGGGGCCGAACCGCCGACCGAAGACGGGATAAAGCAGTGGTGCAAGGAGCGGCTGGCAAACTTCAAGATGCCGACGGAGGTTGTGTTCCGCGATTCGCTTCCGCTGACGCCGCTCGGCAAGGTTATGAAGAAAGCCCTGTACGAAGAGATGTAAGTACACGGCACCTGGGGTCAGGTCTTGAATCGTGAATTTATGCGAACACCTGGGGTCAGGTCTTAAAACGTGAATCTATTCGAAAACCTGGGGTCAGGTCCAACACACCAGGACCTTACCCCTTACATTCGAACACCTGGGGTCACGAAAAGGCCTGACAACCCCCGCCAGTCAGAGTGAAGGCCTGACACCCATGGTGGTTGAACGCTCCATGTACTGGAGCGTGCAGGGACCGGAAACCGCGAAAAGGCCTAACAACCCCCGCCAGTTAAACCTGAGGCCTGACACCCATGGTGGTCAGGTCCAACAAACCAGGACCTGACTCCTTAAGACACGACGAACTCCGCTGAACCCTACGGTGACGGTCACCACTATAGAAGGATTTCTTCGAGGCGGCGCCTGGGGCGGGCCGGCGGAGCTTCGTCGGGGTATCCCACGGTGAGCAGGGCAAGCACCGTTACGTCCTCCGGCAGGCCCAGTATCTGTTCGGCCCGCCCGGCGTCGAAAGCGCGGATCCAGCAGGTCCCTAACCCCAGCGCCGCAGCGGCGAGAACGATGTGCTCCGTCGCGATGGTGACGTTGATCACGCCGTGGATCACCAGGCGCTCGGCGTCGAGGCCCTTTTCCTGGCTGCCTCGCACTGCCCTCAGTATCATGCCGATGCTCGGCTTCACCGCCCCGGTAGTCACGAGTTTAAGGGTCTGCTTGCCCTTTTCCTTGAACGCCCCGAAGTCTATACAGCAGGCGATTACAACCGGCGCCTGTTCCACGAACTTCTGGCCGGCGGCCGCCTCCTTCAGCTTGCCGCGAGTCTCTGCGTCGGATACCACCTTGAACTTCCAGGACTGGACGTTGCTGGCCGAGGGGGCGAGGCGGGCTGCCTCTAACAGCTTCTCCAGCAACTCTGCAGGTACGGGATCGCCCTTGTATTTACGGATGCTCCTCCTGCTCTCGATCGTTTCGAAGACTTCCATGCCATGACCTCCGTGCTTGCCGGGATAACGCTGACGAGTCTTAATCTCCTCAATTATAAACGCATTAGTCGGGCCTGCTCCCAGGCTGCGCTTTCCGCACTGAAGGGCCCTGACCCTGCCGGGAATTCTAGCGCTTAAAAGGAAAGGAGAGCCGGCGGACGGCGAACGGTCGGCCCGCCCGCGGTGCCAGGTCTCGCATAAATTCACGATTCAAGACCTGACCCCATTTTTTGATATACTGCACGGGAAATGACAGGCTTGAGCCCATTAAACAAGAAACTCCTCCGTGACCTGGTCACCCACCGCGCGCAGATCGCGGCGATAATCGTCGTGGTCGCGCTCGGCATAGTCATGTTCGCCGCGCCTCTCCTGGCCCAGCGCGATCTCAGGGACTCGACCGACGATATCTACCGCAGGACCCGCTACGAGGACTTTTCCGCGCAGGTGGGCACGGCTCCCGCCGAATCGGTCGCGGCGCTCGGGCGCATCGATAACGTGAAGGCGGTCGAGGGCCGGCAGGTGCGGGAGGTCCTTGCGGAAATGCCTGACGGCGATGAGCTCACCCTGCGAGTGATAACAGTTCCCGACAGGGGCCGGCCAGAGGTGAACGACCTCATCGTCGAGTCCGGCCGGTACTTGAAACCCGGCGAGAGCGGAGCCGCCCTTGCCGAGCATCACCTGGTCAGCCAGTTCGATCTCAAGCCCGGGAGCGTCATCACTCTCCTCAAAGACGGAAAGAGGATACCCCTCCGCGTGGCCGGGTCGGTTGTCAGCCCCGAGTACCTGCGACTGATAAGCAGGAGCGGCGAGTTCGCCGCCGACCCCTCGCAGTTCGGGGTGGTCTTTCTCCCTTACAGCGAGGCGGAGAGGATATTCGGATCTACAGGCGAGGTCAACGACTACAGGGTCAGGGTTTCCGATCCGAAGAGGCTCGAGGAGACAATGGAGTCCACTGGCGCGCTGCTGGAGCCTTACAGCCTGGTCGGGCTGACCACCGGCGCCGACGAGCCAAGCGCGATATTTTTAAACATGGACATCAGCAACATGGGCAAACTGGCGCTGTTCTTCACGATACTCCTGCTCGGCGTGGCGGCGCTGGCGATCTACATAACAATGACCCTCATCGTTTTCTCCCAGCAGAGGCAGATCGGTGTATCGAGAGCCCTGGGATACAGCAGGGGCAGCATCGTGGCCCACTATCTCGGATACGGGGTTATGCTGGGCGCAGCGGGGAGCGTGATAGGCGTTATCGGGGCTTTCTACCTGAGCAAGCTCTTCGTGAACATCTACGCGGACAGGCTAGCCCTGCCTCTGGTGACGACGTCTCTGTACGGTGGCATAGTGTCCGCCGGTGCCGCGATAGGCATCCTTTTCGCTGTTCTCGGGGCCCTGGTCCCGGCAGTGCACGCGGTGCGGATGAAACCCGCGGAAGCGATGTGGACCGAGGCCGGGGTCTCGCTGGGGGTGGGCAGGCATCACCGTAAGAAGAAAAGCCTGATGGACCGCCTCGGGTTCCCCGAGTGGCTGCGCGTGACCTTGCGCAACCTGTGGCGCAATCGTCGCCGGACTATCCTGACATGCCTTGGCGTGATCGCGACACTGAGCCTGCTAGTGACCGCTACAGGGGGAAAAGATTCTCTCAATTACGTCGTGGATAAGAGCCTGAACGGTGTCATAAGGTGGGACGCGGCCGCGCTTTTCACCGGTCCTGCAGGGGCAGAGAGCCTCGAGAGGATCAGGAATATCGACGGCGTGACGTACGCCGAGCCGTCCATAGACGCCCCCGCGCGTATCTCGGCGGCTGGGAAGAGCACCGACGTGCAGGTCCAGGCTTACCTGCAAGACACCTCCCTGCACGGGATCTATCCGACCCGCGGCTCAACAGGACGGCCCGGCCCGGGGCAGATAGTCTTGAACCGTGGCATAAGCAAGACACTCCCCGTGAAGATCGGCGACACCATTACCCTTGACACCCGGCTGGGCTCGCTGCCCTTCAAGGTGGCGGGTTTTGTCGCTGAACCTCTCGGCGGGATCTGCTACGTCGACCTTGAGTACCTCCAGCAGAAGGCTGGAAGTGACTTGTTCAACGTGGTCGTCGCCAGGGTGGCGCCAGGGAAAGAGCAGGCCGTGGCGTCAGCAATGCGCTCCGTTCCGGGGGTTTCCAGGGTGATCGAGAAGCAGAAGCTCCTTACGGTTCTGCGGGATCTCGTCGATGCGGTCAAGACGATGTTCATAATCTTCTACATAATGGCTTTCGCCATGGGCTTCGCGATCCTGTTCTCGATGATAACCGTAAACCTGCTCGAAAGAAGGCGCGAGATAGCAACTGTACGCACACTCGGCGCCGGGAGACGAAGGATATTCGCTTTCGTGACGGCCGAGACGGTAACAGTCGTGCTGGTCGCCCTGGTACCCGGAATATTACTCGGCCGGCTTCTGGAGCTGTTCGCCTTTGAAGTGCTCTTGAAATCAGCGCGGCTCGCGCCTGATTCGGTGATATCCGGAGTGACACTTATCGTGATAGTGGTCGCCTCGCTGGCGGTGATGATCCTCTCTGAACTCCCCTCCATCAGGTGGCTCTATCACCTGGACCTGGCGAAGGTCACCAAGGAACGCGCCGACTGATCAATCCAGGATAACGATCAGTCCCTTTGCTCAGGTAGTCACAGGTCAACGCAACTCTGGGGTCAGGCACCTGGTTGCATTGTAGCTGGAAAGGGATCTAATGAGTCGAACGCAACAGGGAGCCAGACCCCGGCGTCGCACTGGCGTGATGTGAAAAGGGGTAAGGTCCTGGTGTGTTGGACCTGACCACCATGGGTGTCAGGCCAGAGCGTTAACTGGCGGGGGTTGTTAAACCTTTTCGCAAGTTCAGAGACCTGACCCCAGGTGTTGATTTAAGGGGTAAGGTCCTGGTGTGTTGGACCTGACCCCAGGTGTTTACGCAACAGGGAGCCAGACCCCGGCGTCGCATTATGGCGGGCATACTGAGCAAAGGGGCTAATAGTTTTCGATAATCCCGTTGATTTGACAGGCGGGCAGTACGCCTTTATACTGGACAAACTATGAAGAAAGAAACAGGCTCGGGAAAACGCTGCAACTTCTGGTGGGACTCTCTATAGAGGGTCGTTACCGCCGCGCCTGACTGAATAGCAGGACAAACGTGACCCTCTAAATGGGGTCACGGTTTTTTATGCCGTGACGCGCAAGTCGCGGCTTTTTTCATTGGCAGAGTTCTATGGAGGAGAGAATGGCAGCAGAAATGAGCACGAGCGTCTGTGACGGGGTCGGGATAACCGTTTCTCCAGGCCCTGAAGAGTTCATGGAAATCGGTCCGGAATACAACCTCGTGATGGTATCGGCCGAGGTCTCGAGCGACCTTGAGACGCCGATATCCGCGTTCATGAAATTGCGCGACCAGAGGCCGTGCTTCCTCCTCGAGAGCGCCGAGAGCGACGAGATGTGGGGGCGCTACTCGTTTCTCGGGTTCGATCCGGGGTCGGTCGCGAGCCTTGAGAACGGGAAGCTCATCGTCTCCAGCGGCACGGGCGCGGAGAGCGAGGTGCCGGGCGACCCGATCCGCGCGGTCTTCGATATGGTCGAGGCAGTACGCGCGTACATACCTGACTCCCTGCGCTTCATGCCTTTCGCGGGAGGAGCTGTCGGCTATTTCGGTTACGACACTCTCCCCTATCTCGAAAAGGTCAAGCTCTCCGGAAACCCGGCCGGAGTCCCGGAGATGATGTTCATGTTCCCGCGGCGGCTGGTCATGTTCGACCACCTGCGTTCGCGGATGAGGCTATGCGTGCTGGTCGAGGTGGGGGCTGACGTCTGCGTTCGCGAACGGGCTTACATTGAGGCCGTGCGGAAGATAGGCGAGATGGCAGCGAGCCTGGAGAAGAGGATACCGTTCGGCTCCGGGCTCGACCTCAACGGCTCGCACGGTGACGACTACCAGGGGATCGAGAGCAACGTCGATCGCTCGCGTTACGAGGACATGGTCGCACGCGCGAGGGAGTACATCCTCGCGGGAGACGCGTTCCAGGTCGTAGTTTCGCAGAGGTTCTCGCTTTCCTTTGAAGGTGACGGGCTCACCGTTTACAGGCATCTGAGGGCGGAGAACCCGTCTCCATACATGTTCTACCTAGAACTGCCGGGCCTTACTCTGGTAGGCTCCTCGCCCGAGTCGATGGTGACCAACCGCGGTGGAAGAGCGGTCATCAGGCCGATAGCCGGGACAAGGCCTCGCGGGAACGACGCCCTGGAGGACTCGCTCCTGGCGGCCGAGCTGAAAGAGGACACGAAAGAGAAGGCCGAACACGTCATGCTCGTCGATCTCGCGCGCAACGACCTGGGGCGCGTTTGCCGCCCGGGCAGCATCAAGGTCGTGAGCCTCATGGAGGTCGAGAAATACTCGCACGTCATGCACATGGTGAGCGAGGTCGAGGGCTCTCTCAAGGACGGCTGCAGCAACTATGAGCTCTTGAAGGCGTCGTTCCCGGCTGGCACTGTCATAGGCGCGCCGAAGGTTCGCGCGAGCGAGATCATCAGCGAGCTCGAACACGACCGGCGGGGCGCGTACGCGGGAGCGATCGGCTACGTCAGCTACTCAGGCGACATGGACACCTGCATCGTGATCAGGACGGTAGCGATACGCGACGGGATCGCGTCGGTGCAGGCGGGCGGAGGGATAGTCGTGGACTCGAAGCCTTCGGACGAGTACGACGAGTCCCGCAACAAGGCGCGGGCGGTCCTCAGGGCTGTCCGCTCGGCGGGGGGGAGTAGATGAAAACAAGGACTGTCCTCATCGACAACTACGACTCGTTCACCTACAACCTGGCCCAGTACCTGGAGGAGCTGGGATCGGAGGTCCTCGTCAGGAGGAACGACGAGATCGACGTCGCGGGAGTGCGAAAGCTCGAGCCGACACATATTGTCATCTCCCCCGGTCCGGGAGGGCCCGGAGACGCGGGTGTTTCGTGCGACGTCGTGGAACGGCTGGCGGGAGACGTACCGATATTGGGCGTCTGCCTCGGCCACCAGGTGATAGGCCACGTAATGGGCGGCCGGGTGGTGCGCGGCCGGGAGCCGGTGCACGGGAAGACGTCTTTGATCGAGCACGACGGCAGGACGATATTCGATGGCGTCCCCAATCCGCTGGAGGCGACAAGGTACCACTCGCTGGTCGTTGAGCGGGGGAGCGTTCCCGGGTGTCTCGAGGTCTCTGGAACGACTGACGGTCTCGTCATGGGGTTGCGGCATCGCGAGTTGCCGCTCGAAGGCGTGCAGTTCCACCCGGAGTCGATCCTGACCGTAGGCGGGATGAGGATTCTCGAAAACTTCCTCATGGCCGGCGATGGAGAGGTCTCGTCGAGTGGTGGGAGAGCTTGATGGAAACGCTCATGGCGGCGGTAGGAAAGCTCACACGGGGAGAGCACCTCGAGAGGGACGAGGCCCGCAGGGTGGCACTCGAGATGTTCCGGGGAGAGGCGCCGGACGCGGTCATCGGCGGTTTGCTCGTCGGGCTGAAGGTGAACGGGGAGACGTGCGAGGAGATCACCGGATTCGCGGAAGGAATGCGCGAGGTGAAGGTCACGATAAGACCGGATACGGAGACCCTCGTAGACACGTGCGGCACGGGCGGAGACCGCAAG
>Ga0315288_10002189_pt1 | contig 25309 bp, 30 predicted proteins | sample YL17G11_20_MG_FD_203454 | JGI IMG/M metagenome (GOLD analysis project Ga0315288, IMG submission 203454) | Sediment microbial communities from Yellowstone Lake, YNP, Wyoming, USA - YL17G11_20 | ecosystem: Environmental > Aquatic > Freshwater > Lake > Sediment | place: USA: Wyoming | collected... | reverse complement strand
CATCAGGCAGGGCCCGGGCCACAATAACCGACATAGCATAGTCAAGATAACTTTTCCGCATTTCATGCGTTATTTCAACTGACTGAATTTTTCCGATATCGTTTTTATCCATAATTTAATTAATTAAACCGATTAATTTTAATAATTAAACGAGTCTTTAGAATTAAACATCAATATTGGCTGTCTTGGCGTACATTTGAATAAATCTTTTTCGAGGCAAGACCTCGTCCCCCATCAACATGGTAAAGACTTCATCGGCTTTTTGAGCGTCTTCAATAGCCACTTGTTTTAAAATGCGATTTTCCGGGTTCATCGTTGTTTCCCAAAGTTGTTGGGGATTCATTTCCCCCAAACCTTTATAACGCTGAAGATTAATCTTGTTGTTTGAACCCCGATATTTAGGGTCAGCTAAAATTCGGTCTTTATCTTCATCGTTGTAAGCATAAATAATCTCTTTGCTGATTTGGATTTTATAAAGCGGTGGCAGGGCAATATAAAGGAAACCTTCTTCAATAATCGGTTTCAAATGACGATAAAAGAAAGTTAAAAGCAAAGTCGTAATATGTTCGCCGTCAACATCGGCATCGGTCATAATGATAATCCGGTGATATCTAATTTTTTTTAAGTTCATGGTTTCGCCTATTCCCATACCTAAAGCAATAATTAAATCTTTTAATTCTTCAAAGTTAATAATTTTATCCAAATGGGCTCTTTCGGTGTTTAAAATCTTTCCTCCTAGAGGCAAAATAGCTTGGGATCTTCTGTTTCTACCTTGTTTTGAACTTCCAGCAGCTGAATCACCTTCAACGATAAACAATTCTGAAAAAGCTGGGTCTTTTTCTTGGCAGTCAGCCAATTTTCCGGGCAAAGAATTGGTAAAAAATTCACTTTTTCTGATAACCGCTTCTTTGGCGGCTCTGGCGGCTAAGCGAGCTCTGGCGGCTAAACTGACTTTTTCAATAATTCGCCTGCCTTCAGTCGGATGCTCTTCAAAATAAACATCTAGGCCTTCTTTAACAATCGCCGCCGCGATCCCCTGAACTTCAGTATTATTAAGTTTGGCTTTGGTTTGAGATTCAAATTGAATTCTATCCGTTGGCATCCTGACAGCCACCACCGCCGTTAAGCCTTCTTTGGTATCATCGCCCGTAAAGCCACCGTTGCCTTCTTTAATTAAGCCGATTTTTTTGGCGTAATCATTAACAGCTCGGGTTAAAGCAATCCGGAATCCGGTTAAATGAGTTCCTCCGTCTTTGGTGTTAATGACATTGACAAAAGATTCAATATTTTCCGAGAAGCCGTCATTGAATTGAATGGCAATTTCCACACTTACATGGTCTTGTTCACCTTTAATAAAAATAGGGGGATGAAGAGGTCTTTTATTGCGGTTGAGAAAACTGACCAGTGAACGGACGCCTCCTTCAAAATAAAAATTAACAACCTGGCCGGTTCTTTTATCTTCCAGATGAAATTTTAAGCCAGGGACTAAATAGGCTCTTTCACGAACCAATTCCTCAACAATTTTATAGTTAAAATTGGGTTCTTTTAAAATTTCCTTGTCAGGCAAAAAAGTAGTTATGGTTCCTGTGTCATGGGCTTTGCCAACTTCTTTAACCAGTGTTAAGGGCTTACCTTTTTTATATTCTTGGGTGTAGGCTTTGCCATTGCGATGAACTTCCACTTTTAACCAGGAAGATAAAGCATTGACGACCGAAATCCCGACTCCGTGTAGGCCTCCGGAAATTTTATAGGCCTGGTTTTCAAACTTGGCTCCGGCATGAAGTTTGGTCATGGCCACTTCCAGAGCCGACACACCTGATTGATGTTTATCAACCGGGATACCTCGCCCATCATCTCTCACATAAGCCGAACCGTCTTCATTTAGAGAAATCCAAATGTTTTTGGTAAAACCAGCGAGTGATTCATCAACGGAATTATCAACAACTTCAATTAATAAATGATGGAGCCCTTGATTATCGGTGGAACCAATGTACATGCCGGGACGGCGACGAACTGGCTCTAAACCCTCAAGGACCTTAATATGCGTAGCATTATAGTCGGATGAAGTGGGCATATTATAATTATTTTAACCTAAAATGGGTATGAAAGCAAGACGTTTCCGGCCACTAATTGGGGGTTAATATTTTGTTTTAAAAAATGTAAGGATAACCGAATTTGATCAATAATTTTGGTCATTTCAAGTAAAGACAAATTGATAGTAATTTCTTTCTGCCCCCTTGAAATGCCTGCTTTTTGTCGCATCGCTAAACGCCAAGTCTCAAGCTGGTTTTGACAAAACTCTTGGGCTTGTTCACGATTTGGAGCCATTTTTTCGGCCATCAAAAGTCTTTGTCCGGGAGTGGCCGAAAGAACGTCATTAAGAATGGTTAGTTGTTCCTCAAAAGAAGTTTCATTAATAAGAGTTTTTACTGCGATTATAGAAATGATTTGACAGCGAGAGACAATGGTAGGCAGTAGGGTTTCTTTGTTGGGAGCAGTAAGGATAATGACGGAAGATGCTGGCGGCTCTTCCAGGGTTTTTAGAAGGGCATGCTGGGCTGGCAGAGTTAACTTATCGGCCTCATTAATAAGAGCTACTTTAAAAGGGGCGGTATAGGGTTTTAAAGATAGTTGATGTTGAAGTTCTCGAACATGGCTAATTTTAATCGAGCTTTGGTCTTCTAATAAAAAGAAGTCAGGATGATTAAGAACTGTTTTGCCTAAAAAACTTTCTGCTAATTTTAGACCTTCTTCATATCTTTTTTGAGAAATACTATTAATAATAAGGAGTGAATACATCATTATATTGACATTTTATCATGGTTAAAAGATAATAAAAATAAGCATAGTTTTTCTATGTTCTAATAACTATATATGTCTGTTGCTGCCCAAAAAAATAAGCCCGTCGCCCCGGAGGGAAAAGATATTGCGACTATTTTAGCTTCTCAAGGGGTTCTTTCTGAAGATAAAAGCCAAGCCGTTAAATTGGAACACGTTAATACCGGAAGGTCTTTAAGAGAAATCATTTTGGGGCATAATTTTGCCAATGAAGAACAAATTGCCAAAGCCGAAGCCAAGCTTTACAACATTCCTTTCATTGATTTGGGCGAAAAAGCCGTTAGCCCCGAAGGTTTAGGTTTGTTGCCAAGAGCAGTAGCGGAACACTATATCCTTATCCCCTTTGATTACAACCGTGTTGGTAACGAACTTTCAGTGGCGATGGCTAATCCTTTGGATTTGGAAGTAATTGAATTCATCGAAAAAAAATCAGGGGCAAAAATTAAACCTTTTATGGCCAATACAGCCAAGATCAAGGAAATTATTGCTACTGCCTATACCCAGCCTCTTTCGGCCGAAGTGAAAGCGGCTTTAAAAGAAGTAGCCCCCACCACTCCAGAAATCAAAACGGTTGACATTGCCTCTTTAGGCAATGTTATTCGCGAAGCCCCAGTGGCCAAAATTGTGGCAACTATTTTGGAATTTGCCATCAAATCTCGGGCATCTGATGTTCATATTGAATCTCAAGAAGATAAAACGAGAGTCCGCTATCGAATTGACGGTATTTTACATGAGAAATTAATTTTGCCGAAAAAAGTTCATGAGGCCGTTGTTTCCCGAATTAAAATTCTCTCCGGAATGAAGATTGATGAAAAAAGAGTTCCTCAAGATGGACGTTTTAATTTTAGAGCCGGTGATCAGGAAGTTGATTTGCGGGTGTCGTCTCTGCCCACGGTTTTTGGGGAAAAAATTGTCATGAGGTTGTTAAAAAAATCCGGTGGTGTTCCTGATCTGCCTGATTTAGGTTTAAGAGGACGGGCTTTGAAAAATTTGGAAGATTCTATTTTACGCCCCCATGGGATTATTCTTGTTTGCGGGCCAACAGGCTCTGGGAAAACGACAACTTTATATTCTGTTCTATCCCGTATTAATACCAGTAAAGTGAACATTATGACCTTGGAAGATCCGGTTGAATACCAAATCCAGGGTGTTAACCAAGTCCAGGTGAACCCGGCGGCGGGTTTAACTTTTGCTTCCGGCATGAGAAGTTTTTTGCGACAAGACCCGAATATTATTATGGTGGGAGAAATTCGGGACAAGGAAACGACTGAATTGGCCATTCAAGCTTCTTTAACCGGCCACTTGGTCTTCTCTACCCTTCACACTAATGATGCTTCCGGAGCAATCCCCCGTCTTTTAGATTTAGGTGGCGAACCCTTTTTACTGGCTTCCGCCATGACCTGTATTTTAGCTCAAAGAGTTTTACGCAAGATTTGTGATAGCTGTAAAGAAGAATATTCTCCCCCAGCTGAAGTGGCTGAGGATATTAAAAAAGTTTTAGGTAGTCTTTATCAGGAAAAAGGACCTTTAAAACTTTATCGAGGTAAAAAATGTCCGGAATGCAATAATACCGGTTATCTGGGACGGATTGGGGTTTTTGAAGTTTTACCGGTTACCGAAAAAATTGCCCGGCTGATTTTGGAAAGAGCGGCGACTGGGGCAATTGAAAAACAAGCCTTGGAAGACGGCATGATCACCTTAAAACAAGATGGCTACTTGAAAGCTGTTGAAGGAATATCTACCATAGAAGAAGTATTAAGAGTTGCTCAAGAATAAATATGGAAATCAAGGGACTATTAGAATATACCATTAGTAAAAAGGCCTCAGACCTTCATTTATTATCTGGGGTGCCTCCGATGATTAGAATTAATGGGATTTTATTCCCTGTTACCGGCGAGGAAGTTTTAACCCCAGAGGCTACCAGTCAGTTGGTTTTGTCTTTAGTTTCGGAAGAACAGAAAGAAATCCTTTTAGTTAACAAAGAAATTGATTTTTCCTTTGATTTTGAAGGCCAGGCCCGTTTTCGGGTTAATGCTTATTATCAAAAAGGTTATTTGGCGGCAGCCCTGCGTTTGCTTTCTAACCAAATTCCCAAAATTGATGAACTGAATTTGCCGGAAATTTGCCATACCTTTACTCAGTTAAGACAGGGTTTTATTTTAGTCACCGGCCCGACCGGACACGGAAAATCAACCACCCTGGCGGCGATTATTAATGAAATTGCCCAAACCCGTCCGGTTCATGTCATTACCATTGAAGATCCGATCGAATATGTTTTTAATTATCAAAAAGCGATTATCTCTCAAAGAGAAATCAAGGCCGATACCCATTCTTGGCAGATTGCTCTTCGTTCTTGTTTGCGGGAAGACCCGGATGTGGTCATGATTGGGGAAATGAGAGATTACGAAACGATCGCGGCGGCTTTGACGATTGCCGAAACCGGCCATTTGGTTTTTGCCACCCTTCACACCAACTCTGCTTCTCAAAGTGTCGACCGGATTATTGATGTTTTTCCGGCTAATCAACAGCAACAGGTCAGAATTCAACTTTCTTTGACTTTGGAAGCAATTTTATCACAGCGTTTGCTCCCCTCTTTGGTGGCCGGACGGATTCCAGCTACCGAAATTTTAGTCGCCACGCCAGCGGTGCGTAATGCCATTCGTGAAGGTAAAAGCCAGATGATTGATACGATCTTACAAACCTCTGCTGAGTTAGGGATGATAACTTTAGAGGCGGATCTAACTAATCTAGTGAAAAAAGGCAAAATCTCCCTAGAAGTGGCTCGGTCTTTTGCCTTAAGACCGGAAGAATTGATGAGGCTCAATCGAGGCAATAAATAAGTAAAGCCATGGAAAAATTTAAATACAAAGCCAAGGACAAAGAGGGAAAAACAGTTCAAGGGTTAGTTGAAGCTTCAAGTATTACCCAAGCTGCCAAAATTTTAAGAGAAAAAGATTTGTTGGTGGTTTCTTTGTTTCCCAAAGGTGAAAGTTTGACAACCCAAGTTAAAAAAGGTTTGGGCCGGGTGACCATGCAAGACAAAGTTAATTTTACCCGTCAGCTTTCCACCATGATTAATGCCGGGCTGACCATTACTGAGTCCCTAAGTATTTTGGAAAATCAGGCCAACCCGGCCATGGGGCAATTATTAAATGATGTTGTTCGGGAAGTCGAAGGCGGCGGTAATTTTGCCGATGCTTTGGAAAAACATTCCAAAGTTTTTGACCAGATTTACGTGGCTTTAATTCGTTCAGGCGAAGCCGCCGGCGTTTTGGATAAAATCTTATTAAGATTGGCTGATAATTTAGAAAAAAATTCGGAGTTTCGGCGAAGAATTAAAGGCGCCATGGTTTATCCGATCATTGTCGTTGGCGGGATGATTGGGGTGATTGCCATCATGATGATTTTTGTCATCCCCAAGTTGACGATGGTTTATGAAGAATTCCAAGCCGATTTACCAGTAAGTACCAAAATACTGATTGGCGTTTCTAAATTTGCTTCTCATTTTTGGTGGATAGTTTTGATAATTTTGGCCGGCTTGGTTTTTCTGGTAAGGCTTTTAGCACAAAACCCCCAATTTAAAAAACAACTTGATGGTTTGACTTTCAAATTGCCGATTATTGGCAAATTGAGAAAGGGAATGATGTTAACCGAGTTTACGAGAACTTTAGGCCTACTGATTGGGAGTGGAATTTTAATTGTCGAGGCGATTGATGTCACCAGAAAATCTTTGGGCAGTCCTAATTATGAAGAAAAAATGGAGCAAGCCTCAAAAGAGGTTGAAAAGGGATTACCTTTGGCGACCGCTTTGGCCAGAACCGAAATTTTCCCCCCCATTTTGCCGCAAATGATTGCCGTCGGTGAAGAAACCGGCAAATTGGATGAGGTTTTAGGAAAAGTTTCTACCTATTTTGAACAAGAAGCGGATGCGGCTGTCAAGGGATTGACAACCGCGATAGAGCCCATTATCATGATTGTATTAGGGGTTGGCGTTGGTTTTTTAATGATTTCGATCATTATGCCGATTTACAACCTGACGAATAAATTTTAAAAAATTTAAGCTGGGAAGGAGGTGAAAAAAAGAAATTGAAATTTGCCAATTGTAAAAAAAGAATTAACCGCGGTTTTACGATGATTGAATTGTTGATCGTCATTGCGGTTTTAGGTGTTTTGGCTGTGGCTGTTTTGGCCACGATTAACCCTATTGAGCAAATCAATCGCGGTCGGGATACTGGTTCTCGTGGGGATACCGAACAGCTTTTGTCAGCGATTGACCGTTATAATGCTAACAAAGGTCTTTGGCCTTGGCAGGATGCCGCCACCGATGACCCAGCTTTAGCTTGGACGACTGTTACGGCGGCCGTGCCAGCCAGCCCCAACGGCTGTGCCATGCTCGGTCTTTTATCAACGACGGCTGATCCAGCTTGTCCAGGAACTGATGAAATCAAAGCCTCTTTTGTCCAGCGATTAGTTGATGTTAAAAGTAATGCTCTTTATATGGAATATGGTGGTGGTACAGGGGTCAGTGTTTACATTTGTTTTAATCCGCAGTCCGTGGCTTTCCAAAAGCAAGCCGATGAAAGATGTGCGGGCGCTCCTCCGACCGATTACCCGGCCAATGCTTGTGGGGCTTGTCCAATCTCATTAGGAAGACACACCAGTTGTGTATGTCTGCCTTAATGGAATTATTATTTTTTTTATTCGGCCTGGCAGCGGGGAGTTTTGTTTCCTGTTTTGTTTATCGAATTAACAAGGAAAATAATTTAAAGGGGTTTTTTAAAGGAAGATCTTACTGCCCAAAATGTAAGAAAAATTTGTTATGGTTTGACAACATTCCTCTTTTGTCCTTTCTTCTTCTTAAAGGTAAATGTCGTTTTTGCCACTCCCCGATTAGTTGGCACTATCCTTTCATGGAATTAGTAACCGGGATTATAACGGTGGTTATTTACCGATTAACCTGGGGGTCAATGCCTAATTTAATTTTTAATTTATTTATGGCTTATGTTTTTCTGGCGATTTTTCTTTCTGATCTCCAATACCGAACCATTCCTGACCAAATTACCTATCCAGCCATATTTGTCGCTTTTATCTGGCTGATAATTTATGGTCAGTGGTCAATGATTTTGGCCGGTTTGGTGGCCGTCGGTTTTTTCTTTCTTTTAGTGTTGCTGACCCGTTTTAAGGGGATGGGTTTGGGTGATGTGAAATTGGCTGGATTAATGGGTCTTTTTTTAGGTTTCCCCGGGATTATAACGGCTCTTTATTTAGCTTTCTTGACAGGGGCAACTACCGGTGTCATACTAATTTTATTAGGCAAAAAAAGATTTAAAAGTGAAATTTCTTTTGGGCCATTTTTAATAATGGCAACTTTTGTGGTTTGGTTTTGGGGAGAGAAAATTTGGCATCTTTTTGTATGAAAAATAAGCAGGTTTTTTTCTCGCAAACTCGAAATAAAGGTTTCAGCCTCATTGAACTTTTGATTGTCCTAACCATTGTCGGGATGTTGGCCCTTTTAGCCATTTGGACCTTTCATCTTCAAATTATGAAAGGCCGGGATGCCAAAAGAAAAGCCGATTTAGCCAAACTTCAACTGATTTTAGAAGATTATTTTAACGACAATGATTGCTACCCGGAAACTTTAACCTGCAACGACTCTTTTCTCTCCTATCTTTCTTCTATTCCTTGCGATCCTGTTAATGATGGCCTGAATCATGTTTATTTTTATTCTGTTTCCCAGCAAGGAACTTGCAAAAGATGGTACAAAATTTTTACGACCTTAGAAAATCAAAAAGACACGATTATTAAAAAAATTGGCTGTACCCAGGCCAATTGTGGCCCTTTCAACTATTTAGTAGCCAGTTCTAATACCGAACTTTTAACCCAACAATTAGGGGAAGTTTATCCCCCGGTCGGAGGAACGCCTCCTGCCAGTCCAACTGGTGGCGGAGCGACAGCCACTCCTACTCCAACACAGGGGCCGACCTCCACACCAACACCAACCCCGGCTCAAGGTCCAACCCCTACACCTACACCTACCCAGACCCCTTGTTTAAGTGGTTGGTATACTTGTGTTAATCAAGGAGGTTGGTGTAATATCTCAGTTGAGGGAGCGCCAGGGGCAGTTTGCAACTCCACTTGTAATCAATGTAATATTATTTATAATGGTCGACAAGTCTGTAGACCGGTTTGTTATTAAATTTAATAATTAAGATGCTAAGAAAAATTGCTGGTTTTACTTTCGAAGAAAGGAAGACTCAAAGAGGATTCACTCTAATGGAGCTTTTAATCGTCATTGCTATTTTGGGAATTTTAGCGGCGATTGGTCTGGGAAGTTTTCGGAGTTCCCAAATGAAGGGGCGTGATGCCCAGCGGAAATCTGATTTAACCCAAATCCAAAAGGCCATGGAAATGTACTATAATGATTATAGTGGCTATCCGGATATTTTGCCGGCCGGGGGTGACTCTTGGCAGGATGCCAAAGGGACTTTATACATGAAAGAAGTCCCTAAAGATCCTAAAGATTTTGATTATTGTTATGAAGTGGCTGCTGATAATACTTGGTATCGGGTTTATGCTAAACTAGAAAATAGTCATGATCCAGGGATTGTTAAAACCGGTTGTGATGCCGGCTGTACCTGTGAGGGTGATAATACTTATAATTATAAAATTACCAGCAGTAATGCGCCTTAAATGAAAAGGAAAAATCTTGGTTTCACTTTAATTGAACTTTTAGTTGTCATTTCTGTTATTGGGTTTTTGGCAGCCTTAATTATGGTCAACTTTAACGCTGCTCGGGAAAGAGCCAGAGACGTTCAGCGAAAATCAGATCTTGATCAGATTAAAAAGGCTTTAAGAATGTATTACAATGACAAAAATCTTTATCCGGAGACAAGTGCTACGGGCAATAAAATTTGTGGTTGTGATAATCCCTGTACCACTTTTGAGTGGGGTACCACAGCCTTTGCCTGTGGTGGGATGACTTACATGAAGATTTTGCCCCAAGATCCAAATTACAAAGAAGCTGGTGATGTCAATTATAGTTATAACCAATCAAACAGCGGTCAGGGTCTTTGTCTCTGGACGACTTTGGAAAACAAATCTGACGGCGATATTTCAAGATCGAAAACAAGATGCTCTGATTGTGCAGTTGGCCAAAATGATTATGTCGTTTGTGCCGACTAGAAAGGAAAAAAATGAAAAATTTTAAAAAAGGTTTTACTCTCATTGAATTATTAGTCGTTATTTCCATTATTGGGATTTTGGCGTCCTTAACCTTGGTGAGCTATACCGGAGCCCAAAAACAGACGCGTGATACTCAAAGAAGAAGTGATTTAAGTCAGTATCGCAATTCTTTGGAAAGCTATGCGGCCTCCAATAATGGTGTTTATCCGGTAGCGGCGGCTGGAGCGTTAACTAGTGTTTGCGGGATCGGCAAAGCTTTGGAAAAGTTCATTGCCAGTTGTCCGGCTGACCCGATTGGGACCACTTATGTCTATAAATATTGGTCGAATGGGACGGATTTTACCTTATGGGGTGGTTTGGAGACCGGCAGTTTTTGGAAAGTTTGTTCCAATGGCAAGTCGGGCAAGTCAACTGTTGATAGTGAAAATTGTGATTTATGAAAAGGGAAAATCTTGGTTTTACCTTAATTGAACTTTTGGTGGCAATGACCATTGTGGCTGTGTTACTGGGAATTTCTTTGGTTTCCTATCAAGGCGCTCGCAAATCTGCCCGAGACGGCAAAAGAAAAGCTGATTTAGAACAGATAAGAAGCGCTCTGGAAATGTGTCGAGCAGATGCCGGCAGTTATCCGGCCGTGATTTATAATGATATTTCCTGTGGAGTGCCGGCCAAAACTTATCTTTCCGGAACGCCTAAAGATCCTGCTACCGTGAGTAATTACTATTATAATCGAGCCACCGCCAATACTTATACTCTTTGTACTTACTTGGAGGTTGGTGGGACTGATTGCGGGGCCGCTGCTTGTGGCACCAAGACATGCAACTACAAAGTTGTTAATCCTTAAACAAACATAAATGCATGAAAAAATCCTGCCCTGGTTTCACCTTAATTGAACTTCTGGTTACCATTACCATTATTACGTTGCTTTTTTCTATTGGCATGGCTCAATACAATCGCTTTAATCGGCGGCAGATTTTAACCAAAGCCAAGGATGAGCTGGTCAGTAATTTGCGTTTGGCCCAAAGCAAGTCTTTGGCGGCGGAAAAACCGACAGACTGTAATGACATTTTAACCGGCCATAAGGTCAAATTCATTAATAATCAAAATTATAAAATTGTGGCTATTTGTGGAGATGAGGTTGATTTAAAAACAGATATTGTTTTACCAACAGAAGTAACCAAGCAGGCCGGTCCTGATGAAGTTTTTTTCAGAGTTTTAAGCCAGGGCTCCCCTACTAATGCGACGATTACTCTGTCAGGTTTTGGAGAAACGCAAATAATTACGATTACCAAGGTCGGCGAAATCAAATGAAAATGAAAAATAAAAAAGATTGTTTTTCTGAAGCTCAAAAAAAGAATCTTGGCCAATCACTTATTGAAGTTATTGTCGCTCTGGCTTTGATTGCCGCTGTGGTTTTAGGGTTAGTCAAAGTGACGATAACTTCCGTTAACAACGCTGGTTTTGCCAGAGATCAGCGGACGGCCACCAAATATGCTCAGGAAGGCATTGAAAATGCCAGAAAGTCAAAAGAAGAAACCCCAGTGACTTTCTGGGCTAAATCAGGTTTGCAACCAGTGGAAACTTTGGGCAAATTTACCCGAGAAACAACCTATATCCCAAATGATGCCCAAAATCCCAGTAGTATGACCATTTTGGTCGAAGTTTTTTGGACTGACAGTAAAGGTGAACATCAATCAAGTTTACAAACTAATTTAACTAAATGGTAAACAAAAGCAAAGGATTCACTTTAATCGAAATTTTAGTGGTGGTGGGCATTCTGGCCATTATTGCCGTGATTTCCTCCAACATGTTTTTTACGGTTTTTAAAAGCTCTGGTAAAACCAAGGTTTTAACCAAAGTCAAGGAAAACGGTGACTATGCTCTGTCGGTCATGGAAAGATTAATCAGAGATTCCGAAGAAGTCGTAACCAACACTGATAACAAAATCTGTGAGCCTGGTATGAATTATCTTAAATTTAAAAGAGCAGATGGGAGTACAATAGAATTTGGCTGTTTGGAAGAAGGAACAGCCAATGGCCGGATTGCTTCTAATTCCGCGCGCTTGACCAGTTCAGAAGTCAAAGTTGATTCTTGCTCTTTTGATTGTAGTTGTCCGGTGGCTTTTCCAAACTGCACTGCCGAGGGGACAAAATTCTATCCCAAGACCATCACTATTAAATTTATTCTCAGCCAAATTGGAGCGACAGTTCGTCCGGAAGAAGAAGCGATTATTAATTTTCAAACGACAGTCAGTACAAGAAATTACTAACTACTTACTTCTTGATATGACAAAATCAGCCAAACTCGAAAAGACTTCTTGAATATTTTTATCTTTGGTAATTTTAGAAACGGCCTTTTTACCTTTTGCCGCGAGCTGGAGAGCCATTTTTTGCGAATACTCAAGCGAACTGGTTTCTTTAATGATCTCTCTCGCCTCTTTAATTTCTTCAAGCGAGATATCTTTTTTACCCCACAAGGTGTTTAATCTTTGTCTCTGTTTGGGAGTCCCCATTTTTATGGCTTGAGTAAACAAGATGGTATTTTTGCCTTCTTTAATGTCATTACCAATTAGCTTTCCTAATTCTTTTTCCTCACCGAAGATTCCTAAAATATCGTCTTGAAGTTGATAAGCAATTCCAACCGGAAGACCATAATCTTCAAATTTTTTTAATTGGTTCTCCCCTGCCCCGGCTAAAATTCCGCCGATTTTTAAAGGGCCAACCAAAGTGTAATAAGAGGTTTTATAAGTATGTATTTTCAAAACATCATTTTCCGCCATTTTTGCTCGATAGGAAAGATCAACATCCAGGCCTTCTCCATAACCGGTTTTAAGCATAAAAGAAGCAAGATGATTAATAACCTTTAACTTTAATTCAGCTAGGAATTTGATTTCGTTGATTAAATCAAGAGCTCCATAATAGCCGACAATCCCCGCAACAATAGCCATACTCTCGCCATATTGTTTTGAGCTGCCTTTTTGATAATTTTTTTGATGATAAGCTTCGTATTGTTTATGAACGGTAGGATGATTGTGGCGAAGATCACCCTGGTCAATAATATCATCGTGAATTAAAATAGCGCCTTGTGTTATTTCCAAAGCGGCGGAAACCGGCAATAATTTTTTCCCGTCAGACTTTTTAAAACATTCATAACCTAGTTTAACCAAGCTACCTCTCACTCTTTTGCCACCCTCAATAAAATTTTTGATTTTTTCCCAAAAATCAGCGACAATCGGATCAATCTTTTCAGCCTCTTTAATTTTTTGTTGGAAAAAACTAGCTAGAAATTTATCTATTTCTTTGGTATAAGGAAGAAAATATTGTTGATAGTTCATAATTGAAGATTTATCTTATCATTTTTAGCCTAAGGAGGCAATTTTTTAGGAGAATTTAGGTTGTTCTAAAGAAGTGATTCTTTCTTCATGTTTTTCCAAAGTTTCCTCTTGACGTTGGTGGACACCCACCAACAATTTAATCTTTCATTCCAACCATATCATTTCTTCAGTTTTTGAGTTTGTTGTTGGGGATTAGTTTGATATTACTTTTAACTCTTAATGAATAAGAGATTACCTTAGATTGTGCTTTATGTAAAATTTTTTTAATGTCACCAAAAGAAGCGATTTTTATTGCCTTTTCAAATGGCAGCCATAAAGTTTCAAAATCTTCGTGGGCTAAAAGCGATTTTTTAAATTGCTTTTCCTGATTCAATTTCATTAAAAAATACCAGACAGTTTTCTTATATTTCTTTCCATCATCCCAATCAAAGATAAATGAAACTTTTCCTAATAGTTTTATAATTTTTGTCTTATAGCCTGTTTCTTCGAAAACCTCTCTGATAGCTGTATTTTCTTTTACTTCATTTTTTTTAATTGTGCCCTTCGGAAGTTCAAAAGTGTTTCTTGACTCCCAATGAATTAATAAAACTTTATTGCCCTTAACAATAACTCCACCAGCTGATTGTTGATTAATCATTTTCTTTCACCTTCTGCTTTACTAAATATTAGATATTTTAATCTGAAAAGGCAAGTTCTCCCCCTATTTTGATCCGCCAAATTGGCGGAGAGAAACAAGGCTCTCGCCGTAGGCGAGGTTCTTATTTTGAGTCTGCGAAAAACAAACTTTGTTTATTTGACATTTCTGGATTTGAGGGGGTAAACTAAAGATAATATTAGTTTAACTGTTCATGACTAAGTTAATTAACTTTATAATTATTGTTCTGATTATTATCTTTGGCTCACTTGCGGCTTTAGCTTACTTTAATCTCTGGCCATTTGGTCAAAAAACAGGAACAATTCAAACAGGGAAAAACAAATCTGAATCATCATGCGTGATTTTAGATGAAATTTATTGTAACCAAGGTGAATTCGTTTATAACGAGAATAGTTTTTTGGTTGGTATTGGTTTTAAACTGCCTAAGGGGACGAAAATTTACGCTCCTTTTAAGGGTAAGATGGAGTCTCCCGATACCAAGGTTGAGATGGAGGGCAATATTTACCGGGCTTCGATTTTGCTTGATGTCACGAGTGATAACTATAATCAGCAGCCGACAAAAACAATCTTTACCGCCCTTGGCTATCACCAATCAGAAACTAAAGATATTTTTGCCAAAGATGATGTTTTTGCCCTTGTAGGAGATTCCATTGTTGACTCAAAACTGGGTGATTATAATTTAATTTTGGATTTCCGTGTTTTTTATAACCGGACTAATCAGTGGTATACTGATATCAACCTTTTGAGACAATTTTTTAAAGAAGTAAAAGACTAATTTTTCTTATGACTAAAAGCCTGAAAATTTCTCTTTCTATCATAGCTTTTATTTCTATTTTATTCTCTTTAGCCTTTTATTTTGGCTGGGGGCCTTTTGCCAAAAAAGAGACAGGCCAAAAACCAACCCCAACTCCTGTTCAAGAATCTTCAACAGCTCAAACAAATAAAACTTCTGGAAATGAAGATTTAAGTCCTGAACTAAAAGAAATTTCTTTAGCCAACAAAGAATCACTGATATCCCCGGTTGATAAAAAATATTTTGAAGAGGCTTTGTTAGACCAAGAAAGTCCCCAAGTTTTATCCTTTTTTCTCGATGCCGGGACGTCTATTAAAGCGATTTTCCCCAGGGGTAAGGTGATCGCCGTTGCCCATAATCAAAAGCCTTTTCCCAACAATAATCCGTTTGAAGAAATTCAGCTCCAAAGAGAAGATGGCCAGCTCTGGGCCAGCTATGTTATTTATGGGACGGTTTTAGTCAGCAAAGGTGATATAATTGAAGGTGGACAGCAAATCGCGATTGCCAAAGAGGGTGGTTTGGGTTTTCGAGGAGGGACGAACCTATCCTTATGGATTCATAATCAAACCAATGACTTTATGAAGTTAAGTAAAGAGATGTTTAGTCAATAATTATGGAGAATTAAATGGGTCCAGAAGCAGCCAAAGATTTTCAAGGAAATTCTGCATTTAAAGCAAATTCTGTAATAGAGAAAGGCGGTGGTGTGGTTCTCCCCTTTCCAGGTAAGATTGAAAAAGGAGTGGAACCGGTAAAGAAAGAAACCTCAAAAGAATCTGGAGAGAGAATGAGAAGAAACAGGAGAAGAATAGGTTGGATTTTATTGGGAACACTCCCTCCAGTTACCACCGAGGCTGTTTTGGAGACCATTCATGATACCGGCCACGCCGAAATAATTCCTTGGTATGATAGTGTTCGAGACAAAGTTGTTAACGGGGTAAAATCTCTTTTTGTCAAAACACCGGAAGGTGAAGTTATTGGTACTATTCCGGAAACCAAGCCTCCGGAAACAACCTCTTTGCCGGTGGCTTCCGAAACAACACCCTCAACCACAGCTCAGGAAACAGTCCCACCAACCACTGAAGTAACTCCCCAGACGGTGGAATACAAAGGCAGTGTTTTTACTCTGCCTGAATGGTCAGAGGCTAATCCTCAGACCGGAGAAATTCTAGCTCTAGACGGTAATCCCTATAACGTGGAAGCTGGAACCAAGATTGGACAATGTATCAAAGACGCTTTTGAATTGGATGGGAAAATGGTAAACTCCGAAGCTTTCATTCCGCCAGTCATTGAATATCTGCAGAAAAAAATTATGGAGGAAAACGAAGAATTTAAATATGCTCTACCTTTCTATCCCGATAAAGGGATAAAGATAACTGAAATAGAAGATAAAGGATTTACTACTAACAATCCAGTAATCTGGGATAAACCTAGGCTCTTGGCAATTTCTAATCTTTCATTGGGAGCAATACTTTGTTCTCCAGTCAGCACGTCTAATTTGATGATTTGGAATCAATCAGAAAAAAATAACTGGTATGGTTTTTCATTTACGGCTAAGGACGGTGTAAATAATAAACAATACGACTTAAATTTTCAGGGGAATAAAATTGATGGAGCATGGATTAATATTGCAATTATTGGTGTCGAAATTATTCCTTCGGAGTTAAATGAAAAATTTCCTAAAGAAGGCATACGCGGACTTGAAAATTTGAAAAGTGAAATTGGCACGCCTATAGCTAAAATTAAAGAAGAACAATACTTAAATACAGATATTTATCATTTAAACAAAGAGGATAAAATTACTTTATTAATGAGTTTACAAATGGGACAATGGATGTATGACGAAAATAATAAAAAAAATGAAAACGCCGGTATCGTAGAAACAGGCTCGCCTAATTTATTAACAATAGAAAATGAAGCCGGAAGTAAAGAAGGAATAATTATTTCTACACTGCCAAATGAATAAAAAATCATTTTATTTATTCATCATTTTATTTATAGGTCTTTTATATTTTTTAAGTCCTCAAAAAATTTTTGCTGGCACGACTTATTGCAGCTTGAATACTTCATGGTGCCAACAATATATAGGTACTCCCCAATCTCCTGTTTGTTGTCATAATACGGGTGGTTGTTCAAGCCCATGTGGTCCAATCGGTTGGTATGATTATTGTAAGGTAAACGAATGTTGTGCAGTATATGAACAAACAATGCATGATTCTTGTAGTCTTTCAGACCCGACTTGTTACACTAATTGGTCTTGGCATTATTATATTTATGCCCACTGCAGTGCGGTTGACACCTGTTTTAGTGGTAATGGGCCATATTTAAATGCTGGTGTTTGTGGAACTTCTGGTTGCGAGAAAGGTGGCGTTTATAAAATTTGCTGTTCTAGTAGTGGCGGGATTTGTCCTCATGGTTGTGCTGGAGCTGGATCCAACTACAATGGTACTTGTGGCTCTGGTTGTTATTCAGTTATTGGGAGTAGTTGTTCTGGTGGTGGCGGAGTTACGCCACCTCCTGGTGGTGGTGGCTGTCTAGTTACTCCTTATAATAATTCTTGTCCGAAAGGTTATTTTTTAAGCGGAGGTTGTTGTGTCTGTCCAGGATGAAAAATTTTAGCCGATTAGTTATCATTTCAATCTTTTTCCTTGCCGGATTTTTTCTTTTTGCTAATAAAATTCAGGCAAATTGCAGCGATGGTATTTTAGGAACATGTCAATATGATAATACTAGTTGTGGTTATAGCTATGTCTCAGGACACTGCTCAGGGCCAACTAATTACCGCTGTTGTGCTCCAAATTGCGGTCAAGCAGGCGGTAATTCTTGCGGAGTAACAAAATCTGGATATACCTGTACGAATATTGGACGAACTTATGATTGTAACCCTTGCTATAGATGTACACAAAATGCTCCTGCACCCACCAAGCCTCCGGCTCCAACCAGTCCTCCTTCAGGAACAACCTGTGGCAGTTGGTGTGCTAGTCAGGTTGGACATGCCGATTCTCCTTGGTGTAAGTGTAATAGTAGTACTCCGAGTTCTGGCTATATCCTGAAAGGTTGTACCAGCGGAACTTCTGATTGCACAACTTGTTGTGCTTTTACCCAAGGTTCTAGTGGTCCGACACCGACAAATCCTCCAAGTTGTTACACTTCCGGAACTTCTTGTCAAAGTCAGGGTGGAACCTGTGGTAACCCCACTAGTTGTACGGGCACAGTAAGAACCGGTCTTTGCCCTGGAGGGAGTGACTGTGTTTGTTGTATCCCCGTCGCCGGTTGTTATACCTCCGGAACTTCTTGTGCCAATCAAGGTGGGACCTGTGGTAATTATACTTCCAGCAATTGTAGCGGTACTATAAAGACTGGTTTATGTCCTGCTGGTAGTAATTGTGTTTGCTGCGTTGGTGGTGGTGGTGGTGGCGGAGCAACACCTACTCCAGGCGGTAATAATAGCAATAAAACCTGTGGTCAAATTTGTGGTGAAAATGGCTCACCTGATGGAGCTTCCGGCTGTTATTGTGCTCAAGGGAGTGGTGGTTGTCCTTCACCGTTAGTCAGTTATGGTGCCAGTTCCGATTGCACGACTTGTTGTACTTGGTCTCCTTCGGTTCCTGCTTGTGGTGGTGGCGGTGGTGGCGGCGGCGGCGGAGGTCCTACTCCGACAACTCCTCCAAGTTGTAACTGTTCCTGGGTTAATGGGACTTGCGGGCCAGAAGCCGCCTGTTCACCCGGTTATCGACGACAGACACTTTCTTGTAGTCCCTCTGGTTGTAGCTCTGGCTCAAGATGTACTGCCGATTCCTCTTGTGGTTCCACTTGTACAGTTACTCTTAATCCAACTTCCTTGACTTTAGTCCTTAATGGTCAAGCGCAAATATTGTCAACCTTGATTTCCGAACCAACCAATGGTGGTTCAGTAAATAAAGTAGATTTTAATATTGCTAATACTTCTATTGCTGAAGCTTCTCCGCTTTCTCAAACAACATTTCCTTATAACACTAATGTGAGAGGAAAAAAATTAGGGACGACAACGGCTACAGCTTTAGTGACTTTGAGCCCCTCAGGAAGTTGTACTTCTCCATCGATACCAATCACAGTTAGAGTTGGAGCTTGGTTCCAGAGTCAAGGAGGTGATATTCATGCCCAAGGTAATTTAAGTGATAATATTCCTTCAACGGCGACAGATAGGAATCTTTCTTTGGATCTTAATGATTATCCTGGGGTTGTCTCCTATGATCCAAATGGACAAGTTAATTTAGGTGAAGGTTTTACTTCCAATGATAAAGCTGATAACTGGCTAGCCTCTTCCAAATATCGGGGCAGACCCTACTCGACCTTTGACTTTTTCAAGAAAAAATATGCTTTACAGATGACAAGCAATAATTTTAGTGGAACCTTACCAAATCAAGATGGAATTTACTATACAAGTTCCGGGATAACCCTAAGTGGTGATTGGACTCTAGGGACAAATCGTTGGCTGGTAATTTTGGTTGATGGTGATGTTAATATTCCCATAAATATCACGGTTCCTGTGGGTGGCTTTTTAGCCATTGCTGCTTCCGGGAAAATAAGTTTTGCTAGTTCGGTAACTACGGCTCAAGGGATGTTTGTGGCCAACACCATTGAAACTGGAAGCAGTGCGACGTCTTTTGCTGGTGAAGGTATTTTTGCCGCGACGACTTTTAGTTTGGACCGTGATTTTGGTGATGAGAGAAATAAAACCACACCCACCGAGACCTTTGTCGCCCGACCTGACTTTTTAATGAGTTCTTATAAAAGCGTTAATGAAAATCTTTGGTGGTTTTTCCAAAAATGGCAGGAGTTAGCACCATGATAAAAAGCAAAAATTCAGGCCAAACATTATTAATTATCGTTTTAATTACCGCGGTGATTTTAACCGTTGGTTTGGCTATTACCACTTACTCGATTACCGACATTAAAATTTCCCAGCAGGAAGAAGAATCCGCTCGAGCTTTTGCGGCCGCCGAAGCGGGCATTGAGGAATCATTAAAAATCGGTTCAGCCACTAACGCAACAGTTGGTAATATTACCGCCCAGGTTTCCGAAATCATTCAGGGTGGGACTAAAGATTTTGATTTTGGCGGCTTAAAGTTTGAAAGCGGTGAGTTAACCAATGTTTGGCTTATTGGCCATACTGCCGATAAAAGTTTGGACCCAAGCCAAAAATTTGGCGGCAGCCAAATAAAAATTTGTTGGGGTGATAGTAATATGATTTCAGATAACAATCCGCCGGCTTTAGAAGCGTCTTTAATTTATAAAAATCTCTCTGGGGTTTATGAGTTTATTCGTGCCGGGTTTGACCCTAAAGGGGGTCGGACAAAAGGTTTTGAGAATGTTGATAGCAGTAGTGGGACAAATTGTGGAAATTTAGCCTTTGCCAAAGATATCGATTTAACTTCCAAAACTTTTGCTCTTCCTGACGGGGCTACACCTTACCTTTTAAGATTGAAACTTTTATATAATAGTGATACCCAACCACTAGCCGTCTCAGCTGATAGTAATTTACCTAATCAAGGAAAATGCTTTGATTCATCAGCCACGATTACGAGTTCGAATATCACTAGAAAAATTCGGCAATGTCAATTTTTTGATGCTCCGCCGGCGATTTTTGATTATGTTTTATTCTCTAATGGAAGTTTAACAAAGTAATCCGCCAGCTGGCGGACTGCCCATATGGATTTTTTTGGTTTAGATATCGGTTCACAAAGAATTAAATTAGTTAAGCTTAACAAAAGCGGTAATCAATACCGCTTAGCAGCTTTAGGTAATGCTGTTTCCACCCAAAAGGGGCTTTTATCTGATGCGGAGAGTGATTTAACCGCTTTAGCCACGATTATCAAAAAACTTCACCAGGAAGCAAAAATTTCTACTAAAAATGTCATTTCGGCTTTACCTCAAGACCAGGTTTTTACCCAAGTTATTACTTTGCCTCAATTGTCAGAAGACGAGCTTTTATCAGCCTTAAAATGGGAAGCTGAACAATATGTGCCTATTCCCCTCTCTGAAGTGACCTTGTCCCACCAAGTTATCGGTCAGGTAAAAGAAAACGCCAAACAAAAAATGGAAGTTTTACTGGCGGCGGCCCCAACCAAACTGATTGGCAAACTATTAATGGTCTTAAAAGCGGCTGGTTTAAATCCGGTGAGTTTGGAAATTGAAATTATGGCTTTAGCCAGAAGTTTAGCTGCTCCCAGCCCGGAAGTGGTGATGGTCGTTGATTTAGGGGCCAAGGCCACTGATTTTGCCGTGGTGGAAAATGGACAAATTATTTTTGTCCGTTCAATTGCGACAGCCGGCGAGGCTTTAACGAGAGCCGTGGCCACTGCTTTGGGTTTGGACCCCAACCAGGCTGAAGCCTACAAAAAAGCCTATGGAGCTGATCCTAGGCAGTTGGAGGGGAAAGTGGTTGGGGCGATAGGCCCGGTGGTCGAGGTTATTGTCAGTGAAATGGAAAAAATTATTCAATTTCACCAGTTGGAGAAGAAGAAAACTTTAAACCGGGTTATTCTAACTGGCGGTACGGCCTCTTTGCCGGAAATCTCCGCTCTTTTAGCTAAAAAATTAAATTTGGAAATTCAGATCGGCGACCCTTTCTTGCAAGTGGCAAAAGATGGTTTGGCAACTAAAATTCCTGCCGGCGATGTTTCTTTGTACTCTATTGCCACTGGTTTGGCCATGAAGGAGATCACATGAGCGGGGAAATAGATTTTCTTAAAGGACAGCAAGTTGGTGGGGCCCTTAAAACAAAGTTTCTTCATTCTTTAAAAGTTGGGACCCTGGTTTTGATTTTAGCTTATTGTTTGGTTTCAGCGGCGGTTTTTTCCTACTGGCTTTTTTTATCAAACCAGACAAATAAGATTAACAATGAAATTGCGGTTAAAAAAACGAAGATTACGGCTTTAAAAGACGTCGAATCGCTGCAGGTTGTCTTAAAACAAAGGCTTTCTTCATTGGATAAATTCTTTTCCTCTAAAAAAGGAGCTGGCAATTTCAATAATCTTTTGGCCTTTATCAACCAAACGGCCACGGGCATTAACATTAAAGAATTAAAAATCGCTGAAGACAAAATGAATTTTACCGGGCTGGCCCCAAACATGATGATTCTTGAGAATTTCTTAAATGATTTGAAAAGTAATGAATCATCTTCACTTTTTAGTAAAATCACCCTCTCCTCTATTGACCGACAAGAAGACGGCAGTTATCTTTTTAGTGTTTTATTGGAGATAAAAAAATAAAATGGCCAAGATAGATTTAGCCTTCGGGCAAGATAAAAAAAGCAAACAATCATATCTTTTTTCTGGTTTTGTTTTAATTCTGGTTGTTTTGGTCAGTCTTTTTTGGTTAATGCCTAAGCTGATGGCTATTGTTAAGGCCAACCGAGATTTAAATGTCAGCAGAAAAACTTTGGCAGAATTAACCAAGAAAGTGACAACGCTTGAGGGTTTATCAAAACCAGAATTGACTGATAAAGTTGATTTGGCTTTGAAAATTTTACCCCTAGAAAAAGATGTTCCTGGTGCTCTTTCGACCTTGAAAAAAGTGGCCTTAAACAATGAACTGATTGTCAATGAAATGAGTATTCCGGAAGTGGGAGAAATTACTAGTGGTTCGGCGGAAACAAAAACTAGTAAAAATATTAAAGAAGAAGCTTTACCCAGTTTGTCAGTAAAATTAACCTTAATTGGGCCAAGAGAAAAAATCATCAACTTTTTTAACCAGGTAGAAACAACGGCTCCCTTAATGAAAGTTAGTGGTTTGTCTATTAGCCAGAAAAATGAAGGGACAGATGAATCTTTAATTGAGGTCCGGACTTATTTTCTTCCCCTGCCTAAAACTATAGGGAAATTAGAACAAACTGTTGTTCCCGTGACTTCTCAGGAAGAAAAAATTTTTAATGAATTGTCTAGTTTTAAAATATTTGAAAAAAGTGTTTTTGAAGAAACATCTTCTCCATCAGCGGCCAAACTTGATTTGTTTGGCTATTGAGAGTCTTCGAAAAACAAGGTTCTGCCGAAGACAGGTTCTTATTGATTTAAAAGATTGACGTTAACTTTTTTTCTTTCTTTAATGGCCTTGATTTTCACCAATTCCCTTAAAGCTTTGATGGTTTGCCCTTGTTTGCCGATGACAATCTTCACATCATCCTGGTGAACCTGGATATTTAAATTAATTTGTCCTTCCTCCTCGTTTTCTTCAATGACCACCGCTTTAGGATGTTCAACAATGGAGGTGACCAAATATTCAAGAAGTTTTTTCATGGAATTAATTTTTTAACGGCCGGGGTTAGCTGAGCGCCTTTTTTTAGCCAGGCCTCAATCGCCTCTTTATTAATTTTAATCGTGGCTGGTTTGGTCTTTGGATCATAAAATCCTAAAATGCCTAAATTTTTACCATCTCTTTTGCTTCTTGTTTCACAAGCGACAATCCGGTATGAGATTTGATTCTTGCTGCCAGTTCTGGCAAGTCTGATTTTTATCATGAAGTAATTTTACTTTTTTGAGGTTAATTTTTCAAGGGCTTGTTTGGCCGCCTGCTGTTCGGCCTTTTGTTTGCTCTTTCCTGCTCCGGTCGCCAAAAGCCTGCCTTCGGCAATAACACTAACAGTAAAAACTTTATTATGCTCTGGCCCTTCTTCTTTGACTGTTTTGTAAGCTGGTGATTGGCTGGTCTGGGCCTGAATTTTTTCCTGAAGCAAACTTTTGTGATCTTTTAACCGGCCGCTTGCCATAATTTCTTTTAAAAGTGGTTCAAAATGAATTTCGATAAAGTCTTTGGCTTTTTGGACTCCCTGATCAAGAAAAATGGCGCCGATAATGGCCTCCATGGCATTGGCTAACAAAGTTGGGTTTTGCTGACCATTGGCTTCCTTTTCTCCTTTGCTTAATAAAAGATAATCCCCGACTTTTAGTTTCTGGGCCACCTTTGTTAAAGAGGTGGTTTTCACCAGATTAGAGCGAAGGCTAGTTAGCTTGCCTTCAAAAAATTGGGGAAATTTTTTAAAAAGCCAAGTTGAGACAACAAAAGACAAAACCGCATCCCCTAGGAATTCCAATCTTTCGTTAGACTGGAAATTTCTGTTTTTAAATTCGTTAAGATAGGAACGGTGAGTTAGGGCTTCTTTTAAAAGCTCAAGATTATTGAATTTGATCCCCAAACTGGTTGATAAGCTGTCAAGCTCCATTTTCTTTTTTTGTTTTTTTAAGATTTTTGTAAACCGTACCCAAAACACCGTTGATAAAAGAAGGACTGTTCTCACTGCCAAAAGCTTTGGCCAGTTCAATGGCCTCATCAATAATCACCTTTGGCGGTTCTTTGGCCTTAATGACTAGTTCCCAAACCGCTAGTCTCAAAATAGTCAGATCAATTTTGTTGATTTGACCAATTGGCCATTCCGGCGCGTCTTTGGTGATAATACTGTCGATTTTAACCAATGATTTAACCACTTCTTTTCCTTGATCGGTTTTGGGTTTAGAATCGCGGAAGGTTAAAACGAAAAGATCCTGAATAGTTTCTTCTCGTTTCAAGTGTCTGGGGTCAAGCGGTGTTTTCATTTTTTAATCTGGTTGATTTTTCGCTGTACCAGTTTCAAAAAATTTTTAGTGGCCGCCGCTCGCCTTTTGCCTTTTCTGTAAGTGGAGTGTTTTCTTTTTGGTTGAGCTCCCATTTTAATTTGGTTCGATGTTTTTAATTTTATCCTTTTTCAGTTTAGCTTGCAAGAGAGGATATTGGTTAAGTTGCGGCAGGATTTCAATCGCGGCCTTTTTGGCTTTTTCAATTAAGTCTAAATCAGTAAAAGTGGCCACCTTTAAATCAAAAAAACCATGTTGAGCGGTGCCGTAGATTTCCCCTGGCCCCCGCATGGTTAAATCCAACTCAGCCAGTTTCATGCCGACATCAATTTTTTCCAGGGCTTTTAATCTCTGGAAAGGCTTGCCGGTTAAAATTTCGGTAAAAAGCAAACAATAAGATTCTTTGTTACTGCGGCCGACTCTTCCTCTTAATTGGTGGAGCTGGGAAATGCCGAACCTTTCGGCTCCCTCAACCAACATAATTGTGGCTTGGGGAATGTCGATGCCAACTTCAACGACTGGGGTAGAAACAAGAATATCGAGCTTGCCTTCTTTAAATTTAGCCATGACCTCGCTTTTTTCCTGGCTTTTCATTTTGCCATGAAGCAAGCCCAGCCTTAAATCAGGAAAGATTTTTTTGGAAAGATTTTCAAATTCTCCTTTGGCTGCTTTAACTGTTTGTAGGGTTTCTGATTCTTCAATCAAAGGACAGATGATAAAACACTGCTCATCAGTATCTTTGATTCTTTTTCTAATCCATTCATAAGCCGGTTGTCTTTTTTGCGGTGGAACAGCCCAAGTTTTGATTTTTTGTCGACCCGGTGGCATCTCATCCAAAACCGATAAGCTCAAATCACCATATAAAGTTAAAGCAATGGTCCGGGGAATGGGAGTAGCCGTCATCGTTAAGATATGAGGAGACA
>Ga0315288_10002188_pt1 | contig 25312 bp, 19 predicted proteins | sample YL17G11_20_MG_FD_203454 | JGI IMG/M metagenome (GOLD analysis project Ga0315288, IMG submission 203454) | Sediment microbial communities from Yellowstone Lake, YNP, Wyoming, USA - YL17G11_20 | ecosystem: Environmental > Aquatic > Freshwater > Lake > Sediment | place: USA: Wyoming | collected... | reverse complement strand
CCGGAGCAAATCAGCGTATTTTTTGCGGATGGCGAGGATATAGTAGCTGCGGCGTATCTGCGCACACCGGAGTACAGGCTTCAGGTGAAAGCTGTCTGCTGCAACCGCGAGGTCCGCCACCGCGGTTGGGAGCCGGACTATTCCCGTAAACGTCTCACTGTGGTAGATGGCGACGCCGCCCTTTGATCGGCTCAGCTTCAAATTGGCGAGAGCCTTCTTCAAGGGCTGCAGGAGCCGCTCTCTTGCCCGTGCGTCATAGGTACGGACCACCAGGCTCTCGGCTGTCTTGTAGAGACGCTGCAGGTTTGTCCTGATCTTTGAGTGACTGTCACGGTCGTTGACGTTCGTTCCAAGGTAGATGGAAATCGCTGGTGCGGTTTCGCTGCGAACAAGTTTCATGGCATCGCTGATGGTTAGGTCTTTCATGGGTCACTTCTCCTTTTGAGAGAGCTGAATGCTCCCAGTTGTTACGTAGAACGTATCGGCACTTCGCAATCATTTCTGGAATGGATATTTACAATGAATTACTTCTGTTTTGCAGAAGTAGCGCTGATCCCATCATTTAGCTTGATAACGAGCGAAGCGATGCAAATTGCGCTCCACATGATGGCTTCCTTGGTGATGACGACATGGCTCTTCTTTCCGACAATAACCAGGTCATACAGCCTCCGACGCCTGGGTGTTCTTGCTAAACAGAACGGCTGAAAGCGCCGCCTACCACTCCATCATCGGATAGATTGCGAGTTCACTCAAAGCGATAATAACTATCCAATACTTCGCGTGAAGCGAATTTAGACTGACCCAGTAACCTGGGACGCCAGCGCAACTGGCAATGGACCGCCTTAACCCAACTTGAGGTTGTGAAAGCTATCTGATAGGAATCGACTGTGGGCCGGTCACGCGTAAAGAGGCCCGCTGTGGAGTCCGCTGCAATGGCCGGGCTGCTCAGGGCTATCCTTAGGTCCCCGGAGCTAGCATTTTTGCAACGCAATGCCACCTCCTGCGACGTCTGATTTTTGATCGACCACTTTGTCGAAAACCCGCTTGCCCCGGCGCTTTGCCACCTGCGAATCCCGTCCTTTGCCGCTGCCGCATCGCTCGCCGCTGAGGAGCTACCGCTGACCTTACGCCAAAAGGCAAAGTCCTTTGCTCTCGACCAGAACGCTAGTGCGCTCCTACTCAAGGGCTTTAGGATAGACGACGCGACCCTTATGGCAACGCCAACGTCCTGGGACACACCCTGGGAGGTGGCGCAGATTCACCTTTTGGAGGTGACACAGGCGCTGATCGCCAGTTTATTTGGCGAGATCTTCGGTTGGCAAACCCAAGAAAATGGTCGCTTCTTCCGTCATATCATCCCCCACCCAGCGGATGCGGTGGAGCAGCTTGGTTCTAGCAGCGCGGTCGACCTGCAATGGCACAACGAAGAGGCCTTTCATCCCGCCCGTGCCGACTGGGTCGTTCTCATGTGCTATCGCAACAGGGAGCAGGCCATCATGACGATTTGCCCAATGAGCGCCATCCAACGTACAAGGGCGGCCAAAATATCACGTTCGAGACACCTCGACGCTTCATTTAGCCAGAGGCTGGACGGGCAAGACGAGCGCAGACGCGACCAGACTAGATGCGAAAATCCTTCATGATCGCCGCTGCCACCGGATTTTGAATCCGCCGGTGTGCCGCAATCAGCCACAGCTCCTCATAGACGTTTTGCAAGGTCCCTAGGATGATCAATTCCTTACTCGCGACCATCTCCTCGGCGACCGGCATGGCCAAGGCCATCACTCCATCGCCATGACCGCCCATCAATTTTTGCAGGCTCGTGTCTTGAACCTCGGCGCGAACGGACACCCTAATGTCGGCCAGCTTTAGGTAGTGTTCGAGATCTTGCCGCAGCTTGCTCTGGCTGGACGGCATGATAAATGGTTGGTCCTGCAATGACTCTGGAAAGCCCTTGCGCAGTTTGGCAAACTTGGCGTGACCGCAGATGGCCACCGGCATCCTAGCGATACTTTTAGCGTAAAAGCCGCCGGCGTGGCCCACGGGTGGCGCCTCGTTGGCGACGACCAAATCGATGTTGTGCGCCTTAAGCTCGCGCAGTAATGCATCGGGATGGCCCTCAGCCAGCGACACGATACAATCAAAGGTCGCTTGAGCCTGGTGATAAAGGCGCAAGGTGAGATGCTTTGGGACCATGTCGGTCGCGCCGATCTGTACTTGCACCCTAGCTTCGGCGTGCTGATCGTTCAAAGAATCGACCATTTCATCGCCCAGCCTAAAGATCTCACTGGCGTAACCCAGTACCAATCGTCCAGCCTCGGTCAATTGCAGCTGACGCCGGGAGCGGTCGAAGAGTTGGTGGCCGATGGCATCTTCAAACTGCTTAAGCTGCGTCGACAGAGTGGGCTGCCCCAGCCGCAGCTTTTTTGCTGCTCCGGCAATGCCGCCCTCCATGGCGATCATCTTAAAATAGAGCAAATGATGATAGTTGATCCATGGTCGATTGGACATGTGCGTCTCTCATAGGCTAAATCGAAAAAATTACAAAATGTTTGGTTTTTCGATAGTAATAGACAACTTCGATGAGTTCATCCTCATTTTAGTTTGCACCGTTGTCAAAAAGCGCGATTCGAGGGTTTGCCAACACAGGCTAACCTGTCCACCACCGCGGTCATGACGTGCCACCCAGTCACGGAGGATCTCCAGACAAGCATGATCGATAAAGATCAGCTGACTCGTATCGAAGCGGACACTGGCGCCAACGGGCACCTTCTCCAGTGCCTGAATAAAGCGCGGCGCACGCAAAAACGTGGCAATGCCGCTGATCACTAACTCGACTCGGCCGGCTAGCATGCGTTGCTGGATGTGCAATCTGGTCACGCCAAGCAGGAGGAGCACCAGTGACAACAAAAATCCAAGCAAGACGCCCTGAAGCAAGTCTGTGGCTAAGATAGCGACCCCAGTACACGCAAAAATCACCAGCTGAGACCTGCCGCCGACGGCCAAGCTCCGCACGGCACTAGGGTTGATCAGCCTCAGTCCATAGTAGATCAGGACTCCAGCTAGGACTGCGACCGGAATCAGGTTCAACACCGCTGGTAGGCACGCCGCAAAGATCAGCAGCAATAGCCCATGCAGGATCGTCGAGAGCCGAGTCTTGGCTCCGGCACCGATATTGGCAGCGCTGCGCACAATCACGCCGGTCAAAGGAATCGCACCGATCAGACCACAAGCTATATTGCCTATCCCCTGCGCCCAGAGCTCCCGGTCATGGTTGATCTTGGTGTCTGGCGCCATCTTTGCCATAGCCCCTAAGCTCAACATGCACTCGGTGCTTGCCAGAAGCGCAATACTGAGGCCAGCTAGATAGATACCAGGGTGAGTGTTGCGCATCAGGGTCGGTAGCCCATCGAACGACAACGTTGCCATCAGACTACTCGGCACCTCAACGCGCAGCAGGGGCAGGTCAAAGACGTAAGCGACCGTGGTCATCAAACAGACCGCTAGTAGTGCACCGGGTATCTGGCGACACGCGCTCGGAGCGAAGCGGGTCCAAAGCCAGACCATGCTTAGGGAGGCCAGGCCAACCATGCCTGCCACCAGATTTGGGACACCCTTAGCGTTTGCCAGTGCACCCGTCCAAGGCGACATGAGGTGCAACAGTCCCAACAAATTGTCCATGCCACCACCAAGTGGCTTAAGATCCAACATGACATACAGCTGCCCCAGCACAATGAGCAGTCCAATACTCGTCAGCATCCCCTGAACCACGGCCGGTGAGATCGCCTGAAACCACCTTCCAAGCCGCGCCGCGCCAGCCATACACTGTAGCGCCCCGGCAACCACCACAGCGGCAGCAAGACCACCAAAGCCAAAGGTCTTAGTCGTCTCCCAGACGATGACGATCATTCCCGCCGTTGGACCGCTCACCATCAGTGGACACCCGGTCAGAAGTCCCACCAAGATTCCGCCGAGAATCCCGCTGATCAAGCCGCTTGCAGCCGGCACGCCCGACGCAATGGCGACCCCCAAACACAAGGGCAGCGCGATCAGAAAGACGACGAGCGATGACAGCACGTCAAAGCGAAGCGTTTTGCCCAAGCCGGCGACTGTGAAGCTGTTCATCGTACACTCTCGATATCCGTGTCGCAGGTCTCAGCACTTACCCGCGGCTGCAAGGTCGGCACACCGCGTGGTGCGTTGATGGGGGCGTCAGTAATCGGCTCAAATGTTGCCGAATCGAGATTAAATGTCCGAACCTCACCGTTTTCAATTCGATACACCCACCCGTAGATATCCAGCTCGTCCCTGGCGAGGGCCTTGGCAACCGCCGGTATCGTCGCCAAGCCTTCAATTTGAAGCAAGACATTGGCCTCGATGAGGCGCTCCATCTGCATATGCTTTGGCAGGTGAGCGAATTCGGCGGCCACAAATTTATAGGCTGCATCGGCATGCTGAAGCCACGCGGTCAGGGCAGGCATGGTCCTGCTCAATACCCCCGCGAGTAATCTTTGCATCATCGACCTCCCATGAATGGTGAATATTCTACGATATCGGCCGATCGAAGCTTCGCTCAAATGGATAATTTAAATGGGTAACATCTATTTAGACGAATCGATGACTGACTTTTGTCGCAAAAAGTCTCGCCTCCGATGAAGCCATACCTACTGGCGGCTAGGCCCACCCTTGCGACCGCGGGCTTAAGTTCAAGATCTTCTATTTTTACCAAGTGAACAGCTTCGATATATGCGAAGTCATGCCAATTAAATATAAATTTTTTAATCTAAAAAAAGATGCTTAGCCTAGATCTATAAACATTCCATCGAGTCACTTTATAAACTCCAATTTATTTGACCAAAGGAGAACGACCATGATGATCGTACGTAAAATGGCGAAGTTGACCTGCGCGCTTGCTCTAGTCGCCGGAACAAGCCAAGCTCTGGCGCAGCCGACGCACAGCCGCAACTCCTGGACTAGCTGGAGAGACCAGTGGACGGGAGACTTCTGGAGCTCAGGCAATTTTGGCGGTATGACCCAAGTGATGACCTGCGTAGCGGTCGACGGTTCGGTTGGCAGTCCGGAGTTCTGGGCTACGGGCACGGGCGAGGAGGTCGCGCGCAGCGCCTATGGACAGGCTCTGGATTGGGTCAACGTCGCCGATCGCAACCCCGCATACATTGAGGTCTGGTGCGGCTACTAAGGACCCGCGACCACGGACATCCACCCCTGCCCGGCTGGGCCAATCTCGCGCAGACGATTGGCCCAGCCGGGTTTGCATTTGCCGCAGCCAGAGCTGGCGTTCGGGCGATGGGCCCTATTCGCATTTAAGCTACGTGGATTGACGCGCCTCATGGGCGATAGGCTAGTTTCGCACTATTTTATTGTTTCGAACGACGCGATCGATCGCATCCAGGATCAGGTGCATCACCAGCATTGGCGCTCATTCGTGCGCAAGCTTTGGCAGGACGACTTGCCAGGTTTGAGTCGCTTGGCTGCGCCCACCTGAGCTTAGTCACAGTCCGGTATTTCGCCAAGGTTTGCGGCTGCGCGAAAAAAAAGTGGACACTCCCCGGCAAGTCCTGCCAGCGAATGTCCACGTCTCACAGTCACGAACGAAGGTCTTACTTCGCAGGCTCGCCAGCGGCAGGAGCAGCAGCGTCTTTGCCTTTACCGTGCTTGCCTTTCTTTTTGGCGTGAGCAGGCTTGCCGGCCTTTTCGTGGTCGGCTGGCTTAGGGGCTTCAGCAGCAGGAGCGACGGCAGGAGCTTCAGCAGCAGGAGCTGGAGCAGGTGCAGCTGCTTCTTCAGCGTGGCTGACGGAGGCGAAGAGCAGGCTAGCAGAGAACAAAGTGGCTACGAGTTTCATGAGATCTCCTGAAAACAACTTGGGGACAATAAAACTGCAATCAACATGATTACAGCACGACACTTAACTCATCAGTGGGCGACTGACTCGCCGTCGCTGCACCCTGGGACGGCCCGAAGGACAGCGGGAATGGAGCCATCAACGATCAACAACAACCGCTGCAACAGAGCTCAAACCCACGACCAATCTTAGTGGTGCCGGGGAGCCGTCGATCGTTGAGGGTATCATGAATCTCGCCGGTCAAGGACCGTGCCTCCACTAAAATCAATTCAATCTCGATGTCCTTAAGCTCCATCTCTAGGCCTTTAAAGTCAAGCTATTTTTCGGTTGTGATCGCTGCATCACGGCGCTGGGAGGTCTCATCTTTCCTAGCCAAATAAGCTCTCCAGCCACCATATTTGGTAATGTCTTCTGCACCTAATAAGGCCGCTGGTTCGCAGACGAAGCATTTAACTTGCTGGCCGGATGCGAGTACGGCCGTGCCGATGGCCAGAGGGCTTGGTACGGCATCGACAAAGGTGCCAAAGGCTGCTGCGTTCATCGCCCAGACCTCCAGTTCAATGCCTGGTCCGACGAAGCCTGGATCGCGGACCAAGCCGGGTTTAGGCGGCATGGTGCCGGACAGGGCGTAGAGCTTGTAGTCCGTCGATGTTCGGGTCGTGGTGACCAAGTAGGCGCCTCGTGACGTCAACTGGTGGTTGAGCGGCTGTCCTTGCAGATGGGCGCCGACGACGGCTAAGTGAATATGCGCTGCGGCAGAAGGGAGTCGGGTGCCCATGGCCCCCAGCTCGCCACCACGAGCCGCGTGGAAGCGGCCAGCCAGTTCGCACAGGGCGTCATCGGTAAACGCCGGAGCCAACAGGCTGATGCCAAACGGCAAGCCATTGCTGCGAAACCCGGCCGGAACTGCGACGGCGGCCAGGTCGAGGAGGTTGGCGAAGTTGGTGTAGTAGCCGAGCTTGCTGTTGAGTCCGAGCGGATCAGCCTCGACGGCGCTCTTCTTGAAGATCGTCGCGGCGGTCGGGACGGCTAGGACGTCGATGCTGCGCCAAGTCGACTCGGTTTGGCGCTTTAACTCCTGCAGGCGGTAAAAGGCCAAAAAAGCATCGCTCGCTTTTAAGTCGCTCGCCGCACTGATAATGGACTCCGTCACCGGCAGCAGTGCCTTAGGATGTTCGGCTAGGAAGGGGCCGATCGCTGCAAGGCGTTCGGCGACCCACGGGCCGTCGTAGAGCAGTGCTGCGGCCTCGCGAAACGGAGCGAAATCAATCTCGACGCGCCGCCCACCGCAGGACTCCAGCGTGGCGATGGCTTGATCAAATAAGGCCGAAGCGGCGGTGTCACCGAAGAAGGTCAGGTCGCTGTGCGCTGGCACGCCAAAGTGAAAGGCGCTCGGTAATGCACGCTGCGACCCATCACGACTATAGGGATCTGCCCCATCGTAGCCGCTGACGATTTGCCCAACGGCGGACGCGTCGTCGCAGGTCAGCGCGAAGACGCTGATGCAATCAAGGGTGCGGCAGGCAGGGACCAAGCCACGGCTGCTCAGCAGGCCGCGGGTGGGCTTCCAGCCGACGATGTTATTAAAGGCTGCGGGCACTCGTCCAGATCCAGCGGTGTCGCTGCCCAGCGCGAAGCTCACCAGTCCGGCGGCCACGGCGACGGCGGAGCCAGAGCTCGAACCACCGCTGATATAGTCGGCGTCGAAGACACAGCTGGGCGCGCCGTAAGGAGAACGCGTTCCCACTAGGCCGGTGGCAAATTGATCGAGATTGGTTTTGCCGATGAGCAAGGCACCAGCCGCCATAAGCTTGGCGACGACCGGGGCCGTGTCCTGGGCGATATGAGAAAAGCTGGGACAGGCCGCGGTCGTTGGTAAACCGGCGACGTCGATATTGTCTTTGACCGCAAAGGGCACGCCGTAGAGCGGAAGGTCATCGCCAGCGTGCTTGCGTGCTTCAAGCTCTTGGGCCGCGGCCAGCACGGCTGCCTTCGGTAAGAGGTGAATCCACACAGCATCGTCGCCGCGAGCGGCGATGCGCGCAAAGACCGCGTCGATCAACGCACTTGGCTTCAGTGCACCGGATTGATAGGAACGGGCCAGTGCGGCGAGGTCCAGGCTTTGGGTAGCGGTCGTGTCAGCGGTCATGTGAGGTCCTTTTCGTGACTCCTGCAGTGAGGTCCTTCAAGTGAGTTAAAGGTCCAGCACGATCAGCGGCTGTCCAGCATCGACGATTTTGCCTTTGCCGACAATCACGCTCTGGACGACCCCGTCGCGCGGCGCCTCGACGGTGACCTCCATCTTCATGGCTTCGATGACAGCGATCGCCTGACCGGATGTCACCTTATCTCCAGATCTAACGCCGACCGACCAGACGCTCCCCGCGATCGGTGAGCCAATGACCTGATTAGCATCGTAATCGGGCATTGCCTCGCTAGTCGCTGGGTCGACGTCCGCCGTAGGGCCACTGCTGCCCGATAGTTCTTCGGTCCAACGCTCCCGCTCAGCATCAAAGGCCTGTTGCTGAGTGGCCTTAAACGCCGCGATGCTCACGCGCTCTTGCTGTAAAAAGGCGTGATAGTCCCGGACATGAAAGGTCTCGGTGCTGATGTCGAGGTTGACCCGGCCGTTGGCAAAGGCGCGGCGGAACTCTCCTAGCTCGGCCTCAGCCATCGGATAGAACTGCACTTGGTCAAAAAAGCGCAGCAGCCATGGTTCGCCCGCAGTGAATTCCTTGGTGACGCGGTGGGTATTCCACACCGGCACCGTACGGCCAACCAGCTGATAGCCGCCTGGGCTTTCCATGCCGTAAACACACATATACACGCCGCCGATGCCGACCTCGCCCTCGGCCGTCCAGGTCCGCGCTGGATTATATTTGGTGGTCACCAGCCGGTGCCTTGGATCGATCGGCACGGCACAAGGCGCACCGAGGTAGACATCACCTAAACCTAATACCATGTAGCGTGCTTTGAAGATCGTCGCCTCGACCTCATCGATACTGCTGAGGCCGTTGATGCGGCGAATAAATTCGACGTTGCTCGGCAGCCAAGGAGCATCGTTGCGCACCGATTGGCGGTATTTGGCGATCGCCTCTTTGGTTGAACTGGCGTTAAAGGCGAGTGGCAGGCGCAGGATGCGCGTGATGAAGCTTAAATCCTTCGCCAAGGGCAACTCGGCCTCGGCCTTAAACAGGGTGTCTAGGAGCGTCTCGCGCGGCAAAACGCGGCTATCAAAATGGACTTGGAGGGAACGCACGCCCGGCGATAGTTCGATGACGCCAGTAAGCGGGTGCTGTTTAAACCATTCCATCAGCGCATGCACGCGAAAGCGCAGATCGAGATCAAGGATCAACGGTCCGTACTCGATCAGGATGTATTTATCGCCTGCCTGGCGGTAGACGACACCGGGGCTGCCCTGCGAGGGTGGTCTGGTGGCCAAAATCGCTTCATCAAGGCCACTCGTCGTGACGGCGGCGGCAACTTTTGCGGGCGATAAGGGGTCGCTCCCTAACGCTGCCAGCTGCCCTAGTCGCGTATCTTGAAGGCGTTCGGCGGCAAGAGCGGCCGCGAAGGAGGTGAGCTTGAAGCGGATGCGATCGCCGGGGCGCAGCTGTCCCACCTTCCAAAGATCGGCTTTGACGATGGTCACGGGACAGACAAAGCCGCCGAGACTAGGTCCATCTTTGGCGAGGATGACCGGCATGTCGCCGGTGAAGTTGATGGTGCCGACGGCGTATTCGTTGTCGTGGATGTTTGACGGATGCAGTCCAGCTTCGCCACCATCGGTGCGCGAAAACACCGGCTTTGGCCCGATGAGTCGGATCCCAAGCCGATTGGAGTTGTAGTGCACCGTCCAGTCGGATTGCAGAAAGGTCTGAAAGAAGTCCTTGGTGAAGAAGTCCGGCGCGGCGTGTGGGCCGCACAGGACAGCGAGGTCCCAGTGGTTGCCGTAGTCGGGACGCAGGGCCAGTGGTGCGGCGCGTAAGGGTGGTCGCGGCTCGGGCGATGGGCACAGGTCGAGCACGTCGCCATGGCGCAGGGTACGTCCACCGTGGCCGCCAAACTTACCTAAGCTAAACGTCGCCTTGCTACCCAGGTAGGTTGGTACATCAAAGCCGCCCGACACCGCCAGGTAAGTCCGGCAACCACCGCCGCTGATCCCGCGCAGGCGCAGCACGCTCCCGGCTGGCACGCGGATGCTCTCCCAGTAGGGGACTTGGGCGCCGTCCAGGTCTGCGGCCATCGCCGCACCGGTTAAGGCGATGATGCTGTCGCGGTTGAATCTAAGCGTCGGACCGCGCAGCGTGATCTCTAAGCCCGCAGCTGTTGCCGCGTTGCCGACCAATTCGTTGCCCAGGCGAAAGGCATAGTCATCCATGGGCCCCGATGGCGGGATGCCGACGGCCCAATAGCCGTGGCGTCCAGGATAATCCTGGATGCTGCTTTGGGTTCCCGGCTCGATGACGTCGATGCTGGCGGCCTGGTAGGGAAAGTCAGTAAGCCAGGCTGTATGTATTAGTGCGTTAGCAAAATCGCTCGACGCAGTGATTTGGCGCAAATACGCCAGGTTTGAGGCGATGCCGGCAATGCGACTAGCGGCCAAGGCAGCGTGCAGATTTGCCACGGCTTCGTCGCGGGTCACACCGGTGACGATGATCTTGGCTAGCAGGGGGTCGTAATTGGCTGAGACCTCGGTGCCGCGTTCGATCCATGTATCGACCCGGGCGGCCGTCGCAAAGGTCGCCTCAGTGAGTAAGCCGGCACTCGGACGAAACGCATTATTTGGGTCCTCAGCGTAGACGCGGGCTTGAATCGACACACCGTTTGGTCGGTAGACGAAGCCACTAAGGTCGAGGTCTCCCGCCGCCTGTTGGACCATCCATGCGACGAGGTCGATGCCGGACACCTCTTCGGTGATGCCGTGCTCGACTTGAAGGCGCGTGTTGACCTCGAGAAAATAAAATTCCTGCTTCGCTAGATCGACTAAAAACTCGACCGTTCCAGCCGAGGTATAGCCGACGCGTTGGCCGAGTTTGACTGCGGCATCGATTAAAGCTGTGCGCAACGCCGCGCTGAGTCCTGGTGCTGGGGTTTCTTCGATGACCTTTTGGTTGCGCCGCTGGACCGAGCAGTCGCGCTCGCCCAAGGCGACGACGTTGCCGCGACTGTCGCCGAAGATCTGCACTTCGACATGCCGCGCCTGGCGAAGAAAGGTCTCAAGATACACATCGCCTGAGCCAAACGAGTTCTCTGCGGTGCGGCATACGGACGCGTAGGCTAAAGTCAACGCGTCCTCGCTGTCGCAGCTGCGCATGCCGATACCACCGCCACCTGCCGTGCTCTTCAACATGACTGGATAGCCGATGCGTGCGGCTTCGCTGCGCGCGGCATTTAGGTCCTGAAGCAGACTAGTGCCTTGCAGGATGGGTAATCCCTCGGCAACGGCTAGGGCGCGTGCCGTGTGCTTGAGGCCAAAGGCGTGAATGTGTTCTGGCGTGGGACCGATGAAGATCAGGCCGCGCTCTTGGCAAGCTTGGGCAAAGGCCGCGTTCTCGCTGAGAAAGCCGTAGCCTGGATGGATCGCCTCGGCGCCAGCAGCCTGCGCCGCGGCGAAGATCTTCTCAAAACACAGGTATGTTTGTGCGGCAGAGCCGTCGCCCAGTGCTAGAGCTGTGTCAGCGAGTGCGACATGCAGGGACGTGGCATCGGCCTCTGCATAAACCGCGACAGCCTTGGCGCCGAGCTGCTGGACGCTGCGAATGATGCGGCAGGCAATAGCACCGCGATTGGCGATCAAGACGCTCTTGAACATTGTTACGACCTCGTGACGTGGCACCTGCCACGGTTGTCTGAGCAAGGAGTTCCAGGACTGTGGCAACCCGGCTTATCGGCGTCAGAGTCAAACAAGCGACCACGCTAACATGAGCAATTGATTCGTGTTAGCCGTGATGGGTGAGCTGTTTGCGCATTTTTGTTACATTGTTGCGCAATCGCTGATCTGGACCCGAGGCGGTAATTAGCCTACCATTGAAGGGTGCCCACTGCTTTCTTGCTGGTAGGTCCTGCCGCTCAGATTTCCTATTCGTACTCATTCCGTCCAATCAGACATCATGGAGCTCGCAATGACCTTGCGTCTTGGGCCGTGCGCCTTTGCCTTGGCGACGATGGTCACCGCTTTGACCGGTTGTGCGGATGGGCGAGGTCCAGATTCAAAATTATCCTCGGATTGGCAAGGGTCCGCGGCACCGGATGGCTCTCGGACTTATGTGATCGACTGGGCCTGTGAACCCAAGCGCTTTGGTAGCTCCTCCGAGGTCTACGTCGATCAGCAGGAGGAGTATTGCGAGTGGCGTCTTGTGCGTAAAGGCGCTGCAGAAGATATCTGTCAGTTTACCACCAGCTTTGACGACCACCGCGAATTCTATCTCAACAGTCGCGGTCAGACTGACATCAATTCTGTGAGCGCGGCGCAGATGCTGCGGGACGATTGCTCGAGTGTCGCGATCAAGCGCCTCAAGGCGGGCAAGGGAGTGGGCCATAATTGCTCCGAGATCTCGCCACACGGTGGTGGTTGCGTCCCAGAGCGCAATTCCGATCCGGAGATCTGTGACAAGGTTCGCTATGTCGTCGGCGAGAAATACCACGGCAAGCTTGATTTTAGTATCGACCAAATGCCGCCGGATAACGTCGAGCACACGACCATGCCGCTGATGCGACTGGGTCTTTTGACTGCATTGCCGAAGAATTGCGCGTTTTCACAAGCCGATCATACCGAGATCAACTGCAGCGTGCCGTCGGGCACCAGCTGCTTTTCGCTCAGTGGGCAGCTGCGCGTTGGCGTGCGCGTGCTGACGACGTTGCCGAAGCCAGCGCTTGGTGACGGGCCTACTTCGGGCACTTAGATCTGTACGGCGAGGGCTAAGCACGACGATGAAGTGGAGTCAAAGACAGCCTGTGATGCGCTGGATCCTGCTGCTACTGGCTATAGCTTTTGCTGCATTCGTCTGGATTCGCGACCGCTTCTACCTAGGCGATCATCCTGCAGCTGCTGCGGCGTCACAAGATCCGTCGGCAGAGGCTTTTGGTCTAAGCGACCTGTCGCTGCTGGTGCCGCTACAGGCATCAGCGCAGTCGCGACCGAGCGAATCGCCATTCGGTCACAGCGGTACGGGCTTTTGTCATGCGCCGACTCTGGACCTGGGTGGCAGCGATCCGCTGATGCGTCGAGAACAGTGGCAAGCCTGGGCCAAGGATGTGCTCCTTGCGGTGCTGCCCTTGCCAGACAATGACTCGCTGTGGAGCGGGAAAAAGCCTGCACTGAGAGACCTGTACCAGGAGATGCAGGCGTTGCCCGACGTCGACACCACGGGCGACTGTCCGGATCCCGTCGCTGCTGATCAGCTTGTCCAGGATGTCGCGGCGCTGCGTGCAGCGGGTACGAACGTCGCGACGCACCAGTCGTTGCCAAGAGGGGTTTGCAACTACCGGGCGTGGCGCGTGGTTAGCGCTCGCTTTGATCCTTGTCCGTTTCAGGCGAAGATGCTTTTGGATGATCCGTTGGCTTTGACGCCGACTGGGGCGCGCGAGTTTCCTGCTGCCGTCTGCGGCGACGGCGAGTTGCGCCTGGTCGTGCAACCATTTGCAGTGGCTGGGAACCGTGGTTATCACGCCATGGACATGGCGCTGCACCTGTTTTTTCACGTCCCAGACCTGGCGGCCGCTGTGGCCAGCCTACGCGACTTTAAACAAGTGACGCGGCAGGCTTTGGCTGCTGCCGGCAAGCTGCCACCTCCCGCAGACCTCCTGCAGCCACATCCAGGCCTGACCGAGGAAATGGACTGCGGCGGCTATCCGCTGGGTGATGGCGGAGAAGCCGCCTTGGGTCCGGTGGGTAAAGCCTGGCGTCAATTGCTGACCACTTATGGCAAATCCAGTCGCCTATTTAAGGTCGCCTGGGCGCTCAGCGACAATAGCGGCGGCAATTGGAGTTTTGGTTTGCGCGTGCTGCAACCAACCGCAGGCGAAAGAGTCCTGCGAAGATTGGAGCCGTTTAAAGTGGAAAGTTTTAGTGCCGCAGCCCTCCAAGATGGACTGCCGTTTTCGCCGCTCGACCCGCGCCTGAACACGCTGAACTACTTTTACCCCGGCGAACGCAGCCTAGAGGAGCTGAGCAGTCCAGCTGGACGGGCCGCGCTGGGGGAATTGATCAACCTCGCCAACCCAGAGAAGACCAGTTTTAATCTTGGCGGCAAGCTTGGCGGATCCTGCGCTAGCTGCCATGCACGCGATTTTGTCGAACGTAGCGTGCGCGAAGCAAATGGCCTGGACGTGTCGGCATTGACGCAACTGGCCCAGGTATCCCATGCCTCGGTGCCGATATGGGAACCTTTTCGTGCCGCGATCGAGCAGCGCAACGTTAATAACCTGCGCCAATTTGGTTACGGTCCAGGGCTTACCTTCGGTGTTAGTCGGCGCTCCCTGCATGAGGCGACCAGCCTAGCGCGGCTGTTCAACGATTATGCTGCGGGTCGGTGGCAAGCAAAAACCGTGGACAGTGCTGCGGTGGCGCCGGCCGAAGTACAAGCATGGTCAAGTCCGGCGTCCTTTTCGGCCGACAGTATCGACTCACTGCTGGCGACGCGCTGTGGCTATTGTCACGGCTTTAAGCGCGGGCCAGACCTACAGCTCGAAGCCACCGCCAAACGATTCGCCTGCCGCATCGATGCCCTTGTCCATAGCGCGCCGCTGGATCCGCAGCACATGCCGCCGGGGTTGATGTTGCCGCCAGCAGAACTTAGGCAAATCGAGTTCTGGGCGCAGCAGCAGTCCTGCGCCTCGTTACCTGCAGGTGAGCGCAACCTAGACAGCGATTGACCTGCCACAGGAGGATTGCGGCGATGCCGATAAAGCGACCAGCAGCTGTTTACCTTGCCGCGCTACTGACCCTTGCTTCAGGCCATGCCCTAGCTGACGCGCCGCCACTCGCCGTGAGTTGGATCCACGGTCGAGCCGATTGCTCGCGTGGGCAGGAAAGCGCCTATCAAGCGTTTAAACTAAACGAAGATACTTATATCTTGCGGCAAGATAAGTGCCTTGAGTACGAGGCTCCGTTCCTCTATTTACTGCTCGGAAGGCAGCGAGCCTTGCTGCTCGACACCGGTTCTATCGAGATCCCCACCGATACCGCAGAAGCCGAAGCGCAGCTCAGCCCCCTGCGCCAGGCCGTAGACCGGATCATAGGCGACTATGCTGCCGCTCACCACATCATGGATCTGCCTCTGCTCGTCGCGCATAGTCACGGACACGGCGATCATGTGGCCGGCGATCCTTTGTTCCACAAGCGCGCAAGGACCCACGTGGTCGGCCCAGGCGTGCGCAGCGTGTTGGCTTTCTGGGGCTTTAGCAGCATGACGGGCCCCGGGGTCGTCTTTGATCTCGGTGATCGCCTGCTCGACGTCCTGCCTATCCCTGGGCATTACGTCGATCATATCGCTGTTTATGATCGCAACCATGCACTGCTGATCTCTGGCGACAGCCTATACCCAGGTCGTCTGTACATCGACGACTGGGGCGCCTACCGTACCAGTGTCGACCGCTTGCAGGCGTTTATCGCCGTTAGGCCCTTAGACTACATCTTAGGTGGGCATATCGAGATGTCGCGGCAAGCAGGTGTTGATTATCCGGTCGGCTCGACCTATCAGCCGAACGAGCATGTTTTAGAATTGCGCGCTTCCCACCTTGATGAGTTGAATCGAGCACTTAAAGCCATTGGTCCGCGTCCTAAACGGCAGACACATGCTGATTTCATCATCGACCCATAGGTGATGCGCCGCACAGAGTCGTGCAAGGTGGCCTTTCCCAAACATGTTGTCGGCAAAGCAACATAGCTGCCGCCTTCATGCTAACTATCCGTATATAGGACTAAATATAAAATTATTCGCAAGCCCTAAAGATTTGCCTCGACTCAGCCGATAAGGGTTTTAGAGGTAAACAACGATGCAAAAAAATACAACATCGATCGGAATCATCGCCCTAGGACTCGTCGCCCATATCGCCTGCTCGTCGGATAAAAAGGCGCAAACGGGTAACGTGAACGTCAAGTCGTCCCACCTAGAGGCCGCCAACGCCAACGGTAATGGAAGCAGCAACGCGGTCACTGCTCCGGCTTCGGCTCCGGCTCCGGCGCCAGACACGGTGGCAGCTTCTGCCCCGGCGTCAGCTCCGTCTGCGGACATTGCTAAAGCCTTGGCGACGATCCTTGGCAGCAGCTCGGGGACTGGAGGCCTTGGTGGTTTAGCGACCACGCTTGGTGCAAGCGGCTTTTCGACGGCCCAGATCGGCAAGTTCTTGGGCACGCCAATCGGTTCAGCAATCTTCACTCAGATCCTGTCCAACCCAGCTCTATCTGCCGAAACGGGGATTCCCAAGGATGTGCTCGCGACCATTGCTAAACAATCGCAATTGGTCTCAGATGTCCTGCAAAATCCAAAGATCGCAGCCGTGCTTGATAAGGGCCTCGCGAAGCTGATGGCGGAAGATCCATCACTGGTGTCGAAGATTTTAAGCGTTGTCGCTGGTGGAGCTGGTGGAGCCATTAGCCTGCCTGGGATTGCGACTTTGCCTAGCACGGCAAACGGTAGCGGCAGCTGAGCTGGTAACGCTTCGGGTTCGTGAAAACCGTCAAGGTCTCGATCAAGTAATTTGAGACTAGCTGACGAGGCCGCTGCTATAGGCGGCCTTTGATGTTTGTGCCGTGTCAGGGCGAACATTGGCCCAGGCGGAGTCCTCGGCGAGTCCACCAGCCTGCAGTAACCTGGCGAATAAACCCTCGGCGCGGCGCAGCTCTTGGAAGGTCCCGGCTTGGATGATCCGGCCATCAGACAGTACCAGGATACGGTCGGCCCCGAGTATCGTCGACAGGCGATGCGCGATGACAAAGGTGGTTTTACCGGCGCTGAGGCGCTCCATCGTCGCTTGAACCCTACGCTCGGTCTCATTATCCAAGGCGCTGGTCGCTTCATCAAGCAATAGAATCGGGGCATCTTTGAGAATCGCTCGCGCGATCGCCAGGCGCTGGCGCTCGCCGCCGGATAGTGCGAGGCCTCGCTCGCCGACGATAAAGTCATAGCCGCCGGGGCGGGCGCAAATGAAATCATGAGCGTCGGCGCGGCGAGCTGCCTCTTCGACTTCTAGCCGCGTCGCTTGCGGTTTACCGACGAGGATATTGTCGTAGATCGACCGGTTGAAGAGTCCAGGCTCTTGAAACACGGTGGCGATGCTGCCGCAAAGCGTATTGACGTCGAGCGTGCTGATGTTTTGACCGTCGATCAGGATACGGCCATGGTCGGGTGAGTAGAGTCGCTGCAGCAGCGTCAGGCAGGTACTTTTGCCGGATCCAGTCGGTCCAACTAGGGCGATGGTCTGACCAGGGTTAACCGTAAAGCTGAGGTTTTTGACCCCCTGCGCTTTGGCGCCGCGTCGGCCGTAGGCAAACGAGACGTTGTCAAACTCGACCCGCCCCTGCAGCGCTGGTTCGAGAAAGTGATCCTGTTGCAGGTCTTCAACATCGACATGATCGATGAGATCAAAGAGGTTCTTGACGATTGGCATCTGGCCAACGATGCGATTGATGAATGAGGACAGCTGGTCCAAGCGACTGATGAGAAGGGTGGAGAAGCCGACAAAGGTCACAACCTGTCCCCCTGTCGCCTGTCCGCCGTGCACCAGGGTCGAGCCGATGGCCACGATCGTCACCATGGCAATCATCGATGCCAGGCGGGTGATGACGTTTAAGGTGCCCCACCAATTTAACACCGGGTATTGCGCCCGAAGGACGTTGTGGATCATGCCGCGAAACAGCTCAACTTCATCCTTAACCCGAGTGAAGCTGCGCACCACCGTGACGTTGCCCATGACGTCGACGAGGCGCGAGGTCAGGTCTTGATGCTGGAGCTCGACTAAGGCCTGACGCACATGCGTCTTGCGAATGATCGCCCAATTGCATGAACAATACACCACAGCAAGGGCAAAAAGGGCCGTCGCCATACGCGGATCGAGCGAAAAGGCCATCGGTACCATCGCCACGACGCTACCGACTGCGATCAGATTCTCACGTAAGAACGACAGGGAGATGTGGAACACCTGGTCGGTTCCGGATTGAATCGTGCGCACGGCGCGGCCCGAACCGTTAAGCGAGTGGAAGCGGTAGGGTAGCGAGATCGTTCGGGCAAAGGCCAACTCCATGGCGCGAAGGCGCTGCCGGTGCGCGAAGCGGTCCGTGGCGATGGACAAAAAGATGCTCAGCACTGCGTTGAAGCTGCCAAGCAAAACCCAGAGCCCGACAAAATGGCTAAACTGGCCCTCTTTTGCTAGGGCGTCGATCACGTCGCCAAAGAGCATGGGCTCGAGGATTTGCGCAATCGCCACGCCGAAGGCCGCCACTCCGAAGAACAGCATCAGACGGCGTTCAGAGTGCCCAAGGCGAAGGACACGAAGAAATATGTTTAAGAAGTCCATCGGGCGAGTCTAATGCAAGTCGGTGCTGAATCCAACCATAGAGTCGCCGCCCATTCACAGGTGATTTGCCGCCGATTTGGCAGATATCCCAACAGTTGCCCATGGCCTGGGTCATGCGTGCAGATCGCCATGATGGCAGTTAACTATCGAACAAATGACGTAAATTTAAACATTTTCTGGTTTGTTACAAGTCGCGCCAGGCTGCGGTAGGGGCTCATTCGTACATGCCGTAGGCAAAATGCTCATATGTTTACTCCGAATCGACTTATCATAAAGACTTCCCTCATTAAAGACGCGGAGGCTTCATGCACCACCCCTCAAGGCACATCCTCAAGTACGGGGTGGACGCCGTCGCCTCATTGGGAGGTGCCATGTGGGTGCGCCGCTGTGCCCTGACCCGCAGCCTCACATTGGCAAGCGCAACGCTCGCCATCTTCGGCTCCGCGGTTGCCGAGGCCGGGGTTCTTGTCACGCAAACGATTGAGGCGACCGCATCGGGCAACGTTCAGGATGTAAAATCAAGCAGCTACCGATCGGTGCATACGTGGCGTATTGACCCGCCGCGTTTTAATCTAACCGTCCGTAGCGGTAAGGATGAGACTAACTACATCTATAATAGTCGTACTCTCTATGTTTGCGGCCAGCTTGACGAGGCTCAGCTCAAGCTACTTGCAAAGGCGACAGCAGGCCAAACCAGCTCTTTTGATCGCTACCGCAAGGGAGTCTGTCAGGTCGTGCCGAGTAACTTTCTGGTCCGCTTTTTTCTTTCGCCGATGCTCGCTGTCGAATCCGTCGATGCGGCCGATGGTTTAAACCTCACCCTGAGCCTGAGGGACTATGCGCTTAAAGCAGGCAAGTCGACGACCAGCGGCGGTCGCTCTTGTTCCGGCTACTCCAGGCGTTTTGTCATGGATAAGGCCAGCTCGGCACCTAGTGGCAAGTCTCGTACCAGCACCCTCGATGAAACCTCCTGTACGAGCGAAGATATCACCTGGCGACCCGGCCTTTGGCCGGAAGTGGCCAAGGTGGTGATGCGTCAACCAGGTGGCAGGAATCTGTTGAAGCAGCTAAAGCAGGATGATGCCGGAATTCTCGGCTTGCAGTTGCAAGGAAGCGTTCGCCATGAGCGAGTGTCGGGCAATGGCAAAAAAAGTACCGCAACGCTTAAGCTGACGACGACAAAAGTTAGCGAGGAGGAATTCGCCAAGTCCTTATTTCTTCCGCCGGTCGGCTATCAGATGTTTAGTCCTGAAACCCTGGACCTCGCTGCCATTGCGGGCAGTGGTGACAAAGCGTCGGCCACGGCCGAGGCATCGGGAAAAAAGGGTGACGAGCTGATCGACATGGTCCGCTCTGCGTTCTTCTGCGCCTTAGCCGGTCCTCTCGGCTGCATAGGTGAGTGAGATTGGTGTTTTTCATCAGTATTTAATGCTTGGCTAAATAGGGAGTCTGATATGTACAGGTGGAAAAAGCGCACGCACATCGTCGCATCGGAGCGTGGCTTTGGGGGGCTCTCCATCGCTTTATTGGTTGTCATCACTACGGCCTCGGTGGGCTGTAGAACAAGCGATTCGGGTAGTTTTGTCATGGACACAGGAACCCCCTTAACTACCGAAACGTCGGTGACGTCGACGCGGCCTCTGGACAATGGCCAGTCCTTTCGTATGGGATACGGTTACGATGATATCGCTGGGACACGGCATACGAGCTGTTTAGATCCGACCACATACAGTCTTGTCGGTCGCAATGTGCGGACCACCGATATGCACTTCGCCCTGATCAACAGCAAGGAAGATCTCGCTAACGAACTGAATATTCAGGTCAATGCCGAGGCGTCGGCAAGTTATGGAACGGTCACCGGGTCGACCACGGCAAAGGTCAATATCCTCAAAAAGTCGTCATTTAGCGATCACTCGGTGATGGGACTGGTGACGTTTCTGCATCGTGCGCAGATGCTCGAAGTCGAGAGCGACGGCGACATTTTGAATGCGAAGATGGCTGATTTATTGGCGAAGGATCCAAAGGCCTTTCGGCTTCGCTGCGGTGACGAATACACCCGCTCGGCCACTACCGGAGCGGCATTATATATAGCGGTCAATGCTGAGGCAAAGTCCAGCAACATCAGCGATCATGTTGGTACGGACAACGAGATTAAAGCAGCATTTAGCAACCTCATCACAGCGTCCACGACGGCCACGGTATCCAAGGATACGCAAAAGACCTTGTCCAAGTACTCCATCACCATGAGTTGCAGCTCGGTAGGGACCACGTCGGATGCCTGCGCCCAACCCATTATTGCCGTGAATGCTGACGATCTAGGCTCGATCATCGACTTTCTCAACAAAGCAAAGTCTGCGGTGGCGGCAAGCATTGATTCCAATCCGAATTTGCTCGTCGCCGTCGATGAACAATTTAAGGAATATCCGAAGCCATCCGCTGCCGTCGATAAGAAGAAGTTCGACGTCTTCTTTGACTTCAATCCCCAGCTCACTGTCGTGCATGACCTGCTGCAGAGGGAAGTTGAAGTCAATAATGCCTGCGGCATCTTTCAATATCCATCATGCGCAAAAATAAGGTCGGTGTTGGCCGGACAAATCAAAAAATGCGCAGTCCAAGAAGACTGGCCAGACTGCGACGCATCTCAAGTCAGCCTTGACGCATTGCATAAAGAGCTAGGCTCAGCGGACCGCGGGATCGTCGTGCTAAATTCTTCGGCCAAGCACACTTCAGTAACTTTGGATTTCAATTCCTATGGTTTAGGCAATGTCCGCTACGAGCCAAATAAGATCTATAATCTTACGGATCTGAACTTCAATGATGCGGCCACTGATTACCACGCCACGATCGTCCCCGGCTGGCAACTGCGGTTGTTTCAGCATGTGAATGGGGGAGGCGCCTGCGTCGTCATCAAAAGCACGGATCGAGTGGACCGCTTGCGGTATTTTGTCGGGTATACGTCATCATTTCGCTTGGAGCCAGCACAAGACCGACCTGCACCGTGCGAGCAATAACGCTTTAGGGATAACAGAATATGCGGCTTCATTTGCTTATGCTCGTGGCGATTCTGGGCGCTTGCAACCACGTTGGGGGTGAGTCTGCAAAGACCGAGAGCGTGCAGGACATCCAAAAAATGACACTTAGACAGCCTCAGGGCGATTATCAAGTGCTCTGTCGTGATGGGACCACGGAATTTGATGCAGCGGAAAAGGTGCTGCGCAATGATGTCTGCAATGGCAATGGCACCATGCAGGAAGTCGTTTGCATCTCCGCCTCTGGTGGCTTCGTGCCGACGTCGACGAAAACCGGCATGAAGTTTGGCACACCCATGACCGAATCGGATTGCAATTTGGCGACAACTGCGGCTAGGTACGGGGCCGTCTGTGGTTACTCGGGGGGGTACGGCCCGTTTCGCATCGCCGATGGAGTGCAACTGGGGCAGGGGCCTTCGATCAGTAGCTGCACTGATGCGACTCGCGGAGCACGGCGTGGTGTTATCTGCACGGGGACTGGGGGACAGGTCTTCCTTACAGATATCACCTCTAGTCGTACCTATGGTGATCGCCTAACCACCTCCGACTGCTTGGACTCACTGAGTTCGGTCAAATACGAGACCCTGTGTTCGATGCAGAATAATCAGTTTTATATTACCAATATCCTGACCAGGCAGGCCTATGGGGAGGGCCGCAGCAAGCTTGATTGCTTCGATGCAAATAGCAACGCCTCGCCTCACTCCGTGTGCGTTGGGCGAAACAACCAGTGGGTCGTGGCCAGGGTGGGTGATGGCCGGGAGTTCGGCGATTCGATGCCACTAGCTGAATGTAAGCAAATGACGCAAGGGATCCGCGAGGATGCGTTATGCACGCGGCATAATTCGCTGTATTTCCCCACCTCACTGAACTCTGGGGCGACTCTAGGCAATGTCGGTGACAGCCTTGACCGTTGCCTCCATCTGATCCGGGCAGCGAACTTTCAAGTCGTCTGCTCTCAAGTCAGTGGTGGTGGCTACGCGCCGACGAGGATTGAAGATGGAGTCGCGATGGGGCAGCCGATGCCGGTAGAGTCGTGCACGGACGCAACCACAGCGATTCAACGGGCTATGGTTTGTACCTATAAGAACGGTCAATACTTTCCCACACGTATTGAAGATGGTACGGCCTTAGGCTCTGGCACGACTTTGAGCAATTGCCTAAGTGCCGTGGCGAATGGTGCGATTCGTAGTAATTGATCGCATAAAACATATCGATTTATTTAGTAAAAATTGAATTTTATACGATTCTCTAAAGTTTTGGTGCGAATGTGCCGATAAGGCCGGGCCTGGGTTTTTTAGGGCTTGGTGATCGCTGCTCGGCAGCTGCAACTTTACTAGAGGAACCTCCATGAAGTCTGTTCGGTCGCTGTGGCTGGTCGTGGTTACTTTCCTTAGTGTGTGGTCGCCGTTTTTGTGGTCGTGCAAAAGTGCAGGGAATGGCTCCGAGGTGCAGGTCGCGCTGGAAGATCAAAGCACGATTTTAGATATTAAAAAGTCGATCTTGGACGCCATTCATTATCCGGCGGCGTTGTTTGGGCATATGCTTGGTTTTACCTATTCGGCCGGTACGGCAGGTGTGAATCCAGGGGACGATATGTCCATGCTCTTTGACGAGAAAAGTCACGATCCAACGGGTTGGGTGGCAAACTTTCGTGGCTCCGATCCGCAATCGAAGGCCAGTATGGCCAGCACCCGACTGGAGATTCGCCTCGTTGATTGGGTGTTTACGCCTGTTGCGTTTACCATGGATAGTGCCCACAAAGAGATTGTCTCGGTGCAGCCAGAGGTTGCCTGGACGCAAAGTATCGACAATTCCGACTCAGATACGCCGCTGCAGCAGACGCTGGCGCATCAGGTGACGAAAACAGATTCGATCACGAAATCGACCAATAGCAAGATCAATTGGGGAGTCGGTGCATCGACCACCTTCAAGGTCGGCCTTGAGGCTCTGATCGGCGGTGGGGTGACAACGAATATTTCCTTCGGCGGTGAACAGGATTTCGGCACGACCAGCCAGACGACCAATACCACGACAGATACCTCCACAGGGCAGGTGACCGTGGGGCCAAGGTCAAAGGTGTACGCGACTTGGCTTATCAATCGCCAGGTCATCCGGGTGCCTTATACCGCCAAAATTCAGGTCAATGCTAAACTCAAATACTCAGGTCTGATCCGCTCCGGAGATTGGAAGGACCCGAAGTCGCGCAACTACAGCTACGAATTTCATGACTCCAAAGGCAATCACCCGTTCAGCTACACCTTTGGCACCAACGAACATCCCTTTTTCGACGATATCAGAAACCAAAAGTCACTCGGCAGCCAGGCGTGGATGTGGAAGGAACTAAGCGACGCCTGGGGCGCAGAAGCAACTGATCTCATCGCTAAGCTTGATGATCCTATGATCTACACCGTGACTATCACAGGAACCCTGGAATACAGCCGGGCGATGGACGTGCAGATCAAGCAATCGAATAGTCCTGGAAAGTCCCTAGTTCCCAAGACCTAATCCAGCCTTGAAGCGTCACCCGGCCGAGGTGACTGGTATGAAGGTCCAAAGTGGCCGGTGTTTGTTGAGGTCAGCCATGTTGCAACGCTCCTATTTGTTACTCGCTCTTCACCTAACGCTAACACTCGGGTGCCGGACGTTTCATGCGACTGACGGTAGTCAGGTGCAAGACGCTAGTACGCGTGCAAGTCCACAGGATGCGAGCGATCAAGTGCCGACTCGGTCCCCCCTGTGCGGTGCCGGAACGGCTGGTGGTGCTCATGATATGTTTGCCAGCGCAAGACAAAATTTGGAGCGCAGCAATAACACCACCTACGCCGTCACGGATGCCTCAATTGCTGTGGTCTCGTTACTGAGTGCCATCGGCAGTGGACTTGAAGACCAGAGCGTGTTTGCTAAAGCCCGGGCGGATTTGCAGGATCTGAGAGCGTCGTTTAACCAGTCGACGAGGGCCGGCGAAGTCATCGTCGGTGTGCTCCAGGGCCTCGACCAAGGTCGCCATGATGCCGACACATTTAGCGTGGCGATTGCGAGTCTGCGATCGATACAGTCGTCGTTTAATGAACCGACCCGGTCAGCGGCGGTGATCGTCGACCTGCTTCAGACCTTGGACGGGAGCGTTACACCTCCCGCAGTCTTTGATCAAGCCCGGACCGATCTGCTTGGGATCGCCAACTCGTTTAATGAATCGGCAAGGGCGTCGATTGAGATCACCACGGTGCTTCAGGCGATGTGTCCTTAGCGCCCGTGCATACGTAAGGTCGCAACAGCTAGCAGCTCGGCCCGCCGTCCTTCGTCACCGTGCAGATCGACGAATCGCTCAGATTTTGATTGTCTTTGGAGCACCACAGACTGCCGCAGGTCCAGTTGCAGCCATACCCGCTGCCGCCGTTGGTTTTACAGTCGGGGTAAACCTGTGACCGATTAGAATAGGAAAAGGTGGCTCCACCGCTCGGTGCACCGCTTTTGGTCTTGTCAAAAAGCGAGCCGATGAAGGCGCCGATCACGCTGCCGAGCAGTTGCCCTGGCTGTTCCGGGTTGACGTTGACCGCCGCAGCCTTAGGCGGAGGGCCTTGGACGATCTGCCATGGAACCGTCGTCGGCAGGTCATAGGTGGTGTGGCTTAGCACATTGCAGGCAGCTGCCGGACTTGGCTCGGTGATCATGCAGCGGTCATAGTCGCGCAGCTCGATTTGCAGGGTTCCAGATCCGGCGGCACTGGGTGTCCAAATGATCGATTCCTGGTTAAAAACGGCGGTGCCATTCAACATCGGGCTCAGTTGCGCGCCTTGCGGCAGGCCTGATAAGACGACGGCGACGCGGCGATCACTCCCCTGAAGACCAGGAGCAATCTGGGTCGTATTAAGCGAGCTCAGGTCGCGTCCATAAAACACC
>Ga0315288_10002187_pt1 | contig 25315 bp, 26 predicted proteins | sample YL17G11_20_MG_FD_203454 | JGI IMG/M metagenome (GOLD analysis project Ga0315288, IMG submission 203454) | Sediment microbial communities from Yellowstone Lake, YNP, Wyoming, USA - YL17G11_20 | ecosystem: Environmental > Aquatic > Freshwater > Lake > Sediment | place: USA: Wyoming | collected... | reverse complement strand
TGGAAGTAGGTTTCGTTTTCAGCGAAGGTCAGGTCGCCCGGCCTGGCCTTGTCGGCCGGGGCGAAGCCAGCCAGCACGAGGGAAGGGTCGCCGAGGACCTGGCCGTTGAGTTGGGTGGCGATTTCGCCTGCGGTGAGTGGCATAGGGCAAATCCCGAAGTTCGAGTGTTGAGCGACAAGTCACGGCCCGGCCAGACGCCCGCCCCGACTCCGCAGCTCATCGCGTCTTATTCCCTAGATTCCCCGTTCGTCGATGATGGTGTTCTTGGCGCCGAGCACGATGACGCGCGGCGTCCAGTGCTTCGCTTTGCTGGCCTCGACCTCGCTGAAGCTCATGATCGTGATCCGGTCGCCCACCTTGCCCCGATGCGCCGTAGCCCCGTTGAGCACGATGGCGCCCGACCCGGCCGGCCCGGGAATGGCGTAGGTTTCGAACCGGGCGCCGTTGGCCAGGTTGCTGCACAGGATCCGCTCGAACGGCAGCAAGCCCACCTTCGCCATCAGGTCCTCGGCAATGGTGAGGCTGCCTTCATAGTCCAAGCTGGAGGCGGTCACCCGCGCCCGGTGGATCTTCGACTTCAACAGATGAATCAACATACACGCCCGGTCACCTCGGACCGGTCCACGGGGAGCTAAGATAGAGTCGGGTGGAGCTAATTCAATCCATACTTTTGGGGCTCCCGGCCCACCCTCTGTGGCCGGGTGTTGCCGCGCTTGAACTGCATTCCCGTTTCGCTAGACTCCCCCTCGTGCACCCCGGCCACGGCAGCGCGCGCCCGCTTGGCGCGCAGCTCCGAGGGACGCGGGCTGCGAACCGAACCGCTCATCACGAAACTGCCATGAAACCCCCATACCCACTCCGAACACTCGCCCTGAACCTCAGTCTGTTGGCGGCGCTGTCTGCCCTCGGCGCCGACAACGTCCGGCCCGCCGGCTTCACCGCCCTCTTCAACGACAAGGACTTCACCGGCTGGAAGGTCCCCGACGGCGACGGCGGCCATTGGAAAATCGTGGACGGGGTCATCGACTACGACGCCGAGAGCGAAGCCAAGGGTGACAAGACCCTGTGGTGCGAACGTGAGCTTGGAGATTTCGTGCTCCAGGTGGACTGGCGGATCAAGGCCACGCCCTACGTGAATCCGAACGTCCCTTACATCCTGCCTGACGGCACCCACGCTCGCGACGTTCAGGGCAAGGAGATGAAGCTGGCTTTGCCGGATTCTGATTCTGGCGTGTTCATCCGCGGCGACGGACGCTTCCAGGTCAACATCTGGTGCTGGCCGATCGACTCCGGCGAGATGTACGGGATCCGGATGGATCCCAAGACACCGGCCGATCTGCGCGCCGCCGTCACCCCGCGCCACCAGGCGGACAAGCCGGTCGGCGAATGGAACCACTACGAGATCACGGTCAAAGGCAACACGGTGACGACCGCGCTCAACGGCACGACGGTCATTCCCGGCGCGACCATTCCCGATCTCCCGAAGCGCGGCCGCATCGCGTTCCAGCACCACGGGGGCAAGGACAAGGACGGCAACTGGAACAGCCCACCGAGCCTGCTCCAGTTCAAGAACGTGTTCGTCAAGGAGCTGAAGTAGCCGGGTCGCGCTGACCGGTGGCGCCTCTATGCGCTCATCGCTAATGCTGCTCGTACCGTCATACGACCATGGCGATTGATTACATCATGGTCGGCGCTGGCGTGGTTGCTATCGCGGCGGTCTCCCTGACCGTGGCGGAAATCCGACGGAGGATACGGGTCACGCGACTCGAGGCCTGCGGCAAGGAAGTAGCCGATTCAAAGTGCCCGAGATGTGAGCATTCGCTTGGCGCTGGCGCAATCGCGAGCGCCACACAGACGAGGCAGCGATTCTTCGGACTCAAGGGCCGGTTACGTGGACGGGAATCCCCGTACCGACTGCTGAGAGTCGCCTGTCCGCATTGCAGTGCCGAGCTTCACTTCCGGCTCGATGCCTCACTTTTCAGTTGTGACCACGTGGTTCTCACACAACAAAACATTGGGCCGACGGATGATAGTGCCCCGACTCTGAAACCGGATCCGACTACCGCCACCTCGACACCACCACCTGCGCTATGAAACGCCACCTCTCCCCCCAGTTGCCTTCGCGCCGCCAATTCCTCCGCACCACGGCCGCCGCCGCGGCGTTTACGCTCGTTCCCCGCTCTGTGCTGGGCGGCGCAGGCCAGGTGCCACCCAGCGGGAAGGTCAACGTCGCGTTCATCGGCGTCGGCTCTCAAGGCTTGCGCGTTATGACCGAATTCCTCAAGCACCCGGACGTTCAGGCGGTTTCGGTGTGCGACCCCAACAGCGGCAGCGCCGACTTCCCACAATGGGGCCAGAATGAATTCCGCGATGCCGTCCGGCGCCTGCTCGGCACGAACTCAGGCTGGGAATGGCTCAGTCCAAACCAGCCTATGATTCCGCTCACGCGCACCCAGAGCGTTCCCGCCGGCGTGGCGGGTCGCGAGCCGTGCCAGAAGATCGTCGAGGGTTACTACGGTAGTCAAAAACGCTCCGGCCAGTACCGCGGCTGCACCGCCTACAACGATTTCCGGGAACTCCTGGAAAAAGAAAAGGACTTCGACGCCGTCGTGGTCGGCACGACCGATCACGTCCATGCGCCGATCTCGATCGCGGCAATGCGGCAGGGCAAACACGTCTATTGCCAGAAGCCCATGACCCACACGATCCAGGAGGCGCGGCGGATGGCGGAGGTCGCGCGGACCGCGGGCGTGGCCACCCAGGTGGCGGTCGGTCCCCAGGCCTCGGAATCCACCCGCCAGCTCTGCGAGTGGATCTGGGCGGGTGCCATCGGCCCGGTGCGGCAGGTCCTCAACTGGTCGAGCCGCCCCGTCTGGCCCCAGGCGCTCGAACGGCCCAAGGAAGTCCAACCGGTGCCGGCAGGACTGGACTGGAATCTTTGGCTTGGCCCGGCCCCTGAACGGCCCTTCCATCGCATCTACCAGCCGTTTGTGTGGCGCGGGTGGCACGACTTCGGTTGCGGCGCGCTCGGCGACATGGGCTGCTACAGTTACGACACCATCTTCCGCGTGCTGAAGCTGGGCACCCCGACGAGCGCGGAAGCCAGTTCCAGCGACCGTTACGACGAGACCTTCCCCGCGGCGTCCCTGGTTCATCTCGATTTTCCGGCGCGCGGCGACCTGCCACCGGTGAAGTTGACCTGGTCCGACGGTGGGCTGATGCCGCCGCACCCGGCCGAGTTGGAGGACACGCAGAACCTGGACAAGGAAGGGCTGATGTTCGTGGGCGATCGCGGCAGCATCCTGTGCGGTTTCACCGGCGAGAACCCGCGGCTCATTCCCGACGCGAAAATGAGGGCCTTCAAACAGCCCGCGAAGACCTTGCCGCGGTCGCCGGGCAACGAGCGCGAGTGGCTCGATGCCTGCAAAGGCGGCAAGGCCAAGCCCGGCGCGAACTTCGAATTCTCCGCCGTTGTGACCGAGGCCCTGCTGCTCGGCAACGTGGCCTTGCGTAACGCGGGCAAGAAGCTTCAGTGGGACGGACCCGGTTTGAGGGTCACGAACCTCCCGGAGGCGAAGGCGCTCCTGCACTATCCGTATCGGGCAGGCTGGCAGATATGAGCCTGGCGCAGATTTGGAGACGCTGTGGTTTCCGTGGACCGGCGTGAGAGTTGCCCACAGCCCCGCCCTCGCGTACCCTGCGCCGTGCGTTCTACATGAGGCTCAAGCGTCCACTCGAACTCAGTTCCCGGCCTGGAAGGACCGCGGTGCGTCGGGGGGAAAGGGCTTTCACCTTGATCGAGCTGCTGGTCGTCATCGCAATCATTGCGATCCTGGCCGCGTTGCTCCTGCCGGCGTTGTCCGCCGCCAAAGAGAAGAGCCGGCGCGCGGCCTGCCTCAACAATCTCCGTCAGTTGGGCCTGGCGGCGGTGCTCTACGCCGACGACAACCGCGAGCGCTTGTTCGACGGCGCGCTCGACAACGGCGACTGGTTCCTGATCTGCCTCAGCACGCGGATGTTTGAAACCATCACCAACCACTACGGCTCGCGGATCGTGGACTGCCCAAACCTGGACTGGGGCGCGAACCCGGCGGACGCGCAGGATCGCGACAGTCGCCGCGAGGAGGGCCTGGGGTACTTCATCGGCTATCACTACCACGGCGGCCGGCCATTCCCGCTGGAAGCGACGAACATAGGCTGGAGTTCGCCGCAGAAGATTTCGGAGAGCCCGACCAATGTGCTCTTCTCGGACGCGAACAGTTGGTGCTCGGCGGGCGAACAATCGTGGCTCATGGCCCCGCACACCGCCCGCGGCGCCTTGAAGAAGAACGGGTCGGTCTTCGTCGCGCCGACGCAGGGTGAAACCTCGCGGCAAAAGGGCGCGGCCGGCGGGAACGTAGCGACCTTGGACGGCGCGGTGCGCTGGAAGAGCATCCAGACGATGCGGGAGGATTACCAGTCCGCCTCCTTTGCGCCCGTGTATCGTGGGGCTTGGTGAACCGGGCTACGCCTCATGAATGACCCCGACCTCATTCAACTGTACCAGGATCTGACCGCTTCGGGCGAAGCCCTGGCCCGGAGCGTGGCCATGTTTGTGCAGTCCTTGCCTCTCGCAGAGTCGGACAATCCGGTCCAGCCCCCCGAAACGCCGTCGGAAACCGAGCCTCCGCCGGTGAAGGAAACGGAGCCGCCGCCGGGGGCTGAGGACTGATCCACGACCCGCGGGACCGACCGTGGCACGGGCGTTCACGCGGAGGGGATTTCCGATGGCGTGCGCAGGCGGGTCCCGAAGCCAGGCTGGATGGTTGCCGGGCTTGTTTGCGGCGCTAGAACTCCATCCGGCGCTGGTGGCGGGCTTCGCTGTCAGCCAACCTAACTTAACTTCCTCCCGCCTGAAAGAAAAAGCCCGACGAAATCGAGAAAACCGCGGTTTTGTTGGGCTTTTGCTTTCAGAGAGTAGGAAGTTAGGCTAACTGGGGCGTGGGTGGCGTGGGTCAGGCCGTGCGCACCGATCTCATCGGCAACACCTTTCATGGAGGCGCCGTCAGCGATGTCGTGACCATCGGAGGCTCCTTTTCGCAAAGCCTCATCGATGCGAACACCCTGACCGACACGCCGGGCCGCATCACCCTGGGCAGGGGTCGGTACAATTACGTCCGTTTCAACGAAATCCACCAGGCCTTCCGCAGCACCTGGGAAAACGCGGAAGTAATCTACCTCGTCCACAGCAGGGGCGAGGCGCCAAAGACAGTGAGCTTCGCCACCGGTGGCAGTGCCAGCGCCCTGGTGGACAGCAACCAAAACTGGAAGCCCGGCTTCCCTCGTGACGCCACCGTGCTGCTCATTTCCGGGCACGGCTTCGGCCAATACCGGCGCGTCACCGACAACACACGCACCACACTGACGGTGGAGAAACCGTGGAACGTGGTTCCGGACGCCACCACGGAATACGTCGTGGCGCCGCAGTTTGTCGAAAACGCCTTTTTCGCGAACCTAAACAACACGCCCTGCCGCATGTCGCTCTGACCGGATTGCATCGCCAACCAAGTCGAGATGCACCGGGATGACCATTCCAAAGTGATCGACCTCTGGGGCGAAGACGCCAGCGAAGTGGCGACAAACGGGATCGCCACGGGACTGAGCAAGTTTCTTCCCGCCTGGTACAACACCTTCGCGAATTGCTGGATGGACGGGACGGCCATGTGGCTGGGGACCCCCGGTGCCCATGCTAACAACGCTCATGTCGGATATCCCAGCTTCGGCAATTAAGTCGTCCGCAATCGCATCCGGGAGTCCCACTCGTACCGCACTGGTTTTGATATGAACCCGCCTGCCGGCGCGGGCATTGAGCCGGGCGGTGGCGCCGGTCGGGCGGGGACGTCGCACACCATCGTGTCAGCCAACTTCCTCGCGTCCACCTACACAGGCATCCGGGTGAGCTCCACCGCGCGCAAAACATTCGTTCTCAACAACGAGTTTGACCACGTAGAGACGCCGATCGAAGACCGCGGTACGCGGACACTGCTGCAGGGTAACAAGGCGCGCGGAAGTTCAAGAGAGACGGACGACGACGCCTTGGCAGAGGGCATGGCGGGGACAGATCTGCGCCCCACTTGCAGCCCGGAATTGCAGAGCATGGGGTTGAACTATGGCTGGAACGAGCAGCTCAACGGAAAACGCCTCGACCAAGTGGAGCGTCCCGGGGAGACCTGGCTGTTGATGGACTTTGTCGGTGCGCACGACTGGATGGTCAACAACGGTTACGGCGGCCATCGCGGTGGTGTGAACATTCTCTACGCCGGCGGATCGGTGAAGTGCAGCCGGCCCTTCTCCACGGAGGCTTGGAATACCCAGGCCCCTCAGTCGTGGCTGCAATGGGCGAGAGAGTGAACATGCCTAAGCGGCACCCGATGATCCTTGCCCTGGTTGCGCTCGCTGTGGCGCTGCCTCTCCAGGCTTCGGCCGAGTCCCCGAACATCACCACCGCCGCCTGGCTGGTGAGCCAACCCAGGCCGCATTTCGGGCGGGGCACAGGTTGCCGCCGCTGACGCGTTACGGCTGGACGCTGCCGTTCGAGGCTTGGGTTGAATTGGCCGAGCATTGGGGCTACGCGCTCGAGTCCGGTGGTTACGCCACCGGGGACCAGGTGAAGCGGGACCTGGCAGACAGGAACCGCATGGCCTCGAAGCTGTGCGCACTGACCGCCTCGGATCCGAAGAAGCATCCGCTGGCCGTCATCGTCTCGCGCGAGTTGCCAAAGGATGTTCTGCCGGAGTCCTGGACGCGCGACGCCGAGGGCCGGCGCTCGATGCCAAAGCGCAATCCATGGATGGCACCGTGTGGGACGACCACAAAGCAGTGTGGAGTCCCGAAGCTCCGGATTCCGTCTGGGCCGAGGCAGGTCGCCTGCGGGCGGATCCGCTTCGATTGATCCGGCAGAAGTGCCCGATGTCGTGCTCAATGGCCGCGAGTATGGGCTGGGCGTGCTGGGCTTTGCGCGACCCGTGTGGGAAGAAGGACCCGCGCATCGTCAAGGCCAAGGGCGAGCGTCCGTGGTTCGACTAAACCTCCGAACGCGAGGCGCACCAGGAGATGATCATCTCCGAAGCCATTGTGCAGACCGGCTCGACGGCGGGCCGACCGAGTCTGTGTGGGCAGCCTGGCGGGAGCCGACTGAGCGCGCGGTGGGTCAGCGACGTGGTCCCAAGCGGATCAGCGTTCGGCCGTCTCTGCGGCCGAGGACGGCCGCGCTCCGCCAGCAACTTGGATGCACGGAGTGCCAAGGCGGCCAGCGCCGGCAGTTTCGGATTGCATGGGCGACCGCGGTTGGCACCATGCGGCCGGACTAGCAACCATCGGCACAACTCACTTATGCGGACAACCGCTTTCATCCTCTTCCTTGCCATGAACCTCACTGTCACAACGGGCGCTGAGCCCTATCGTCGCACCTTGACCAGCGTTGCCCAGAACCTTCGCACCGAAACCTGGCGCATCACCAACCAGGATCTCCCGCTCGAAGGCGCCAAGCCGTGGTCGGTCATCCAGACCACGTTGCACGGCGGGAAACAGGAGGGCGTCGAGCTCATCACCGTGGACAACGGCGCACTCCAGATCACCGTCATTCCGACGCGTGGCTTGGGCGTGTTGCGCGTGGTGGCCGGCGACGTGCGGCTCGGCTGGGACTCGCCGGTGAAAGAGGTCGTGCATCCGCAGTACGTGAATCTGCCGACGCGCGGCGGGTTGGGCTGGCTCGAAGGCTTCAACGAGTGGCTGGTGCGCTGCGGCCTCGAATACGCTGGCCACCCGGGCAAGGACAAGTTCATCAACAACGTGGGCGACGAGGCCGAGATGGACCTGACGCTGCACGGCCGGATCGGCAACATCCCAGCCTCGGAAGTCGAGGTGGCCATCGACCGCGCCCCGCCGCATCGGATTCGCGTGCGCGGCCGCGTGGACGAACGATGTTTCTACGGCCCGAAGCTGGAGCTGACGACGGAGATCTCAACCGAACCCGGCTCGCTGACCTTCCGCATCGAGGACACCCTCGCCAACCGCGGCGCCTACGACCAGGAATTCCAGGTCATCTACCACGCGAACTACGGCCCGCCCTTGTTGGAGAAGAACGCGCGGTTCGTGAGCGCCGTCCAGCGGGTGACGCCACTGAACGCGCACGCGGCCAAAGGCGTGCAAGGTTACGAGCGCTATGTCGGCCCCACGCCGGGGTTCGTCGAACAGGTCTATTGCCTGCATCCGTACGCCGACGCGAGTGGTCGAACGAAGATCCTGCTCCAGAACGCCCAGGGGAACCGCGCCGTGACCATGGCCTTTGCCATCGCCCAATTGCCCTACGTGACGTTGTGGAAGAACACGACGGCGCTCGAGGAAGGCTACGTGACTGGGCTGGAACCGGGTACCGGGTTCCCGTTCAACCGGCGGATGGAGCGCAAATTCGGCCGCGTGCCGAAGCTCAAAGCGGGCGAGGCACGGCCTTTCGTCATCGACTACGCGGTTCTGGCGGACGCGCAGGCCGTCGCAGGCGCAGTAGCCGAGATCGACCGGATTCGCGCCGGGCGTCCAACCACGGTCGACCCGGAGCCGGTCAAGCTGGACTAACGGTCGTCATTTGTGTTGACACCTCAGTCTGCCTCCGTAGCTTGGCGTCATTAGTGAACGGCAGATTGACAACATATCCAGCTTATCGCGAGCGAATTTCATTCGCCTACTCCCTAAACCGACCCGTCGATCCCACGCGGCGGCGAGAACTCTGTTCTGCTCAATGAGCGAGGCGAACCAGCGTGCCTGCGAGCCACGATACCAGTGGCGCGAGCTGCCCCGCGAACGCATACCCCGGCGCTCGGCGGCGGAACGGTTGTCGGATTTCCTTGAGATCTACGGCCCCTACGACGAGCAGACGGCTCGCGAGCAGGCCAGTCGCTGCATTCAATGCCCGGAACCCTCCTGCGTGACCGGCTGCCCGGTGTCCCAGCGGATCCCCGAATGGCTGGGCTTGACCGCTGAGGGGCACTTCCTGGAGGCCGCCGCCGTTTTGGAGGCCACGAGTTGCCTCCCCGAAGTCTGCGCGCGGGTTTGCCCTTCGGACCGGCTATGTGAAGGGATGTGCATCCTGAACGGGAAGGCGGAACCGGTTTCCATCCGGGCCATCGAGCAATTCCTCAACGAGTACGCGTTCGCGCACGGGGAGGCGGAACGCCCGGGCGCGCCCGCGAACGGGTGGCGGGTGGCGGTGATCGGCTCCGGGCCCGGCGGCCTCGCCTGCACCGACCGGCTTTCGAAGCGCGGATACGCGGTGACCTTATTTGACTGGAGATTGGAGCCCGGCGGGCTGCTCGTCAGCGGCACTCCGGCGTTTCGACTGGAGCGGTCGATCGTGAACCGACGCATCGAACTGCTTCAGAAGCGGGGCGTCGTGTTCCGGCTGGGCGTCCCGCTCGGTGAGGGCGTGGCCCTCCGGGAACTGCAGGGAGAATTCGACGCGATCTACCTCGCGTTTGGCGCCCGCAAGGCCCGTGAACTCGAAGTGCCCGGCCACCATTTGCAGGGTGTCGCCCAAGCGCTTTCCTTCCTCGTCCAGAACGAAACCGGTGTCGCTCATGACATGCCCCCTCTCGAGGTGCGCGAGAAACGAGTGGCGGTCCTGGGAGGCGGCGATCTCGCGATGGACTGCCTGCGTACCGCTCTCCGATCCGGAGCCAGTGAGGCGGTTTGCGTTTACCGACGTGAAGCGGACGACCTGCCCTGCGTCCGGAGTGAATACGATAACGCCGTTGAGGAAGGGGGACAGTTCCTCTTTCGGGCGGCCCCCGTCGCGGTCCTGGGCAACGATCGTGGCGAAGTCGCCGGACTTCGCCTCATTCGCACCGAGTTGGGTGCCGTGGACGAAGCCGGTCGGAGGGGCTTTGTCGTGCTGCCCGACACGGAGTTCGACATCCCTGCCGACCGGGTTTTCCTGGCTCTGGGCTTCGAGCCGCTGCCGCTGCCAGACGAGAACCCGTTCGGCCGTCTGGCCCGAAACGAGCGGGATGGCCTTCGGGTGGACGAAAGCCAGATGACGAGCCTGCCCGGAATCTTCGCCGGAGGCGACCTGGTGCGGGGGCCCAGCACGGTGCTCGACGCGGTGCGCGACGCCCGCCGCGCCACCCAGGGTATTCAGGACTACCTGCAGAACCGACCCAAAGCGTGACGATGCCCTGTTTCTCCGACTCATCGTGACCCACCGATACAGAGAACGCGTTCGCTCCCGGGAAACTGGTCCGCACCATGCAAGACGCCTTTGACCTTGATTTGATCTACGTGATTGCCTTCTGCCTGGGCGGCCTGGTGTTCGCGATGGCCCCTTTCGCGGTGGTGCACCTGCTCGCGGCGCGAAAGACCCGCTCCTACGCCGGCAAGACCGAGCAGTTCGTCGAGTGCGGGATGGAACCCATCGGCGATGCGTGGATCCGCTACAGCGCGGTCTATTACCTCTACGCGCTCATCTTCGTCGCGTTCGCCGTGGACGTGTTGTTCCTCATCCCCGTCGCGCTGGTTTACGACCGGATACCGGAATTGGGGATCCGCGATTTTGTCGAAGTGATTTTGTTCGTCGGCATTCTGTCGCTCGTCATCGTTTACGCATGGAAGAAGGGATTATTCGAATGGCACCGCAAACCCAGTGCTCCCACAGCCCGCTGAACCACCCAGAGGTCCCGCCGGAGTGTTCCTCGATCGTCCACTTCGCGAAGCTGGACGAACTCCTGGCCCTCGGTCGGGCCAATTCGCTCTGGCCGCTCACCTTCGGGCTGGCGTGCTGCGCCATCGAGATGATGGCCGCCGGCGCGTCGCGCTTTGACATCTCCCGGTTCGGCGCGGAGGTCTTCCGGCCTTCGCCGCGGCAGGCCGACGTGATGATCGTGGCCGGCACGGTCAACAAGAAGATGGCCCAGGCGGTGAAGACGCTCTACGACCAGATGCCGGAGCCCAAGTGGGTGATCGCGATGGGCAACTGCGCCATCTCCGGCGGGCCGTTTGTGTTCCCCGGCCAATACGCGGTGGTCGAAGGCGTGGACAAGCTGTTCCCCGTGGATGTTTTCGTACCCGGCTGTCCGCCGCGTCCGGAGGCGCTGATCGAGGGCATTCTGACACTGGAAGAGAAGATCACCGGCAAACGCCGCTGGCCCAGGGTGAAGCCGGAATGATCCCCTCACTCGACGAACTGCACGCAGCGTTCAAGCGTCTGCTGCCGCCCGCCGTATCCCCAGCTCAGGCCGGTGATTGCGGGGGTGCACCTACGGCGGAAGGGACGGCGCCGACTCCCGCCCCGGCGGCCGCCCTTTGTCAGATCGTCGATCCCAAGGCCAAAGGCTATCACCTCGACGCCACCGTGGCACCCGACCAGGTGGTGGCCGCGGCGGAACTGCTCGATCAACGCGGCTTCGCCATCGACACCATTACGGGTGTGGATTGGATGGCGGCCCGCCAAATGGAAATCGTTTACGACTTCTTCCACCTGACCGCGCCGCTGCAGGTCGTGGTGCGGACGCGCGTTCCGCGAGACAAGCCGGAGTTGCCAACGATCTCGAAGGTGTTTCCCGGCGCAAACTGGCACGAGCGCGAGACGCATGACTTCTTTGGCATCCGTTTCCTCGGCCACCCGGACCTCTCGCCGCTGCTGCTGCCCGAGGACGCCACGTATCATCCTTTGAGAAAGGATTTCGCCGGTGCAGCTTGAGACGATCAAAGCCCCGGGGAGCCCGACGGAGGGCCAGGAGACGTTCGTCCTGAACCTCGGGCCGCAGCACCCGGCCACGCACGGCGTGTTGCGCGTGAAACTGACGATGGACGGGGAATACATCACGCGCGCCGAACCGGTTTGTGGTTACATCCATCGGATGCACGAGAAGATGGGCGAGAACCGCACCTACGCGCAGTTCCTGCCCAATACCAGCCGCATCGATTACCTCTCCGCGATGCACTACACGCACGCGTTCGTCGGCGTGGTGGAGCGCGCCGTGGGGATCGAGGTGCCGCCGCGGGCGGAATACGTCCGCGTCATCACGTCGGAGCTGAACCGCATCGCCAGTCACCTGGTTTGGTTCGGCGCGTTTCTCCTCGACCTGGGCGGGTTCACGCCGCTGCTGTACGCGTTCGATGATCGCGAGAAGATTCTCGACCTGCTGGAGGGCATTACCGGGGCACGGCTGACCTACTGCTACTACCGGTTCGGCGGGCTGTACAACGACGTGGACGAGGCGTTCCTCACCGGCACCCGCGAGTTCGTCACCTACATGCGACCCCGGCTGGACATGTACCGGGAGTTGGTGACCGGCAACGTCATCCTGCGCAAGCGGCTCGAAGGCATCGGCCCGATCAGCGCCAAGACGTGCCGCAAATACGGCGCCACGGGTCCGGTGATCCGCGGGTCGGGCGTCGCGCACGACGTGCGGAAGGTGATGCCGTATTCTGTCTATTCCGACCTGGACTTCGACATTCCGGTCTTTCCTGAATGCGACTGCATGGCGCGTTACCTCGTGCGGATGGAGGAGATGGCGCAGAGCCTGCGCCTGATCGAGCAAGCGCTGGCCAGGCTGCCCGCGGGGCCATTCGTGGCGGCCAAGGTGCCGCGGGTGATCAAGCTGCCGCCCGGGGATTACTACTACGCCGTCGAAGCCGCGCGGGGCCGTTTTGCCGTGCGGGTCGTGAGCGACGGCAAAGAGATCCCCTATCGCGTCAAGTTGCGGACTCCCTCGTTCGCCAACCTCACGCTCTTCGAGGAAGCGAGCCGGGGCATGATGCTGCCCGACGCGCTGGCCTTGTTGGGCAGCCTGGACCTGGTGATCCCGGACATTGACCGATGACGCTCTCCGAGCCCTACCGCCTCTTCTTCTACCTGTTCGGCACGATGGCCTTCGTCGGACTGAATGCGGCCTACCTGGTGTGGGTCGAGCGCAAGGGCGCGGCCCGATTCCAGCGGCGGTCGGGGCCCACCGAGGTCGGCCCGGCCGGTCTGCTGCAACCCATCGCCGACGCGCTCAAGCTGCTGTCGAAGCAGGTGCTGGTGCCACCGGAGGCCGATCGGACCCTGTTCCGGTTGGCACCGGTTCTGGTGATGGCGCCGGCGCTGATGTGTCTCTCGACCCTCCCCTACAGTGAACGCCTGGGCGCCCGGGACCTGAATCTCGGCCTGGTGCTGGTCTTTGCGTTCGGCTCGATCAATGTCATGGCCATCATGCTCGGGGGATGGGCCTCGCGGAACAAGTACGCCATCATCTCCTCCGCCCGCATTGTCTCGCAGAATGTGGCCTACGAGATCCCCATGTTGCTCACCGTCATCACCCTGCTGATGATCACCGGCACCATGAACCTGCGCGAGATCGTCGAGCAACAGGCCGGCGGTTTCTGGAATTGGAACATCTGCAAGCTCACCGCCAACCCGCTCATGCCGGTGACCTTCGTGATCTTCTTCATCTGCATGCTGGCGGAGACCAACCGCGCCCCGTTCGACATGGCCGAGGCGGAGAGCGAACTGGTGGCGGGCGCCTTCACCGAATACGGCGGCATGGGTTTTGGCGTCTTCTTCATGGCGGAATACGCGAACATCCTGGTCGGTTGCAGTCTCGCCACGATCCTGTTCTTCGGCGGCTGGCAAAGCCCGATCGGCGTGCTGCCGGGGCACCTCTGGTTCCTGCTCAAGCTCTACGCGCTGATCTTCACGGTGGTCTGGGTCCGCTGGACCTTTCCGCGGACCCAGTTCTACCGGCTGCTCAACCTGTCCTGGAAGGTTCTCATTCCCCTCTCGCTCGTGACGCTGGTGCTGACCAGCGCGATGCTGAAACTCTTCTGACATGAAACGCGCCCTGCGAGATCTCCTCACCGGATTCGGCAGCCTCCTGACGGGGATGCGGATCACGCTCCAGCAGTTCTTCAAGCCGCCGGTCACCGTCCACTACCCGCACGAGGCCCTCAAGATGCCCGCGCGTTACCGCGGGCACATCCTCCTGGTGCGTGACCCGGAGACCGGCAAGTCGCTGTGCATTGCGTGCAAGTCCTGCGAGAAGGCCTGCCCGAGCGACTGCATCGTCGTGGAGGGCATCAAACGCGAGGGGGACAAGAAGAAATCCGTGACCGACTTCAAACTCGACTTTACCAAGTGCAGCCTCTGCGGCTCGTGCGTGGAAGTCTGCCCCGTGGACGCACTGGAGTTCTCGAAGGAATACAACCTGGCCAGCACAAGCAAGGAGGCGTTCTACCAGATCGACCTGGTGAAACGGGTGGAGGCTCGGGACCCGTGAACGCCTTCCCCGCCACGGACTACGTGGTCGCGTTTGTCTTCGCGGTGGCCGTGGCGGCCACGGTGGCGGGCGCCTTGATCGCCGTGCTGACGTCCCGGATCATCCGCAGCGTGTGCGGCCTGGCCATCTGTTGTTGCGGCCTGGCGGGGCTTTACTATTTCCTCCACAGCCCGTTCCTCACGCTCATGGAGATCCTCATTTACGTCGGCGCGATCTGCGTCACGATCATCTTCGCCGTCATGCTGGCCGAGCCGGATGAGGCGCCTTCGCGCGAGACTCGCCGGCAGGCTCTGGGGTGGGGCGGCGCGGCGCTCCTGGTCAGCGGCGCGGTGTTCTGGGGCCTCGCGCGGCTGGGTCTGGGCCACGACTGGGCGGCGCCGGCCCGCCGAACCTCCGAAGGCACGGTCAAAGACATTGGCGTCTCCCTGCTCACCACCTACAGCCTCGCCTTCGAGCTCATCTCGCTGGTGCTCCTCGTCGCCATTCTCGGCGCGCTCGTCATCGCCCGCTACGGAAGGACCAAGCCGTGAACCTTGAAGTCAATCACCACAGCCCCGACCTGTATCTCCTCCTGGCGGCGTTCCTGTTCGCTGCCGGCGTCTTCGGGATGGTCCGGCGCCGCACACTGATCGGTATGCTGATCGCTGGTGAACTGATTTTCTCGGCGGCGTCGTTGAATCTCCTGACGCTGAATCATTTCTTTGCCTCCGACCCGACCATTGGGCAGGTGTTTGCGCTGTTCATCCTGGCGCTGGCGGCGGCGGAAGCCTCCATCGCTTTGGCCATCACCATCGCCGTGTACCGCAATTATCGCTCCATCAATTCCCGGGAGCTGTCCGAGTTGAACGGATAGCCCATGGAAACCGTACACGACCCCCGGCTCCTCTTCGCCATCCTGGTTCCGCTGATCGGGGCCGGGCTGGTGATGGCCACGGGCAAACGGCCGAACGTGCGCGAGGCCTGCTCGTTCCTCGCCGCCGCGACGCTGTTCGGCATCACGGTCTCGCTCATCCCGGCGGTGCGCGCCGGGAAGCTGCTTCAATGCACCGTGTTCGAGTTGCTGCCGGGGCTCAGCGTGTCGCTGCGGGCCGACGCGCTGTCGATGATCTTTGCCGTGTCGGCCTCGTTCCTGTGGGTCCTGACCGTGTTCTACTCGGCCGGCTACATGCGCGGCCTCGAGGAGCACGCCCAGACGCGCTTCAGCACCTGCTTCGCGCTGGCGCTCTTCGGGACCATCGGCTGCGCGTTCTCCGATAACCTGTTCACCCTTTACCTCTTCTACGAAATCGTCAGCGTGACCACCTACCCGCTCGTCGCCCATCACCAGGACGAGGAGGGCTACGAAGGCGGCCGGAAGTATCTCGTCTATCTCACCACGACCGCCAAGGGGCTCATCCTGCCCGCGATGGTGTTGCTCTACGTGTTGAGTGGCAGCCTCGATTTCGCGCAGAACATCCGCACCGGCATCCTTCCCCCGGACGTGCATCACGGCCTCGTTACCGCGCTCTACGTCTGCTGCCTCCTTGGGTTCGCCAAGAACGGCATCATGCCGCTGCACCACTGGCTGCCGGGCGCCATGGTGGCGCCGACCCCGGTGAGCGCGCTCCTGCACGCCGTGGCGGTCGTGAAGGTCGGCGTGTTCTCGACCGTGCGCACGATGCTCTACGTCTTCGGCGTGGACCGCATGGACGCCCTGAACCTCGGCCTGCCCACCGCCTACTTCGTCTCGTTCACCATCCTGGCTGCCTCGGTCATCGCGCTGAGCAAGGATAACCTCAAGCTGCGGCTGGCCTATTCCACGGTGAGCCAACTTTCCTACGTGATCCTCGGCGTGGCGCTCCTGAAACCCGCGGCGATCGAAGGCGGCCTCGTGCACATCGCGAACCACGCCTTCTCGAAAATCACCCTGTTCTTCTGCGCCGGCGCCATCTACGTGGCCACGCACAAGAAGAACATCTCCGAGATGCGCGGGCTGGGCCGGGCCATGCCGTTCACGTTCGGCGCCTTCGCCGTCGCGGCGCTGAGCATGATCGGTGCGCCGCCCGTGGCGGGCTTCATCTCCAAGTGGTACTTGCTCCTCGGCGCCCTGGACGCCGGCTCGTTGCTGGTCATTGGCGTGCTGATCGTCAGCACGATCCTCAACGCGGCCTACTTCGCCCCGGTGGTCTATCAGGGATTCTTCGGCCAGCCTTCCGAGGCCGACGCCCAGCACCGCTACGCCGAGGCGCATCCGGCGATGGTGGTTCCGTTGAGCATCACTGCCCTGATCTCGGTGGTCATCGGTTTCTACCCCGGCTTTTTCATGAGCTTCGCCAAAGCCCTGTTCCCATGAAACTCGCCCGATTCATTGAATTCCTCCGAAACCGGTTGCGGACTGTCGTGCGCCTCTGCCTTGGCGTGCTGGCGTTGCTCGTCCTCCTCGACGCCATCCCGGGCCTCGTGGACAAAGAGCATGCGCACACGACGGCGGAGCACTTCCCCGGGTTCTGGTCCATCTTCGGTTTCGTCGGCTGCGGGGTGTTGATCATCGTCTCCAAGTGGTTCGGCCACGCGGGCATCATGCAGCGCGAAGACTACTATGATCGGTGATTTCTGGGTCCATCCCTCACTGATCCTGATCCTGGGAGCGCTCCTGCTGCCGCTGGTGCCGGCGCGGCTCAGGCAAGGCTGGCTGCTCATCGTGCCGCTGCTGGTGTTCGCCCGCATCGCGACGATGTCCCAGGGCGCCTTCGGCGGAGTACACTTCCTCGACTGGGTTCTTACGTTCGGCCGCGTGGACGCCCTGAGTCACGTCTTCGGCTACATCATGGGTTTGATGTGCGTGGTCGCGACGCTCTATGGCCTGCACGTGAAAGAGAATGCCCAGCACATCGCCGCCTGGATTTACGTGGCCGGCTCCCTGGGCGTCATCTACGCCGGGGACTTGCTCACCTTGTTCGTGTTCTGGGAGCTGATGGCGTTGTCGTCGGTATTTCTGATCTGGTTCCGGCAGCGTCCGCAGTCCCTCGGCGCGGGCTTCCGCTACTTGCTGGTGCACCTCACCGGCGGGGTCGCGTTGCTGGCGGGGATCATCCTTCATTCGCAGGCGACCGGCGGGAACTTGGCGTTCACCACCTTTGATGTCACGCATCCGACGCCGGCGGCGTGGTTGATCCTGTCGGGTTTCCTCTTGAACGCCGCGGTGCCACCCCTGCATGCCTGGCTGCCAGATGCGTACGCTGAGGGGACTTTCAACGGCTCGATCTTCCTCTGCGCGTTCACGACCAAGACGGCGGTGTATGCGCTCTGTCGCGGTTTCCCCGGGATGGAAATCCTGGTGCCGCTCGGCGTGGCAATGGCGCTTTACGGGGTGGTCTATGCGGTGCTCGAAAACGACTGCCGGCGCCTGCTCGCCTACCACATTATCAGCCAGGTGGGCTACATGGTGGCCGGGGTTGGTCTCGGCACCCAGATGGCCATCAACGGCGCCTGCGCCCACGCCTTCGCCCACATCCTCTACAAGGGACTGCTCTTCATGGGCTGCGGCGCGGTGTTGCACATGACCGGGGAGAGCAAGTTCACGGCGTTGGGCGGCCTGTGGAAGAAGATGCCCTGGACATTTGTCTTCACGCTGATTGGCGGCCTCTCCATCTCGGCCTTCCCGCTCTTTAGCGGTTTCGTGAGCAAATCCATGATCGTCGCCGCGAGCTTCGAGGAGCACCGACTGTGGGTGGGTTTCCTGCTGATGCTGGCTTCGGTGGGCACGTTCCTGCACACCGGCTTGAAAGTCCCTTACTTCATCTGGTTCGGAAAGAGCCACTGCCGGCCGGAAACCTGGGAGCGTGCGAAGGAACCCCCGTGGAACATGAACGCCGCGATGGTGATCGCTTCCGCGTTGTGCATTTTCATCGGATGCTACACGCCGTACCTCTACAACCTGCTGCCCGATCCGGAGGCCGCGAGGAACTTCCATCCCTACACGTCCTACCACCTCTCCGAAACGCTCCAACTCCTGCTCTTCACTGCCGTCGGCTTTTTCCTGCTCCTCAAAAAGCTGGAACCGACTCCGACGATCAGCCTCGACCTGGACTTGTGCTACCGGATGGGCGGGCGCGCCTTCCTGTGGCTGGCCCGCAAGCCCATCCAGTTCGTCGATACCTGCGTCGGTGAAATCTACCGTGTCCTGGGCCTCCTCCCTCTGATGTTGACCTCTCGTCTGGTCGGGGTCTTCGACAACCGCGTGATTGATGGCCTGGTGGACGGTTTCGCCTCTACGATTCGTGGCGTGGGCAGCCGCCTGCGCGTGGCTCAGCGCGGCCCGGTGCAGGAGAACCTCACGCTTGTCTTCGCCGTAGGGATTCTCCTCATCCTGGCCTTACTCTACCTCGTCTGACGCCGGCCATGTCCGCCCTTGGCCCCAGTGAAACGTTCCCGTTCCTCAGTGTGCTGATCTTCAGCCCGCTGGCGGCGGCGGTGGTCGTGGCGTGCCTGCGCAGCGAGCGGGCGCTGCGTGGGTGGACGCTGGTCTTCACGGTGGCGGTTGCCTCGTTTTCCTGGCCGCTCTACTGGAAGTTCAACCCCGCCACACCGGAGTTCCAGTTTGTTGAACACCACCCGTGGATTCCGTGGCTGAAGATCAACTACACCTTGGGCGTGGATGGCATCAGCCTGCTGTTGGTCTTGCTCACCACGCTCATCATGCCGCTGTGCGTGCTCTGTTCGTGGCGCTACATCGAGAAGGGGGTGAAGGAGTTCATGATCTGCCTCCTGGTCATGGAAAGCGCCATGGTCGGCGTGTTCTGCGCGCTGGACTTCATCCTCTTCTTCGTCTTCTGGGAGGCGATGCTGATCCCGATGGCGCTGCTGATCGGCGTCTGGGGCGGGCCGCGCAAGACCTATGCTGCGCTGAAGTTCTTTATCTACACCATGGCCGGGTCGGTGATGCTGCTGGTTGCCATCCTTGCACTCTACCTTTGGGACCCGAGCCATGCGACCTTTAGCATCCCCGAGATAATGGGGCGCTCCTATTCGCCGGGGTTTCAGAAATGGATCTTCCTCGCCTTCGCGATTTCGTTCGCGATCAAAGTGCCGATGTTCCCGTTCCACACGTGGTTGCCCGCCGCGCACGTGGAGGCACCCACCGCCGGCAGCGTGTTGCTCGCCAGCATCCTGCTGAAGATGGGCACCTATGGGTTCCTGCGTTTCTGTTTGCCGATCACCCCACACGCCACGCAGGTCTTCATGCCGTGGATGCTGGGACTGTCGGTGGTGGCGATCCTCTATGGCGGCTTCACTGCGCTGGCGCAGAGCGACCTGAAGAAGCTCGTGGCCTACTCGAGCGTGGGCCACATGGGCTTCGCCACGTTGGGCATCTTCGTCCTAAACCAGTCTGGGATTGAAGGCTCGTTGCTCGTGATGATCAACCACGGCGTCACCACGGGCGCGCTGTTCATCGCGGTCGGGATCATCTACGAGCGGCTGCACACGCGCGAGTTGGGCCAGGTGGCCGGCCTGGGCAAATACATGCCGGTCTTTGCCGGCTTCCTCGGGGTGTTCGCACTCTCGTCGCTCGCGTTCCCGGGGACGAACAGCTTCATTGGCGAGTTCCTCGTGATGGCCGGCGGCTTTGACTGGGCCCGGCAGCTCGCGCAATCCTGGTCCACCACGCTGATGATCCTCGTGGTGCCGGGCGTCGTGCTGGCCGCCGCCTACAACCTGCGCCTCCTCCAGCGCGTGGCCTACGGGGGCACCCGGAACCCCGACCATTCCGCGGTGAGGGATCTGGGACTCCGCGAGGTCATCACACTCGCGCCGCTGCTGGTCCTCGTCTTCTGGATCGGTCTGAACCCGCAACCGGTGACCCGGGTCCTCCATGCCAGCGTCGAGAACCTGGTCCGGCAAGTGGAACAAGCTTCCCTCGCTGCGCCGGCCCCTCCGTCCGGACCGGGCACCTTGGCCACGGAAGTCCGGGACCCGAGATCCGAAACCGGAAACGAATCCGAATGACCCGATCACCAAGGTTGAAGACGGTCACCGGGCGCGCCATGGCTGGCGGTTGGCCTGAGAAGTTCCGCCCGATGCCGGCGGGGGTTGGGGCCTGCGGACTGGCTGCGGGTTCCGGCCCTCAGACCTCGGACTTCCGATCTCGGGCCTCGGACCTCGGACTTCGGATTTGTTAAGCCATGGCCTTTCTCCCCGAACTGATTCTCCTGGGCGGCGCGCTGGCGCTGTTCCTCTTCTGCCTGGGCGATGGCGGTGCGCGGAAGGCCCGGCAGGCCGCGATCGCCGTCGCGGTCGCATTCATCGCCTCCTGCCTCGCCTCATTAGGTCAGGACGCGGTTTTGTTCTACGACGCGTATCGCGTGGACGCGTTCTCCCAATGGCTGAAGCTGCTGTTTGCCGTGGGCGATCTGCTCATTCTCCTCCTTAGTGGCGACCTGCCGGACGTCCGCGACGACGTGAAGCCGGAGTATTACCTGCTGCTGACCTTGAGCGTGACCGGCCTCACCCTGCTGGTGAGCTGCCTCGACCTCGTGACGCTGGTCATTGCGTTCGAACTCTCCTCCTTCCCGCTCTACTTCCTGGTGCCCATGCGCCGGGAGCGTCCGGGCCAGCGGGTGCAGATGGAATCCGCGATCAAATACGTCATGTTCGGCATTCTGTCCACCGGCGTGATGCTCTTCGGCATGAGCTACCTGTTCGGCCTGACCGGCACGACTTCACTGCCGCTGCTGATGGCCAAGCTGGAGCCGGTGAGCCGGACGCCGGTCGCCCTTGCCGGGCTGGGGATGGTGTTCGCCGGCTTCTTCTACAAGCTGGCCGTGTTTCCGTTTCATTTCTGGACTCCAGACGTGTATCAAGGCGCCTCCAACGAGACCGCCGGTCTCATCGCCTCCCTGCCCAAGGTGGGCGCCGTGGCGGTGCTCGCCCGCTTGATTTCGCTGGCCACGCCGGGCAGCCAGACCCTCGCCGTGCTGCTCACCTGTCTCGCGGCGGCCTCCATGTTTTACGGCAACCTCGTGGCCCTCCTTCAAAAGGACCTGAAGCGCCTGCTGGGCTTCTCGAGCATCGCCCACGCGGGCTATGCCCTGGTGGGGTTCGTGGCCCTCGACACCGCGGGCGCCACCGCCGCGCTCTACTACATCGTGAGCTACGTGTTCATGGTCCTTGCCTGCTTCGTGGTCGTCTGCCGGGTCTCGCGCGACGGGACGAACGTCGCGCTCGCCGAGCTGGCCGGACTTCACCGCCGTTCGCCGCTGCTCGCCGTGACGTTGCTCGTCGGCGTATTTGGCTTGGCAGGCCTCCCTCCGTTTGCCGGTTTCATGGGCAAACTCGCGCTGTTGAAGGCCGCCCTGGCCAAGGGTCATCTGGCCCTCGTCGTGATCGCGGTGATCAACACCGCCATCGCCATCTACTACTACCTCGCCCTCGTGCGCGAAGCCTGCTTCCGCGAGGGCGACGACCGGCCCACTTTGGTCCTGGATGGGCCGACGAAGGTGCTTTGTGTCCTGCTCATCGTCGGCGTCCTGGCTCTCGGCCTCGCCCCCAATCCGGTGCTGAACGCCATTTCCGCTTCGCTCGCGAACCTGGGACTCCCCGTGCCGGCCCCTGCCCTCGTCTGGTAACCGACCGCGCTCCCGCGATCAGCGTCTGGCCGAGGAGCCGGGTCGCGCGCCTCGGACCTCCGAAGCGACCCCCTCACTACGGCTTCGGCTGCTCCTCCGGCAGGTCCTTGATCGGCCAGTCCTTGGACTCGGTGCGGGCCGTCGCGAGGTAGGCCTCGATCTTGGCGACGACGTCCGGATTGGCCGCGGCCACGTTTTCCTTCTCGGCGAGGTCCGGTTTGAGGTCGTAGAGTTCGAGCGAGCCCTGAGAACCATGGCGCACGGCCTTCCAGTCGCCCTTCCGGACGGCCTGATGGAAGCCTTTTTCGTGGAATTCCCAGTAAAGGTACTCGTGCTGGTTCGTCTGCTTCCGGCCCAGCAACGCCGGCAGCAACGAAATGCCATCGAGGTTCTCCGGCGGCCGCGTGCCGGCGAGTTCCGCGGCCGTTGGCAGGAAATCCCAGAAGGCGAACACTTGATCGCTCACCGCGCCGGCCGGGACGCGCCCGGGCCAACGGACGATCATCGGGACGCGGATGCCGCCTTCGTAAAGGTCCCGCTTGATCCCGCGCAACGGACCGGAACTCGCGAAGAACTTCGGATCGACGCCTCCCTCTTTGTGCGGGCCGTTGTCGCTGGAGAAGAATACAACCGTGCTTTCGTCGAGCTTCAGTTCCTTAAGCCGGTCGAGCAGCTTCCCCACGTCGTGGTCGAGCCGGCTGATCATGGCGGCCTTGTTTTTCTCCGGCTCGGGCCATCTCTCCTGGGCGTACGCGTCCTGGCTGGGGACTTCCATGCCGTTTCCGGTTTTCTGGCCCAGCTCGTTGTTGGCGTGGGGAATGGTGTAGGCCAGGTAGAGGAAGAACGGGCGCGGCGCGTTAACGCGGAGGAAATTCAGGGCCGCGGTGGTGAAGGCGTCGTGGGCATATTCCCCTTTCTGGCCGTTGGCGTTGCGGGCCAGGGGGCGTTCCCGCTCGTTGCGCCAAAGGGACTCCGGGTAATAGTTGTGAGCGAGCGTTTGATCCAGAAAGCCGTACCACTCGGCAAAGCCCTGCCGGTTTGGGTGACCGCTCGTCCCGGCATCGCCCAGGCCCCATTTGCCGAGCGCGCAGGTGGCGTAGCCGACCCGCTGGAGCACCTCCGCCACTGTGACGTCGCCCGGCTCGAGCGGCACCTTGGCGTTGCCGCGGATGCGGGCGTGGCCGGTGTGCAACCCCGTCATGAGCACCGTGCGCGAGGGCGCGCAGACGGTGCTGCCGGCGTAGCACTGGGTGAAACGCATGCCCTCGGCCGCGAGCCGGTCCAGGTTGGGCGTTTTGATCTTCTTCTGCCCGTAACGGCCGAGATCACCGTACCCGAGGTCGTCGGCGAGGATGAAAACGATGTTCGGCTTTCCCTGGGCCTTCAGGCGGAGGCCATCGACATAGGTGGGCGCGGCCTGTCCCCACAACGACGAGAGCGCCCAGAGCACCGTAACGGCAATTCGGTTGTACCGCTTCATGCGGGATCGAGTGTAGGGCGGCCGCCGGCATACAGCCATCACAAATGCAGTGGCTCAGGCGGACACAGATCGTTCTTGTCACTGGACAGTCGCATGTCTAGCGTGCGCCGCCTAGGAAGGGCGGCAGGTGGTTTGATGGGACATCACGGATTTCATGAAATGGTTGACTGACACGCACACCGCGCAGGGCCTGCTCGTGCTCTGCACCGTGGCGGTATTGGGTCTGGCCCTGGGCAGCGTCAAGGTGCGCGGCGTCAGCCTCGCCGTTGCGGGCGCCTTGTTCGTGGGCATCCTCTTCGGGCAGGTGGGGTGGAACATCGACCCGGAGGTGCGGCCCTTCGTCCAGGACTTTGGCCTGATCCTCTTTGTTTACGCGATCGGGATGCAGGTCGGACCGGGGTTCCTGACCTCGTTGCGCCGGCAGGGGCTGCCTTTGAACCTGCTGGCGGCCGGCGTCGTGTTGAGTGGCGCCGGCCTTACGGTTGGGCTTTGCCATCTGCTGGGAATTGACCTAGCGGCGGGTGTGGGATTGTTCGCGGGCGCCACCACCAACACCCCGGCCTTGGGCGCGGCCCAGGAAGCGCTCAAGGAGATCCCGAACCTGGCGGCCGGGCGGGCAGGTCTGCCGGCCCTCGGTTACGCGGTCTGTTATCCCTTTGGAATTCTCGGGATCATTCTGACCATGCTCCTCGTGCGCGCCGTGGGTCGGGTCAATTCGAAGGACGAACTCACGGCCTTCCGAACCGCGCAACGTGCCGGACAAGAAAGCCTCAAGCGGATGAATCTGCTGGTGGACAATCCGAACCTCGACGGCCTGGCCCTCCGACTTATCCCGGGATTGAAGGAATTGGGCGTCGTCGTGTCCCGCATCAAGAAGGCCGGCTCCGCACAGGTGACGACGGTGCGCGCGGACACGGTGCTCAACCGGGGCGACACCGTGCTCGTCGTGGGCACCGCCACGAATCTCAAGAAGCTCCAGGTCATTGTAGGCCAGGAAAGCTCGGCCAATCTGCTCGAGGTCCCGGGCCACATCGTCAGCCAGCGCGTCGTAGTCACCCACAAGGAAGTGTTGGGGCAGACGCTGCGCCAGTTGGCGTTGGACCATGTCTATGGTGTGACGGCTACGCGCCTGACGCGAGCTGACCTCGAGATCACGGTCAACGCCGACCTGAGGCTGCAGTTCGGTGACATGCTCCAGTTGGTGGGCACCGAAGCGGCCATCGAAAAGGCAGCAGCCGCTCTGGGCAACTCGGTCCATGAACTCAACCACACCCGGTTGATCCCGATGTTCCTCGGCATTGCCTTGGGAGTGCTCGCCGGCAGCTACCCGCTTCACTTCAGCAACATGCCCGCCCCGGTACGCCTGGGTTTGGCTGGCGGGCCGCTGGTGGTGGCCATCGCCCTGAGCCGCATCGGTCGCATCGGGCCGCTGCTGTGGTACGTGCCGGCCAACGCCAACGTGCTGTTGCGCGAGTTCGGCATCGCCCTGTTCCTCTCCTGCGTGGGCCTCCGCTCCGGGGCGAACTTCCTGGACACCCTGCTGAGAGGCGACGGGTTCCTCTGGACGATCGTTGGCGCCATCATCACGCTCGTCCCGCTATTCCTCGCTTCCCTCGTCGGCCGGAAGCTCATGAAGATGAACTTCCTGAACCTCTGCGGCCTCCTGGCAGGCAGCATGACCGATCCTCCAGCCCTGGCTTTCGCCAATACCGTCAGCGGAAACGACGCGCCGTCCGTGGCCTACGCGACGGCCTATCCGCTAACGATGCTGCTGAGGATCCTGGTGGCCCAGCTCCTGGTGCTCCTCTTTTGCGGCTAACTTAACTTCCTCCCGCCTGAAAGAAAAAGCCCAACAAAACCGAGGTTTTCTCGACTCCGTCGGGCTACAACGCTACGGCTTTGGCGGCGATGCAAAAAGCGGTGCCAAGCCCAGTTTCTGTAAC
>Ga0315288_10002185_pt1 | contig 25325 bp, 23 predicted proteins | sample YL17G11_20_MG_FD_203454 | JGI IMG/M metagenome (GOLD analysis project Ga0315288, IMG submission 203454) | Sediment microbial communities from Yellowstone Lake, YNP, Wyoming, USA - YL17G11_20 | ecosystem: Environmental > Aquatic > Freshwater > Lake > Sediment | place: USA: Wyoming | collected... | reverse complement strand
GCTCCTCGGTCCAGGTGACCGGGGTGTCCGTCTCGGTCGCCACCCGGGTGCCGTCGGCATTGACCTTTGTCTCAGCCTCGGTAAAGAACCGCTCGTCGCGCACCGAGTACCACCCGGCATAGGAATCCAGGTAGATGTCGCCGCGATCGGCCATTCGTTGCCAGATCGCCGCCGATGCCGCGTAGTGATCTTCGTCGGTGGTGCGGATGAATCGGTCGAAGGAGATGTTGAGCAGTTCCTGCAGACACTGGAACCGATCCGAGTTGCGGCGAGCGAAATCCGCGGTTGGTAGGCCCTCGGCGACCGCGGCCTGGGACATCTTCAGGCCGTGCTCGTCGGTGCCAGTCAGAAAACGCACGTCGAAACCGTCGAGTCGTTTGAATCGCGCGATCGCGTCGGAGGCCACGTACTCGTACGCATGGCCGACGTGCGGTGCGCCGTTGGGGTAGGCGATCGCGGTGGTCAGGTAGTACGGCGCGGTCATGTCAGCACCACCCTATGGTGTTGCGGTGGGCACTCAACGTTCGGAGCGTGCGGCACCGCCGCCCCCGGTGCCGTTGACGCCATTGATCGACGCCCACACCCACCTCGACGCCTGCGGCGCGCGCACTCCCGCAGACGTGCGCGCCGTTGTCGATCGCGCCGAGGCCGTCGGCGTGCTGGCGGTGGTCACCATCGCCGACGACCTCGATTCGGCGCGCTGGGTTGCTGCGGCCACCGAATGGGATGAGCGGGTTTTCGCCGCCGTGGGCCTGCATCCCACCCGTGCCGACGGCCTGACCGCCGCGGCCCGCGACGAACTCGAGGAGTTGGCGTCGGCGCCGCGGGTGGTGGCCATCGGCGAGACCGGAATGGATCTGTACTGGCCCGGGAAACTCGAAGGATGTGCACAGCCGGCCAGTCAGCGCGAGGCCTTCGCCTGGCATATCGACCTTGCCAAGCGAACCGGCAAGCCGCTGATGATTCACAATCGCGAGGCCGACGCGGAGGTACTCGACGTGCTGCGCGCCGAGGGTGCTCCGGAGACGGTGATCTTCCACTGCTTCTCGTCGGGCCCGCAGATGGCGAAGACCTGCGTCGACGCGGGATGGATCCTCAGCCTTTCCGGCACGGTGAGCTTCCGCAATGCGCACGCACTGCGCGCCGCGGTGGCGCTGATCCCGCCGGATCAGCTGATGGTCGAGACCGACGCCCCGTTTCTCACCCCGCATCCGTTCCGGGGTGCTCCCAACGAGCCCTACTGCTTGCCCTACACCGTGCGCGCGCTGGCAGATCTGCAACAGGTCCCCGCAGAGCAGGTCGCCCGGAGCAGTGCCGCGACCGCCCGGCGGGTCTATGGTCTGCCCTGAAAAAGATGACAGGACGCCGACGCCATAGTGCGGTACGCTCTCCGTGCCATTTCAGCAAAAAACTAAGGCTACTCAACTAGCGCTGACGTGACGCGATAGAGGAGCACCAATGACTATTCGTTTACTCACGCGTACCGAGATCCGCAACCTCGCCAAGGACCTTGATTTCCGGCCCCGGAAAGCGCTGGGCCAGAATTTCGTTCATGACGCCAACACCCTGCGCCGGATCGTGTCGTCGTCGGGCGTCAGCAAGGGCGATCACGTTCTGGAGGTAGGACCGGGACTGGGATCGCTGACCCTGGCACTCCTTGACCGCGGTGCGGAAGTCACCGCCGTCGAGATCGACTCGGTGCTCGCCGAACGCCTACCCCGAACCATTGCCTCCCACTCGCACTCCGAAATACACCGGTTGACGGTGCTCAACCGCGACATCCTGGGCATCCGGCGCGCCGACCTCACAGTGCAGCCCACCGCACTGGTGGCGAACCTGCCCTACAACATCGCGGTCCCCGCCCTGCTCCATCTGCTGGCCGAGTTCCCGACGATCCGCACCACCATGGTGATGGTGCAATCCGAGGTCGCCGATCGCCTCGGCGCCGAACCGGGCGGCAAGGAGTACGGCGTGCCCAGCGTCAAGGCGCGCTTCTTCGGCGACGTTCGCCGCTATGGCACTGTCTCGCCGACAGTTTTCTGGCCTATCCCGCGGGTGTATTCGGGACTGGTGCGCATCGACCGCTACGAGACCTCGCCGTGGCCCACCGACGAGGCGTTCCGAGCGCAGGTTTTCGAACTGATCGACATCGCGTTCGCGCAGCGGCGGAAAACCTTGCGTAACGCCTACCTGGACTGGGCCGGCTCGGGCAACGCCTCCGCTGAGCGACTGCTCTCAGCCAGTATCGACCCGGCCCGGCGCGGCGAGACGCTCGGCGTAGCCGACTTCGTACGGCTGCTGCAACGCTCCGCCGCACCGGCCGAGACGCCGGCTAACACCCCGGCAGCGCAGTCGGTCGAATCGCGCTGACCGGCCCGATAAGCTTCTGCCGTGATGACCGGCAGCGCCGCTGCGGATTGGCTGCCGACAGGGTCGGTGACGGTGCGGGTTCCCGGCAAGGTCAACCTCTACCTCGAAGTCGGTGACCGGCGCCCGGACGGTTTTCACGAACTGACGACTGTTTTCCACGCCGTTTCACTGGCCGACGACGTGACCGTGCGCGATGCCGACGTGCTCTCGCTGCGTCTTCTCGGGGAGGGCGCGGAGGGGTTGCCCACCGACGCCCGCAATCTGGCCTGGCAGGCCGCAGAGTTGATGGCCGGGCATGTGGGGCGAGCACCTGATGTGGATATCACGATCAACAAGTCGATCCCGGTCGCCGGCGGCATGGCCGGTGGCAGTGCCGATGCGGCTGCCGTACTGGTCGGGATGAACGCACTCTGGGAACTCCGGGTGCCGCGCCGCGATCTGCATGCGATGGCTGCCCGGCTTGGCAGCGACGTCCCCTTCGCACTGCACGGCGGCACCGCCCTGGGCACCGGTCGCGGTGAGGAACTCACCACCGTGCTGGCCCGCAGCGCCTTTCACTGGGTGCTCGCCTTCGGTGTCGGCGGACTGTCCACCGCCGCGGTCTACTCCGAAGTCGACCGACTGCGCGAGGCCGGCACCCCGCCGCGGCTGTCCGACCCGGAGCCCTTGCTGACCGCGCTCTCTTCAGGTGACCCCCACGAACTGGCCCCGCTGCTGGGCAATGACCTACAAGCGGCGGCCCTGAGCCTGGAGCCGGACCTGCGGCGCACCCTGCGGGCGGGTGTCGAGGCGGGTGCCCTGGCGGGCGTCGTATCCGGCTCCGGCCCCACCTGCGCTTTCCTGTGCGCCTCGGCCGATGAGGCAGTGTCCGTCGGAGCCGAGTTGGCCGGCGCCGGGGTGTGCCGGACCGTGCGGGTGGCCAGTGGCCCGGTTCACGGGGCCCGGGTAGTCGCCTCATCCGGACGGTAAACCTCGGCCATTCGGCCCGCGGGTTGGCGTGTTTCTTAAGGGAAGTTTAAGATAACGTACGGGGATATCACCGATTTGAGACCGAAAAGCTCCACAGTTCCACGGGCGCGCCGCCGAGCCGGTGCGGTGCGGTGGGCGGAGCATGAATGTCCGGGCAGGGCGCTGGTGGCGACAGCGCACCGGATGCAGAGGAGGTCGTCGTGAGCCGTTTCACGGACAAGATGTTCAACAGTGCCAGGACCAGCACCAAGGGGATGGTCACCGGAGAGCCGGTCGAAGCGGTCCGGCATACCTGGCTCGAGGTGCATGAGCGCGCCAGGCGCATTGCCGGCGGGCTGGCCGCTGCGGGCGTCGGACCGGGCGACGCGGTGGGTGTCCTGGCCGGTGCACCGGTGGAGATCGCGCCGACCGCGCAGGCGCTGTGGATGCGCGGCGCCAGCCTGACCATGCTGCATCAGCCCACCCCGCGAACCGACCTCGAGCACTGGGCCAAGGACACCGCGAACGTCATCGACATGATCGAGGCGAAGGCTGTGGTGGTCTCCGATCCGTTTCTGTTGGCCGTTCCGATCCTCAAAGAACGCGGTGTGACGGTCCTGACGGTGGAGGAGTTGCTCACCGCCGACCCCGTCGACCCGGTTGAGACCGGCGAAGACGATGTCGCCCTGATGCAGTTGACATCGGGTTCTACCGGTTCGCCGAAGGCCGTGGTGATCACCCATCGCAATATCCACTCCAACGCCGAGGCGATGTTCGTCGGCGCGGAGTATGACGTCGAGACCGACGTCATGGTCAGCTGGCTGCCCTGCTTCCACGACATGGGCATGGTCGGGTTCCTGACCATCCCGATGTACTTCGGCGCCGAGTTGGTCAAGGTCACCCCGCTGGACTTCCTGCGCGACACTCTGCTGTGGGCCAAGCTCATCGATAAGTACGACGGCACCATGACAGCGGCGCCCAACTTCGCTTATGCGTTGTTCGGCAAGCGGCTGCGCCGGCAGGCTAAGCCGGGTGAATTCGACCTGTCCACACTGCGTTTCGCGCTCTCCGGCGCCGAGCCGGTCGATCCCGCCGACGTCGAGGACCTCCTTGATGCCGGCAAGCCGTTCGGACTTCGGCCGGATGCGATCCTGCCGGCCTATGGCATGGCCGAGACGACGCTGGCGGTGTCGTTCTCCGAGTGCGGCGCCGGACTGGTGGTCGACGAAGTCGACGCCGACCTGCTGGCCGCGTTGCGCCGGGCCATCCCGGCGACCAAGGGCAACACCCGCAGGCTGGCCACTCTGGGTCCGCTGCTGCAGGACCTCGAGGCGCGCATCGTCGACGACGACGGCGCCACGTTGCCGACCCGCGGGGTCGGCGTCATCGAACTGCGTGGCGAGTCGCTGACTCCGGGTTACATCACGATGGGGGGCTTCGTCGCGGCGCAGGACTCCGATGGGTGGTACGACACCGGAGATCTCGGCTATCTGACCGAGGCCGGCCACGTCGTGGTGTGTGGCCGGGTCAAGGACGTGATCATCATGGCCGGACGCAACATCTACCCCACGGACATCGAACGCGCGGCCGGCAACGTCACGGGTGTGCGACCGGGTTGCGCCGTCGCGGTCCGCCTCGATGCCGGCCACTCGCGGGAGACCTTTGCCGTCGCCGTCGAATCCAACGAATGGGAGGATCCCGCCGAGGTGCGCCGAATCGAGCAGCAGGTCGCGCACGCGGTCGTCGGCGAGGTGGGTGTACGACCGCGCAACGTGGTGGTACTCGGGCCGGGCACCATCCCGAAGACCCCGTCGGGCAAGCTTCGTCGCGCGAACTCGATCGCTCTGGTCAGCTGAGGGCTGACCCGGCGTATCACCAGCCGTGGACGAGGTTCTGCGCTGACTCCAGGCCAGACTCGATCAGAAGCTCGGTGGCGTCGGCGGCCTGTTCGCAGATCGCCGGAACCTCGGGCCGCTCGGCGGCGCTGAAGCTCTCCAGCACGAATGCTGCCGGTTCTTTGCGGCCGGGCGGGCGTCCGATGCCGATTCGAATTCGCTGAAAATCCTTGGTGCCCAACGCATTCACCACCGAGCGCAGTCCGTTATGGCCGCCCTCGCCGCCGCCCAATTTGAGCCGGATCTTGCCGAAGTCGATATCGAGTTCATCGTGGATGACGATCACGTCGGCGGGGGACACCGAGTAGAACTTCGCCAGCGGGCCGATGTGACGGCCCGATTCGTTCATGTAGGTCCGCGGTTTGGCCAGGATGACCGAACGTCCTCCCAGTCGGCCGGTGACGATCTCGGCGCCAGAGCGCTTGTGCACTTTGAATGCCCCACCGAGTCGCCCGGCCAGCAGATCGGCGACCATGAACCCGACGTTGTGCCGGGTCTTCTCGTATTGCGATCCGGGGTTTCCCAGGCCGACAACCAACTGGGGGCCCCTCCCGCTTGCGGGGGATGGCTCGGCCATATTCGTGACTGGGCCCGGCTTACTCGGACTCGGCTTACTCGGACTCGGCTACTCGGACTGGGCCTACTCGGACTGGGCCGACTCGGACTGGGCCGACTCGGACTGGGCCGACTCGCCGTCGGCAGTGGCTTCGGCAGCGCCCTCGCCCTCGGCGGCCTGCTCCTCCACCGACTCGCCGCCGCCTTCAGCCTCCAGATCTTCAGCCGTCGGCGCCGCGACAACGTTGACCACCAGCATGTCGGGATCGCTGATCAGGGTGACGCCACTGGGCAGTTCGACTTGGCCGGCCAGGATCTGGGTGCCCTCCTCGACGCCCTCGACCGACACTGTCAGGCCCTCGGGGATCGACAGTGCCTCGGCTTCGATCTCGATGGTGGTGGCATCCTGGGTGACCAGCGTGCCGGACGCGGCCTCACCTTGGATGTTGACCGCGACCTCGACGGTCACCTTTTCGCCGCGGCGAATCACGATGAGGTCGACGTGCTGGATGTTGCGGCGCACCGGATGTAGCGCGAGGGCCTTGGTGAGCGCTAGTTGCTCGGTGCCGTTGAGGTCGAGGCTGAGCACGGCGTTGGTGCCGGAGTTCCGCAACACCGCGGCGTAATCTCGGGCGTTGAGTTCGAGGTGTTGCGGATCGGCGCCATGGCCGTAGAGGACCGCGGGGACTTTGCCCTCGCGGCGGGCCTGCCGCGAGGCGCCCTTACCGGTGCGGGTCCGCACCTGCACGCTGAGTTTGTTGGTGGTGGCGCCTGCGGCCATCGTGCTGCTCCTGCCTTCGGTGTCGTGGGACTCGGCGAAGGCGGGCATGAAACGCCAGCTGGACGCTTCTGCCTCGCCGATAACGGTGGACTGGCCACCCTCGCCGGGACGTGGGGCAAGGTTAGCCGATGGGGCGCCTAGAGCGGAAATTCGGTACCGGTGAGCTGCTCGGACAGGGTCCACAGCGCGCGTCCGGTCTTGGCGTCGCGGGCCAGCGGACTGCGGCCTACCTCGCTGAGGGGACCGCGGGCGCCGAACTTCGGCCCGATGAAGCTGTCCGGCGGCAGATCTGCCGACGCCGCGTACAACGTCGGCGCGGCCCCGAATTCCGCGCTGGTCGCGAAGACCCGGTTGGCCCCCAGCCAGAACGGCGTGCCGAACCGGTTGCCGGTCCGGCCCTGCAGGTTCGTCGCCGAGTAGCCGGGGTGGGCGGCGTGGGCTTTCACCGGGGAACCGGCGGCGGTGAGCCGCCGCTGCAGTTCGCTGGTGAACAACAGGTTCGCCAGTTTGGACTGGGCGTAGGCCAGCCAGGCCGAGTACGGCCGTGCCTTCCAGTTGAGGTCCTTGAGGCTGATCCGGCCCGCCAGGTGCGCCATCGAGGAAACCGTCACCACCCGGTCGCTGACCTTGGGCAGCAGCAGGTTGGTCAACGCGAAGTGACCGAGGTGGTTGGTGCCGATCTGGCTCTCAAAGCCGTCCCGGGTGACCGCGTAGGGAACGGCCATGATCCCGGCGTTGTTGATCAGCACGTCGACGACGGCGATGCTGTCGGTGAAGTCCCGGACCGAAGCGAGGTTCTGGAGGTCGAGGCGGCGGACTTGAACGTCGCCGGTCATGCCGGATGCGGCGGCATCACCACGGTCGATGTCACGGCAGGCCAAAATCACCCGGGCACCGACTCGGGCGAGTTCGCGTGCGGTCACCAGTCCGAGGCCGCTGTTGGCGCCGGTGACGATGACAGAACGGCCGGCGAAAGACGGAAGATCTGCGGATGTCCAACTCATGGGGTCAACTGTATTCGGCCGCCGTTCCAGGCCGCTCTCGTCGGCCCAGCGGTTACTTCACCGCGACGTCGAAGCCGTTGATGATCTGCCCGACGTCGGGCGCCTGCGCCGCCGCCTGGTTGGCCAGCGTCGTCACGGTCAGTTGAATGAGATATCGCGTGGACTCGGGCGCGGGTGTGTCGGCGATGACGACACGGCTGTAGGTGTGCACCCGTGTCCCGTTCAAGTCGTAACTGCCCTCGATCATCGACGATGGGAATCCCTTGAAGTCCTCCCTGGAGGAGTTGAGCCTGGTGAAGTTCTCCGACAACTCGGCGCTGTCGTCGGCGTGCTCAAGTGCGGCCGACACATCGAATTTGCCATCAAGTTTGAAAACCATCAGCAGCGCCGTCGGATAATTGTTGTTCTTGGCGATCGCTTCGGTGCCGGGGGAGAAGTTCGGGTTGTCGTAGGTGGTCCACCCACTCGGCCGGGGCAGCGTGACGCTGATGCCGGTGAGCGTATTGATCGGAACCTGCTGACCGGTCACTCCCGCACTGGCGAGGTAGGCCGCGATCGGTGTCGGTTCGGTCGATGCGCTATCGGCGGTGTCGGTGCTTGTCGCACTGGAGGTCACGAACGACGAGTAGTCGGCGGTGCGCGCACCGCAGCCTGCAGTGCCGCCGGCCGCGGTCAGAACCGCGATCGCCATAAGGAATCTGATCGGCGCGCATCCGATTGCGGTCAGTCGCGAACCGGCCAATGCCAGCGGCACTAGGCGTCTCCGTCGAAAAGTCCTGTCACCGAACCGTTTTCGAACACCGCACGGATGGTGCTGGCCAGCAGCGGGGCGATCGACAGCACCGTCAACTGGGGGAAACGTTTTGATTCGCCGATCGGCAGGGTGTTGGTGACGATGACCTCGCGGGCACCGCAGGAGGCGAGGCGCTCGGCGGCCGGGTCGGACAGCACACCGTGGGTGGCCGCGATGATGACGTCGGTGGCTCCATCGTCGAGCAACAATTTGACCGCTCCGGCGATGGTGCCGCCGGTGTCGATCATGTCGTCGGTCAGCACACAGGTCTTGCCCTCAACTTCGCCGACTACCCGGTTGGACACCACCTGGTTGGGCACTCGCGGATCTCGAGTCTTGTGGATGAACGCCAGCGGGGTGCCGCCCAGTGCGTCGGCCCACTTCTCCGCCACCCGCACCCGACCGGAGTCCGGTGAGACCACGACCATGTTCTCGCACCCGTAGTTGTCGATGATGTAGGCGGTCAGGAGGGTCTGCGCGCGCATGTGGTCGACCGGCCCGTCGAAGAATCCCTGAATCTGATCGGTGTGCAGGTCCACGGTCACGATGCGGTCCGCGCCCGCGGTTTTGAGCAGATCCGCCACCAAGCGGGCGGAGATGGGTTCGCGGCCGCGGTGTTTCTTGTCCTGGCGTGCGTAGGGGTAGAAGGGGAGGATCGCGGTGATGCGTTTGGCGCTGCCGCGCTTGAGTGCATCGATCATGATGAGCTGCTCCATCAACCACTGGTTCAGCGGCGCGGGATGGGACTGCAGCACGAAGGCATCGCACCCGCGTACCGACTCGTCGAATCGCACGAAGATCTCCCCGTTGGCGAAATCGCGGGCGGTCTGGGCGGTCACGTGGACATCGAGTTCCTTGGCGACCTGCTCGGCCAACTCGGGGTGCGCTCGGCCGGAGAAGAGCATCAGGTTCTTGCGGTTGTCGGTCCAGTCCGTGCTCACTGCGCCCTGCCTTCGCCCGTCGGGGGATCGAATATGGGAGTCATCGTACGGAGCTTTGCGCCCCGCGCGTGGGCGGGTCGCGCGGTGAGTCCGAGTCAGGAGTGATCCGGATCGGCTTTCGCCTCGGCGGCCGCTCGCGCGGAGTCGCTGTCGGGCCGGTTACGCAGCACCCAGTCCTCGATGATCCGCTGCTGACCGGCCGAGACCGCCAGAGCCCCGGGGGGCACGTCTTCGCGCAGCACGGTCCCCGCCCCGGTGTAGGCGCCGTCGCCCACGGTGACCGGCGCGACGAACATGGTGTCGCTGCCGGTGCGCACGTAGGAGCCGACGGTGGTGCGCTGCTTGGTCTCACCGTCGTAGTTGACGAACACGCTTGATGCGCCGATGTTGCTGTGTTCGCCTATGTCGGCGTCACCGACATAGGTCAAGTGCGGAACCTTGGTGCCGGCTCCGATCACGGAGTTCTTGGTCTCGACGAACGCGCCGAGTTTGCCCCCGGCGCCGAGGTGGGTACCCGGCCGCAGGTAGGTGAACGGCCCGACATCGGCGCCGTCTCCGATCACCGCCGCACTCGCGTGGGTACGAACGACTGAGGCACCATCGCCGACCCGGACGTCGGCCAGCGTGGTGTCCGGCCCGATCCGGCAGCCGGTGCCGACGCGGGTGTCGCCGAGGAGCTGGCTGCCGGGCGCGATGACGGTGTCGCGGCCTACTGCCACGTCGACGTCGATCCAGGTGGTCGCCGGGTCGATCACCGTGACGCCGCCACGTTGGTGTGCCGCGACGACGCGCCGGTTGAGTTCCTTGCCGATCTCGGAAAGCTGCACCCGATCATTGACACCCGCCACCAGGGCTGCGTCATCGACATGCCTGGCGTGTACCACCTGGCCGTCGGCGCGAACGATTGCGACGACGTCGGTCAGATACTGCTCCTGCTGAGCGTTTTCGGAGGAAAGCCGGTTCAGTGCTGAGCGCAGCGCGGCGATGTCGAAGGCGTAGACACCGGCGTTGATCTCCCGGATGGCCCGCTGCTGCGGGGTCGCGTCGGTCTCCTCGACTATCGCGACGACCTCGTCGTCCTGGGTGCGCAGAATTCGGCCATATCCGGTTGCGTCGGGGACCGTCGTGGTCAGCACGGTCACCGCGGCCGCCGCGCCACGGTGGGCGGCGATGAGCTCCGCCAGGGTCTCTGCGTCGAGTAACGGGATGTCGCCGGAGGTGATCACCACCACGCCGTCGAAGTCTCCGGGTAGCGCGGACAACCCGCACAGGGCGGCGTGTCCGGTGCCCAGCTGTTGTTCCTGCACGGCTACCTCGATGGGCCGGCCGAGTTGGGTTGCCAGGTCGCCCACGGCCGTAGAGATGCGGTCCCGATCCTTGCCGAGCACCACCACCAGATGGTCGGGGGCGACTTTGGCGACGGCGTGCAGTGCGTGCGAGAGCATGCTGCGCCCACCAAGGGTGTGCAATACCTTCGGGGTGTCCGAGCGCATCCTGGAGCCGGCTCCGGCCGCGAGCACCAGCACTGCCGACTCACTCGTCGTCGTCATGTGAGCCTCCCGGTGTCTGACTGTCGCTCGGCAAGCCTCGCTCGGTGTCCGCTTGTCGCTCCGTCGCCAGGACTCGAACCTGAACTATCTGAACCAAAATCAGAGGTGCTGCCGATTACACCACGACGGATTGCCCGTAGGAGACTTTAACGCAGGGGATATACCCTGATAGCCATGGCCGGACCGGGGAAAGAGCCACGCGTAGCGCGCGCTCGAATGACCGGCAGCGAGCGTCGGCACCAGCTCATCGACATCGCCAGAGCACTGTTTGCCGAACGCGGCTATGAAGGCACCTCGGTGGAAGAGATCGCCCAGCGCGCCGGGGTGTCCAAGCCGGTGGTTTACGAGCACTTCGGCGGCAAGGAGGGGCTCTACGCGGTGGTCGTCGACCGGGAGATGTCGGCCCTGCTGGATCGCATCACCTCCTCGCTGACCAACAACCGTTCTCGGGTTCGGGTCGAACGGGTGGCGCTGGCGCTGTTGACCTATATCGAAGAACGCACCGACGGATTCCGGATCATGATCCGCGACTCCCCGGCCTCGATCAGTTCCGGTACCTACTCCAGCCTGCTCAACGATGCCGTCAGCCAGGTTTCCTCGATTCTGGCCGGCGACTTCGCCCGCCGCGGGTTGGACCCGGAGTTGGCGCCTCTCTACGCGCAGGCACTCGTGGGTTCGGTGTCGATGACCGCGCAGTGGTGGCTCGACGCCCGGGAGCCCAAGAAGGAAGTCGTGGCCGCCCACCTGGTGAACCTGATGTGGAACGGGCTCAGTCACCTCGAGTCCGACCCCGCCTTACTGGGTGACCAATAGACCCTGGGTGACCAATAGACCCTGGGTGGGCTACCTAGGATGAGCCCATCATGACCACAGCGGGGCGGTACGGGGTCCAGCCCCCGTTGCGGGGTCTGGTCGATGCGGCGCTGGAGGCGCAGGTATTCCGTGAGCTGACCGAGTTGGCCGGGCAGCGTCCGGTCGAGTTGGCATTGGTCGGGCCCGTCAGCGCGCAGCTGTTCGTGGCCTGCGCGCTGGCTCGGGTCGGGCCGTTACTGGTCGTCACCGCGACCGGTCGTGAGGCCGACGACCTCACTGCGGAACTGCGGGGCGTGCACGGTGATGCGGCAGCACTTTTCCCGTCCTGGGAGACGCTTCCGCATGAGCGGCTGTCGCCGGGTGTCGACACGGTGGGCGCGCGGATGATGCTGCTGCGCCGGCTCGCGCACCCCGATGATGCGGAGCTGGGGCCCCCGCTGACGGTCGTGGTGACGACGGTGCGCTCGCTGCTGCAGCCGATGGCCGCCGACCTGGCCGAGGTCGAGCCGGTGACCCTGCGCGTCGGGGCGGAGTCGAGTTTCGACGACTTACCCGCGCGTCTGGTCGAACTCGCCTATACCCGGGTCGATATGGTGGGTCGACGCGGAGAGTTCGCCGTGCGCGGCGGGATCCTCGATGTCTTCGCGCCCACCGCCGAACACCCGGTGCGGGTGGAATTCTGGGGCGACGAGATCACCGAGATCCGGATGTTCTCAGTCGCAGATCAACGTTCGATTCCTGAAATCGAGGTCGGTGCGGTCATCGCCGTTGCCTGCCGCGAGCTGCTACTGACCGACGAAGTCCGCACTCGCGCAGCCGAATTGGCGGCCGATGCCCCTACCGATGATGAACACATCACCGGCCGGGTCGGTGACATGCTGGCCAAACTCGCCGAAGGAATCCCGGTCGACGGCATGGAGGCGCTGGCTCCGGTCCTGCACCCCGAGCGGCTCGGCCTGCTCGTCGATCACCTGCCGGCCGGCACGCCACTGCTGGTGTGCGATCCGGAGAAAGTCCGCACCCGCGCCGCCGACCTGATCAAGACCGGACAGGAGTTCCTCGAAGCCTCCTGGTCGGTGGCCGCGATTGGCGGCGACGCCCCGATCGACATCGAGGCACTCGGCGGCTCGGGATTCCGCGGTCTCGACGAGGCGCGGGAGCTGGCCCGCGCCGGCGGCCATCATTGGTGGACGATCAGCCAGCTCGGCGAGCCCGGCGCGATGGATCTCGGGGTGCGCGCCGCGCCGTCGGCCCGGGGCCAGCAGAGTGGCGCCGACGAGATTTTCGCGATGTTGCGCGCCCATGTGCTCACCGGTGGCCGGGCCGCCGTCGTCGCCCCGGGTATCGGAACCGCACACCGGGTGGTCGAGCAACTCGGTGAACGCGATACTCCCGCCGCGATGCTGGAGGCCGGTGCGCCGCTGCGCTCCGGACTGGTCAATGTGCTCAAGGGGCCGCTGCACGGGGGCCTGATTGTGCCCGGTGGGCACGGGGGCCTGATCGTGCCCGGCGCGGAGCTCGTGGTGATCACCGAGACCGACCTGACCGGAAACCGGGCCACCGGGCCCGAAGGCAAACGGCTGGCCGCCAAACGCCGCAACACCGTGGACCCGCTGGCGTTGAGCGCCGGCGATCTGGTGGTGCATGACCAGCACGGCATCGGTCGGTTCGTCGAGATGGTGGAGCGCACCGTCGGCGGCGCCCGGCGGGAATATCTTGTGCTGGAGTACGCATCCGGAAAGCGCGGACAGCAGGCGGACAAACTATTCGTTCCGATGGATTCACTCGATCAGCTCTCCCGCTATGTCGGTGGCGAGTCGCCCAGCCTGAGCCGGCTCGGCGGCAGCGACTGGGCCAACGCGAAGACAAAGGCGCGCAGGGCGGTTCGCGAAATCGCCGGTGAACTCGTTTCCCTTTACGCGAAGCGCCAGGCCGCGCCCGGGCACGCGTTTGCACCCGACAGTCCGTGGCAGGCCGAGATGGAGGACGCCTTCGGTTTCACCGAGACCGTGGACCAGTTGACCGCCATCACCGAAGTCAAGGCCGACATGGAGAAGCCGATTCCGATGGATCGGGTGATCTGTGGCGATGTCGGCTACGGCAAGACTGAGATCGCAGTTCGGGCGGCCTTCAAGGCTGTTCAGGATGGCAAGCAGGTCGCCGTGCTGGTTCCCACCACGCTATTGGCCGATCAGCACCTGCAGACCTTCACCGAACGGATGGCCGGCTTCCCGGTGACGGTCAAGGGCTTGTCCCGGTTCACCGATCCGAGCGAGTCCCGCAAGGTCCTCGAGGGCATGGTCGACGGCAGCGTCGACATCGTCATCGGTACGCACCGACTGCTGCAGACCGGGGTGCGGTGGAAGGACCTCGGCCTGGTGGTGGTCGACGAGGAGCAACGCTTCGGTGTCGAGCACAAGGAGCACATCAAGAGCATGCGGGCCAGCGTCGATGTGCTGACCATGAGCGCCACCCCGATTCCGCGGACCTTGGAGATGAGCCTGGCCGGTATCCGGGAGATGTCGACCATTCTGACTCCGCCCGAGGAGCGATACCCGGTACTGACCTACGTCGGCCCGGACGACGACAAGCAGGTCGCCGCAGCGCTGCGCCGCGAACTGCTACGTGACGGTCAGGCGTTCTACGTTCATAACCGGGTGAACTCGATCGACGCCGCGGCCGCTCGGGTGCGGGCCCTGGTACCGGAGGCCAGGGTGGTCGTCGCGCACGGCCAGATGCCGGAGGAACAACTGGAAAAGACGGTGCAGGGGTTCTGGAACCGCGACTACGACATTTTGGTGTGCACCACGATCATCGAGACCGGCCTGGACATCTCCAATGCCAACACCCTCATCGTCGAGCGGGCCGAGGCGCTCGGGCTTTCGCAGTTGCATCAGCTTCGCGGCCGGGTGGGCCGCAGTCGGGAACGCGGCTACGCCTACTTCCTGTACCCGCGCGAGACGCCGCTTACCGAGACCGCCCATGACCGGCTGGCCACCATCGCCCAGAACAACGAACTGGGCGCGGGCATGGCAGTTGCGTTGAAGGACTTGGAGATCCGCGGGGCCGGCAACGTACTCGGCGCGGAGCAGTCCGGGCACGTCGCCGGTGTCGGATTCGACCTATACATGCGGTTGGTGGGCGAAGCCGTCCAGGCCTATCGAGCGGCCCTGAAGGCGGCCGCGGACGGCGAGGCGGTTCCTGTCGCGCAGGAAACCAGGGATGTCCGTATCGATCTGCCCATCGACGCGCATCTGCCGCCGGACTACATCAGCAGCGACCGGCTGCGTCTGGAGGCCTACCGACGGCTCGCCGGCGCCGACGAGGCAGCCGTCGCTGCAGTCGTGGAAGAACTCACCGACCGCTATGGCCCACTGCCCACCGCGGCGCAGTGGTTGGTGGCCGTGGCGCGGCTACGCCTGCTGTGCCGGCAGTACGGTGTCGCCGAGGTCGCCGCCACTGAAACGACCGCGCGCATCACGCCGTTGATCCTGCCGGACTCTGCCCAGGTGCGCCTCAAGCGGCTCTATCCGGCGGCCACCTATCGGGCGACGACCTCGACGATTCAGGTGCCGGTTCCGCGGGCCGGCACCGGGATGGGTGCGCCGCGAATCCGGGACCTGGAACTGGTGGCGTGGGTGGCCGGCCTGCTGCTCGCACTCGATGGGCGCGAGGTAGGGGAAGTCGACATCACGACCTTCATCCCGGCGACGCGAGGCACGCCCCGATGACCGTCATCCTGGTCGACGCCCGCCGCCCCACCCTGGTGCCGATCGAGGCGGTCGGACTGCTCGGTGGTGACGTGCAGTACACCGAGGAGCTACCGGCGGCGGACTGCGAATCGCTGCCTTCCGCACGGTCGGTACTGACCGGTGAGCGCGCGCCGGTGTTGTTGTCGTCCGACCCGCAACACCCGGCGGTCACGGCGCGGATCGCGACGGGGGAGCAGGTGATCGCCGCCCCGCCGGCCAGGCCCGGCGAGCGACTCGTCGATGCGGTGGACATCATGGATAGGCTGCGCACGTCGGGGCCGTGGGAGAGCGCGCAGACTCACGAGTCGCTTCGGCGCTATCTGCTCGAGGAAACCTACGAACTGTTCGACGCCGTGGCCACCGGCAACCCCGATGAGATACGCGATGAACTCGGGGACGTTTTGCTACAGGTGCTTTTTCACGCCCGGATCGCCCAGGAGGCCACGGATCGCGGGTTCACCGTCGACGACGTCTCCGATGCACTGGTCCGCAAACTCGTCAACCGGGTTCCAGCGGTGCTCGCCGGGGAGCCGATCACGCTCGAGGATCAGCTGGCCCAGTGGGAACACCGCAAGGCTCTGGAACGGGCTTCTGAGACGCAGCGGTCATGCGTCGACGGAATTCCGACCGGTCAGCCTGCGCTGGCGCTGGCACAGAAGGTCATTGCCCGGGCGAGGGCGAACGGCCTGCCGGCCGATCTGGTCCCGGAGGTATTGAGGGCGGTGACGATCGACGGCGACGGCGACGCCGAGAACGAACTACGCACCGCGGCGCTTGAGTTTATGGACGCGGTGCGAGCGGCCGAGCGGGCGATGGCACCCACCCGGGCCGCCGGGGAAAACGCCGCCGCCGCCGACCAGTGGCGCCGGGTGTGGGTCTACTGACCGGCGTGGGCCCAATACTGGCGTGGGCCCAATACTGGAGTGGGCCCAATACTGGAGTAGGCCCAAAAACTGCAGCCGTCAGGGTTGGTCGCGCTTCACGGTGAAGTCGGCGCGGATGCCGTCACCGACCATTCCCGGCTTGCAAGCGACCCGGTAGGAGCCGGGTTCGTCGAGTTTCAGGTCGAGTGTGCGTTGCAGGCCGGGCGAGATGTTCTCGACCTCGCCGAGCACCCGGTCGTCCTTGCCGTAGACGTAGAACTCGGTCACCTTGGTGCCGTTGTTGGTCACCACGAATGAGGTCGACCCGGTGCCGCTCTCGCTGGCAGACAACTCGCATCCGCTGTCGGTGGCGTTGACACTGACCTGGGTGCCGGTTGCCTTGCCGCCCTCTGCGTTCTCGGACTCCTTGGCGGTACAGCCCGCGAGAGCGGCACCGGCAAAAATCGCGACGAGGGTTGCGGCGAGACAGCGAGGGGGGTTCACAGGGTGGACCTTTCGGTGGCGAGGACGGGTTGCGGCCGCTGCGGAAGCGACACGTGGACAGGTTTCAGGAACAGGGCAAGAACGACGATCAGGTATGTCAGCCAGGCGGCCAACTGCAGCACCGTTGGGGTGGGGCTGATGTTCAAGACACCCTGGACGACTTCGCCGTACCAGGACGACCAGTTGAACCAGGAACTGATGTCGAAGGCCCGCCCTCCGGTGGCCGGCAGCCATCCGACCGTTTGCAGGGCACCGATGCCGTACGACAAAATCCCGGCCGCGACGACGATCAGGAACGCGCCGGTGTAGGAGAAAAACTTACCGAGGTTGATTCGCACCGCACCGAGGTACATGCCCCAGGCGATCCCGACGGCGATCAGCACACCGGTCAGTAGACCGACCAGCGGCCAGGCCGTTTCGGCTTCGGCATAGCCCACCATGAACAGCGCGGTTTCGACGCCCTCGCGGCCCACCGCGAGGAACGACAGCATGAAGACCGCCGGCGCGCCCGTCTCCAGGGCCCGCGACATCCCGGCCCGGAGTTCCCCGGAGATCGTGGCGGCTGCCCGGCGCATCCACAGCACCATTGAGGTGACGATGGCCACCGCCACCAGAGAGGCCACCCCGGCGACAGCCTCGGCGGCCAGGCCGGTGACGGAGTAGGCGCTGTACTGGATGACGACGAACACGACGACCGTCATCGCCACGGCGGCCGCGACGCCCAGCCACACCCATTTCAAGGCATCCCGGCGCTGCATCTTGACCAGGAACGCGACCAGGACCATCACGACGATCCCGGCCTCCAGGCCTTCCCGCAGGCCGATCAGGCCGCTACCGAAAAGCTGCGCTGAGATCGCGGGTGTTGCGGTCATTGGCTACTTCCTCGTTCAGTTCGGCAAGTTATCCAAGGATCACCATACTTAGGGTTGCCTACGATTAGCAACCGGGCCCCGGGGGGTCGACGCCCCGGCTGCGCCTACCGGCAGCGTGGGGCCCCGTCATGGGACTATTGGGCGGGTCGTCTGCGCTGCCTGGAGCGCCGATCGCCAGATTGGAGGGTGGGTGTCGTCCGCACGCTGGTTGGCTACCGGGATCGCCGTGACGGCGGCGGTGCTGCTGGCGTCCGGGTGTTCGGTCCCGGGCGGGGCACCCATTCCCGACGGCGTGCCCCCGCCACCGGGTGATCCGATACCCGAGATCGCTGCCGTGTCGCCCGGCCGGCCGGCCGACCAACTTCGCGGCTGGGCCGAGCAGCGCGCCCCGGCGCTGGACATCCCGGTGACCGCGCTTGAGGCCTACGCCTATGCGGCGCGGGTGGCCGAGATTGAAAACCCCGGCTGCCACCTGGCCTGGACGACGCTGGCCGGGATCGGCAAGGTCGAGAGCCAACACGGCACCTACCGGGGCGCCGGCGTCGCGCCCAACGGCGATGTCAACCCGCCGATCCGCGGTGTGCGCCTCGACGGCACCAACGGAAACCTCGCGATCGTCGACGCGGAAGCGTCCACAGTCGGCGACCCGGTGTACGCCCGGGCCATGGGCCCGATGCAGTTCATCCCGGAAACCTGGCAACGCTACGGGGTGGACGCCAACAACGACGGCATAGCCAGCCCCGACAACATCGACGACGCCGCGCTTTCGGCTGCGGGTTACCTGTGTTCCCGCGGACCCGATCTGGGCACCCCCCGCGGCTGGATGAACGCCCTGCGGGCCTACAACCGATCGGAGGCCTACGCGCGCTCGGTGCGTGACTGGGCCACCGCCTATGCGAGAGGTCACTCGCTGTGAGCGACACCTGTCCAACTGCCCCGGCGACCATCTAGGCTGAAATCGATCGACTAACGAAGCCCGGATCAGCACCGAAGGCCCCGAATCAGCAAGGAGAAACTTGTGCCCATCATCGAGCAGGTCGCCGCTCGGGAGATCCTCGACTCGCGCGGTAATCCGACCGTCGAGGTCGAGGTTGCCCTGATAGACGGCACCTTCGCGCGCGCGGCGGTGCCCTCCGGCGCATCGACCGGAGAGCATGAGGCCGTCGAGTTGCGCGACGGCGGATCCCGATACGGCGGTAAAGGCGTCCAGAAGGCGGTCGAGGCGGTTCTCGACCAGATCGCACCGGCCGTCATCGGACTCTCCGCCGACGATCAGCGACTCATCGACCAGACCCTGCTCGACCTCGACGGCACCGCGGACAAGTCCCGGTTGGGCGCCAACGCGATACTCGGCGTCTCGCTGGCGGTGGCTAAAGCCGCCGCGGACTCGGCCGGTCTGCCCCTGTTCCGCTATCTGGGTGGGCCCAACGCGCACATCCTGCCGGTGCCGATGTTCAATATCCTCAACGGCGGCGCACATGCCGACACCGGTGTCGACGTCCAGGAATTCATGGTGGCGCCGATCGGTGCACCGAATTTTAAAGAGGCGTTGCGCTGGGGAGCAGAGGTCTACCACGCGCTGAAGGCGGTGCTCAAGAAACAGGGCCTGGCAACCGGATTGGGCGACGAGGGCGGGTTTGCGCCCGACGTCGCCGGCACCCACGCCGCGCTGGACCTGATCTGCTCGGCCATCGAGTCGGCTGGTTTCAAACCGGGCACCGACATGGCACTTGCTCTTGACGTCGCCGCTAACGGTTTCTACGCCGGGACCGAGTACAACTTTGAGAAGCAGACCCGGACGGCTGGGCAGATGGGTGAGTTTTACGCCGATCTGATCGGGGCGTATCCGTTGGTATCCATCGAGGACCCCTTCGACGAGAACGACTGGGACGGCTGGGTCAACCTGACCACCGCGATCGGCGACCGGGTTCAGATCGTCGGCGACGACCTGTTCGTCACCAACCCCGAGCGCATTGAGGACGGCATCGAACGCGGCGCAGCCAACGCGCTGCTGGTGAAGGTGAACCAGATCGGCACGCTCACCGAAACCCTCGACGCCGTCGCTCTGGCCCACAATGCCGGCTACCGCACCATGATGAGCCATCGCAGCGGTGAGACCGAGGACACCACCATCGCCGATCTGGTGGTGGCGACCGGCAGCGGCCAGATCAAGACCGGTGCTCCGGCCCGCAGTGAGCGCGTCGCGAAGTACAACCAGCTGCTGCGGATCGAGGAGACGCTCGGCGACGCCGCTCGCTACGCGGGTGACTTGGCCTTCCCTCGTTTTGTCGGAACCCAATAGATCGGAACCCAATAGAATCGAGTACCAGTAGCAGTCGGGCCGAACCCGAGAAATCGCAGAAACGGAAGAATCGCGGAAACGACTGTGGCGGAAGGCAAACGGCCGGACTCGAAGCGGCGCACACCGGCGTCCCGACCGGGTGCGTCGGGCCGCGGTCGGTCACGCCCGGCAATCGGCGGCACCCGGGGCGTGCGTTCGACCGGCCTGCGAGCGCAGGCGGAGTCAGTGCGCCACGACCTGACCGCCCCGATCCGGCGCGTGATCGCGGCGTCGATTGAGCAGCAACGCGAGCAACGCCTCGGGTTCACTGCGCGCCGGGCCGCCATCCTTGCCGCGATGGTGTGCGTCCTAACCCTGACCATCGCGGGACCGGTGCGCACCTATTTCGCTCAGCGCACCGAGATGAAACAGCTGGCTGCCAGCGAATCCGCCCTGCGCGAGCAGATCGCCGACTTGGAAGGTCAGAAGGCCAGACTCGCTGACCCGGTATACGTCGCCGCCCAGGCCCGCGAACGGCTGGGATTCGTCATGCCCGGAGAGATCCCGTACCAGGTACAGCTGCCTCAATCGGCGGCGGCGCCGACACCCGACGGCCCCCGGGCGGGCGCTGCCCGAAGCGGCGATCCGTGGTACACCTCGCTGTGGCACACCATCGCTGATGCGCCACACGGCCCGCCGCCCCCCGTCGCGCCGCCACCTGTCGGGCCTGATCCCGCCGCGCCGGAGCCGCCCCCGCTGCCGGGATTGCCGCCTGCCCCCGTTCCCGGTGGTTGACCACGCCGATCTCGACGCGGTGGCCCGCCAGCTCGGTCGGGAGCCGCGTGGTGTGCTCGAGATCGCCTACCGATGTCCGAACGGAGAGCCGGGTGTGGTGAAGACGGCGCCGCGGCTCGGCGATGGCACGCCGTTCCCAACGCTGTACTACCTGACGCATCCGGTGCTGACCGCTACGGCCAGCCGACTGGAGTCCGAGGGCGTGATGCGGACGATGACCGCCGCGCTGCGGGATGATCCGGAATTGGCCGGGGCGTATCGGCGGGCCCACGAGTCTTACCTGGCCGAGCGTGATGCGATCGAACCACTCGGCATCACCTTCTCCGGCGGTGGCATGCCCGACCGGGTGAAGTGTCTGCACGTGGTAATGGCGCACGCGTTGGCCAAGGGCCGGGGGGTCAACCCGCTGGGCGATCAGGCGCTGGCGATGGTAGCCGGCGAGGCAGCGATGGCCGGGATACTGGTGGCAGGGGAGTGGACGTGACAGCTGAGGCGAACACCGTGGCGGCGATTGACTGCGGAACCAACTCGATCCGGTTGCTGATCGCGGACCGGGTTGATCACCGGCTGCGTGACTTGCATCGGGAAATGCGGATAGTCCGACTCGGCGAGGGTGTCGACGCCACCGGACAGTTTTCCGCCGACGCGCTGGTGCGCACCGAGGCGGCACTGGCGGACTACTCGGTGCTGCTGCGTAATCACGGTGTTCGCAGGCTGCGGATGGTGGCGACATCGGCCACCCGGGACGCGGCCAACCGCGATGAGTTCTTCGCGATGACGGCCTCCGTGCTGGGCGATGTGGTTCCCGGTGCGATCGCTGAGGTCATTACCGGATCCCAGGAAGCCGAACTGTCCTTCAACGGCGCGGTCGGCGAATTAGATTCTGCTGCAGCACCATTCGTTGTCGTCGATCTGGGTGGCGGATCCACCGAAGTGGTACTCGGCGATAGTGGTGGTGTGAAGGCCAGCTATTCGGCTGATATCGGTTGCGTGCGGATGACTGAGCGTTGCCTGCATTCCGATCCGCCGACGACTTCCGAGGTGGCTGCCGCCCGGGAGGTGGTTCGCGAACGTCTTGCCGAGGCACTGCGCGTCGTCCCGGTGGAAGGGGCCAAGACCTGGGTGGGGGTGGCTGGCACCTTCACGACGATCGCGGCGCTGGCGCAGGGGATGGACACCTACGACTCTGAGGCCATTCATCTTTCTCGGATCCGGTTCAGCGACATGCTGGCGGTGTGCGATGAGTTGATCGGGATGACCCGCGCGCAGCGTGCAGCGCTGGGACCGATGCACGAGGGCCGGGTGGACGTGATCGGCGGCGGGGCGATCGTCGTTCAGGAACTCGCAGCCGCATTAGGTGAACGGGCCGGGATCGACGAAATCGTCGTGAGCGAGCACGACATTCTCGACGGGATCGCGCTGTCGATTCCGCCCAGGTGATTGAGATGAATTGATTCTGTGGGAAGTGTTTAGAGCTTGACCTTGCAACCGCTGCCGATGTTGCGGCAATGCGTGCCGCCCTTGCAGACGTTGCAGCGGCAGGTGCAACCGCCGACGCGCTTGGTCTCAGGAATACCCATGTCAGTCTCTCCTTCAATGACCCGGTAGGGGGGCCAGTTCTCACCATAGTTGCGGTCGGTCGCTGTTCACCATAGTTCCAGCGGTGTCGTTGCAGCAGTGTGCGATACGGGTACGGTTTCTCCTGCCGAGTTCGGCGCGCCCCCATAGCCCAATTGGCAGAGGCAGCGGACTTAAAATCCGCACAGTGTCGGTTCGAGTCCGACTGGGGGCACCGGATTTCCATCGGGGCATCGGAGTGTTGTCATTCGCCAGCGCCCACGCCAGCAACGCCGGGGTGATAACGTCGGCGAAACCTGCCGGTGAGAGGCCCGCCAAGCACCGGTGCCACGTAAGACGATAGAGGTGTGATGTGAGTCGCGGCGTACACGCGGTGCAGCACGAGATGGAGCATAAGATCCAACACGACGAGGACCACGGCGGCGGCCTCGGTGGTATCTCGGTCGCCAATAAGAGAATGGCACTGGTGATTGCGGTGCTGGCGCTGTTTTTGGCCTTTGCTGAGACCGCCGGGAAGAGTGCGCAGACCACGGCTCTCAACGCTCAGATCGAGGCGTCGAATTTGTGGAACTTCTTTCAGGCGAAGAATGTCAGACGTTCCTCGAATGTGATCGCCGCTGAACAGGCCACGCTGAACCTCACCGGCATTACTGACCCGAATCAGAGGGCCGCAACAGAGAAGCAAATCGCTGAGTGGACCGCAACCGCCGAGCGTTATCGTTCCGAACCCAGTGCCGCCGATGGAAAGGGCGAGGGGACTGAAGAACTCAGAGTCCGCGCCGTCGAGTCCGAGCATCTTCGCGACGAGATGCTCGCGAAGTACCACAACTATGAGTTCGCATCAGCCGGGTTCCAGGTAGGCATCGTGCTCGCCTCTGCGGCCGTGATAACCGGGCTGATTGGTCCCGGCTTTCTGGCCGGTGGGCTGGCGTTCCTGATCGGGCTGGCTTTCATGGCGTTCGGGATGTTTGCGCCGCACCTCCTGCATCTGCACTGACTGCATCTGCCGCTGGCGGCGTACCCTTCGTGGATGTATGACCCCACGTGGGAATCCGTCGCAACCCATCCCCTTCCGCAGTGGTACGACGATGCCAAACTCGGGATCTTCCTGCACTGGGGGCTGTATTCGGTGCCAGGCTGGGCGCCCCAGGTGCCCGATATCCAGCAGTTGCTCAAAGAAGCCGGTCCGGCGGCGATGTTGCGGGACAATCCTTATGCTGAGTGGTATCTCAACAGCAGCCGGTTGGAGGGCAGCCCAACCTGGCAGCATCAACGCGACACCTACGGTCCTGACGCCACCTACGACGACTTCGTCGCGACCTTCGATGGTGGTACCGCTGATGCGGACATGGATGCGATCGCCGGTATCTGCCGTGACGCCGGTGCCGGGTATGTGGTGCTGACCACCAAGCACCACGACGGGTTCTGCCTGTGGCCAACCGAGTTGGAACATCCGCGCAAAGGCCGCTATCAATCCGACCGGGATATCGTCGGGGACCTGCGCCGTGCGGTACTCGACGCCGGGATGCGGATGGGCCTGTACTACTCCGGCGGCTACGACTGGCCCTATAACGACGCTCTGCTACGGAATCCCGCCGACAGCTTTCTGGCGGTTCCACACACTGACGGGTACGTCACCTATGCCGATGCCCACGTGCGCGAGTTGATCAGCCGCTACCAGCCGTCGGTGCTGTGGAACGACATCTGCTGGCCCGCCGGCGGTGATCTACCTGCATTGTTCGCCGAGTACTACAACACCGTGCCCGATGGGGTCATCAACGACCGATGGATCGAGCCGACGCAGCATCGGGGAATGGTCACTGATGCCCTGGCCCGACTGGGAGGAATTGCGGCGCAACGCTTCTGGGCCTTTGTCCCCGACGGCTACAAATCACTGACTTTCCCGGCCAATCATCACTACGACATGCGTACCCCGGAGTATGCGCAGTTCTCCGAGATTCAGGACAAGAAGTGGGAGTCAACCCGGGGTGTCGGACACTCCTTCGGTGCGAATCGCAATGAGCGACCCCAGGACATTGTCACGTCCACTGAGTTAGTCCGTTCATTCGCCGACATCGTGTCCAAGAACGGCAACCTGCTGATCGGAATCGGACCCGATGAACGCGGAGTGATTCCCGACGAACAACTGGCGCCGCTGCGCGGGCTGGGTGCGTGGATGAGTGTCAACGGGAAGGCGATCTACCGCACCCGACCATGGGACATCGCCGAGGCCACCACCACCACCGGCGCCGGGGTCCGCTTCACCCAGCGCGACGGCGCGGTCAATGCGATCCTGCTCGACCTACCTGAACATGAGTTCGGCATTCGTGGCGTTGATGCGACCGACATCGATACTGTGCGGGTCCTGGGACTCGACGAGCCGGTGGACTGGCAGGTCGATGACGGGATGCTCACGGTCAGGCTTCCCGAACGCATGCCAGTGTCACCGGCGCACGTGGTAACCCTCGGTCACGCTGTACGGCCCGGTTGAACTGCCGTCAACCTTGCCGAACCGTGTTGTCGATGGTCACCGTTTTCCGGACGCCGGAGATATCGACATGGGCGCAGCGGCCATTCACCCATCGCCCCAGCTGACCGGGAGCGCGACCAGGCCCGAACCCAACGCATCAGTGTTGATGCGCAGCGTTGCCGCGTCCGCCGTAAGCCGCATATCCGGAAAGCGCGGGATCATCTGGGAGAAAACAGAATTCAGTTCCATTCGGGCTAACGGGGCCCCCAGGCAGTACCGCCCACCGTACCCGAACGACAGCGGCTTCGGTCCGGTGCGATTGAAATCAACGACGTCAGGATCTGTGAAGAACGCCGGATCGTTGTTGGCCGAACCGGGATCCAGTAGCACTAAATCGCCCTCGGCAATGGTGACGCCAGCGATGTCGATGGCGTCGCGCGCGTAGCGCGGAATACCGACGCCACCGATCATCGAAGCCCTGATCAACTCCTCCGTTGCCTTCGGAATCAGCGACGGGTCGTCGAGCAGCGTCTGCCATTTGCGTGAGCCACTTAGCAACT
>Ga0315288_10002184_pt1 | contig 25331 bp, 21 predicted proteins | sample YL17G11_20_MG_FD_203454 | JGI IMG/M metagenome (GOLD analysis project Ga0315288, IMG submission 203454) | Sediment microbial communities from Yellowstone Lake, YNP, Wyoming, USA - YL17G11_20 | ecosystem: Environmental > Aquatic > Freshwater > Lake > Sediment | place: USA: Wyoming | collected... | reverse complement strand
GTCGTGGACGCCTGAAGCGTCGTGGACGCCTGAAGCGTCGTGGACGCCTGAAGCGTCGTGGACGCCTGAAGCGTCGTGGACGCCTGAAGCGTCGTGGACGCCTGAAGCGTCGTGGACCGCTTTCCCTCTTCGTGCTACAGTCCGCGCATGCGCGGTTCTCTCAGGATATTCTCAACGCGCGGCATGGACGGGTACTGCCGCGAGGTGGTCAGAACCCTCGAGGGGCGGGCCGCGCGCGACGGGAGCGCGCGCAAAGACATCAGAGGCGAGCTTTCGATCGTCAAGTTCGCCGATGGTGAGATGGAGGCCGAGCTCGGGACTTCGGCGCGGGGCTGCGACGCCTTTCTCTTCGCCGGCTCGGCGCGCAACGACAGGGGGCTGAGCGTCGAAGAGGGGAAGGTCGAAACCTACCACGCCGTCGATGCCCTGCGCCGCGCTCAGGCCGCGCGCATCACGCTGTTCGAGCCCTACTGCGGCCCGGGGCGGTCCGACCGGCTCACCCGGAGGAACTCGGTCGGGCTGTGGGTGCATTTCAAGATCCTTGCCAGCCTCGGCATCGACCACTATGTCACCTTCCAGCTGCACTCGGAGAAGTCCAAGTCCTTCATCGATCCCGTGCTCTGCGCCGTCGACGACCTTCCCGCCCATGCCCTGCTGAAGGCCGCGTTGTGCAGCCAGTTCATCCGCACGAAGGAGACCCTGCGCGACGTGGTGAAGCGAGAGTGGATGTTCTGCGCGGTGGACGCGGGCGGAGAAGCCCTCGCCAAGAGATTTGCCTCATCGTTCGGGACGGGGATCGTCATCTCGCACAAGCAGCGGGACTACTCCTCGCCGAACAGGGTCGAGACGATCAACATCCTCGCGAGCGAGCCCCTGGAGGGCAGGACCCTGTGGATCGTTGACGACATGATCGATACCGGCGACTCGATCTGCAAGCTGGTGCGGGCGCTCGCCGAGCGCCGGCCCGCCTCGATCAACATCGCCGTGGTGCACCCCGTCTTCTCTCCCCCCGCCCTCGAGCGGGTGGGCAGCTTATGCGACGAGGGGCTCATCGCGAACATCCTGGTGACGGACACGCTCCCCTGCCCTGCCGAAACCCCCGCCCGGCTGCCATGCCTGCGCGTCGTTGCCTCCGTCGGCATGGCGGCCGAGATCGTGCACCGTTTGAACGGAGAGCTGCCCCTCTCGCCCCTGCTCGCCCCGTTCAACGCGCTGGACTACCTGAGGTGATGCGGTAGCCGCCCCGCTGCCGGACAAGGAAGCCCTCCGAAACAAGCTGGGAGAGGGCTTTCGCGAGCAGGGTGCTCTTCGCCGCCGTGACTGCCGCGAGGCGGGGCTCGCTCAGGCGCGGGGCCTGCAGCAGAGCGCCGAGGACCAGCCCGCGGACCTGCCGGACAGAGCCCTCGAATGGAGGCTGCCGCCTGTAGCGCGCCCCGCGCCTGTTGGGGTCGTCTCCCGCCCTCCTGAGCACCGTGCCGAAATCCATGAGAGCGTCGTACCATTCCCGCGGGTTCCCCCGATCGAGGGTCTTCTCGACGAGGGGGAGGATCTCGGAGTCCGCAACGGTCCGGGCGCCGGGGAAGAAGAAATGGATGTATACCCTGCGGATGTTCGTCTCGATAAAAGCCACCGGCTCATTGAAGGCATAGGCCAGGACTGCGCAGGCTGTCGCCGGGCCCACGCCCGGCAGGGCAGTGAGCGAACCGATATCGTGGGGGACCCTGCCCCGGTGCTCGGCCACGATGATCTCAGCCGCCCTCTTGAGGGCGAGCGCCCGCCTGTTGTACCCCAGCCCCTTCCACACGGCGAGCACCTCGCGGGGTTCGGCGACGGCGAGGGCACGGACGGAGGGAAACGCGCGGAGGAACTGGCGGTATTTTTCCCGTACCCTTTCCACGCCGGTCTGCTGGAGCATGAACTCAGAGACGAGCACGCGGTAGGGCGTGCGGGACTTCCTCCAGGGCAGATCGCGTCCGTTCTCCCGGTACCGCGACCAGACCAGCGTCCGGAACCTCCGCACGGAAGGACTCAGAAGGCCTTCTCCGTGTCGATGAGGATCGTGACAGGCCCAAGGTTGGTTGAGGAGACTTCCATCGAGGCTGCGAACTCGCCCGAGGCGACCTCGATGCCCGATGCTCGAAGCTCTCCGAGCACGGCGTCGTACAGGACCCTGGCCATGGCCGGCTCCGCGGCGGCGGTGTACGACGGCCGCCTCCCGTCGCGCACGTCCCCGAACAGCGTGAACTGCGAGACCACGAGCACTGCGCCGCCCGTGTCCCGCACGGAGAGGTTCATCTTCCCGTTCGCGTCGGGGAAGATCCTCAGGGTGAGGATCTTCTCGCTGATCGATTTCACGTCCTTCTCGCCATCGTTCCTGCCGACGCCGAGGTAGACGAGAAGCCCCTTCGAGATGCTGCCCGTCGCCCGCTCGCCCACGCGGACGCTGCACTCCCGCACCCGCTGCACGACGGCGCGCACGACGGCACCTACTGACCGAGTCGGTGGATGGAGATGCCGCGAAGGACGACGCGGCCGTCCCCAGAAGCGATGACGCCGAGCAACTCGAGGGGGATTCCGTTCTCGAGCTGGATCGGAAAGTCCAGCGTCACGGCAACGATCCCCTGCAGCTCCTTCTCCTTCTCGTAGCCCACCAGCAGGTCGAACGAGATGGCCTGCTCGCCCACCGAGAGGTTGGCGAGCTTGCCTTTCCAGTTCACCGCGCACCCGTCGTACAGCGCCGGCTCCTTCGCCACGTCGGAATACGGGAAGGAGTCGCGGATCGTGGTGAAGCTCGGACGGATCGCGAAGCCCTTGAGCACCCGGGCGCGCTCCTTGACCGGAAGGGATGCGTTTGACAACAGCAGCCTGTTCGCCTCGAGGATCGCAAGGTTGTCGTGGTAGGCGAGAAGCTCGCTCTTCACCTTCTGGAAGCTCTGCCGCACCTGCCTCTCGGTGAGGGCATGTCCCGGGGCCGCCCCGTCCTCCGTGAGCTTCGGCAGGTCGGGGGGGATCTCCACCGAAGAGACGCCCGGGCGGGCGTTTGAAGGCGCGCGGGTGAGACGCAGGGCAAGGAAGACCGAGCCCAGGACGACGAGGGCGAGCAGCGCGGCCGCGAGCGCCCACGCGGCCCGCGAGCGCGACGGCAGCGGCGGGTACAACTGCCGGATCTTTCCCGAGTCGATGAGCTCCTGCACGCCGTCGCGCGAGAGCCCCTTGCGGAGCATGTTCATGCCCCTGCGCGCAATCGCGTTGTTCGGCTGCGCGTCGAGGACCTCGAGCCAGCGCTTGAGGGCGTTCTCCGTTTCCGCCTTTTTCAAATGGATCGCCGCCAGGCCGAGAAGGGCGTTCGTGTCCCCGGGCTTCAGCTGATGGGCGCGCGTGATGTAGGAGGTGGCCCCGCCCAGGTCGCCGGTCTGCAGGCAGGAGAAGCCCAGCAGGGAGAAGTACTCGTGGCTTTCCCTGTTGCGGAAGACCTCGGGCTCGAGAAGGCGGATGACCTCGGAGAACTTCCGGGCCCGAAAGAGTCTCCTCGCATCCGCCAGACTCTTCCTCGGCATCGGGGCGCCTCTACTTTCCGGAGGTCGCCGGATATTTCGAGGCCCGGGACTTGAGCTCGCCGATGGCTGCCCGAAACCGTTCGACGTCGGCCTGCAAGACCGCGCCTCCCGCGGCGATGCTGCCGTCGATCTGCGCGATCAGGGCGTTCACGGTGGCGAGCTCCGCGCGCGCAGCCTGCGCCGCTGCGGCGGCAGCCTCCGACTGGGCCGGCTGGGCTGGCGCGGGTTCCGCTGGCGCCGGTGCGGGCGCCGGCGCTGCCGCCGCGACCACGGGGGCAGCCGCCGGTGCTGGTTGCCGCAGCGCAAAGCCCGCCGCGTTGAACTTGCCCAGGCAGAGTGTGAGCGTCAGTTCCGACCCCCGGGTCACCGTCCGGGGCTCGTAGTACTGGCAGACGGCCGAATCGTTCACCGAGTACGGAAGGAGGTTGAAGTTGCGCGCGGCCGAGACGGTGTAGCTCCACGACGCGTCGCTCAGGCGCTTCCAATTCGCGAAGACGACCCTGTCGGGCACGGTGATTCCCTCCCCCGAGGTCATCACCTGCAGGCCAAGCTCCTCCGGGTCGTTCGGCAGGGGCGACACCCAGTACAGGGGGAGCGCGGAGCCGGAAAGCGCGAGCTCCTTCGTGACGTCGGTGAGTGAGTTCGTGCGGAAGTGCACGAAGCTCGCCTCGCCGAGGTAGGTGTCCAACAGGTAGCGCGCCCCCACGTTGAGGTCCTGCCGGGAGGTGTTTCGGATCGTGAGGTCGATGCGCACGCCGTCGGCCGGGTTCGATGCGGAGGAGGAGACGAAGGAGAAGCTCTCGGTGATCGTGAGGAGGCTTGACTTCCAGAGGAAGCGGGCCCCATCGGCGGTCTTCTCGGAGGACTGCGCGAACTCCGTGCCTTCCCCCATCCGGTAGACCTTGTTGCCCACGACGATGCTCAGCATGCTCGTGCGCGGGTCCTGCGCGACGAGCAGCGGCGAGTAGGCGCTCTCCCTGGTGTTGGAAAGGTACGCGATGGAGAACCGGCCGATCCCGTCGTAGAGGGTGACGCGCAGCCGGCCCTCGGTCAGATCGATGGGCCACAGCTGGGAGGCGGCGAGCGAGAGGAGGCTTGCGAAGGCGAACAGACGGACTCTCCAGCTCATTTCGCGTTCTCCCCGCCCGCCTGCAGCCAGTTCAGGTACTGCTCCTTGATGGCGAGCGCCTCTTCCTTCAGCGCCAGCAGCTCCTTCATGCGCGCGAGCTCGGCTTCCTGCTCGGCAGAAGGGGCGGCGGGCGCCGGGGGCGCCGCAGCGGGCCTCTCGTAGTGTCCCGCCGACATGGCGGCCAGCCTCTTCTGGTAGGCCTCGATGGCCTGCTCGTAGGCTCTCTCGCGGCGCTGGAACTCCTCGATGGTCTTGAGGGAGTACTCGTGGCTCCACTTCAGCAGCCTGGCGAGTTCGCGCTCCTTCGCTCCCAGCTCGATGAGGGACACCCGGTACTGCGCGGCCTCCGCCTTGAAGCTCGCGGGATAGTCCCGAACGACCTTGCGGAACACCGAGAGAGCCTCGTCGAGCCTTCCGAGGGAGTACAGCGATTCGCCGGCCCAGAAATACGCGTTGGGGACGAAGGCGGACTTCGGGTAGGCGGCGAGGAAGCCCTGGAGGACCTGCACGGCCGGCTCGTACTGCTCCTGCATGTACAGGAGCCTCCCCTTCTGGTAGAGCGCCTCGGGGTGGTCCGGCGCCTTGGGGAAGTTCCCGATGAAGTGCTCGAGGGCCCGCTCGGCGTCGTCGAGGCTCCCGATCGCCATGGAGGACTTGGCCAGAAGGAAGTACGCCTCGGGGTGCGAGGCCGCGGCCGCGGGGTCGAGGACAACGGAGTTGAAGACGGGGATCGACCTCTCGTACTGTCCGTTCCTGAACAGCTCGATGCCCTGCGCGAGGGCATCGTTCCCGCTCGCGGATTGGGCGGGGAGAGCGGCCGCGGCGAGGACAAGGGCGACCGCGATCGCGACGAAGGGTGCCTTTCTGAGGTGTGCCATCGGCCTCTTCACTCCTATAATGACTTTCGACCCGACCGAAACCAAACTATACCCGCATTTTACCATTCACCGCGCAGGAATGCTACCTCGGCCCTGGGGTCCGGCGAGTTGAAGAGCGCGGAGCCCGCGACGATCAGCTCTGCCCCCGCATCCAGCGTCGAGCGGATGGTGCCGCGGTTGATCCCCCCGTCGACCTCGATCAGGTACCCGCAGCCGTTTTCCTCGCGCAGCCTGCGCAGCGTCTCGACCTTGCGCAGGCACCGTCCGATCATCTCCTGGCCGCCGAAGCCGGGGTTCACGGTCATCACGAGCACGACGTCCACCATCGGGAGGACCTCGACGAGCGCCTCGGCAGGCGTGGACGGCACGATAGAGACCCCCGGGCGCTTGCCCAGCGCCCGGATCGACTCGAGGACCCTGTGCAGGTGCGTCGTCGCCTCCAGGTGGACCGTGATGATGTCGGCGCCGGCCGCCGCGAAGGAGTCGATGAAGCTCTCGGGCCTCTCGATCATCAGGTGAACGTCGAAGGGAAGCGTCGTGACCGGACGGAGGTCCGCCACGGCCTTGGGACCGAAGGTGATGTTCGGCACGAAGGCGCCGTCCATGACGTCGATGTGGACCATGTCGCCGCCCATCTCGCCCACGGCGCGCGCGGCCCGGGCGAGCTCGCCGAAGTTCGCTGAAAGAATCGAGGGGGCGATGAGGACCCTTCCTGCCATACCGGACGGATCATAGCAGAAGGCCCGGGGCTTGCCCAGAGTCCCGCCGGCATGTATAATCCCGCCAGGACGTGATGGACGGGGATCGCTCTTTCCGTTCCCGCTATGGCAGAGGATCAGCTCATTTTTCGGGATGATGCCAGCATCCAGATTCTCAACGCCGTCTCTGTCAATCTGAAGGACGGGGCGTTCGCCGAGGCTGTCGGCCTGCTGGAGGGGCTTCTCGAGCGGGACGTCGCGTACCCGGGCGCAGCCTCAGCGCTGACATGCGCCGCATTCTGGAGGGAGCGGGAAGCGGAAGCGGGGCTGGGGGACGGCTTCGAGCGCGGCGAACGCCTGCTCGCGCAGTGGCGCCAGTTCCTCGCCTTCGCGGAGCGCCTGGGCGACGTGCCCGAGCGCTGCCTCTTCGCGATCAAGAGGTACGTCTTCTCCGCCGCCCTGGCGAGCTACCTGAAGGAGGCCGGTCCGGACGGCGGCTCGGATCCCGACGTCCTGCTCCAGCTCGGCCGCTGCTGCAAGGGCATCGGTGACTACGAGCGGGCGATCGACTGCCTCGAGAGGGCCAACCGCGAAAAGCGGGATTCGTCGGCGATCCTCGCGGAGCTGGCCGACTGCTACTCCCTGGTGAACGAGAGGCGCGCCGCGAAGATCTTCTTCCGCGAGGCCTTCTTCATCGACCCGCAGGGCGTGGACCTCGCCCAGCTGGAATCGCCGCTCGCGACTCGGCTGGCCGCGAAGGTGCGGGAGAGGGGGTTCACGGGGCCCGAGACCGCCGAGTGGATGCCCGTGTACGGGGCGATATGGGGCGTGCTCTCCGTGAAGAGGGAGATGAAGCCGCTGGAGCTGGGCAAGCTCAAACAGTCCATCTTCCGCCTTGAAAAGGATATCGAGCGGGGCCGGCGCGTCTTGCCCCGGCTGCTCACCCGCTACTTCTGGCTCATCGACCACTATATGATGGCGGGCGAGCCGAGGCAGCGGATCGACGAGGTTCTCGAGCGCATCCGGGAGCTGGACCCCCGGGTGCACGCGGAATACACGACCTGAGTCGGGCCGTGAGGAGTACATGATGGCCACCGAACTGCTGAACACGATCACAGAGCTCCTGAACGAGGAGAAGTGGACCCGGGCGACGCTCAACAGCTACTCCATCTCCAACTTCAAGGAGTTGGACACGCTGATCGACAGGGCGAGGGGCGAGGGCATCGCCGAGGAGGTGCGGGAGCTCGCGAACGAGCACCTGAAGCACACCTCCAATTCCATCATCGCTCTGTACCTTTCGGGGGTGCTCGCCCTCTCGCGCGAGCTCGTCGACGACACGAACCTCATCATGCTCATCAGCATCTTCATGGACAATCACAAGTGGAACGTCGTGGAGTACCTGTCGAACAGGATCCTGGAGTTCGGCGAGAACAAGTACGCGCTGCGGACCCTGGGAGAGTGCTACGAGAACAGGACCGAGGAGGCGAAGAAGCTGGAGATCTGGGACCGCCTGATCCGCGTGGACTTCGAGGAGGCCGACATCGTGAAGGCCCTCGGGGAGAAGCGTGAGCAGGAAGGGGACGCCGACGCCGCCGTCGACTACTACAAGAAGGCCATCCACCGCTTCATCAACAAGAAGCAGTTCGCCAGCGTGAAGGAGCTGTGGGACCGCCTGATCGCGCTGTGCCCGCACGACGTCGACTTCTTCTTCCACATCGAGGGGAGGATCGCGAAGAACATCAACGGGGAGCGGGCCGCCGCGCTGCTCACGACCCTCATCCCCCACTACCGAGAGAGCGGGGACTACGACACTGCCATCGAGATCCTCAAGAGGATCCTCTCGTACGACCCGAAGAACAGCACGGCGCGCAAGGACATCATCGAGTGCTACCGCGAGAAGTTCGCCGCCCACAGCCAGCTGGAGGACTACATCAAGATCTCCAACCTCACGCAGAACTGGCGCAGCGTCCACGAGGCCATCGCCGACTTCGAGAAGCACATCTCCTTCGACACGGGCAACTACGTCTTCCACCGCACCTGGGGCATCGGCCGCATCTCGAGCATCAAGGACGACACCTTCGTCATCGACTTCGCGAACAAGGCCTCGCACCGCATGTCGCTGAAGATGGCGGTGAACGCCCTCGAGGTGCTCTCGGCCGAGCACATCTGGGTGCTCAAGCGCACCCTGCCGCGCGAGGAGCTGGCGAAAAGGGTGAAGGCGGACCCCTCCTGGGCGCTGAAGACGATCATCAAGAGCTTCGGCAATCTCGCGGACATGAAGAAAATCAAGGCGGAGCTCGCCCCCGACGTGCTCACGGCCGGGGAGTGGTCGCGCTGGAACACGGAGGCCCGCTCCATACTGAAAAGGGACTCCGCCTTCGGCAACCTGCCCGACAAGGTCGACCAGTTCATGGTCCGCGACAAACCCATATCCTACGAGGAGAAGACCTACAACAAGTTCAAGGCAGAGAAGGGCTTCTTCGACAGGGTGCGCACCCTGGAGGACTTCGTGCAGGCCGGCCAGGCGGAGCCGGACTCGGACTGGTTCGCCGAGATGTTCGGCTACTTCACCGGATTCCTCAAGGGCTTCACCGCGGTCTCGGAAACGGTCGTCTCGAGCTGGCTGCTCGTGCAGAAAGTCCTCGCGGTCTATCCCTTTGTCGCCCCGGGAGTGTCGCTCACCTTCGAGGAGCTGTTCGGCAGGATCGAGAACCTCGAGGAGACCTTCTCGCGCATCGAGGATCAGGACCTGCGCAAGGACTTCTTCGTGGCGGTGAAGAAGTTCGTGGCCGACTGGCCCGCGGTCTTCACGCGCCTGTTCTTCCTGTTCCCGAACAGGTTCATCGTCGACGAGCTCGTGGCCGCCTCCCACTGGGACTCCCTCCGGGGCATGCTCTCCTCGCTGCTCGCCCGCTACCGGGAGCAGCGGGATGCCTTCGTGTGGGTGGCGAAGAACCTCCTCTCCGAGCGCTGGCTGGAAAAGATGAGCGTCTCGCGCGAGAAGGTTTACATCGGCCTCATCCACCTTCTGGAACTCACCTACCGCGACATCGCCAACAAGCAGAACCCGAGCGCCAACCGCAAGGCGAACCGCCAGATCCAGGAGTTCCTCTTCGAGGAGGGAAAGCTGCTGGAGCTGCTCATGGCTTCCGACCAGGACTCCATCACGCGCCTGTACACGCTCGTGGAGGACGTGAAGGACCTGGACCCGTCGATCAAGATCCAGCTCAAGCACCGCATCAAGGAAAAGCACCCCAATTTCCGCTTCCTCGGTGAGCCTGAGGCGGAGAAAGTGAGCCTCGGGCTGCTCGTGACTCGCGCGAGCTTCGAGCGAAAGAGCCAGGACCTCAAGCGGCTGATCGACGTCGAGATCCCCGAGAACTCGAAGGAGATCGGGGTCGCGATGAGCAAGGGCGACCTGCGCGAGAACGCCGAGTACAAGGCCGCCCTCGAGAAGCAGGAGATGCTCAAGGTGTCCGCCTCGCGGATGAAGGAGGAGGTCCAGCAGGCGCAGATCTTCAACGAGAACGAGGTGAAGACCGACCGCATCTCCTTCGGCACCCGGGCACGCCTCCGAAACGCAAGAACCGCCCAGGAGGAGGCGTACGTCATCCTGGGACCGTGGGAGTCCAACCCCGCGCGAAACGTCATCTCGTACCTCTCCCCGCTCGGGATGGCCCTCTGGGACCACCGGCCGGGCGAGGAGCTCACCTTCGCGATCAATCAGAACGAGTTCCACTACACGGTGGAGTCGATCGAAAAGGCGGACCTGAAAAACCTATGAAAAACAAAGCGCTTCCCGTGATCCTCGTCGTCGCACTGCTCGCCATCGGCGTCCCGCTGGCCGCCGAGAACATGGACCTCGTGGTCATGGTGGACACCTCAGAGAGCATGTTCCCCTACTTCGATGACCTGATGAACTCCCTCATCCAGGACCTCCTCACCGCGAAGCTCCACAGGGGGGACACGTTCCACCTGCTCTCGTTCTCAAGCTCCCCCGAGGTCGAGATCTCCCTCGAGGTGAACAGCCAGGAGGCGGCCGCGAGAGCCTTCGGGCGCCTCCTCCTGCTGCACCCCCTGGGACGGTACACGGATCTCGTGGCCGCGCTGCGCTTCCTGTACACCTACACGAAGGAGCTGCCCGAGACAAATGCGAAGCGCATCCTCCTGCTCACCGACGGGGTGCACGATCCCCCTCCGGGAAGCCCGAACAGGGGGGCGGATGAGGTGAGCAAGTCCATCGATGAGACCGCCGCCGCGATCCGCGCCCAGGGGTGGACGGTGAGCATCCTGAAGGTCCCCCCGCAGCCGGCGAGCGGCGAGGCGGGCCTGAAGAGCTACCTCGATGAGCTCGCCTCCGCCCTCGGCGTTCAGGTCGCCGCCTACAAGAGCGGGACGGGAACGAACCTCACCGGCATCGCCATGGGGTTCCCCAACCTCATGTTTCCACCCCACCTGGGAAAGGTCGGCAACCGCTTCATCGCCTCCTTCCGCGTGAAGAACAATGACAGGGAGAGTACGATCCTCGTCGGGCTCACGAGCATCCAGAGCGAAGGGGTCGAGTTGCTGGAAAAGAAGGTCCAGCTCGCGGTGCCCGCCGGGGCGGAGGCCGTTCTCGCGGCGCCGATCCGCCTCCCGATCTCATTCCCCCGGGGCGAGCATGCCCGCGGCGTCCAGCTCGTTTTCCAGGACGACGTGCGCATCTCGCCGACCACCGGCACCCTCTCCTTCACGTACACCGGCAAGGGAGGGCTTCCCCTCCCCCGTCTCACGTTCCTGTACGTGCTGTACATCCTCCTTGCCGCGGCGGTGATCTACCTGCTCGTGCGGCTGTTCCTGTTCATGCGGGAAAAGCTCCAGGAAACGTCGCTCAGCGGGTTCAGCAGGGCTGCCGGCGGCCGGGCCGCCCCCGCGCGCGGCGCCGCGTCCGGGAGCGCGCGCAGGACCGCCCCACCGTCCCCCGCGCACCGGCGGGTGCCGCTCATGGAGGCCGGCGCGCCCACGGCGCGCAGGCGGGTTCGTCCCACGGTCATGAGCATGCGCCGCTCGCTGCCCAAGCCGTCCCTCCAGCCCTCGACCCTGCCGCCCCAGATCGAGATGCGCGTCAGCCTGCAGAACTCCCACATCGGCTTCCGCAATGTCCACCGCATCGCCTCGGGCTCCTCGCGGAGCGTGGGCGGCAGGTTCTCCTCGTACCTCGTCTTCCTCGTCCCGGTCCCGCGGGCAGTCGCGGAGATCAGGAACGAGAACGGCAGCTACGTTTTCGTGCCTCTTCGCGCGGAGCTCTTCCCCGGTCTCTCGGGGCCGCTCCCGGACTGTCTGGAGAAGGACATTCCGTTCACGACGCCGCGCGGCAGGGAGCTCACGCTGCGGTTGCGAACGTGGGTGTCCCCGCTCGAGGAGATCAACAGGCTGATGAGGTCGGTGGCGCGCGAGGACTGATCCCGCCTCGCGCGGGGGATCACAACTTCTCCAGCGCCTTTGCGGCCTCGCGCTGCACGGCGGGATGCGGGTCTTTCTCCGCAAGCCCGCGGATCCTCTCGCGAAGGTCCGCCAGCCGCGCTGAGGCGATGCCGCGCACGCCGTAGATGCGCACGACCGGATTCGGGCTGTCCAGGAACTTCACGAGCAGGTCGCGCGCCTGCGGGCTGGCCGCCGTCGAAAGCACCCGGGCGGTCATCTGCACGACCTTCTGGTCCACCGCCTTCCACTCTTCCGCCACGACAGCGCGCACGGCCTCCAGACCGGCCGGGAGAGCGGTCCGCACGAGGATGGCGAGGCTCTCCTCCCGGGCCGCAAGCGTGCTCGTGCGGCTGCGGTACAGGCCGATCAGGAGCGCGTTGGACTTCTCCCCGCCGATTGCACCGAGCGCCCGGATCGCCTCAAGCCTCACCTGCGGCGTGGGATCGAGCTCCGCCTTGTACGACAGAACCGGCAGGGCTTCCGCGGACCGGGCTTCGGAGAGCGGCCGGGCAAACGCCCTGGCGCACTCCGCCCTTACCTTCCAGTTTTCGTCCTTGAGCCCCGCCAGCAGCTGGGGGAACGCCTCCTCGACGTCGAAATGCGCGAGCCCGGAGGCGGCGTACGCCCTCACCAGGGCGTCCTTCTCGCCGAACATGTCCCGCAGCACGGGAAGAGCGCTCGGGTCGCCCAGCTTCCCGAGGGAATCGGCCGCGTACATCCTGCGCACCTTGTCCTCGTCGCGGTTCTTCGCGATGGACAGGAGCGCCGCGACGGCCCTCCTGTCTCCCGCCTCTCCGAGGGCGAGGATGATGCCGGTCCTGTCCGCCTCTGCCATGTCGGGCCGATCGAGAAGCTTCAGAAGCAGATCCGCGGCCGCGGGATCGCGCGTCCCGCCCAGGGCGCGGATCGCCGAGGAGGAAACGGCGGCGAGCGGCGATTCGGCGAGGGGCGCGAGAAGGGGCGCCCGGCCCTCCGCCGCGATCGCCGAAAGGTACTGGACGGCTGCCACCACGACCTCGGGAGGCTCATCCTGCCACGCCCGCAGGATCGCCGAGGCCGCCTGCTCCCCCTCCTTCCCCTTCGTGTCGGCGAACAGCTCGAGGATCGTCCTGCGGACCTCCGCGCCCCTCTTCTCTGCGAGGATCTGGGCGAGCTCCGCCGCGAAGGAGCTTTCGCCCGTCGCCTTCAGTTTCTGGACGACGTCGAGCACCTCGCTGTCGATCCCGTACAGCAGCACCTGGCGGGTGCGCTCCCGCCCCTGCGCGGCGTCGTCGCCCGCCGCCAGCAGCGGCAGAGCGGCGAGAGCGATCCAGAGCGTGAGAGAAAAAACGAGGATCGCGCGCTTCATGCCCGTTTCCTCCTGCGCAGCAGCTCCGAAAGGAAGGGGATGCGGAGCGCGGCGTACGAGAGCAGCGTGACGGCGACGCAGGCGGCGACAACCGCGGCGATCGCCGCGGTCCCGCGGAAGCTCCCGCCCCGCATCCACAGATCTGGCTTCCACCGCAGCAGCACCACGAGCAGCGCGGCCATGGGCACGGTGCCCAGAACGGTCTTGCCGAGGGTCGCCAGGAGCGGGCCCAGCCCCATGGCGCCCAGCCTGCGCCGGGCGAGCGCGGCCAGGAGCACCGTGCCGGCGCTGAAGGCGATCGAGTTGGCATAGGCAAGTCCGCTCACGCGCAGCGGCGTTTCCTTCAGCACGAGGGAGAGGACGATGTCGATCACGGCGATGAACCCTGCGCTTGCCAGAGGGATCAGGAAACTCTTAAGAGAATTGAAGAACTTTTGCAGAAAAGTATACACCCCCATGCCCAGCAGCCCCACGGCGTATCCCGTGAGCGCCCGGGATGCCATCAACGTGTTCTCGGTGGAGAATCGCCCTCTTTGCATCGTCGCAGCGATGATCTCCCGGCCGAAAAGGCACAGCAGCACGGTCGACGGGACCAGCAGAACGATCAGGAACTGCGCCCCGTAGGACACCGAGGCACGAAGCCCCTCACGGTCGCCCTGCGCGGCCTGCCGGCTCATCTTCGGGAACACGACGGTGGCGATCGAGGTCGTGAAGATGCCGATGGGGATCTGCAGGAACATCACGGAGTTGGCGATCGCCGAGACGCTCCCGTCCTCCAGGCCGCTTGCGAAGAGCGTGGCGATGAACTGGTTGATCGTGGCGATCGAGGCCGAGGCGAGGTAGGGCACCCACAGCTTCGCCGTGCGCAGGAAGTCGGGGTTGCGGAACGTGAAGGCCGGTCGCAGACGGTAGCCCTGCCCGCGCAGGGCCGGCAGCTGGAAGGCGAGCTGCAGGATCCCGCCCGCGAGCACCCCCACTCCCATGGCGAGGATGCCGAGCCTGCCGTGGAAGAACAGCAGCGAGACCACGGTGGCCGCGGTGAACAGAAGGGGGCTGAGCGCCGGCACCGTGAACCTGCCGTGCGAGTTCAGCACGGCCATGACGAGGGCGCTCAGGCTGACCAGGAGGATGTAGTTGAACATCCACCGCATGAGCCGGGCGCTGAGCTCGACCTTCTGCGGGTCTGAAAACCGCAGGAGCAGCTCGACGAAGAAATGGGGGAACGCGAGGCTCAGCCCCACCAGGGGAAGCAGCACCACCAGCAGGAACGCCGTCAGGGTCCGCACGAGAGCGCGCGCCCTGGCACCCGAAGGGTCCTCCTCGAGCGCGGTCGAGAGAACGGGGATGAACGCCGAGGAGAAAGCGCCTTCAGCGAAGAGCTTTCTGAGGTTGTTCGGTATGTTGAAGACGGCGTTCATCGCGTCCGCCGCCCCCGAGGCGCCGAAGTAGTAGCTGAAAAGGGCCTGGCGGACGTACCCGAAGATCCGCGAGCCCGCCGTGCAGAGCATGACGATGACCGTCGAGACGGTGCTCCCGCGGTCGCCGGTCCCCGAGGGCCTCGCTCCCATCACTCCTCCACGGTGAAGCCGACGCTCAGCAGCTCCCGGCCCCTGTACAGCCGGCTTACGCGGACGGTCCATTCCCCCTTGTCGGGCACGATGGAGATCTGAGAAGGCCGCCCCGATGTCGGCGCGATGCGCCGCATGAGCACTTCTCCCCCGTCTTTCAGCACGCGCAGCTCCACGGGGCCGCCGCCGGTCATCTCGCTCGCGACCACGAGCTTCAGGTTCTCGCGCGATGCGAACGGGCTCCCCTGGACGCTGGAAGCGGGCTGATCGGTGAGGGTCAGGGCGAGCTCGGGGGACCTCCATGGGATGACCCGCCGTGCTCCGAGGAAGCGCTCGCGGTAGTACGGCTCGGACAGCGAGGAGACGATGACGCCCGTCCGGGGCCCTTCCGATGCCGCGTGGAGGAACCGGTCGCCGCCCGCGTAGATCCCGACATGGGATGGATCGGCGGGAGCGCCTCGCTCCGAGGTGTCGAAGAACAGCAGGTCGGCGATGTGGATCGGGCTCTTCCCGAGCACCCCCGACCCTGAAAGAGCCTCGACGCCGCGGGGAAGGGAAAGCCCCGCCGACTCGCTGAAAACCCGATGCACGAGCCCCGAGCAATCCATGCCCTGGCGCGAGGCGCCGCCGTGCGCGTACGGCACGCCGATGTAGGCCATGGCAGCGCGAACGGCGCGCACGGGCAGGGACGCAGCCTGGGAGTCAAGGGCCGCGGGCGATAGGAGCGCCGCAGGGGCGAGGAGCGCGGCAGCAGGGAGCAGCGCGAATCTCGGGAGCCTCATCAGGAGTCCACCTCTCCTCTAGATTCGGCATGATCCGGGGAAACCTGTCCCCGGGAATACCGATCGAGAAACTCCCGTTTGAAGGCGGAGAACCGCCCCCCGGCGATCGCCTCGCGTATGGAATGCACGAGGGACTGCATGAAGGCGAGGTTGTGGGTGGTCGCGAGCACCGCGGCCTGGATCTCGCGGGCCTTGAACAGGTGCCGGAGGTACGCGCGGGAGTGCGAGCGGCAGGTCGGGCAGCGGCACTGATCGTCGATCGGCCGGTAGTCGAGGCGGTACTTCTCGTTGCGCAGCGCCAGGGGGCCGTCGGCCGTGAAGACCTGGGCATTGCGGGCCGTGCGGGTCGGGAAGACGCAGTCGAACATGTCGATTCCCGCCTCCACGGCCTCCAGGATGTAAGCGGGAGTGCCGACGCCCATCAGGTAGCGCGGCATGTCGGCCGGCAGCAGGGCGGCGCCGTGGTGGAGCATGTCCTGGAAGACGGGGAACTCCTCCCCGACGGAGAGGCCGCCGATCGCGTAGCCCGGCAGGCCGCAGGCGATCGCCAGGTCGGCGCTCTGGACGCGCAGGTCCTTGAAAAAGTTGCCCTGCACGATGCCGAAAAGCTCGCCCCGGCAGGCCGGCTCGCGCGAGGAGCAGGCCTCGCGCCATGTCCGTGCGCTCCTCTCGAGCCAGCGGGCCGTCAGCCGCAGCGCCTCTTCGGCCTCCGTGCGGGTGATCCCCGGCGCCGTGCAGACGTCCAGCGGCATCATGACGTCGCTTCCAAGCAGGCACTGGAAGGCCACGACATCCTCGGGGGTGAGCCTGTGGGAGGAGCCGTCGATGTGCGACCTGAACGCGACGCCCTGTTCCTCCACCGTGCGAAACGGGGCGAGGGAGAAGACCTGGTAGCCTCCCGAGTCCGTGAGGATGTTGTGCGGCCATCCCATGAACGCATGCAGGCCCCGGGCTCCGGCGATGACCTCGGCGCCGGGGCGCAGGTACAGGTGGTAGGAGTTGCCAAGGATGAGGTTGACCCCGATGCCCTCCAGATCGCGCGTCCCCATCGCCTTCACGGTGGCGTTGGTCCCCACGGGCATGAAGCAGGGGGTCGCGACGGTCCCGTGGCCAAGGGCGAGGGAGCCCAGCCGGGCGCCGCTTGCGGCGTCGGTCATCGAAAGCGTGAAGGGCATCAGCGCTCCAGGCGCTCGAAGGCCTGCGCCGCCGCCCCGAGGATGCCCGCGTCGTTCAGCAGCTCCGCCGTCACGACCTGGACGCCGCTCGCGATCAGGGGCCAGCAATGGTCGGCGAGGTGCCGGCGGATCGGCTCGATCACGATGTCGCCGGCCTGCGAGATCCCGCCGCCGACGATGCATGCCTCGAGGTTCAGAAGGTTCAGGATCGTGCCGAAGGCCTGCCCCAGAAACCTGCCCGCCTCTTCTATCGTGTCCCGGGCCAGGGGGTCCCCCGCCCCTGCCCGGTCGACGATGTCCTTCGGCGTGAGGGCCCGGCCGGGAAGTTCCGCGCCCCTCTTCTTCGCCTTCTCGGTGTACAGCCGAACCATGGCGGGACCCGAGGCGTACTGCTCGAGGCAGCCCCGGCTGCCGCAGTTGCACCACACGCCGTTGGGATCGACGCAGAGATGCCCGATCTCCGCGGCAAATCCGCGAGCGCCCCTGAACACCCTGCCGTCGAGGACGAACCCGCCTCCGATGCCCGTGCCGAGGGTGATGAGGAGGAAGTTGCGGTATTTCCTGCCCGCTCCGAAGAGCAGCTCGCCCGCCGCCGCGACGGTGGCGTCATTGTCGGCAAAGCCCGGGACGCCCAGAGCATCCGCGAGGAAGCCCTGGATCGAGTTGCCCCGCAGCCGGGGGATGTTCTCGCACCCGCCCACCAGGACCCCCGTCACCGTATCGGTGAATCCGGGCGTGCCGATGCCGACGGTCCTCAGGGAGCTGTCTTTCTCGATGCCTGCGGCGAGACGGCGCAGGCCGTGGACCACCGGTTCGAGAATCCCCTCGAAGGAGGCCCGCGGGTCGATCTCGATGGTCTCCCGCGCGTGGATCCCCCCCCGCCTGTCCACCAGGCCCACCTTCACCGAAGAGCCGCCGAAATCGACTCCTGCCGCCAGATCCATAGTGGTGTCTCCTCCCTACGTGCGCGCCGTACGGAATAGCATGAAACCGAGCACGAGGAAAAGGGTGAAGGGGCTCCACGCGCCGGCAAGGGGCGGGATGTAGCCGTTCTTCGAGAGAATCGCCGCGACCATCTGCGCCACGTAAAAAGTGACGGAGATGACGAGGGCGGCAAGCAGGCTCATGAGCAGGATGTTCTTGCGGAATGTGCTGCCCAGGCTGCTCGCGATGAGAGCAACGATGAGGGGTGTGCAGGCGAAGGAGAACTTGCGGTAGTAGTCCGTGAGGGCGGCGCGGAAAGGCAGCCCGGCCCGCCGGATGTTCGCCACGTACCGCAGGGACTCGCCGCGGTTCATCTGGTCGACGCTGCGCGAGAGCTTCTTGAAGGTGTCGGGCGCCTCGTCGATGAGAGGGGACTCGTAGCTCGCCCTCTTCTCCTCCCCGAGGAGCTTCGTGGCCGGGTCCCAGGTGAAGAGGCGGCAGTCGTGCAGCACCCACCGCGCCGCCGCCCAGTCGGCGTATGCGGCATCCACCCGGCTCTCGAAGCGCATGTCGGGGCCGCGCACGACCACGGTCAGCCCCGTCAGCCTTTTCTGCGCGTCGTTGTAGTAGTCGGCCTGGTAGACGACGCGCTGGTCGGGGCTGGTCACCGTGACACTGGACTGGCTGAGGGAGGTGATGAGCTTGACCGCCCGGGCGTAGGCCTCGTTCTTCTGGCGGAAGGTGGGGATGACCACCGCATCGTCGAAGAGGAACCCCGCGGCGCTCAGAGCCGCGCCGAGAAGCAGGAAGGGGGTGACCAGGGTGTACAGGCTGACGCCCGAGCCGAAAATGGCGAACAGCTCGTTGTTGGCGTAGAACAGCCCGAGGGTGTAGGCGATGGCGAACAGGAACGCGACGGGCAGCGAGAAGGCCACGCACTTCGGCAGGTACAGAAGGGCGATGCGGCCGACCTCCAGCAGCGTCACGTCGTGGGCGAAATACCGCCAGATGCTGGAGAACACGTCGATGAGCTGGAGCAGCAGGACGAAGAACAGCATCGCGACGAGGAAAAGCGGGACGAAGGTGCGCAGGAGCATGCGGTGGATGATGCTCATCGGCGTATCCTCGCGGCGAGAAAGACCGATCCGGCCGCGAACACGAGGGCGTCGGGGAACCACATCGACAGGGCGGGGGAGAGGGACATCCGCACGCCGAAGGTCATGCCGGCGTACAGCAGGCCCCAATACACGATCGAGACGAACAGACCCACGGCAAAGCCGACCGAACGGCCGCTGCGCCGCGCGCGGAGGCCCACCGGAAAGGCGAAGAACGCGAACACGATGCATCCGGCGGGGACGGAGAACTTGCGGTAGAACTCCACCAGGTAGGACTGGAGCCCCTGGTCGCTGACGTCCCTCCCCTCCTCCGCGCTCCATTCCCTCCATGCAGCCTGGAGCGTTTCGCGCCGCCGGGCGAGCTGCGAGGGGTCCCGCGCCACCTCCTGGCGCGCCGCCCGGAGCTCCGCCGACAGCCGCAGGCGCAGGCCCCGGGCCTTCTCGTTCTTGCGGGCTGCGACCGCTTCCTGTGCGGCCGACTTCTTGCGGATTTCCCTCCAGACGTCCACGGAGCTCTGGTAGGAGGGGTTCAGGCCCCCGATCGACACGCCGGCGATGTTCTTCATGAGGATCGTGTAGATCATCGTGCGCGAGAGGGTGTATTCGTAGCGGTCTCTCTCCCTCGGGTTGCTGACCTGGCTGAACACCTCATCCAGCGTGAGGGAGATCACCCCTCTCTGCTCGGTGCTCTCGCTCAGAGAAGCGCCCTTTGCGGCGATGATCCGCCTGTTGCGCTCGGGGGACCTGTCGATGATCAGAAGGTCCTTGATGGTCGCCCCCTCGATGTCCCCCGTGATGATCGTCGTCTCCTCGTACTTCTTCACGGACCGCGGCTCGAGCTCCACCGCGGGGTTCGTGTACAGGACGCGGCGGTAGATCTCCGCGAAGCGGATGTTGCCCAGCGGCATGAAGTAGTCGTTCATGACGAACGAGACCAGCGTGAAAGCGAAGCCCAGCACGAGCAGGGGGACGAGCATCTGGCGCGAGGGGACCCCGAGGGCGCCGAAAGCGAGCACTTCGTTGTCAGTGGTCAGGCGCCCCACGGCCATGAGGGCGCCCACGAGCGAGCCAAGGGGGAAGGCCAGGGCGACGACCCACGGAAGGGAGTAGATCACCAGGCGAACGACATCCCAGAAGGGGACCTTCTTCGAGAAGATGTCCTCCGCCATCACGAGGACCTGGTTCACGAAGAAGATGAAGAAGAAGAACAGGAACGCCACCGCGAAGGACAGGAGGAACTCGCGGCCAACGTAGACCCACATCCGCCTAAAACTCCGCGCCATCCGCTGCCTCGTCGTAGACGCTGACTCCCGCTCCGAGGGTCCCGAAGAACACGTAGGGCTCCCGGGCGGCGATCGCCGTGATGTCCCGGGATGCGAGCCCGTCGGAGATGCCGAAGCGCCTCCATGACCCGCGGGACTTCTCCAGAACGCTCACTCCTGCCCCGAAAGTGCCCACGTACAGCGCGCGCGGGGTCTCGCAGATCGCGAGGACCCAGTCGTCTCCGATCTCGCCGCTCGCGCGCGAGAAGCGCCGCACGGAGCTTTCCCCGGGCGTCCACAGGAAAAGGCCTTCGCCGTAGGTCCCGATCCAGACGCGCCCCTCGGCGTCGGCGAGCACGCTCGTGACATTGCGCGCGGTGAAGGACGGTGCGATCTGATCGAGACCGCGCATCGAGTGGCTCGCCGCCTCGACAACGATCAACCCGAGGTTCATCGTGCCCACGAGGAGCGTCGTCCCGCCGGGGCCCCCGGCGATGCAGGTGACGAACCTGCCCGGGCGCTCGCCGTCGCTCACCTGGTTCCACTCCTCCCCGTCGAGGCGCATCAGGCCGTCCCCGAGGGTGCCCGCGTACAGCTCTCCGGATGCCTCGGCCACCGCGAGCGCCTTCCACGCGTCGGAAAAGCCCCACCTGCCGCTCGCCTTGCCGTACCATGCCAGCCCGTCGGCCGTCCCCACCCACACGCGGCGATCGGATACTTCGATCGACCGGCAGAAGGCCGGCGACGCAAACGCGGCGCTCTGTCCGGATGAGACCGACCAGCGGGCGATCCCCCCGTTCCATGTTCCGACCCACAGGTCGTCCCCGTCCGCGCGGAGGGCCGAAACGTTGGAGTCCGCCAGGCCGAGCTCCGCCGCGGAGATGGAGTCCCAGACCAGCCGCACCCGCATGGTCCGGTACAGGGGCAGATCCGCGGGCTCGAGGCTGCCGGGCTGGATCCGGCGGAAATAGCCCCTGGCGCCGCGGGGGTCCTTCTGGTGGTACAGCGTGATCTCCGCGGCGCGCAGCAGGGCGCCCTCGCGGCGCTGCCGGTCCTCATCGCCGTCGGCCCCGCCGGCCTCCGCGCTCTCGACCGCCTGGCCGTAGTACTCGAGGGCAGCGCCATAGGACCTGCGTGCGTACTCCCGCTCGGCCACGAGGAGGGCGGAGCGGAAAGCGGCGGAGGAGGCCGGCGCCTCCGTGAGAAGCCTGTGCAGGTATGAGCGGGCGAGATAGTCGTCAGCCATGGCGAGTGAGACCTCGACGCCGAGGGCGAGGGATTCGATGGTAAACGGGGATCCTGGGTATCGAGCCCGCAGCGCACGCAGGCTCTCCAGCGCGTCATTGGCTGCTCCCCTGGCAAAAGACTCCCGGGCCTCCGCAAGGAACTGCACCGCGGGGTCGGCCGCCGCGCTGATCGAGGCAAACAGAAGCGCGGCCGCCAGGACCGCGAAGGGTCTATATCCCCGTCGAGCCAAAGCCGCCGCTTCCCCTCCCCGTCCCGCTGATGGAGTCCCTGCGGGCGAAGCCGACCCGCACGACGGGGCAGATGATGATCTGAGCGATGCGGTCCCCGCTGGCGATCCGCACGCCGGCGTCGCCGAGGTTCACGAGGAGCACCTTGAGCTCTCCGCGGTAGTCGCTGTCGATGGTCCCCGGCGAGTTGAGCACGGTGAGCCCGTGCCGGGCAGCGAGGCCCGAGCGCGGCCGCACCTGAGCCTCCAGGCCCCTGGGGATGTCCAGGTACAGTCCGGTGGGCACCAGCGCCCGGCCGCCGGGCTCGATCACGATATCCCTTTCGAGCAGGGCGCGGACATCCGCTCCCGAGGCCCCCTCGGTCTGGTACTCGGGGAGGGTTTCCGCCTCTCCCGCGCAGTGGATGACCGGCTCCTCCATCTCAGCGTCTCCCTCAGCCTCTCCCGAAAGAGAACTCGAACCCCCGCAGGCCTCCCAGGCCCTTGCTGCCGAAGGCGAGGAGGTTGAAAGCCTCGGGGCGGACATAGGTCCGCACGAACCGCTCGACCTCCTCGACGCTCACCTTCTCCAGCACGGCGACCGACTCGTCGAACTCGAGCACCCTGTCCATCATCATGCGCTGCCGCACCAGGCGCTTCATGCGGTTCTCCATGTCCTCCTTGGAGAGGATCATGCTTCCGACGAGGTGGCTCTTCGCGTCAGCGACCTCCCGGGAGGAAAGCGGCTGGGCCAGCAGGCGTCCGAGCTCCCCGTCGAGCGCCCGCAGCAGCTTCGCGGCCAGTGCGGGGGTGGCGTTCGCGTAGATCGTCCACATGCCGGTGTCGGAGAAGAAGCCGCGAAAGCAGTACACCGTGTAGCACAGCGCCAGTTCCTCGCGCAGCTTCTGGAACAGGCGCGAGCTCATCGACTCGCCGAAGGCGGTGCTGAAGACCAGGGAGGTGTAGTAGTGGCTCAGGTCGCGGTCGAGGCTGTAGGAGGTGCCGGCGTAGATCTGCGCCTGCGTGAACCTGTCCCCGATCACGGCGGTGTCCTTGGTCCAGGAGGGCAACGTGCGCGAAAGCGGCACCGCGGGAGGCAGGCCGGGCGGGAAGGCCGATTCGGCCAGCTCCCTCGCCTCCGCCACGGGGAAGTTCCCCGCCACCGCCACGACCATGTTCGACGGCAGGAGCCGCTCGCGGTAGAACGCGCCGAGGCGCTCCCTGTCGATGCGCTTCACCTCGCCCACCTCGCCGGTGATCTTCCGCGACAGGGGATGGTCGCCCCACATCCGGCGAAGGAAATGCTCGTGGCCCCTCTCCTCGGGGGAATCGTCGACGGAGAGGATCTCGTTGACGATGACCGCCTTCTCCTTCTCCATCTCCGCCGGGTCCAGGAGGGAGTCGACGGTCATGTCCGAGAGCACGTCGAAGGCGAGGCGCAGATGCTCCTTCGGCAGGATGACGTAGATGCAGGTCGCCTCCTTCTCCGTGAAGGCGTTGATGATCCCGCCGACCCTGTCCACGTCCCGCGCGATCTGGAGGGCGGTGCGCTTTCCCGTGCCCTTGAACAGCATGTGCTCGAGGAAGTGGGAGAAACCCTCCTCTCCCGGGCGCTCGTCCCGGGAGCCGTGAAGGAACCAGTACCCGATGCAGAGGGTGTCGGTGCGGTCAACCGGCTCCAGGAGCAGACGCGCCCCGCTCGCCAGTCTTTCCGTGAGGATCACCCATCTCTCCGCGGAGGACGCGGGCCGCGGTCATACGAACCGTGGTCCCGGGGGCCGCTTCGGGGTCGATCGCCGTCGCGCCTCGGGCCCCTGGGGCCTCTGTCGGGTCCGTCCCGCCGGGGAGGCCGGCGCTCCGAGCGCTCGGTCAGAAGGCCGGGGTTGGCCTCCAGCGCCTCCTTGGTGGCGAGGTTGATGCGGCCCATGTGGTCAATCTCGGTGACGGTGACGGTGAGCTCGTCTCCCTCGTGCACCACGTCCTCGACCCGCTCCACCCTCTGGGCGGCCAGCTTGGAGATGTGCACGAGGCCTTCCTTGCCCGGGAGGATCTCGACGAACGCCCCGAACTCCATGATCCGCTTCACGGGACCGACGTAGCTCTTCCCGACGACGGCCTCCTCGATGAGCGCCTCCACCATCTTCTGGGCCTTCTCGGCGCCTTCCTTCAGGCGGTTGTAGATCGTGACGGTTCCGTCGTCGTCGATGTTGATCATGGAGCCGGACTTCTCGCTCATGCCCTTGATGTTCTTTCCGCCCGGTCCGATGATGAGGCCGATCTTGTCGGTCGGCACCTTGATCGAGATGACCTTGGGGGCGAAGTCGGAGATGTCGCTTCGGGGCTGGGCGATGGTCTGATTCATGACGGCGAGGATGTGCAGCCGGCCTTCGCGGGCCTGGCCGAGCGCCTTCTGGAGGATCTCGGCGCTCACTCCCTCGATCTTGATGTCCATCTGCAGGGCCGTGATCCCGTCCTCTGTGCCGGCGACCTTGAAGTCCATGTCGCCAAGGTGATCCTCTTCGCCGAGGATGTCGCTCAGCACGACGAACTTCTCCCCTTCCTTGACGAGCCCCATCGCGATGCCCGCCACCGACTTCTCGATGCGCACGCCCGCGTTCAGCAGGCTCAAGCTGCTGCCGCAGACGGAGGCCATCGAGGAGGATCCGTTGGATTCGAGGATCTCCGAGACCAGGCGGATCGTGTACGGGAAGTCCTCCTTCTTCGGCAGGACCATGCCGATCGCCCGCTCGGCCAGGCGGCCGTGGCCGATCTCGCGCCGTCCGGGGGAGCCCAGGCGGCCGGTCTCGCCGACCGAAAAGGGCGGGAAGTTGTAGTGCAGCATGAAGTTCTTGCGCGTGTCCCCGTCGATGTTGTCCATGATCTGCTCGTCGAGGGCGGTGCCCAGCGTGGTGACCACCAGCGCCTGTGTTTCACCCCGGGTGAAAAGCGCCGATCCGTGGGTGCGGGGCAGCACGTCGATCTCGCAGGTGATGGGCCGAATCTCCGTGGGGGAGCGGCCGTCGGTGCGCACGCCCTTGCCGACGATCGAGGCGCGCATGATCTCCTGCTCCATATCCTCGAACAGCGCCTTCACGGGCCGCGCGTCGGCCTCCGTCAGGCCGTCGGCGAAGTGGAGCTTCGCCTCCTCGCGCACGGCCTTCATCGCCCTGCTGCGGTTCTCCTTGCCCTTGACGAAGCAGGCCTCCCCCAGCTTCGCGTACGCCCACTCCTTCATCTCGCCGCCGAGGGTGAAGGTGGAGGGCTTCTCGACGAGGGGCAGCTTCTGCTTGCCCGCCAGACGCGCGAGCTCGACCTGGACCCGGCACAGCTCGCGGATGGTGACGTGGGCCCTCTCGATCGCTTCGATGACCAGGGATTCGGGCACCTGCCGGGCGCCCCCCTCCACCATCGTGATGCCCTTGAGCGTGCCCGCCACGACGATGTCGATGCGGCTCTCGGGCATCTGGTCGAAGGTCGGGTTGACCACGAACTCCCCGTTCACGTGGCCCATGCGCACGGCCCCGATCGGCCCCTCGAAGGGGATGTCGGAGATCGTGATCGCGGCCGAGGCCGCGTTCATGGCCAGGATGTCGGGGGGATTGACCATGTCGGTTGAAATGGCGATGGGGATGACCTGTATCTCGCGCTTGAACAGCTTCGAGAAAAGGGGCCTGATCGGCCTGTCGATGAGGCGCGAGACGAGAAGCTCCTTGTCCTTGGGCCTGCCCTCCCGCTTGATGAACCCGCCGGGGATCTTGCCCGCGGCGTAGTACTTCTCGATGTAGTCCACCGAGAGGGGGATGAAATCGAGCTCTTCCTTCTCGTTCTCGGCGCAGCAGGCCGTCGCCAGCACGGCCGAGCCGCCCAGCCGGGCGAAGACGGCCCCGTTGGCCTGCTTCGCCATCTTGCCTGTCTCGAGGACGAGCTCCTCCTCCCCGATTTTCAATGTGACGCGATGTAGCATCTGTGGTTCCTCTGT
>Ga0315288_10002183_pt1 | contig 25340 bp, 25 predicted proteins | sample YL17G11_20_MG_FD_203454 | JGI IMG/M metagenome (GOLD analysis project Ga0315288, IMG submission 203454) | Sediment microbial communities from Yellowstone Lake, YNP, Wyoming, USA - YL17G11_20 | ecosystem: Environmental > Aquatic > Freshwater > Lake > Sediment | place: USA: Wyoming | collected... | reverse complement strand
GGCACCTCCCGGGATATCCGGTCGAAATCGTCCAGCGCGAGGCTGATGCCGAGTTCATGCGCGATTGAGAGCAGATGGATGACCACGTTGGTTGAGCATCCCGCCGCGGCCACGGTTACCAGCGCATTGTGCAGGGCATCGGCGGTCATGATCCGCGATGGTTTCACATCTTCCTCTACAAGCTTAACTACCCTTTTACCGCTTTCCTTGGCCATGAGATACTTCTGGCTGTGTACGGCATGCGTTGCGCCGCTGCCCGGAAGCGACATGCCGAGCGCTTCGGTGATGAGCTGCATGGAGACAGCGGTGCCCATGCCGCTGCAGGCGCCCGGTCCCGGGCAGCATAGCATGGAGAGTACGGGCGGCGTACCCTTGGGGGCGAATTCATGGAAAGGAAGCATCGGGCCGCCGGTGACAAAGATCGACGGGGTATCCAGCCGGGCTGAGGCCATAAGCTGGGCGGGAACGATCTTGTCGCATCCGGATAGAAAAACGAGACCATCAAAGCAGTGGGCCATCACCATGGATTCAATCGCATCCGCGATGATCTCCCGCATCGGCAGCACATACCTCATCCCTGGAAGCCCGTTGCTGTATCCATCGCAGGGAGCGATCGTGTTGAACTCAAGCGGAATCCCCCCCGCCATATGCACCCCGTCCCTCACACACTGCGCCAGCTCGCGGAAATGCAAGTGCCCAGGGAGCAGATCATTCCAGGAGTTGACGATCCCTATGAGGGGCCGCGTTTCCATCTCTTCCCGGGAAATGCCGCAGGCCTTGAGCAGTTCCCGACGCACCATCGCTGTGGCGAGTGTATCGGTATGCTCGAGCAGGCATGTGCTCTTCGGTTTCTTCATCTTGTCATATCCTTGCATACTGCAGGATGCGTGCCCCCCTCCCCTTCACTTCCAGGGCGGCATCCACGGCACGTTGGGGTTCTTCATAAAAAATAAATCCACACCGCTCGGCCTCCGCGCTCCCTATGCCTTTGGAAACCAGCATCACCTGCATGTTCTTCTGTGCGAGGATCTTTCCGATGGTCACCCCGTGCGAAGCGCCGGTTTTATCGAGAACAGCGCCCTTCTGCACAGCCTCCTCGAGCTCTCTCCATCGGAGATAGCCATACTCCAGCACCACGGGATGCTCCGGCGCCACGCCCTCCGGACAGGCGGCAAAGAGCACGATCACCCCGCCATCCTTCAATAGTGCAGAGGCTGCATAAATTCCGGCCGCCCCTGCCCAGAAGTCGGGACGGTCGTCTCCCATGCCCAGGATGAGCACATCGGGCATTTCCGCCGGGAATGCAATCAGGGGAGCTCCCCTGAGGAACGCAACGCCTGCACGGTGCGCATCGATATAATGTCCTGCAAAGATGCTGGATATCTCACGGTCGGCATTCTCGGTAACATTGACGATGAAATCCAGCCCGACCTCGGCCACAATCGCCTCCATCTCGCGGCGGACAGGGTTCTCACAATTGCCGAAGATCTCGAAAAGGGGATAGCGTGTCGCTTCCCAATGCACGTAATCTGTCAAGTGTCGACCCGCTATTCCTGGAAGCAACCCTTTTGCACCACCGGAATAGCCGCCTACGGGATGGGCGCTGATCGTGCCGATGGAGATGATGAAGTCATGTTCTCGCACAAGTCTGTTGAACTCGATTGGAATGCCTTCTTGCGTCTTCCCCGCATGAAACAGGCAGGAGGGATCATCGTAAGCATGGTTTACTATTCGATACTGTTCAGCTACCTCACGTCCAATCTTCTGGACGATTTCAGCATCATGCATGGGACGGTGCGTCCCCTGGGCGATGAGGATGGTGATGCCTTCTTTGCTTATCTGCGCTTGACCCAACTCATCCAACACGGCCCGGAGCACCTCCTTTATGTCGGTGCGCCGGCTCTTATCAGGTACAGCGATGAGGACGCTGGTATCGGCCGTGAAGCTCGTACGGAGAGGAGGCGCGCCAATGGGTGCGGAACAGGCGGCTCGGGTTGCGGCGTATACATCCCGTATTGCCGGTACCGGCGGTGCTTCAAGCTTGGGCACGAGATTCTCATCCGGGATGAAAACCTCGATATGCGCATCAAAATAGGCAAAACGATATCTACCCATCAGAGCTTGCCGTACTTTTTATACACCTCCAAGAGCGAGCTCCCCGAACGGATCTCCTGCCGCGAGCGACGCTCCGAGACCACCACTTCCTCGGCCTTTTCAACGACCTCGGCGAGATCCACCTCGGTGATGGGAATCACCACCACCCCGTCACGGTCGGCGAAGATGACGTCGCCCGGATTAACCCGTATGCCGCCGCAGAAAATCGGGCCGCCGATTCCCACGAGGTCGACACGCCCGATGGAATCCGCGGGGATGTTCCCCTTGGCCCATACCGGGAAATGAATCTCCAGGATCCTGCTGATATCACGGATAGGCCCGTCTACAACCGCTGCCTTGACCGCCCCGCAGTACTTGCACGTGGTCGCCATCAGTTCCCCAAAGGCGCCCGCTCCCGAAAACCCGTTGGTGTTGACCGCCACGACCTGTCCCTTTTGCATGCTGCCGAAGACACCGGTAAGCGCCTGGGCGACGAACTCCGGGTCGTAATCGGCAAGCCGCCTGCTCTTCTGCGTTTTGGCCTCTTCCAGCGTGAAGGCCGGCCCCGCCGCCACCGCGTCGGGTAGTATGGGGAGAAATCCTATATGCATCGCCTGGTTCATGAATCCCATCTCATCAAGGGTGTCAGCGACAGCTGGTGTGTAGGTTTTTTCCAGCCGTTCACAGAGTTTTAAGATCTCATCGTAAGCATATGCTTTGGGCATGGACGCCTCCTTTACATGGTATTACAGCAGAGTTCTTTCAAGAGCTTATGCTGGAAAGATCTCTTCCCTCGGCGTGCATACCCATATCGAGCCTGTCACGCTCATCACATTCGTCCCCCTAGAGACCAAAAACATTCCTCGGTCGGATGATCTGATCAGGAAGCAGATATCTTTACCGAGGGTTATCGCATGATTATATACTCTCGATCCGACAAGTCAATACCTATTTATCTTGCGATAATTACTCATGATTTATCATCGCTTCGTGGATCCAAATCGCATGATTACAGCCTCCATACAGAGCCACCGAAAAACCGTCTCAAGCATCGATTTAATTGGATAACAATTCAGGGTCAATACGAGGTGTGCAGTTTCTCGCTCATGATCCCAGGCCCTATTTTAACCCTAATACCACGCCCATAAACCAGGGAAAGTCGCTTGTCCTTTAGAAAAGCCTGTGCTAGGAGAGAGTGGATTATGCGCTCAGGAGGCAGGTACGTGAACTACCGGTTTCATCCATTTGACTACGTCATCTTTCTCGCGAGCTACGCCTTCTTTTACCTGTACGTTGCACAGGTCCAGGGCATTGCCCTCAGTATCCCCGTCGACGCCCCGGCTTGGCTGTACCTGATCATCGCCATCGCACTCAATGCCTGGGCCATACCGATCCCCGGCATCCATCCGCGGACACCTCCTGCAATCGAGATCAAACCGACCGCGATGGAACTGCTGGCAGAGGAGGAAATCAAGCGGCTTCCCAAAGAAAGAATCAAAAAAAAGAAGATCGAGCCGACGCCGAAGGAGAGGCTTGCCAAGGGTCTCGCCAAGACCCACGAGGGTTTCATCGACCGTATCGCCGTGGTATTGATGCGCTCCCAGGCAATAGACGCCAATGTCTTGGCGGAGCTTGAAGAAACCCTGGTCGGCACCGACATCGGCATACGGACCGCTTATAAGATCTTTGAGGATGTTAAGAAGGAAGCGGTATCCATGGGCAGCGCGGAGCAGGCCATGGAGGTGATCAAGGCCGAGATCGGAAGGATCCTCAAGGAACGGGAACAGTCCTTGACCATTCCCGAGGGTAAGAAGCCGTTCGTGATCATGGTGACCGGGGTGAACGGATCCGGCAAGACCACCACGATTGCCAAGATCGCCCGCAAACTCAAGAATGAGGGTTTACGCGTAATCATCGCCTCGGGTGACACCTTTCGAGCGGCTGCCATAGACCAGCTCGAGCACTGGGCGAACATGGCGGAAGTGGACTTCGTGAAGGCACAGGAAGGTGCCGATCCCTCGGCGGTCGCATTTGACGGTCTCGAGGCGGCCATCTCGAGGAAGCATGATGTGCTCATCATCGATACCGCGGGAAGGCTGCATACCCGTGAAAACCTTATGGAAGAGCTCAAAAAGACGAAACGGGTCCTCGACAAGAAACTCGCCGGCGCACCGCACGAGACCCTCCTGGTGCTGGATGCCACTATCGGTCAGAACGCCATTGAACAGACGCGGCAATTCGATAGCACAATCGGTATCACAGGCATTGTCCTGGCCAAGATGGACGGCTCGGCCAAGGGCGGAGTGATCGTCGGTATTGCCAATGAGTTCGGGATACCCATCCGGTTCATCGGGATCGGCGAGGGAATGGATGACCTGCAGACATTCCAGGCCGAAGACTTCGTCACCGCCCTTTTTTCAGAGAGTGAAGCCTAGAGTGCTGCCATGCTGAAGATACCTAGGGACAGGCTCGAGATGATTCTGGATGCCATGCGAGGCAAGGCTATCATGGTCATCGGCGACCTCATGCTGGATGAGTACATATGGGGCGTGGTGGAGAGAATATCGCCCGAAGCGCCTGTCCCGATCGTGGACGTTAAAGAGGAGACCTTCCGGCTCGGCGGGGGCGGAAATGTAGCCAAGAACCTGACAAGCCTGGGGGCCCGCGTCTCCATCGGCTCGGTCATCGGCAAGGACAGGCCAAGCGGTATTCTCGTGGACATGCTGCGGGATCAGGGGATTGACACCAAGGGTGTCCTCACTGATCCCCAGCGGAGGACCATCGTCAAGACCAGGATCATCGCCCACACCCAGCAGGTCGTGCGCATCGACAAGGAGGACCGGGATCTCATCCCTATGAGCGCCAGGAATGATCTGGTGGCATTCGTAAGGGATCGCACTGAGCATATCGATGCCATCATCATATCCGATTACGGCAAGGGGGTGGCGAGCAGGGAACTCATCGTGGATATCGTAAAGGAGGCGGGGCAGCGAGGTATCCTGATCAGTGTCGATCCCAAGGAGCGCAATTTCCAGCATTATAGAGACGTCGGCGTCATCACCCCGAATACCAAGGAATTGAGTTTTGGGGCTGGTATGCCCGTACTGAACGAGCAGGACCTCATCATGGCAGCCCGGAAGATATTCGCCATGCTCAACTGCCGCATGGTGCTCGTCACGCGCGGGGTTGACGGCATGAGCCTCTTTGAGGACAGGGAGAAGGTGACCCATATCCCCACTTCGGCCAAGAAGGTATTCGATGTCACCGGGGCGGGGGATACGGTCATTGCGGGCTTCACGTTGGCGCACGTTGCCGGGGCGACCCCGGTTGAGGCGGCGATCATCGCCAATCTCGCCGCCGGCATGGTCGTAGGCGAGGTCGGTACGGCGAGCGTTTCGTGGGAAGCGTTGAAGGCTAAGTGCCTGGAGGAAATCAGTGGGTAGCATGCAAACCCCCCGCCCGGTCATGCTCTTCTGTAGTATCCTCTCCAAGGACAGCCCCGATGCAGCGCGAGAAATCCTTAGAGCAGCGTTTGGGGAAACCGCCTTCGAAAGTCCTGTCTTGCCCTTCGACTACACCACCTATTATGAGCAGGAAATGGGCAGCCCCTTGACAAGAAAGATCTTCGCCTTTGATGATCTGATCCCCAGGGACTCCCTCCCGGATGTCAAGATCCGGACAAACGGGATGGAAGCGGCATTCCTCCGTGATGGCAAGCGCATGGTGAATCTCGACCCCGGGATACTCACCCTCGAGAATGCGTGCCTGGCGACCACAAAGCCTTACAGCCATCGCATCTACCTCGCGAAGGGCATCTGGACCGAGATCACCCTCATGTACCAGGACGATTCCTATCATGCGCTGCCATGGACATACCCCGACTATGCATCCCGAGAACTCATCGCGATCTTCAATGCCATGCGAGGGATATACAGGGGGAGGATCAAATGCCAAGCAGTATGACAGGCTATGGACAGGCTGAGGCTTGCGGCTATCATATCGAGATCAAGGGTCTTAACCACCGCTTCAAGGAGATTCGGGTCAAGCTCCCTCGGGATCTCAGCCGGGCTGAAATGCACGCGCGCAATGCAATCAGCGATGCGATCCAGCGGGGGAAGGTGGATATCGTCATCACCAGGAGCACCTCCGAATTGGAAAGGCTCGGGCTTTCCATCAACTGGGATCTTGCTGAGGCATACCATCTCGACCTTTCAGCCATGGCGCAACGCTTCGGGGGCGAGGTCACGTTTAAGGATATCATGTGGATACCGGGTGTGATGGGCGAGAACGAGCGCGAGCTGGCTGACCCGTGGCCCCTCCTCCAGGAAGCGCTGGAGAAGGCTATCAAGGCCTTTGTCGAATCCAGACTTGAAGAGGGGAAAAAATTGAGGCATGCTATCCTCGACCGGATCGATGCCATTGACGGCATGTACGCTTCCATCAAGGAACTTGCCAAGGGCATCCCTGGGGCATACCGGGAAAGGCTGAAAGCGAACCTGGAAAGCCTGTTCAAGGACACGATCGCCCTTGATGAAGTGCGGCTCGCCCAGGAGGTGGCCATCATGGCGGAGAAATGCGATATCACCGAGGAACTTGTGCGCCTGCAAAGCCACCTCGATACCTTCCGGGAAGTCATGCACGCTGAGGGCGCTATTGGAAGGCGTCTTGATTTTATGCTACAGGAGATTAATAGGGAATTGAATACGATTGGATCGAAATCCCCGATCGCAAGCGTCAGTCATCTCGTCATCGATGCAAAGACAGAGATCGAGAAGATCAGGGAGCAGGTTCAGAATATAGAATAAAGTGAGAGGAGCGATACTATGGCCAAGCATGACAGCAAACTGCTCAACGTCGGATTCAACAATGGGGTTGTCGCCTCACGCATCATCGCCATTGTCAACCCTTCATCATCACCGATGAAACGGCTTAGGGAAGAGGCACGGCAGAAGGGTCTGCTCATCGATGCCACCCAGGGCCGGAAGACGAGGTCCATCATCGTCACCGACAGCTCCCATGTTGTGCTGAGCGCCATTCAGGCTGAGACCATCGCGAACCGCCTCTCCGACGGAAGCGGCATGAAGGAAAACGATAAGGATAGCAAGGAGCAGGCTTGAGGATATTCATATCCGGCCCCTCCGGAGTTGGGAAGTCCACCATCATCCAAGAGATCCTGAAGAGACATCCCGATATCCTGCTTTCCATATCCTATACCACACGGCCCCCACGACCCGGCGAACGCGACGGAAAGGAATACTTCTTCGTCGCGTGCGAGACCTTCGAAACCATGGTAAAGGCGGACCGGTTCCTAGAATGGGCGCTTGTCCATGGCCAGCGCTATGGGACACCCCTGGACTGGGTGTCATCCATGGAAGACCAAGGGCACCACATCCTGTTCGATATCGATGTGCAAGGGGTGCGGCAGGCAAAGGCCAAGGGATCGCAAGGCTGTTTCATCATGCTACTGCCGCCCACCCTGGAGGAACTCGCCCGGCGCCTCGCCGGGAGGGGGACGGAGGACCCCCAGGCGCTAGCCACCCGGCTTGAGAACGCCAAGAAAGAGATGCGCGCCTGGAGCATGTACGATTACCTAGTCGTCAATGACCGACTCGAAAAAGCCATAGCCGCAGTCGAGATCATCCTTGATGCCTATTCATACTCGAAGGAAGAAGCCGTAGGGAGGCTTAAATGGCTCTCAAGGATCGGATAATCTTCGCCCTCGATGTCGGTAATATCTCCTCGGCCGTGAGCTGGGTGAACAAACTCAGTGGACACGTCGGGTATTTCAAGGTTGGTCTCCAACTCTTCACCGCCACCGGCCAGGATGTCGTCACCCATATCAAGGATGGGGGGCTCAAGTGCTTCCTCGATCTCAAGTTCCACGATATCCCCAACACGGTCGCCGGGGCGGTGAAGTCAGCCACCCGACTCGGCGTGGACATGCTGACCGTGCACCTCTCGGGCGGCAAGGCGATGGTAGCCGCCGCCTTCAACGCGGCCGGCGATGAGGCGGACCGGCTCGGGATCAAGCGACCGAAGATCATCGGGGTGAGCGTGCTCACCTCGCTCTCTGATGCGGAACTGAAGGATCTCGGCGTCAGTTCCCCCGTGAAAGACCAGGTCGACCGGTTTCTGCGCATGGCCGTTGTAGCGGGCATCGACGGTATGGTCTGCTCGCCGGCGGACCTTTCCGCCATACGGCGACAGACCCCGCAAGGCTTTCTCCTCATCACCCCAGGCATACGGCCGGAGTGGTCGGAGAAAGGGGACCAGGTACGGATCGCCACCCCCGGGACAGCAATCAAGGCCGGGGCGGACCTCCTGGTCATCGGTCGCCCCATTAGCGAGGCACCAGATCCTATCGCGGCCGTGGATAGGATTGTGGCAGAGATGGGAGCTCCCTAGAATGTGAACCCTCGACTCCCCTTGATCTCAAGGGGAGCCAAGGGCCATTATGTTGCAAGGACTTGTCGCTCCAGCCTTTGATTACCAGGACCAACGGGAAAGTATGCCACACACAGAGTTGGCATTGTGCAAGATAAAAATCTGCGATAATAATAAGAAATATGCTGGGAAAACCCTTTTATGTCTTCATCATTATCTCCCTGGTTCTCCATCTAGCCTTGCTTTCCTATCTATCCCAGGTAAAATCAAAAGGCCAACGCAGGGCAGTGATTCCAATTTGGTTAACCCTTGCCGCGCCGCCTGCAATACCTTCGAATACCTGGCAAAAACCCGGCACAGAGTCGAAACCATTTGCCAAATCACAGGCACAAAAGGCAGATAATAAGCTGAATCAAGCCACACAAGATTTTCCCCATTCCTTCCAGGAAGCGCTACCTATGGTAGAGAATCAGGCATCAAACACCTCCCTCGTCAATCCCATGGGCAAGCACGTTGACGCCCCTAGAGGAGAAGAAAACTCCCCCGAGATCGGCGACGATGCCGAACAGGGGGGCGCACAAGTCGCCTCATTCGGAGGAGTAGCTGGTGGCGCTCGAGACAATAGTTCCAATAGCGTTCCGGTGATAATAAAGGCCAGGCCGGTTAGAGAAATACTATTTGATTATCCCCCCATAAGCCGGGACCTGGGCGAGGAAGGCGAAGTCACTGTTTTCTTTAAGATTGATAAAAAAGGTAGGGTCTTCGATATGAGGATCAAGGAATCCTCAGGGTTCTACCGACTTGACCGGGTGGTTATACAGTATCTTAAGGGCATGCAGTACAAGCCGACCACGAGGGATGGGGCACCGGTGATCACGGAAATCGAAGACACGTATGTCTTCAGTCTGAAAAGAGGATCCCAGGGGACGGTTTCTTATCGCAAGGAAGACCCCCGGTGGAGGATTTTGGAATAATCCAGGGATGGTTTTCAATCTCAAAATTATTGGAGGGGAGTCCAGAGGGAATCCTTTTGTGCAAAAAGTGATTTCTCTGTTGTTCTTATACCAAGGTGTATGCAAACCAATACGATAACACACAGAGGAGCCCCTCACCCCTGCCCTCTCCCCTTAAAATTAGGGGGAGAGGGCAGGGGTGAGGGGCTGCGCATGATGAATGCAGACTGGTATTACTTCCAGGCAAGGCCGATGGAGATGCCGGCCGCCAGGACATTACCTTCAACCGTGTAGCTCTCCTGGTTCGGCCAGGAGGGACCGCTGACGCCGTCCTTGTTCACGCTGAGCTTTTCTAGCTTCTGGTAGAGCACAACGCCCGCGATCTTGACCGGCTCCTTGGTGATGCCGAAGGGCGGATCTAGGGTGTAGCTCGCCCCGAGAGAGAAGGTGTCCTTGTCCATATCGAGGTAGTTTGAGATCTTCCCGGACTGGTCCGGTACGGGAGAGGGTTGGTGGCAATACCCTGTGGTGAAGATCAGCTTATCGCTTGCCTTGTACTGCGCACCGAGCCGGTAGTTGATCGTATCCTCGAAATCAGGATCACCGCTGTAATAGTAGTTGTCGGTGATGGAATACGCATACTTGCTCCAGCGCTGCTTGTTCGCCTCCACGGAGACGAGAAGCCGATTGAATTCGTAGGCTATGCCAAAAGAATACTCCTCCGGGGTGAAGAATGCGTTGATGTCCAGAATCATGGGGACGGTCAGGACCAGACCGCCGACAAAAACCTCGGCAGTCACCGGTATGGTTCCGAGTTGGACTTCCTCCTCGTGTCTCCAGGAGATACCGATCTTGAGCTTCTTAGCGAGGGGGGTGATGAGGAGACCGGCCGTGGGTTCGTAGTCAAGGAGGGCACCGAACTCGGCTTGGGCGACTACATTCTCCTCGGCGAGGCTCAGGCCATCAATATAATAGGTTCCAGGTCCATAGAGCATGGCCTGGGTCCCAACTCCAATATGGACAAGGTCCTTGACGACTTCCATACCCACGCCGAGGGCGATGAGGATGCGGTCGATGTCATCGCCGTAGCGGATGAAGTGCGGCTGGTCTGGAGGATAATCGTGTATGCGGTACAAGATATCCATGCGTTCCGGGAGGGACATCGCCAGGCCGAGCTGGGTATTGATCGGCAGCTTGGCAATGTCATTGATGTCGATGATGAGCCCGAGGACGGGTATGCCGAGGTTCAGGCCGTTGCCGGCTGTGGCCTCGGTCGGTTCAGTCCGCTCTTTACCCAGGATGTCGTAAATGACGAGGTCCGCGCCGTTGGCCTTCTTCACATCGATATTGGGCATTGTATAGAGGTATTCGATGGCGAGGTGGTGGCCGTTGGTTTGGGAGAGTCCAGCCGGGTTATAGTATGCGGCGGAGAAGTCATCCGCAACGGCGGTGAAGGCGCCGCCGAGGGAGATGGCCCTGCTGCCGAGCCCGTAGGTGTCCGTGAAGCCGGAGGCCAGGGCGGATGAGCTTAAGAGTAACAGTGCTATGATAATGGTTATACTGAGAATCGTCCTTTTCCCCATATGAGACCCCTTTCTTTCCATAGCATTACCAGGACAGGCCAATGGATACGCCGCCTGCATAGGCGTTACCCTTCACCGTGTAGCTCTCCTGGTTCACCCATGATTTGCCGACCACGCCGTCTTTGATGACGGTAAGATCATCGAGTTTCTGATAGTGGACAACGCCTGCCACAGTCATCGGCTGCTGCAGAGCGAAAGGCACTTGGAAGGTGTACCTGCCGCCGAAGGAGAACAGGTCCTTGTCCATATCCAGGTAGTTGGTAATTTTCCCGGACTGGTTCGGTACCGGCGTAGGCTGGTGGCAGTAGCCGAACGAGAAGCTCGCATCCTTGCTCAGCTTGTATTCGAGCCCGATCCGGTAGTTTATCGTATCGTCGAAGTCCGGACCCCCGGCATAGTATATCCTGTCCTCAGGGGAGAACGCATAATCGCTCCATTTCTGAAGGTTTGCCTCGGCGGATACCATGCAGCGGTCGAAGGCGTAGGAGACGCCCAGGGAAATTTCCCGTGGGGTATAGAAGGCGTTGAGCCCCATGACAATGGCTAAGGCGGCATCCCCGATATCTGTTATTATAAGGGTGGGCAGGGGGTCGACCTCCACCTCTTCTTTTTCCCGGTAGGAAAGGCCGATCTTGAGCTTCTTGTCCAGCGGGGTGATCAGGAGGCCAACTATTGGGTCATACTCCAACAATCCGGATAACTTGGCTTGGCCGATCACGTGCTCGTATTCGGGTCCCGTGCCGATCGCCAGGCCGTCGACATAAATGTATCCGTCGCCGTAGAGCATGGCCTGCACGCCGAGGCCAAAATACACAAGGTCTTTCCAACACTCGAGGCCGATGCCGAGGGCCGCATGGATACGATCGATATCATTCCCATAGCGGATGAAGTGTGGCTGGTCGGGCGGATAACTCAAGATTCGCCAGGCGACGTCGCTTTGTTCAGGCAATGAGATCGCCATCCCGAGTTGGACGTGCATGGGGATGTTTACAATATCGTTGATGTCCAGACTCAGACCGATGATGGGGATCCGGAGGTCAAGCCCCTTGCCCCCAGGGTACTCGGTAGGATCGTTCCTGATCTCGCCCTGTGAGGTCGTGACGACGAGATCCTCGCCGTTGAGCTTCTGCACCTCGAGTTTGGGTGACGTATAGATATACTCGAGGTTGAAGTGATTGCCCCGGATCTGGGCGAGGCCAGCTGGGTTGTAGTAGGCTGCGGAGTAGTCATCGGCTACGGCGGTGAATGCACCGCCTAAAGAAAGGGCCCGCGCGCCGAAGGCGTAGGTATCGACAAAGCCGGAACCAAAGGCAGGCACATTGCAAGCAACGATGGCACACAAAACAAGCAGACATTTCTTCCCCATAAGAGACCCCTTTCTTTCATAATCCTCAAGGGGAGGATACAGCCATACCCCCCTTTCATCATTACAACGTTTTTCTCGGATGCCTACTGCACCGTGGCGCCCTTGACCACAAAATCCAGGATCTTGAGGAGCTGGTCGAACATCGCGCTGCCGGGCTTCAGGTCCGTACCTGAAAGGAGTGCTGCAACATCGCCGAGCACACCCTGCATGTCGGCCTGCTCGAAGTGCATGATATCGAGCATACTGTAGACCACCGCGTCTTCGAGTTTGCCGTCCAGATTTGCGTCGACCGGGCTGAAAAGCGACCTGACGAATTTAAGCGAGAGATCCTCATCGCCTATGACCTTGTCGAACATGGCGCCGCCGTCGTCGACGACAGCCCAGAGGATATCCGGCGAACCGGTAGCATCCCGGAGGAGGTCCATCAGCGGCTGGAAGTCGTAGTATCCCTTGTTGTTCGCATCGCCGAGGAGGTGGACGAGCATGCCGTTCGGTCCGGTGATTGGGGTATCATCCGTGACGAATCCATTTGGGTTGTAATCGCTGTCCTTGACGTCGAGCAGCCTGGTGGCAATGATCTTCATATTCTTCATGAACGGGTTGTCGCTCCCGTCGGCATTCTCAGTGGTGAGGTAATCGAGGAGATCGCCGAGGGTGTTTTCTTCACTATTGAAATCGACAAGATCAGTGAATATCGGAATGGCCTTGCGGACATCAGCAATCATCGAATCGAGGGTGCTCGTATGCGCATCTCCAAGAACAACGAGGAGTTCGCCCATCGGTTTCCCAATGGTGACCAAGGCATCGTGATTGTTGTGGACAAGCTTATAAGCCGTCTCGATGAGGGGCTGGTTGCCATCCTTGCCATCAAAGAGCAGGGTAACGAGATCGTTGATATCCGCCTCTTCCATTTTGGTGATGTTGAGCTCGCGGAGGAGGGCGTTGAAGAGGGACTCACCGTTGCTGTATTCAGAACTGTCGAGCTTGAAGACGACCTTGACGAGTATATTCAAGAGCTTGTCCAGGAGGATACCATCCTCTTCGTTCAGTGTCGTATGGGATCGGAGGGCATAGGAGAGCAGGCCATCTCCGTTTTTTCCCTCAATGGTCTGCATGATATCGCCACTATCGTCCTTCCTGAACGTAGCGTTCGGATTCTGGTTGGAACCATTTTTCAGAGCGGCATAGGGTTTTGAGTAGGTAATATACGGATTGAGATTCGGATCGCAGTCTATCTCGTTCATGAGGGCCAGCAGCATGATCATGTCCTGGGATCTGCCAGCATCCCAGAAGTATTTCATGAGAGGGGCAAAGAGCGCGAACAACTGGTGGCGGGTGCCTGGATTAATATTGGTATTCTCACTCTTCCACGTAGACTCGGTATAATCCCCCGTAAAACTAGAACATCCGGCCAGATCAACAAAGGCGGGGAATGGATCTGTAACGCCTGGAGGCAGGAGACCTTTCAAGAGTGGGTTGGATGTTAAACCGACAATCATACCTGCAAGACCATCAAACGATATGAGCCCCCCCAACATTTTATATTGCTTTTCATACAATACCCAGTAAAAGGTATCGAAATCATCTATCCTTCCGTTGCCATTATAGTCTTGCACAAGATAGGGGTTTCCATTCTCAGCCCATTCCAGGGCAGTGACGACTTCCCCAATGGACCACTCAGCCATGTTATAGGTATACTTATCGGGGTATTTGATATCGTCAGCGACTGTGCTCCCTTGAGGAGATTTCACAAGAGAGAGCTGAGGGGCACCGAGTAAAGTCGGGATGAAATTCGCCTCTTGCATCATGTACATGAGCGCACGCAGGGAGCTGGTATGCACATCATTGGGCTCAAGGGCGGCCCTATCCTGGTGGTACATGTTATACCGGAGAGTCTGAATGAGACCTCTGTCTATTCCTTCCGGATAGGTGTTCATTTCTTCCATGAATCCATCGTTATTGGTATCCACGCCCGAGATGGCCTCGATGAGCCCGGCCAACGTTTCGCCGTCGGACGCGGGGGCCAATCCATGGAGAATGCTGGTGACGAATTCCTTCAGATGAGCACGTTTTCCCGGGACCAGGAGTTGCTCGGTAGCGATGAGTATTCTGCCGAAGTCCGTATCGCCGCCCATGGGGATTTCATTCGACATGAGCAGTCCGGCGGAATACAGGATGTCCTTGAGATCCTGCCGGAACTGTGGATCCGTATCCCAGAGTTCTCCCAGGGCCTTTGCAATCGCATCCAGCAATTCGGCATCGATCGACGCATTGACGCCATTACTCCCCTCATTCTGGTTGAATGCATGCAGGAGCGCATCGAGCAGATCCTTGGTATCCTTATAGGTGAGATTCTTTATCTCATTGGCCTTCACTGCATTGATCGTCGCGCCAAGTTTACCGTGAATATCCGCATACTTTCCGTGCGGATCCAGGAGGCCGTTCATCACCTCCATGAGGGTATAGAAATCGTCCCTCTTGATCTCCCCGATGGTGACTCCGCCGGTGGTTCCCTTCAGGGTTTCGTCATCCGCCGCCAGGACATAGGTGAGCATTGGGTAGATGTTCTCCCGGAGGATTTCGGGGCCTGTGCGGGCGATGACCTGGTTCAGGACAAGTCCCACGCCGTTTTTTTCCGCCATCTCGATGAGGGCGATCAGGGCCTGCGAAGTCTCGGACATCGGCGTGTTTTCGGCGCCGTTGGCCTCATATTCTGCCTTATCCTCCAGCATCATGCTATACGTGTTGGTGAGGATATTGAGCAGGGTCTGATAATCCTCGCGGCTTGTATATCCCTGATCCGCTAACGCATTGAGTGTCTGCATGCTCCCATCCAGGAGTTCCAAGAGCTGCTTATAGGTAATATGGCCAAGGAGATTGTCCAGGTAGGGATATTTACCCTCACTCATCACCTCTGCGTTGTTCATACCATCGAAAGAGACCTTGTCCCGCTCAACGTCCTTGCGTTTGTCGCACCCGGACAGGACAAGGCCGAGGAATAGGAACATTATCAATATAATTTTGCTGATGTTCTTCATAAGATTCTCCATCCGGTACCATTTAGAGCAATCTCAATGCCAATGATGAAAGCCCCTTTGTCTCTCCTCATTCGCATGTAGAAAACTGAAAAAAACCTTTGATTATTACTGATTATGATAACGGTGTTGATCCTTTTGTCAAGCAGGAATCATCATGCGGAGGCGTGTCACAGCCGCATATGCAAAAAAGATTTCCCCGGGGAGAGAAATCCTTTTCCATTTTTGCATACGCCCCAGGTCAATGGCGTGGGTTCTCGTATGAGTCCGGGGGAAGCCCTTTTACGCAAGAGTGCTCTTCCGGAAAAGGCAACCGATCCAACTCGACGGACCGCCATGCTTGACCTGGATACACATATCGCCTAGGGTAGGGATTATGTCGCTACGGATCGGGGCAGGCCAGTACAGATCGCGCAGGATCGATTGTCCGGAAGGGATCAGACCGACAACGGATATGGCGAAGGGGGCCATCTTTTCCGCCCTGGGAATGGTCATGCACGGGAAAGATGTGCTCGACCTCTTTTCCGGCAGTGGTGCATTGGGGATCGAGGCATTAAGCAGGGGGGCCGATTCGGTCACCTTCGTGGATAAATCCCAGCAGTGCATACATGCCATCACGAAGAACATTGCGGCCCTCGGAGCTCTGGATAATAAGGTATCCATCTTCCGAACAGACGCAATGTCATTCGTCCTCGCTTGCGTGAACACCTTTGACCTCATCCTCATGGATCCCCCGTATCATAATGGGCTTGCCTCACGGTTGGCACCTCATGTATATAGGCTGCTCAGGCCGGGTGGGGTCATAGTTATTGAACACTCCCCGAAGGAGGAGATCGACATGGAGGCATGGAAGAGCCGTACCTATGGCGATACCATGATCACCTTTATTATGAGGTCGTTATGAAGGAGCGAATAGCGGTATGTCCCGGTTCATTCGACCCCATTACCAATGGGCATCTCGACATTGTCCGCAGGGGCTTGGGCATTTTCGACAAGGTGATCATTGCCATAGGGCACAACCCGTTGAAGATTGACCTGTTCACCACGGAGGAGAAGCTCGAAATGATCCGGGAGTCCGTGGCCACCAGCCCAACGATCATTGTCGATAAATTTGAAGGACTCCTTGTGGATTATGTAAGGACTGTGGGGGCATGTGCCATCCTGCGGGGCCTGCGGGTTACCTCCGACTTCGAGATGGAGCTGCAGCTGGCCCTGATGAACAGGCGGCTCTATGCCGAGGTGGAGACATACTTCCTCATGACGGACTTCAAGAATCTCTTTGTGAGTTCAACCATCTTGAAGGCCACCGCGGCAGCAGGTGGATCGGTCAAGGGGCTCGTGCCAGATCCAGTTTTATGGAAGCTCAAGGAAAAATTTCCCGTGATGAGGATAGAGTAGATCATCAAAAATGCGGAGAATGGAGCGAACAAGATGAGGATATCGAAAATCGTATCGAATATTCAGGAGTCGCCGACACTGGCCATCACCGCGAAGGTGAACCAGCTCAAGGCCTCAGGGAAGGATATCATCGGCTTCGGCGCAGGTGAGCCTGACTTTGATACGCCCGAGGACATCAAAGAGGCCGCCGTCAGGGCGCTCAAGGACGGGAAGACTAAATACACCCCGGTGGGTGGCATTGTCGAACTGAAGCAGGCCGTCTGTGATGTGGTGAACACGGAATATGGCTTGAATATGTCGTCTGCCAATGTCATCGTCTCCTGCGGGGCCAAGCACAGCCTCTATAATCTCTTCATCACCCTGTTTGAGGCGGGGGATGAGGTGATCTGCCCCGGCCCCTACTGGGTCTCCTATCCTCCCATGATCGAGATCGCGGGGGCCCTGCCGGTAATCGTGGATACGAGGAAGACTGGTTTGAAGCTCAAGGCCGACCAGGTCAAGGAGGCCATCACCCCGCGGACGAGGGGGATTATCATCAATTCGCCGTCGAATCCCACCGGCATGGTCTTTGAAAAGAAGGAGCTCATCAAGATAGCCGAGATCTGCGTCGAACATGACCTCCTCATCATCTCGGACGATATCTACAACAAGATCATCTTTTCCGGGAATGAATTCTTCAGCGTGGCATCCATCGGGCCGGAGGTGGCGGAGCGTACGTTCATCATCAAGGGGGCATCGAAGACGTTCTCCATGACAGGCTGGCGCATAGGCTACTGCATCGGCAACAAGGACGTGATTACCGCCATGACGAGGCTCCAGAGCCAGAGCACGTCGAACCCGACAACCTTCGCCCAGTACGGAGCGCTCCAGTCTCTCATCGGTGACCAGAGCATCGTGGCTGTAAGGACCAAGATATTCGAGAAGCGGCGCGAACTCATAGTTTCAAAGATCCGCGAGATATCCGGTTTCGAGATCATCCCACCCGAGGGGGCATTCTATGCTTTCCCATCGGTCGCCGGTCTCCTGGACAGGTTCGGCAGCGCCACCAAGCTTGCGAACTTCCTCCTGGACAAGGCCCTCGTGGCCGTGATCCCGGGGATCGACTTCGGCGCCGACGACCATGTCCGACTCTCGTTCGCCACATCGGAGCAGAACATTGTCAAGGGCCTGGACCGGATCAAGGCGGCGCTGGCACAAACATAAGTAAAAAAGCTCAATCCCCCCGCCCCCTTTGGTCTCACAGAGGGCCAAAAGTCACGAGATTTGGCTACCTTCCCGGGAACGTGGCGGGGAATGGTGCCAAATCAAAAGGCACGGCAACTGGCTCCTGCATTTTTTCCAGACCCTATATTTTGTTTGTGATCCTGATCGCTGCTCGCTAATCACTTACCAGCATGATGCGGACATCCATGACGTTCGTTCTCATCGGGCCGGTCATGAGGAGATCGCCGGTGGCTTGAAGGTAATGGTAGGCGTCGTTGTTTTTGAGGAAGCTATCAACGGAAAGACCAATCTCACTCCCCCGGCTCAGCGTGCCGGTATCCACGATACCGCCGGCGGCATCAGTCGGCCCGTCAGTCCCATCCGTACCCCCGCTCAGGATCACGATCTTTCCGGAAAAATCAACTAGAGATCGCGCACAAACGAGGGCGAACTCCTGGTTCCTCCCGCCCAGTCCCTTTCCCTGCACCCTTACGGTCGTTTCGCCGCCACTGATGATGCAGGCGGGTCGTGAGATAGGATTATGTGAGGAGAGGACTTCTCTTGCGATCGCCACGTGGGCCAGGGCAATATCGGGGGTGTTCCCCTCGATCATTGAGGAGAGGATCGTGGTGTTGTAACCGAGGGACTTTGCCTGTTCCCTGGCTGCAGTGCAGGCAATGATATTGCTGCCGATAACGAGATTGGTCACCTTCTCGAAAATCTGATCCCCCTTTTTCGGGGTCTCGGGTATCACCCCCATGGCGCCTCGCAGGAGATGATCCATGATCGGCCTGGGGATTGCTCCGACAATCGCATACTTCTCAAGGACAGCGACAGCATCCTGGAAGGTTGATCGGTCGGGGACAAAGGGTCCGGAGGCGATAACGTCCATGTCGTCTCCGACAACATCCGAGAGCATGAGGTTGATGATTGTCGCAGGGTAGGCGTGGCGTGCAAGTCCTCCCCCTTTTGTCAGAGACAGGTGTTTCCTCACCGCGTTTAATTCATGGATGGTTGCACCACAGCGGAGCAACTCTCTGGTGACCACCTGTTTTTGTTCGAGGGTGACCTCAGGGGGGGGGAGCGGAAGCAATGCCGACCCTCCACCCGAGATGAGGGAGATGACAAGGTCGTTATCGTCGCATTGGCTCAGGAGGTGCACGATATCTCTAGCGCCTTTCAGGCCGGCATCATCGGGTACGGGATGTCCTCCCTCCTCTACTTTCACTTTTTGCAAAGGAGAAGAATACCCATATTTCACTACTATTATACCTGTATCTATCCTATCTCCCAAGAGCCTTTCCATTGCCCCTGCCATGGGAGCGGTGGCCTTTCCCGCTCCAACGATAACTATCCTCCTGAATGCTTGCAGGGCAAAGTGTTTGCCTTTCAGATAGAGGGTGTCCTTTTCCCGCGTCAGGGCGGAAATGATCGCGGCTTCAGGATCCACAGCAGCTATTGCTGCCTGGAAGACGGATGCGGCATTTGCCCTCATCTCCGCCACCGTCCTGCCCATAATACCTCCTTTGTGTTGTGATTCAATATCGCGTGGGTGAACAAAGCATTAGCATGGAAGCAGTGCATATTCCATGCAATTCATGCTCTTCGTAGGATTTGTGCCCTTTTTTGAATTAAAGAAAAAAATTATTTCACCGATAAAAAGAGGGAGGCAACATTGGGGGGGGGTTCTATGAACGTGAGCGGGTATCAGGCATACAAGAAGGCCCAGGTAGAGACAGCAGATCAGGGCACGCTTATCCTCATGTGCTATGAAGGGGCCCTCACCTTCCTCAAGAAGGCAAAACTGGCCAAGCTTCATAATGACACAGCCACCATGTGCACCTGCCTGAGCAAGGCGCAGAATGTGCTTTGGGAACTTGCAAACAGTCTGAACTTCGATGCGGGAGAGATCGCCTACAATCTTGAATCTCTCTATAATTACATGATCCGGCGCACTATGGATGCCGAGTACCATTGCAATATTGATGCGGTGGACGAGGTCGTCAAACACCTGGAAGATTTGAAGGAAGCATGGGAGAAGATCATTCACAAGCGATAATCGGATTTCTCAGAGAATGGAGAGCCATTTCGGAACAGGAAGTGGATGCCATCTCAAAGGGCAACCTTGACGAACTCGAAGAGCTAATCAACCGCACCGTTCTGATCCAGGAATGTCTCGATCGCTATCTGCAAGGGATCGACGCCAAGGTTTTGAGCAAAGAGGCTATCGGCTTGATGAAGGAGATCGACCGCATCCAGGTCGCGCTCGTGCAGGAGATGCAAAAAGGGACCTCCATCCTGGAAGAAAAGATAAACGCCCTCAAAAAAAATACGGCTTCTATGCGAGGCTACAAGCAGCGGGCACCTGTCCAACCCCGCTTCCTGAACAAACGCACCTGAAGACAGTATCATCTCATTATTTCCCCGTGGGTCTATGAACAATGCCCGAGTATGTTTATACCAACCTGCCCCCTTGCCTGCGACAGACCATTGGTTCGATTATATGGTTATACGGCAGGCCTTATGGTCGTGCATTGGGGTTCGGAGGGTTGTAATAACTGATCGTTACCGCTCCCTGTCGACAGGGAGAAGTTGACAGGGGTTCTTATTTTTCATAATGTTCCCTTTATGCAGATAATCCTTGCATCCGCATCACCAAGGAGAAGAGAGCTCCTATCCACTATGGGGATAGACTTTCAGGTGAAAATCCCGCAGGTGGATGAAGAGATCCTTAATGGGGAAAGCCCGTGTGACTTCTGCTTACGGGTCAGCCGGGAGAAGGCCCTGCTCATTGGGAGAGAAAACCCGGAATCCCTCGTGATCGCCGCAGATACCATCGTGGTGATTGACGGGAAGATCCTAGGCAAGCCGAAATATGTGGCTCAGGCCACCACTTTCCTGAAGACCTTGAGGGCACGGGCGCATGATGTATACACCGGATATACGCTCGTTTGCCTGCAAAAGGATTGGATCGTAACGCGGTTGGTGAAGACGACCGTGTATTTCAAAGACATGACGGATAAGGAAATCGCCTGGTATGTATCCACTTGCGAGCCCATGGACAAGGCAGGGGCTTATGCACTCCAGGGGCTTGGGGCGATTTTCATCGACAGGATAGACGGTTCCTACACAAATGTCATCGGGCTGCCGCTCTCGGACCTGTACCATGACCTCAAGGAACACATACCCTGCAATATAGCATAAGGAGGTTACCCATGCGACGTTTCATCATGGCGATTGATCAGGGCACAACCGGTTCACGGGTAATGATCGTGGACAAGAAGGGCGGCATCGTCTCCAGTGCATATACCGAATTTCCACAGATATACCCACAACCCGGATGGGTCGAGCATAATCCGGAGATCATATGGGATTCAACGCTGCAGGTCATGCGACAGGCTTTGAGAGATGCATCCTTGAAACCCGAAGAGATCCAGGGTATCGGCATCACGAATCAGCGCGAGACCTCGGTGCTCTGGGAGAGGAAAACCTTGAAGCCCGTCCACAATGCCATCGTGTGGCAGTGCAGGCGGAGCGCTGCTATCTGCGATGAGCTGAAGAACAAGGGCTATGAGCCCTTGTTCCATGATAAGACGGGGCTCGTACTGGACGCCTATTTCTCCGGCACAAAGGTGAAGTGGCTCCTCGATGAACACCCGGGATTGCGAGAAAGGGCGAAGGCAGGGGAGATCGCCTTCGGCACCATTGACACCTGGCTCATCGCCAAACTCACCCAGGGCAAGGTCCACGTCACGGACTACACGAACGCCTCCCGGACCCTTATGTTCAATATCCATGAAAAGAGGTGGGATGAGGAGCTGTTGAAGATGCTCGATATCCCTTCCCAGATTCTCCCCGCAGCGGTCGCTTCCGCTGGGGTTGTCGGCGAGACGGATGCAGATATTGTAGGCGCCAAGATACCCATTGCCGGGATCGCGGGCGACCAGCAGGCCGCACTCTTCGGTCAGGGATGTTTCTCCGAAGGTCAGGCGAAGAACACCTATGGCACCGGCTGCTTCATGCTGCTCAACATTGGAGGCAAGAAGCTGGATCCGAAGAACGGGCTCATCCTCACCCTGGCATGCGACGAGGACGGGCGACCATGCTACTCAATTGAAGGGTCGATCTTTATCGGGGGCGCCGTCGTCCAGTGGCTCAGGGACGGTCTCGGCCTTATCTCGAGCGCCGCCGAAACCCAGGCCATTGCAGAGCATGTGGATGACACCCATGGTGTGTACATGGTTCCGGCTTTCGCTGGGCTCGGCGCGCCCTACTGGGATATGTACGCCCGGGGCGGCATCTTCGGGATTACGAGGAGCACGACCCGGCCGCATATCATAAGGGCCGCGCTCGAAGGAATCGCCTTCCAGGTCAAGGATCTCATCGGGGCCTTCGAGAGTGCCACGTCTATGCAATTCACCGAACTCAGGGTGGACGGCGGCGCATGCCGGAACGATTTTATCATGCAGTTCCAGGCCGATATCCTGGGATGCACCATAGACCGTTCGCACTACATCGAGTCCACCGGGATGGGGGCTGCATTTCTGGCAGGGATCGCCACTGGATTCTGGTCGCCCGGGAATGACATCAGGAACTTGAGGAAATCGGAAAAGATCTTTTACCCGAAGATCAACGCGGAGACCAGGAAGAAGATCTATGACGGCTGGCTCGATGCGGTGAACAGGGTGAAGTGCAGGATATAATGCGTCTCTTTGAATATCTCGGCAGGATAGCCATCTCATTCCTGGAGCAGATCGGTGCCATCGGCATATTCATCTATCAGGTGTTGATCTGGCTACCGAGAAGGCCCTTTTTCTTCCGTGAGTTGTTCAAGCAGATGGACTTCATTGGCATACGCTCGAGTACCGTCATCCTCCTCACCGGCATATTCACCGGTATGGTCACGGCGCTGCAGTCCGACTACGGGTTCCGCCTCTTCGGAGCGGAATCCCTTGTCGGATCGACCACGGCCCTGGGCCTCGTGAGGGAGCTGGGACCGGTACTCGCCGCCCTTATGGTGACCGCCCGGGCTGGCTCGGCCATGACAGCCGAGATCGGCACCATGCGGGTCACCGAACAGATCGACGCCCTAACTGTCATGGGCGTCAACCCGATCCAATACCTTGTCATACCCCGCATCATAGCCGCCGTGATCCTGATGCCCATGCTCACCTTGATCTTCGACAGCATCGGCATGATCGGCTCCTATATCGTCGGAGTTAAGCTCCTCGGCATCGACGAGGGCATGTTCATGTCGCGGATCGTCCAGTACGTGGATTATTCAGATCTCGATGCGGGACTCATTAAGGCCGCGGTCTTCGGGGCCATCCTCGCGGCTGTGGGATGCTTCAAGGGATACACCACTTCAGGTGGAGCAGAAGGGGTCGGCAAGGCAACCACCTATTCTGTGGTCATATCGTCCGTGAGCATACTCGTCGCCGACTATATCCTGACCGCCCTTATGTTCTGATGTCAAACCCTCGCCCTCCTCAAGTTCAATGGGTATGGATGGACTGTATAATTGTCAAAATGTCACATCCCAGCCCTGGGCTTTCTTGATGATTTGACAATTTGTACCTGGTGTCCCCTGGTTTGACTTCATCGCGTGCCAGAATGTCACCGATAAGGAAAACACCCTTTTAATAACTCGTGATTTCAATAAGTTAGATGCATAGAAATCTGGCACGCCCCTTGCCTGTACGATGGTAGAGAACACAGGAAAGGAGAAAGAAGATGTTAGCACTTTGGATCATAATCGGTTGCTTGTTCGTGACAGGGATCGGGATCCGGTTCACCTACAAGGTACTGGGGCTCAAGCCCGCCGAGGCAGTCGCGGTATTCGTCCTCATCGTCCTGCTCGTCGGCGTGAACACCGCCCCGGCACAGCAGTTCATCGCCCTGCTGTTCTAAGGCATAAGAGACAAGGGGGGCGCCATGCGGAAAGAGAGATTATCCCGGGAGTTGATGAACAAGATAGCGCGTATCAGCGCACACGGTCTCGTCCTGGTCGTCGCGACCTTCCTCGGACTCTATCTCGGGCTCTACCTGGACAAGGTCACCAACATGGCCCCCAACTTCACCCTGGTCTTCCTGGTCATCGGTGTCGTGCTCGGCTTCAAGGGCTTCGTGCAGGAAGTGATCCGAGAAAGGCGGGGATAAACATGATCATCGCCTTCATTACCATCGGTATGGTTTCGTGCATGGCTATGCTTGCCCGTTTTGCCGCCCGACTCAGCACACGACATCATCCGGCAATCCAGATCAACTGAATATATACCACTCTATAAGGAGCCCTCAGGACATATAGCCGCTCTTCTGAAAGGAGCGGCTATTTTTTGCACTCTTTGAGGATACTCTCCTTTATAGACAAGTGAAAACTTCATGGACGGATTACGATCGTTGTGCGACCGCATCCACCCTCCGGGCCGCTAACTGATTTTGTCGGTTCCATCTACCAGTGACAAGAGGACCGGCAAAATCAGTTGGCCATTAGCCCTCTTCCCTGAGGAAGAGCGGGAAAAAGAAGGCCTTGATTCCTGCGACGTGAGGTAATAAAGACATCTGTCATGATCGATGTCTTCATGCACACGCTCACCATACCCTGCGGGGTGGAGAGGGAGGATAGTGTTCTCGTGTGTTGCTCGGGCGGGGTCGACTCTATGGTCCTGCTTCGACTCATGATAAAGGCGCAAGTCCAGCTTAATTTGAGGCTTCATGTGGTGACGGTGGATCACGGGCTGAGGTGCGAGTCGCCAGGAGATGCAAACTTCGTGCTGGAGACGTGCAAAGCATTGGGTATCGATGCGAGCATCTATGAGCTCAGGATGGACTCACGGATAGCGAATTTGGAGGAACAGGCGCGTATGAGGCGCTACGAGGCGATATGGGATTGCCGAAAGAGGCAGGGTTCCCGGTATGTCGCCACGGGGCATACCATGAACGATCAGGCGGAGACTGTGCTCTACCGGTTGATCCGGGGCAGCGGCCTCAAGGGTTTGACGGGCATTGCCTATGCGCAGCCGGATGGCCTCATCCGGCCGATGCTGGATATCACCAAGGCACAGGTGGAAGCGTTTGCCCGAGATCAGGGAATCAGGTTCGTCACCGATCGTACGAATGACGATCTCTCCCTGACGAGAAACCTCATCCGCAAACGGTTACTGCCGCTCATGCGGAAGATTAATCCGGCCGTGGTCAATGCCATAGCCCGGTTTGCTCTGATTTCGAGAGAGGAGAGTGCATACCTGGAGGAAGCGGCGAATGCCTTGGAGAGCGAAGCACTCAAGGTAGACTGGGGGGTATGCAGGATCTACGATCTGGAGAG